>Ga0302116_1001893_pt1 | contig 12467 bp, 7 predicted proteins | sample AG5_SCM_MG_FD_203124 | JGI IMG/M metagenome (GOLD analysis project Ga0302116, IMG submission 203124) | Marine microbial communities from Western Arctic Ocean, Canada - AG5_SCM | ecosystem: Environmental > Aquatic > Marine > Oceanic | place: Canada: Western Arctic Ocean | collected 2017-10-01 | reverse complement strand
ATTCTCATCAAAAAATTCAATCGCATCCAGTGCTGCTTGCAAACCAACCAAGTCAAGCTCGCTGCACCGAGCGAAGGGAGGTGCATTTTTAATGAAGCAAGAGCAAAACGAGCGAGCCAAACGAATTGAGTGGGTTACTTTCAGAAGTGGATGAGCCGTCTCAATTTGCTTGATCGCTTCTCTCGCTCACCTGCTTCTAACTCCCTCAAAATCGGTCACCTCGGTGACGCCAATTTTTTGCTTGTAGGCCTTGATTTCTTTCTCAGCCGCCTTCACCACGTTGAATAGCACCGCGGTGGCTTTAGGGGTGCTCATGTCATCCGCCAGAGCCGAGATGAAATTTCCCTTTTCAAACAAGATCAATTTTGTGAGAGGAGTAATCTTCCCAGCACCAGCACCAGCACTAGCAATACTGCTAAATCTCTGTAGCGAGAGTCTCAGTTTGTCCAGCCTGAGCAGCGCAACCTTGCTACTCGCCATAACTTCACCGCTGAAGGTCATTGGAGATCTGTATTGGGTGCTGATAACCAGGAACCGAAACGCTCGAACGTCGACTGCTGATTTGCACGCCGACCTCAACGTTAGAAAGTTCCCCAAACTCTTGCTCATCTTCGTGTCGTCAACGTTGACAAACCCGTTGTGCAACCAGCAGCCACAAAACTGCTTCCCAGTGACTCCTTCTGTTTGGGCTATTTCATTTTCGTGGTGGGGGAACTTCAAGTCAGTTCCGCCACAGTGAATGTCAATCTCATCTCCGAGGTATTTTTTTGCCATTGCGCTGCACTCAAGGTGCCACCCAGGTCGACCTCTTCCTATTGAAGTGTCCCACACCCCGTCCTCCCTATCTGCGTCGGGCTTGTACGCTTTCCAGAGCGCAAAGTCCCGCAAGCCGGAATTTAAATCGTCCGAGTCGATGTTTTGATCGGAGTTCTGGTCATAGTCAGCCTCCAGGTTCAAATCAACCAGCTTCTTGCCGTAGCCACTCTGCTTCTTGACGTTAAAGTACCAAGAACCCTCCGGCGATCGATAGGCAAGACCTTTTTCGGCCAGATCCTCCACCATTTGGACCATCGAAGCAATCTCCTCGGTGGCGCGCGGGTACGCTCGCGCTTTGATTATGTTCAGAGAGTCCAAGTCTTCGAAGAACAGATCTACGTACTTGTTCGTGAGGGTCTTCAACGAAACTGACAAAGCATTGCACTTTTTGATAATTTTGTCGTCAACATCAGTAAGATTGCACACGTGGTCAACATCATAGTTGAAGAGTCTGAGTACTCGCTTGGTCAAATCATACGTCAAGAAGGCACGGAAGTTCCCAATGTGAGCGACGTCGTACACTGTAGGCCCACAAGTATAGAGCTTCACCTTATTTGGAGTTAGAGATGTGAAGGGCTGTTTATTTCTCGTGAGGGAGTTGTAAAATTTAAGGGGGGGAAGTGGGAGGGGAGGTTGTTGTGGTGGTGTGCATGAAGGAGAACGGGAGGAGGGGGAGGAGGGGGAGGAGCGTATGGACTGCAACCTGGAAGAATATCTTTCAACAAACGAGAATTGATGCAAGGCGTTCGTATGTAGCCCCACGATGATGATGAGCAGCATGAAACGATGCACGATGGCCATTTTACCGTGCCAAGAGCCAATATACAAGTGGCAAACAAATAAAATTCTTGTCATTTTTCACGAGCTCAAAACCAGCAAGCAAGCAAGCAAGCAACCAGCAAGCAAGCAAACACTCCCATCCCACGCCCCCTTGCTATTTTCCCTTCCCACCACCCGTTCCTCAGCTCCTCGTTAGAAATCCATAATGAGCGATGGTGGGCTGTTCAACATTAACAGCAACATAGAAATTTCGATTGAGAACATCTCGTCGTCCTCGCCCTCGTCCAAACCTAAGAATTTCGTGTGGGAAGATGATAAGGTTTCACAAGATTTTAACACAATAATCAAGGCCGCCCACCCCTTGCCTGCACCCAAACCATCTTAGATAGGTAGGAGGGAAGAATGATTATATTGATAAATAGCACGCTCTTTAGGTACACAAAATGTGACAATACAACTCTTCTCTCTCCCTCTCCCTGTCTCCTACCCAAACGAAATATTTGTCTTGGTAAAGCTCTGGTTGGTGGCCTTCTTGCTCAGTTCTTCTTCTTCGATGGTGTCGAAAAAGCTCAAACTTTGTGGGTCAAGCCCCTGCTTCCTTAGCCTCCGCATTGCCTCCTTTTTGTCTCCCGCTTTAAGTCCCAGGTCGTCTTTGATCTCCACCACCTCCTCGCTGCCATCCTTAAACGTAACATACACCCTCAAGTTGGCACTTCCTGCTGCCCAGCCCTTCCCGCCGCTAATGTGCCACGCATTCCTTATCATGAGCTCGAAGTAGTCGTCCCTGTCGATGCTCGCACTGATGTTCTTGTAGTAGTTGCAGAACTCGTTCTTCGTAACCTTTCCGTCCTTCTCCCCTCCTACATCGAAGGTGTCCAAAAATTCGGTTAAAACTTCATTTTCCGTTTTCTTTCCTGCCAGCACCTCTGGGTGCTTCTTCGCGTTGTAGCTGCTAACAACGTCGTCTGGCTCTAAGAATCCATTGCCGTCCTTGTCCATCACATCGAAGGCCAGCATCACCAAGCCCCGCCTGACATCGTTCATTTCTCCTCTAACCCCCTCCAAGAACTCTTCGTAGCCGATGCTCCCATTTCCGTCGGTGTCGAACCAGTTGAACAGCTGCAGTAGCTGGTCCTTGGTCAACATGACTGCGCACTCGTTCATCGCTTTCGCGAACTCTTCCGCGTCCAAGCTCTTGCTGTTGTCGTCGTCGATTATTCTGAACTTCCTCGCAAGGCCGCTCAAGCCCTTGGCTCCCCGTTTGCACAACTCCACCTTCAAGATGCTCAAAATTTCGTCAACGCCGCTCTTGCTGTTCAACACCAGCAAGCTACTCCCGTCCCTCGCCCCCTTTCTCGTTCCCCTTCCCACCACCCCGTTCCTCAGCTCCTCGTAGTTGATGTCGTCGTGCTTCACCGCCTTTTCAATCATACCCGGGCCCAAGTTACTGTGCCTTGCATCCCTTATAGCCACATCCTTGTTCTTCGTCCTCAAGCTCAGCCCCATGCTCTTCCGGAACTCGTTCTCGTCCAACGGACCCCCTTCGCCGAAACTTATGCTGCTACTGCTCATGTAGTACCCCGCAGCGCCGCCCTTTCCAATGTGCTGAATTTTCGTTTCGTTCTTCTTTCCGGGGTTGTTGTCGATATCGGGGTTCAAGGCGTTCTTCTTCTCCTCTTCCGACTCCTCCTCAATCGCTCCCTTGGGGTCGACCCCAACAACATCCACCCCCTGCTTTCTCAACCGCAATACCATCTCCTCCCTGTCGTCCGGTTTCAGGCCCAAATCATCAGAAATCTCCTGCACGCTCTGGCTCCCGTCCGAGTGAGTTACCAGCACTCGTTTGTTCGCGCTGCTCTCGCACACACCCTTTCCACCGGAAATATGCCACGCATTCCTAATCATAAGCTCAAAGTAGTCATCGTTGTTGATGCTCGCGCTGCAAAGGGAGGGTAAGTTGTTTGTGATTTTTCAACAAAAAAATTCTAATCTCATCCCATCCTCACCTAATGTTGTGGTAGTAATTTGTGAACTCAGCCTTGGTCACTGCACCATCAACCACGCCACCTACATCAAAAGTCGTCAAAAACTCCCTCAGCACTTGGTCTTTCGTCTTCCTCCCGGCAATCACGTCGGGGTGCATGCTGGCGTCGTACTTGCTGGCGACCTCGTGAGCTTCAATGACGCCGCTGCCATCGCTGTCGATCTTCTCGAACGCCAAACTTATCAGACCCAATCGCCTTGTGTTCAGCGGATCTCTAACGCCCTGTACGAACTCTTCGTAGCTGATGCTCTTGCTCTGGTCAACGTCGAAGTGGTCCCACAAGGAGTGAATGTCCTTGTCGCTCAAGTCGAACTCCATCTCCTTAAGCGCCTTTCGGAATTCGTCGAACTGCAGTTCGCCATCCCCTGAGTCGTCCATGATCCGGAACTTCCTAGCCAACCCAATCATCCCCGTGCCGCCTCGCCGCTTCAGCTGCTCCTTCATCTGCTTCAAAATCAGCTGCACGCCGTACGTGGGATCTCCAATCTTCCCCTTGACCGCCTTCTTGACAATTTGCGGGGTCTTTCCGAGCGCGTCCTGGACGCTCGCCCCCCTGACCTCCCCGAACGCCGCCCTGCCGCTTTTTCCTTTCGCTATTGGTTGCTTGCTTGGGTCTAGCTGCTTGATTTTATTCTTGTACTTTGTTCCGAGCGATTCAACCACGGTACCACCACCGTCGCTCTTCTTCTCCTCCTCCTCCTCCTCCTCGACCTTTCCGCTAGTGCTAACGTTGACGACCTTCAACCCTTGAGCCCTTAGCCTCTTTTTGATGGTGTGGTGATCAGTCTTGTTCACGCCCAAATCGTCCTTTAATTCGCAAATCTGCTCGCTCCCGTCGCTCATGGTGCACAAAATTCTCATGTTCGCACTGTTCTCGTACACACCCTTCCCGCCCGATATGTGCCAAGCGTTCCTAATCATAAGCTCAAAGTAGTCGTCGTCGGTGATGTTGACGCCAAGGTTTTCGTAGTAGTTCTCGAACTCTTTGATGGTGACGGCTCCGTCGACAACCTCCCCCACCTCGAACACGGCGATGAACTCCCTCACTACTTCTTCCTCGGTCTTCCTGCCCGAAATGACGTCAGGGTGCATCTTCCCGTTGTAGGCGGCCATCACCTCCTCGGGCTCAACGACTCCGCTCCCGTCCTTGTCCAGCTTGGCAAATGCAAGGTGCACGAGCGCCTTCCTTCGCGAGTTGAGAGGGTCGCGCAACTGACTGATGAGCTCCTCGATTTCAATCGTGGAGCTGTTGTCAACGTCAAAGTAGTCGAACACGCGCTTCATGTCGGGCCTGCTCCAGTCCAAGTCCATTTCGTACATCCCTTTCATAAACTCCATGAGGTCGAGGGACGAGTTGCCGTCGTCGTCCATGGAGCGGAAGCGACGAGCCATTCCAACGACGCCCTTCGCGCCGCGATTTGCCATGGCTTTCTTCATCTCGTCGACCAGCTCCCTCACACCAATCTCCGGCCCGTTGTAACTCTTCGGTGTGTGGTACTTGTCTCTGTGGGACTTGCTCGCCTTTGCCGATTTTAGCGGGTTCCCCGTGCCCGGCAAAACCCCCGGCGCAGCTGTTCCCTTCCTCATGTCGATTGCAGGGTGCGCGAACTTGATCGGTCCGTACGCGTCGAAGTTGTCCTCCTCTTCATCTTCCACACCGCCCTTGATCTCGATCCCCACAACGTCCACCCCCTGCTTTCTCAGCCTCCTGATCATCTCATCCTTGTCGTCCGCCTTCAGGCCCAAATCGTTGTTGATCTCCTCGATTGATTGCTTGCCATCGCTGTGGGTGACCAAGATCCGCCGGTTGGCTGAGTTCGCTGCGGCTCCCTTCCCGCCGGAAATATGCCACGCATTCCTTATCATTAGCTCAAAATAATCCTCGTCGTCGATATTCGCGCCAACATTTGTGTAGTAGTTGGTAAACTCGGGACGAGTGACCATGCCGTCAACGACGCCTCCTACGTCGAAGGTTGATAGGAACTCTCTCAGAACGTCTTCGGCAGACTTCTTCCCCGCGATGACGTCGGGGTGGGCCTTTGCATCATAGCACGACATAATTTCCTTGGGCTCGACGATGCCGCTACCGTCCTTGTCGATGATCTCGAACGCCTGGTTGACGAGGTTCAAGCGCCGCTTGGTGAGCGGGTCTCGCACCCCTTGGATGAACTCTTCAAAGTTGATGCTGTTGGACGAATCGGCATCGAAGTGGGTGAACAAAAGGCGAAGCTGCTCCGAGCCGAAGAAGGTGCGAAGTAAGTTGAGCGGGTTGGTTGGTTTAGAAGTGGTTCGTATGCTCGTCTTCAAAAAGGCTTGTGAGCGAAGCGTTCTGTGAACGAAGCGAATACCTACACTAGTTGCGAATAGCTCGCTTCGCTTGCTGCTCGCTTCGCTTGCTGCTCGCTTCGCTTGCTGCTCGCTTCGCTTGCTGCTCGCTTCGCTTCGCTCGCTGGCTCGTCTTCCAAAAGGCTCGCTCACCTCCTTGTCAGTCAACCCCATCTTGAGCTCCGTCATTGCTTTCTTGAACTCGGCCAGGCATAGCGCGCCAGATTCGTCGTCGTCCATGATGCGGAACTTGCGCTGCAAGCCAACGAAGCCGTTGGCTCCGTGGGACTTGAGCTGGGTTTTCAGCTTTGTGATGATTGTTGCGAGTCCCGTGTCGGGGACGTTTTGCTTTGCCGCTTTGGTTGGTGCAAGTCCCCTTATTGAGTCTGCCGTCGCCTGCGACGACAAACTGACATGCTTGTTCTGCGCAAAGCTGTCGTTCTTCGCCAACGTGTCCTTGATGGAAGTTCCCTCCATTCTATCGCTGAGACTTTGCGGCATTTTCTTCCTGATATCGGCCTCCTTCTTCTCCGCTTCGAGCGTGGATCTGGACTTAACTGTGAGGGTTGCGAGGGACTTGGCGCTGTTCTTCTTCTTTTGGAGTTGGGCCGAGAGGGAGGTTGGCTTGTTGGCATTATTCTTGCTCTTACTTTCGTCGTCGTCGCAGCTGCCGGACGTTGAGGCCGACTTTATGTTGCTATATCTGTAACCCTGCTTTTTTAAGCGCAAGACAACATCATTCTGGTCCGTCTTGTCCATTCCCAAGTCATGTTCCACCTCAACCACCTGCTGCGAGCCGTCCGCCATTGTGGCTAGAACGCGCGTGTTGGCAGAATTTGCTGCCTGGCCCTCACCGCCGCTGATGTGCCAAGCGTTCCTTACCATCAGCTCGAAGTAGTCATCGTTGTCGATGCTGCTCGACAAATTGGTGTAGTAGTTGACGAACTCTTGGGCGCTAACGCAGCCGTCGACAACCTCTCCGACCTCGAACGTTTCCAAAAACTGCGCCGAGCGAAGAGAAGCGAGGCGAGGCGCATTTTTAATGAATGACGAGCGAAACGAGAATGAGCGAGCCAAACGAATTGGGTGGGTTAGCTTAGTAGTGGATGTAGCCATTATTTCTGTAGCCATTTCGCGCACTTCATCGTGAGAATGCTCGTCTTCCAAAAGGCTCGCTCGCTTCGCTCGCCCACCTCCTTCATTATGTCGTTGGCTGATTTTTTCCCGGCGATCACGTCGGGGTGCTTGGTAGCATTATAGCGGTTGATGACTTCGCTAACCTCCACGATTCCGTTGCCGTCGGCGTCGATGACGTCAAAAGCTTGGTGCACAATCGAGAGGCGTTGCTTGTTCATGGGGTCCCGAATGCCTTGAATGAACTCTTCTAAATTTATTGAGCCGTCGTTGCCAGTGTCAAAGTAGTTGAAAAGGATGTTGAGCTCAGTGCCAGTTAAGCCAATATCACACTCCCTCATCGCCTTGGTGAATTCGTCCTTGGACAAGGACTTGGAGTCGTCGTCGTCCATAATCTTGAACTTTCTGGAAATGCCGGAAATTCCCCGGGCTCCCCTCTTCGCAAGCTGGGCCTTGAGGGCCGCGACTATGTTGGAAACGTTGGGCGGTGGGGTGGTGGAAGTGGGGGGGGCGGACCTGACCGCAACCGTCGGGGAAACCTTGTTGTTGAGTTTCTTGTTCTCGGCGATCTTTGCCTCGGCGAACGAGCCCAGCGTGTTCGCAAAGACCTTGGTCCGCTTCGGGATCTTCCAAATGGCGTCCATCAGCTTGAAGAACTCCTCGTCGGAAACGAAAGAGGCAATGTTCGAGTAGTAGTCCATCAAATTCTCCTTCGTGATGGAACCAGAGTCGTCAGCAACGTCCTTGAACGTGGTGAGAAATTCAATGAGAATTGTTGCTTCGGGTTTGCGCTTGGCAACGACATCGGGGTGGCCTTTGAGGACAAAGCTGTTGGGTTTGGGTTTGGGTTTGGGGTTGGGGTAAGTAGGAATGGGGGGGAAATTGGGGGTGTGTTGGGCGGCGAAAGACTCAGTCAGCTCAAATCAAACTTACCATTTGCCAATATCCTCGCAGGTTATGTTTCCATCCCCGTCCGAATCTATGGCATCGTAAATTTCGGAAATCTTCTGCCTCCGAGCAGGCGACAGAGCACCTCGGATGCCCTCGCAAAACTCTTTCCAGTCCAGACACTGCGAACCGTCCGCGTCGAAGCCAACAAATAATGCCCTGATGTCCTGGTTATCCATTTTGTAAGCTTCCATCGCATTGGCAAACTCCTCAAAGTCAAGGGTTTTGTCACCGTTCAGGTCCATCTCCTCGAACAAATCGTGGAGCGCAATCATCCCTTTGACACCCTGCTTGCCAATGTGATTTTGAAGGTACGACCTCGCACGCTCAAAGTTTGCCGGCTTCTTCGCAACGACTTCTCTATTCGCCAAGGAATTCACGTCGGCAGGAGCTTTAATCGATGTTGTTTGTGCATCCCTGTGTTTCACGGAATCGCCTAAGCTCCCCTTGATTACCTTGGGCTGCTTGAAGTTGGAGGTGAGGCGCCAGACGCTTGTCATTGTGCTCTCGAACTCTTCGTCGTCAATGAAGGCTGCGCCGAGCGAAGCGAGGCGCATTTTTAATGAAGCACAAGCGAACCAATCGAGCCAAACGAATACGAATTGAGTGGGTTAGTTCAGTAGTGGATGTAGCCATCAGGTCTGCAGCCATTTCGCGGGATTCATCGCAGTATTCTCGTCTTCCATAAGGCTCGATCGCTTCGCTTCGCTCGCTCACCTGCGGTGTTGGCATAGTAGTCGAGGAAGTCGTCTTTTGCAATAGATCCATTCGTCCCAACGGATTTGAATGTGTCGAAAAAATCTTGGAGAACCTTCGCCGGGGCTCTCTTCCGAGAGACCACATCGGGGTGGCTAGCAGGGTTGTACAGGCGACCAATATCGGAACAGTTAATCACTCCCATACAGTCAGTGTCGAGCAGGTCGAAGACACGACCAATCAACGCAACACGGCTAGGGGAGAGCTTGCCACGAACTGCCAAAGTGAACTCATCATAGTCGACCGAGTTGGATTGGTCCGCATCCATTACTGTGAAGAGGGACCGGATTTCTTGGTTGCTTAGCTTAAAACTTTCTAAAGCAGAAGCAAATTCCTCAAACGAGAGGGTGCCATCATTGTTCAGGTCAAAATCATTAAAAGCATTCTTCAATGAAGTCATTCCATGCACCCCCTTGCCGGATAATTTCTGCCGAAGTGAGTCTAGTGCCTTGGCATAGTTTTTTTTGGGAACTGAACTCATGTAACAGTTGGTTTAGTATGCGGGAGATTAGCAGTTGTGCTCGTTGTTGTGGTAAATTTGGGTAAACCGATACTTTTGGATAAGAAATTTCCGAATTTTTAATTTTTTATAAAAGTTTTATATTTTTTGGGGCCTGAAAGCTTTCATTTCCCCTATATTATCTATCCCAACAGCCCTCTCCACTGGCTCGTTTTACTGCTGAGCGCATCCGGGGCTCACGCTAATATTAGTTGTGCGCTTCTTCTTGTCGCTCTTTGGGTCAGGTGTCTTGCTCTTCACTGGACTGTTGGCCTCAACAGTATTATCGTGAATTTCGACGACTTTAGCCTTATCCTCCTCGCTCGGTGCAGCCCCGTGAGCTTCGATATATTTTCCGAGGCTGTTCCACATGCTGATGCTCCCGCCCTTAAACAGCTCCAAGATATCGGTTATTTCTGGACAGTTGCCATTGACTATTTTTTGGAACTCTTCAATGTCAATCTTCCCATCGCCATTTTCGTCGCAAATCTCGAAACATTTCGCTGTGGTGATAATTGCCTGGTTGTCAAAGTGCGCATCTATCGCTGTGGCCGATTGGTTTTCTGCTAGCTTTTTTGCCTTGAATAGCAACTTCTGCTGCGAGATCCCAGTCCCTTTGGGGCCGGAAGTGGACACTGCCGTCTCGTGGAAGCTCTTCATGCAGGTACGGCACATGACTAGCGTCTCAGCCTCGTCAAGAGTATTGTTGCCATCAAGGTCGAAAATCTTGAAAAGAAGCTTAATCCGATCCTCGTTGTTACCCCTAGTTACCATTCCGTAGCCTGTGACGAGCTCGTGGAAGTCCAGCGTACCGTTGCCGTCACTATCCATAAGTTTGAACATTGCACTTGCAATCTGCGGGTGAACAGACAAGCATTTGGCAAAGCCCTTGGCTGTCCATTCATTTTTCTTCGTGCACTTCTTGTGTGACGGGTCAAAGTAGTCCTTGATCGAGTCAGAGTAAAGGTTCAAACCCTTGGGGATGCCAGCATGCGTTGAGTACGTTTTCTCCATCCACTCGATCTCATTTAGACTGAGTCCTGATGATTTTGACAAAACCTCACGGCCAACCTCCATCTTGTGCTTTTCGACGGAACTCATAAAGAGATTCTAAAAGGAATGCGTAACCACACATACGCATCGAAGATTATCAGCTTGTTAGTTAGTTACAAGTTTTGTCGGACAACAATGGTTAACAGAGAAATTGGTTTACAGATTTCACACAGAGATCACAACTGGAAATTGTTTAATCAATTATAAGGTGAATACAAATTAGTTCAAATCAAGAACACCAGGCAGCTGCTTACCATGCTGAAGCTTTGTAAAACTATGTTAAAACAAAATATTTTTTTTTTAACTTGATAAATATTATAAATACGCCCCTTAAATATGTGTTGATACATTGATTTTTTCATCTTTAATTTTGTATCATTTCCCCCTTGTGTGGGTTCACTCAATCAACAATGTGGCTGCCACTTTTATATGTTGTTTTTGTGTTTGAAAACCATGGAACTGCTTCCAACCCCTCTCTTCCTTCATCACATCCATCTCCTTCTCACAACCAACACCATCCATACAAACTTCACAACTCTGAGGCAGGTAACCTGCCACCAATAACGTGGCACTCGCACAACGATTCAGTTTCCGCCAGGTTTCTTTTAGATGATGAGCTCTTCCAAATTGATGCAGATGCAAACTCGCCCTGTAATGAGCTCGCCAATGAATTTTGCAACATAATGAACTCAGTGAAGAGCGATATAATGTGCCTGTCACACGTGTCTGTCGAGCTGACAGATAGTTTGTTTTGCTCCGGGTCCTCCAGCGGACTGCCTACCCCTCCTCCGGCCAATTTTCCGCTGCAGCAGTTCAGAACTTTTCGGTTCATTCACTCTCCCTTGCACCACGACAGCGAGGAGTTCGATCTTCTGAGAGAAACGTTCTATCATTATAACTACCGGGAGTGCTGGCCGGCTCACGACTACGGGGAGGGCGAGAGCTTCATTTGGTTTCTCGGCCATGTGACGGATTCTTCCGCTGGCCACGAAATGATCGCGGGCTTGGAAGCGAAGGAAAGGCTATTGCAGCGAACCCTTCCATTTAACACTTTTCAAGCAACAACTTCGGCCAACCACAAGGACAAGCTCGTGAAGAATTTGATGAAATTTGCCAGGACAAGCCAGGTCTTTGCCCAGCCCCAAGTCACCAACGACTACGACGAGTATGATGAGATTGTGTGGGGAAGCAAAAGCCGCTTCGACGCAGTGAACTATAGATCCGCTGCTAATCTTGTTGACAGCAACAAATTTATTCCGCGAAGCTACTTCGTAAACGACCTCACCACTTCCTTTATTAACTCCCTGCAGGGTTTGTTTGTCCTGAAGATTCCCGACATTGAGCTCGGTGGGGGAATCTTCGTCGTCAATTTGAACTTGGAAGAAGACAAGCAGAAAGTTTTGGAATGTAAGAACGACGGCAACAACTTTTTCGTCGACGAACAGGGGAACACTTGGGGCGAGCAGAAAATCGACTCGTCCTGTGTGCTTCAAAAGTACGTAACCCCCCCGTTCCTGCTGCGGCCGTTTCCAGAGTCAAAACTGAAAAAGTTCAGCTTTGGGGTATACACGCATGTGACTTTGAACCCGATGACCGTGTTCATTCACGACGAGCTGCTGGTGCTGTTCGCATCGAAGGGATACCACACCAGATCGCACCAGAGCGACGTGGCGAATGTTGGGGCTGAGGACGACTTAAATGTCGAAGACGTCCTGTCGCATTTAACGAACGGTTTGTTGAACCAGAGACTAAACAAGGATTACGACGCGTTGGATCACGTTTGGAAAGGTGATCAGCTGCGAGACGCGCTCAAGCGCGAGGGGGTGGATTACGAAGCAGTCATTCACCCGCAGATCAGGGAAATTGTGGCCACGACCATGGCAGCGACTATAACGAAAATGAAGGCGGAGACCAATGCCGTCTTCGAAGGGAAGAGCAAGGGGGCATTTGCCTACTGGAGACACGACTTTCTGCTCGACGAGAGCTTGAAGGTTTGGTTGTTGGAAGTGGATGTGGTGCCGAGCACAGGAACGATCGGAGGAATTGACGAGAAATTGAAGCGCCGTGTCATGCACGATACGCTCGCAAGGAGGGGTGGTAGACAAGTTCCAG
>Ga0302116_1001892_pt1 | contig 12469 bp, 9 predicted proteins | sample AG5_SCM_MG_FD_203124 | JGI IMG/M metagenome (GOLD analysis project Ga0302116, IMG submission 203124) | Marine microbial communities from Western Arctic Ocean, Canada - AG5_SCM | ecosystem: Environmental > Aquatic > Marine > Oceanic | place: Canada: Western Arctic Ocean | collected 2017-10-01 | reverse complement strand
TGAAAATTTGTAATCCTTGGTACCAATTATCAACCATCCAATCGACACCTGCCTGCCAGAAAAGCTCAGTAGTAATTCCCTGGTTGTGTGGAATTAAATAAAAATAGTTAATCCCATCGCCAAATAACACCTTTCCAAAAAAGGTAAAAATAATGGCGGTTACAAGCAACACTAAAAAGAAACTTCCATATTTGTTGCGTTGTAAAAAACTGCTATCTGCAAAGTAATCGGTTTGTTTATGTGCCCAAGCCAGGGACAACTTATCTAAAACAACTGCTATAAGAACTATGCAAATCCCCAGTTCCAGCGCCTGCCCAATCCGCAACTGGTTTAAGGCTAGCAATAGATTGAACCCAAGCCCTTTCGCACCAATGAAAGAAGCTATCACTGCCATCGCCAAACACTGCATAATAACCTGGTTAATGCCAATTAAAATATCATGACGAGCAGTTGGTATTAACACCCTGAACATCATCTGGACATCGTTGCAGCCACTCATCATACCAGCCTCAACAACTTCAGGCGAAACCCGCTTCAATCCCAAAAGAGTAAGCCGGATCATCGGTGGTGTTGCAAATATGATAGTTGCAATTGCTCCTGCATGATCCCCAACACCAAAGAACACCATAACCGGAATGAGATAAGAAAAATGCGGCATTGTCTGCGCAACATTTAAAAGTGGTTTAAGAATTACTTCTGCTGTATTGCTTTTATAGGCAACAGAACCCAGCAGAAGTCCCAGAACACACGATACTGGGGCAGCAACAAGAACAAAAGATAACGTTTCCATTGCAGGTACCCATTGCCCAAAAATTGCAATGTAGCCAGTGGCCAACCCCGCTAGGAGAGCCAAGCCCTTTCCCTTGAGGGCATAACCCAAAATGATCGCACCACCTGCCACTACGGTCCAAGGTAGTGCAGGCCACACCGCCCATTTGTTTTCCTTGATAAAATCCCAGCTGGTAAATGCTACAATTGTCTTCACACCTCCAAGAAGAATTTCTCTAATTAGATCAATACAGAAAAGCACACCTCGAGAAAAACCTCGCGTTAATTCTTTTATCAGTGCGGATTCTTCAAACTCTTCCAATTCTGGATCATATATCTCAATTAGCATCCAATCATACATCAGATATTCAGCAAAAGCATTAATAGTGCCCGGGAGCCCTGCAAACAGAGATGGAAATCTCCAAAACACATTTGTTTCAGATGGAACAACCACCGCACAGAGGGTTAAAAAAACTACAAGTAGCAAAGCAAATTGCATCAGTTTTGGATGCTTATGTGGAAACTTCATAGGTCCGATCTACCCATTATTCTCTGATGAATTCACATTTCCAAACAACATTTTAATCACTTTTTCTGCATGTATGGAGCCAACAACATCACCTGCTTCATTAACTACTTCTACGTGTTTGGGTTCGGTCAATATTGCTTCTGCAACCGTCTGTATAATTGCATCTTGCGAAACCTTTAAAGAGCCTAGTTTAGATGCATGAACTGCTGGATCCATTACAGCTCCAATTTTAAGCACCTTTTCTCGCGGCACTTCTTCGGTAAACTTACGGACATATTCGGTTGCCGGTTTCAAGACAATATTTGCTGGCGTATCAAGTTGTTCGATAACACCATCTTTCATAATTGCAATCCGATCAGCAAGACGCAGCGCTTCATTGAAGTCATGAGTGACAAATAGAATAGTTTTATTTAAAACTCCTTGCAAACGAAGAAATTCATCCTGCATTTCTTTTCTAATTAATGGATCAAGTGCAGAAAACGGTTCATCCAAAAACCAAATATCTGGCTCAACAGCTAGAGAACGAGCAATACCGACCCTTTGTTGTTGCCCACCAGACAGTTGCCGGGGAAAATAGTTTTCTCGACCATCTAAACCAACTAATTCAACCATTTCAAAAGCCCTGTTTACACTCTCTTGCGTGCCAAGGCCTTTTACTTGAAGTGGGAAAGCAATGTTTTCCAGTACAGTTTTATGAGGCAGTAATCCAAAGTTTTGAAAAACCATTCCCATTTTATTACGTCGGAGTTCAATGAGTTGTTTAGAGTTCATAGCCAGCAAATCCTGGCCATCTATAAAAATATTTCCAGCCGTTGCGGCTGTCAAACGAGAGATGCAGCGTAGTAAGGTTGACTTGCCGGAGCCAGACAATCCCATAACCACTAAAATTTCACCCTTATGTACTTCAAAAGAGGCGTTATTTACTCCGACAACACAGCCCGCATTGCTAAACGTTTTAGCATCCACTTGACCATTAGATTGTGTGAGGATTTTTTTAGCATTTTCACCAAAAACTTTATAAACTGAATCACATTTTATTACCGCATTTGCTGTGTAATCTGGAGCATTTTGCGAAGACATATTTAGTTCCTATCAAGCGCATCAGTGAAGAAAATGTAGTATTAGCAAGCTATTGACCAAGGCCAAATAGATATTCGAACGACTAGAGATTACTTATCGCAAAGCATACTGCAAAATAGGAAACCCTATAACGCCCTTGGGCGTTACAGGAAAGTAGTACCACGCTATTCTACGAAAGGCTTCCAAACGTCTTCATAAGCAGCCAACCATGCTTTTCCAGCATCTTCATGGCTCATTTTGTCAATATCAACTAAGGCAGCCATTTGACCGATATCAGTTGAAGTAAACGAAATTTTGCTGAATGCCTTATAAGCTGCAGGATGTGTTTTTGGGAACTTGTAATTCGCAGCCTTCTTCAACCAACCTTTTGGGGAACCACATGCGCCGTCACCACCGTCACCAACGCGACAACCGTCGAAGTACTCGGGGAATTCAATAAATACGAAGCCCTCTGCGTCAGTAAAATTTGGCGTCCAGTTAAATGTAATAACACCTCGGCCTTCTTTTTTAGCAGAAGCAAGCTCGGCCCAAAGTGCATCGGCAGAACCAGCAAATTTAACCATGTATTTATCATCTAAACCCAGCCCAGCCAGCCGCTCTGGCATTTGATCACCATGCCAACTTTGTGGACCTTCTAACCAACGACCTTTGCCGCCTGAATCAGCCGTTGCAAAAACTTCTTGGCAATTTGCAAGAGCTTCCCAATTTGGCAGACCTGGACACAAATTATCGTCAATTACATACTGGGGAACGCCCATTTCTTCCAAAGTCATAGCCGCATGAGTACCAGCGTCTATAATTCCGCCTTTGTCCATCGCATTGTAAAATGACGCTCCAAAAGTAGACTGCCAGACTTCATGAGAAATGGTAACATCTCCATTACGTATAGCTTCGTAAACAGCTTGAGTGTCGGCTGGAACGTACTCCACGTTGTTGCCCATGCTTTCAAAAATTCCGCCAATTACGTAAGCCATAACAACCTGGCTAGACCAGTTGTGCGTTGGTATCACAATCGGCTTGCTTGAGTCTTCGGCAGAGACTTGGCCAGAAACAGATGCGAGTGTGAATGATAGGGCCACAGCAGCAAAATTTTGTTTAAAATTCTTCATCAGTATTCTCCCTTTTATGCGCTTCTTGCGCATGGTTTTAGTACCGCCACAGCATCACTCTTTTATTTAGTCTGGTGATTCTTTTTGAGGCAGATACATAATAACTAGCATCCTCCCATATTATTCCTCACAATCAAGTTTTTTTCTTTTGAATACCTATTTTAACTGTAAATTTACCAAAATTTAATCAAGAACTAGTTAATTAAGACTACACCATACCCTGCCAACAGTATCCTTAAGTCGGAATTACCATGAACTTTGTCCGATTCCAAAGAACAAAAAAGTTAAAAAAGGAGGATAAGAAGGGATGGAAACAACATTATGAGATACTCAGGCCTAAGGGTAATCAAGGAAGCATTAACCGGCCACAAGGGTTGGAAGCCAGCATGGCGCGAAGTTGCACCAAAACGGGCCTATGATTACGTGATAATTGGCGGCGGCGGCCACGGACTAGCGACAGCTTACTACCTAGCGCGAAACTACGGAGCAAAGAATATTGCTGTGCTGGAAAAGGGCTGGGTCGGCGGTGGAAATGTGGGTAGAAACACCACAATCATTCGCTCAAATTATTTGCTTGATGGCAACGAACCTTTCTACGAACACTCACTGAAACTATGGGAAGGCCTGGAGCAAGATATAAACTATAACGCTATGATCAGTCAGCGTGGAATCCTTAATTTGGTGCATTCAGATGCGCAACGCGATTCATTTACAAGACGCGGTAATGCTATGATTTTAAATGGGGCAGATGCAGACTTGATGACCACCGAATCCATTCAAAAGCGATACCCCTTTTTAAATGTCAACAATGCGCGCTTTCCAATAAAGGGAGGGTTAGCCCAACATCGCGGTGGCACTGTACGCCACGATGCCGTGGCCTGGGGATATGCTCGAGCAGCCGACAGTCTCGGCGTTGATATCATTCAAAACTGTGAAGTTACTGGGTTTCGAATTGAATCCGGAAAGTGCTTAGGAGTTGAAACAAACCACGGTTACATCGGCGCCAATAAAGTGGCGTCTTGCGTCGCAGGTTCCTCAAGTCGGCTGATGTCAAAAGCGAATATGCGGCTACCAATCGAAAGCCACATTCTACAGGCATTTGTTTCAGAGGGTCTTAAACCAATCTTGCCAGGCGTAATTACTTTTGGGGCTGGCCACTTCTACTGCAGCCAGTCTGATAAAGGCGGTTTGGTTTTTGGTGGCGATCTTGATGGGTACAATTCATATGCGCAGAGAGGTAACTTACCAGTAGTTGAAGATGTCTGCGAAGGCGCTATGGCTATCTTTCCAATGTTGGGACGAGTTCGACTGTTACGCATGTGGGGCGGGATCATGGATATGTCTATGGATGGTTCCCCCATAATTGATCGCACTCACGTAGAGAGCCTCTATTTTAATGGCGGTTGGTGTTATGGTGGTTTCAAGGCAACTCCAGCCTCCGGTTGGTGCTATGCACACCTTTTAGCCACTGATACGCCTCATGAGTACGCCAAGGAGTATAGGTTTGACCGCTTTGAAAAGGGTCGAATGATTGATGAAAAAGGTGTGGGTAACAATCCACAGCTGCATTAGGCGGAACAGACTTATGATAATAAATCACCCAATACTTGGTCCACGGGACAGCGCTGAATTTACTTATATGGGTGACGCCTCCCTTATTGACCGCCCTGACTGGCAGGCTGAAGATGCTTTAGAACAATTTGTAGACTACGGCTACTTAAGGGATAATCCGGCAGGTAAACACCACGAATTGTGGTTTCATGAACAGGGGGATAGGTCCTTTTTAGTCGTAACTCGCGATACAACAACCCATGAAATATCGGGTGTGGAATTAGCCCAAAACGTGGCCCGCAAACGGGGGCGCAGGAAATGAACCAAGTAAACCGGCTGGCCGGAGGACAAATCGATCGTAGCCAAACATTAAAGTTTAAGTTTGACGGTAAAAATTTAGAGGGTCACCCTGGGGATACACTCGCAAGTGCCCTGTTAGCTAACAACGTACGGCTCATGGGTCGGTCCTTTAAATACCACCGCCCGCGTGGCGTTCTTACCGCTGGGTCAGAAGAGCCAAACGCAATTGTTGAATTACGAGAGGGAGCGCGCCAAGAGCCCAACACAAGGGCTACCACCGCCGAACTCTTTGAGGGACTAACTGCTAAATCACAAAATAAGATCGGATCACTAAAATTTGACTTGATGGCAATAAATGATCGCTTTTCAAATTTTCTTACAGCGGGGTTTTATTACAAAACTTTTATGTGGCCCGCCGCATTTTGGGAAAAATTCTATGAGCCGATCATTAGAAAGGCAGCAGGTTTGGGAAGTATCAGCTTCAAAGATGATCCCGATAGCTACGACCGTGGTTTTTTACACTGCGACCTTCTAATCATCGGAGCTGGACCCGCAGGTCTGGCAGCAGCTCTAGTCGCCGCAAAATCTGGTGCTGAGGTCATATTAGCCGATGAGGATTTTAATATGGGTGGTCGCCTTAACTCAGAGCGCTTCAGCCTAAACAACCAATCTGGCGTAGACTGGGCTCGATCAACAGTACTGGAATTGCAAAGTTTTCAAAATGTCCGCCTGATGCCTCGCACTACAATTCTGGGGGCTTTTGACCACGGCATATATGGCGCGTTAGAGCGAGTATCAGACCACCTCTTGGTCCCACAGGCAGGAAAACCGCGACAAATTCTTTGGCAGATTTATACAAAGCGTAGCTTGCTGTGCGCTGGAGCAACGGAACGCCCTATCGCGTTCGAAAATAATGATCGGCCTGGTATAATGTTGGCTGGAGCAATGCGCAGTTACGCCAATCGATGGGCTGTCACACCGTCACAATCTGTCGCTATTTTTACCAACAACGATGATGGTCACAAAACTGCTATAGATTTGAAAGCACTCGGCGTAAATATTGCTGGCGTAGTAGATATCCGCCCAGATGCACCAGACAGCGACCTCTACGAGGTCATTGCAGGCGGGCAAGTAATCAACACCAGTGGTCGTTTAGGCTTAACTTCCATAACTGTTTCAACGCCAAACGGTAAAACTCACTCTTTAGCGTGCGGCGCCTTAGGCATCTCAGGAGGCTGGAACCCAAACATTCACCTCACTAGCCATCACAGAGGTCGGCCAGTGTGGAATGATGATATAGCTGCCTTTTGCCCACCGACAGATGGCCCACCTGGCCTAAGTGTAGCTGGAGCTGCATTAGGCAGTTTTACAACCACGAGCGCTCTAGCATCAGGTGCCACACAAGCGTCAGTAGCACTTGAAGAATTGGGGTTTAAAACAAAGAAAGCTGTTCTCCCAGAGGCAGAAGGAACCATTACTAAAATGACCCCGTTTTGGTATGTTGAAGGTTGCTCAAGAGCGTGGCTGGATCAACAGAACGACGTTACTGTAAAAGACGTAAAACTTTCACATCAAGAAAACTTTGTAAGTGTTGAACATCTGAAAAGATACACCACTTTGGGCATGGCCACCGATCAGGGGAAAACTTCAAATATGGGTGGCCTAGCGATTATGGCAGAACTGACTGGAAAAACCATACCTCAGGTAGGCACTACAATCTTTCGTCCACCTTATACCCCCACTGCAATTGGCGCATTTGGAGGCAGGGATCGTGACAAAGATTTTCGTCCAATTCGTAAAACACCCAGTCACAAGTGGGCTGAGGAGCAGGGTGCAGTTTTTGTTGAAGTTGGTATGTGGCTACGGGCTCAATGGTTTCCAAAATCAAACGAAAGACATTGGCGTGAAAGCGTAGATCGAGAAGTTCTGGCGACCCGAAATTCTGTCGGGATATGCGACGTAACAACCTTAGGAAAAATAGACGTACAGGGCTCTGACGCGGCAATATTTCTCAACAAAATATATGCAAACGGATTTGCAAAACTCGCTATTGGAAAAACACGTTACGGATTGATGTTGCGTGAAGATGGTATCGTAATGGATGACGGCACCGCTGGACGATTGGCTGAAGACCACTTCGTTGTAACTACAACAACTGCCAATGCCGTACCAGTTTATCGACACATGGAATTTGCACGGCAATGCCTCTGGCCAGATCTTGATGTACAATTGATCTCAACTACAGAATCTTGGGCGCAGTATGCCGTCGCTGGGCCCAATGCCCGAAGACTATTACAAAAGGTAGTTGACCCCAGCTTTGATATTTCCAACAAAGCTTTTCCATTCATGGGCTGCGCAAATATAACTGTTTTTGGTGGGCTCAGGGCAAGACTATTTAGGATTTCTTTTTCTGGTGAATTGGCTTTCGAAATCGCCGTCCCAACTCGTTACGGGGATGCCATGATGCGGCGCCTAATGAAGGAAGGCGAAGAGTTTGATGTTACACCTTACGGGACAGAAGCACTCGGCGTAATGCGCATAGAAAAGGGTCACGCAACCGGTAACGAATTAAACGGTACCACCACAGCCCTTAATCTTGGAATGGGTGGAATGGTATCAAAAAAGAAAGACAGCATTGGGTCCACGCTATCCGAGCGTGTTGGACTGAACTCAGAGGATGCATTGAAATTAGTGGGATTCAGACCAGTTAATTCCAAAGATCCAGTTCCGGCGGGCAGCCATTTAATGACTAAAGGCGATCCCGTAGACGCAGCACATGATCAGGGTTATGTAACTTCGGCATGCTACTCACCTAATTTGGGTTACTCTATTGCTATCGGTTACCTGAAATCAGGTGATACTCGCAAAGGTGAAATAATGCGGCTAGTAAGCCCATTGACTGGGTATGACCACGAGGTTGAGGTAGTTAGTACACATTTCCTAGATCCAGAAGGGGAGCGAATGCGTGCATAATTTATCAGCAGTTACCGCTCTCAATGACACTGAACCACGTATCGACCAACAGGGTCCAATCACGCTCAGTGAGGAACCAAATTTTGCAATGGCCACAGTCGCAGCTCGCAATGGTGGCCAGCGAGCTACTATGTCAGCAATTCGCCGTATTATTGGCTTTAACGCCCCAAAGCCTGGCCAGTTTGTAGGTGAAACTGTTACTGCTTTTTGGATGGGCCCAGATCAGTGGATGTTAGAAGCACCTTACCACAGTCACGAAATGTTATTTGAGCAAGTGATATTGGAAGTTAAGGGGAAGGCATCAGTTACCGAACAGTCAGATGGTTGGTGTCGATTTGATATGCGCGGAATAGGCTTGGCCTCAGTTATGGAACTCCTCTGCCCCATTAATATGACAAAATTCAAAACAGGCGATGCGATACGGACCAGCATAGATCATTTGGGATGTTTTGTTATTTGTAGAAATCTGAAACACTTATCCATAATTGGCCCCCGCTCGTCGGCCCAGTCACTTCATCACACATTGTTAACAGCAATGACTTCAGCATATTAAATTACTAATTTTTGTAAAATTTAATAAAAAAAGCGACGCCCAAGAGCGCCGCTTAAAGTTATTGCAAAAGTTTCGGGAGGAATACTTTGCTGTAAACTTTCTAACTGATCGTGCAGTCAGTCAACAACATACAAAATTGCAAATCCGTTATGCACTGAAATCATAGATTGATATAGATCGGCAGGGGCCTTTAAAGCTAAAGAAAATTTTCAAATGCGTTACTATGACTTTTAAAATAGTTCAGATCCACATTTTCCAAACTCTCATTTTAAACTTTTTTCAAATAGAAGGTAGTGAGATATTATCCTGTACGCGGTATAGATTGATGTGACGGCGATCTTCCTGTGGGGAAATTCCAAATGCATTTTTGTAATGTTGAACCATAGGGGTGGTTGATCCATACCCCACTTGTAATGCTATTTGGGCCATACTGTCTTTAGAATACATAACTAATTGGCGTGCTGCATTCATACGCATAGATCGATAATAATGTGACGGACTTTGACCAGTTTCCTTTTTGAAACTCCTTTCAATTTGCCGGGCAGAAACTCCTACGTCAGATGCCACCTTTGCTACAGATACAGGCTCACTCAAATTGGCGGCAAATACAGCTACAGCCTTAGCCACTGCGGGGGGCAGTGTCGCATCTGTAGAGGATTGGCGATGTGTCGGTATACTCTGGCGTACACCCTCGCCTCGCATCAAGGGGTGCTGAAACCAGCACGCAACCTCCGTAGCAACGTTCGATCCAAGGCTGTCTTCAATCAGTTGTAATGATAAATCAAATGCAGCTGCGGCACCCGATGCTGTGCAGCTGCGCGCAGACAACTCAATCACTTGATTTGACGCAGCAACTTCAGGGAACTCGGATCTAAACGCCGCGTCGTAACACCAATGCACAGAAACCCTCTGACCAGCCATCACTCCTGAACGAACCAGTGGAAAAATTCCACCACTGATACCTCCTAGCATAGTGCCATGCCGTGCCAAATTTCGTAGATATCCGTATCCAGATTTAGAGTTTTCAAAACCTCCCATTGGAGGACTCAAAAGAATTAGGTAATCGGGTCTGGGCGCGTCAGCTAAGGTTACATCTGGTTCAAAGCTGACCCCCGCACTTGATGGTACTTTATCTTCAGTCTCTGCCAAAAGTGTCCAAGAGAATGCATCCTGCCCAGAAATCTCATTTGCTGCGCGCAGGGGCTCAATCATTGAGGTTAAGCAGGCCATTGGAAAGCCATCAAAAATCAAGAAGCCAATTGACTGGATTTTCATATCATTCATATTTATACTACTATCAGGAAAACTGGTGCTGAGATCAAGAGACCAGATACCTAGGATTGGAAATCATGTATGAAAATTGAAAAAATTGCCCCAGAAATGGTTTCCAAGTTAACCCAAGACCCACACGTCGTGCGCGAAGAACGTGAAAAAGTGTTAGAAGTCGCGATTGGGCGGCAGGTACGCGTCTTTCGCCGCCGTCAGGAAGTTACTGTAGCCGAATTAGCCACTACTACAGGCCTTTCAATTGGAATGTTGTCAAAAATTGAGAATGGCAACACCTCGCCCTCGTTAACAACACTGCAAACTCTGGCAAATGCTCTGTCAGTACCCCTCACCTCTTTCTTTCGCCAATTTGAGGAAAGCCGTGAAGGAGTACATACCAAGGCTGGGAAAGGGGTAGAGATGGAACGGGCAGGTACTCGAGCAGGTCACCAGTATAATCTTCTGGGTCACATTGGCGCAAATTCTAGTGGCGTTATCGTGGAGCCCTACCTCATCACATTGTCAACTGAGTCGGATGTGTTTCCGACGTTTCAACATGGCGGGATAGAAACAATATATATGTTAGAGGGCGAAGTTGACTATCGGCACGGTAAGAAAGTTCACTGTTTAAAGCCTGGTGATACCCTATTCTTCGATGCGGACAGTCCGCACGGTCCCGAACGGTTAATACGATTACCTGCACGCTACCTGTCTATCATCAGCTATCCACAAAACACCTAACAGAGCAATCAAACTAGCCTTGGAAATTTAACAGACAATGCTATTTTATGTTAACTTGTACTTTCAATTAGAGCAGGCTCAGTATGGCTATCAGGCCAAACACCAAAAGATGTTGGCAAACCGTCATCATAGCGTGAAAGAAACTCCAACATCATGGGCCGATTGTCGATAAATCCCTTATACGTAGCTAATTCCTCAGGGATATCCCGCACAACTCTATGTAACCGCCGACCCCATTTAGGTTTACTGACAATATCTTTGAACGACATCAAATAACAACGGATAGGGAAAACCAAGGCATTCGACCTTGGGAGACGAAAAAATGTTTGCAATTCCACTCGCAAATATTGTTTTTCTGCCAAATTCTGCGGCGTCAGCGACATTTTCTGTACACCCCATTTATGGTAGTTCTCGGGGCTCGTGTCTAATAGTGGATTAACTGTCATGGTCCAATTCAAGCGACGGGCTGGTGCGCCTTGTTGAATATTTAACAAAAACTTCAGTGCTCTCTTAAAGATGCCTTTCTCATGTGCCAAGGGAACTGGCGCATGCCACTCAAAGAAGTTCATTCCAATATCAAAATCTAAGCTCCAATCAGCCTGGGTGGTAACTATACCCGCATCCATCCATAGGTTTTCTTCCCGTTGATCAAGTACACAAAAATCACCTTGTGTTTGACGCGTAATATACTCCATAGGCCCATACGGGAGTGTTGTATCATCCATAAAAACAAAACGATCATCTATACCTAAGGGTTTATTTATCCAATGCCAATTTTCTCCATTTTGGTTTAGTTCAAACAGCTCAGGGTAATCTTCCGACTTGGATACCATAATTAATTCCAGCAGATCCCACCCAGCCAAAGTCATATGTGGCAATGACTGACATCTCAACGGATCATCAGCTAGAACCATCGCACGGTCACGCATTTCAGAAACGTAATGCTCATCGACGTCAAAACGTTTCTCATAAACACTATCTACTGGACCACCTTGGTGCTGCTCCATGTTTACTGAGTACATGTAACTATCCTCATGAAACGGGAACGGGAAGCGGTCGATAGCCCGCTGAGAGTTTTTAAAAGAGTAGTCATCTCGAAACGTTTCATCATTAAACTGAATATTCATCAAGTAATCCCCCTACCGATCCAACACTAGAGTTTTTCCGTCAAAACGGGAAACGCAGGGCATAATTTTTATCCCCAAAACCTTCTCTTCATCTTCCAGCCAATGGTCTCGATGCATAAAAGCACCATCACTTTCTATTACATCTGTTTCACATTGCCCACAGGCTCCACCACGACATAAGTACGGCGCCTCAACGCCTGATCTTTCAATTGCCTCAAGCAAACTTTCATGTGCACCAACCTTCACGGTTACACCAGACTTCGCCAACCGAACTGCAAAGGGCTTTCCTGGCTTAGGCGCTAAAAACTCCTCATAATGAATGTGGGCGGTTGGCCATCCAGCGGCCCCAGCGGTAGTACGCACCCATTCAATCATTCCCTTTGGACCACAGACATAGAGGTGTGTACCAATGGGTTGACCATTCAAAAGGTTTTCCAAATCAATGAAGTCTTTCTCATCATCATAGTGTATG
>Ga0302116_1001889_pt1 | contig 12483 bp, 8 predicted proteins | sample AG5_SCM_MG_FD_203124 | JGI IMG/M metagenome (GOLD analysis project Ga0302116, IMG submission 203124) | Marine microbial communities from Western Arctic Ocean, Canada - AG5_SCM | ecosystem: Environmental > Aquatic > Marine > Oceanic | place: Canada: Western Arctic Ocean | collected 2017-10-01 | reverse complement strand
AGAGCGCGGTCGGGTCGGGGCGCAACGCCGTTACTCCGACGGTCCGAAGCGCGGCGATTGGGGAGGAATACCGAAAAGAAATCGGAAACGCGCGACGGATAACTCACCAAACTTGGCGGGGGCGACACCGGACACGAAAGTGGGCGCCTGAGCGCACATGGAGACAGCCTGCATTTTGCTTGGACAGGCGGGGATACGCGAGGTGTGCTTCGCGAAGTGGTGCGGGGCTCCTCGGGGCGGTGCCCATCCCGTTTTTTTTGAAGCGAAAAACTCGAAATGGATAATAACCGAGTCGCCGAGTCGCCAACTGGCAGCCTCCAAAACACCTGTGGGTCCACCTGTGCCTCTCGCAATTTTCCCGGCTCGCTCGAGCCTCAAAATGACCTTCGGTCCGTGGTTCGAGTTATAACTCCTGAAATCGCCGTTTGATATTTTGGAGATATTCTGGAGATATTTTGGACGCCAAAACTCGCCTTTACCCATATAGGGCGCAATTCATCAATTCGGTATTTGCCAGGTACAGGTATTTGCCCACCGCAGGAAAATTCAGGAAAATTCAATTCGCCACCTGGACGAAAAAGTCAAACGCTTTGTCACAAAACGCCTCCGCGCACTCGACAGCATGACGGCCTCATCGGGGTCGAATGGCACCGAGAAACTCCCCGATCGAGTTCTCGTCTACGCGCGCGTGAAGCCGGCGAGTCCATCGGGTTCGCGCGAGGTCGCCACGCGCTGCGTCGAGCACGACGCCGAGGACGCGTCCCCACGAGACGGGAAATCGTCTCGGAGCATCCGCGTCCTGAACCCGAACGCGGCGGTCGTACGGAAGACTTTCGGCATGGATCGATGCCTCGGGCCTCGATCGACGCAACAGGATGTGTACGAGGCTGTCGGTGCGCCTGTTCTGGACTCGGTCCTCCGCGGATGTCACGGCGCCATCCTCGGGTACGGCCAGACGGGGAGCGGCAAAACACATTCCCTGCTCAACCTCGGCGACGGAGGCGAGGCCGGCCTGGTGCCGAGGCTCGCGGTGGACTTGTTCACCCGTATCGCCGCGGACTGGACGCACGTGTACGACGTGGAGATAGCGATGGTGCAGATTTACAACGAGACGGTCATAGATCTGCTCAAACCGAACGACCTCAAGCGCGCTCCGGGAAACTCCGAGCGATGTTTGAGGGCGTGTCAGAGAAAGTCATCCGCGGGTGGAGGCTGGGAGCTGCTGGACTGCACGTGGCACAGATGCAAATCGCCCGAGCATCTGCTGGACTGCTTTCGACAGGGAAGGAAAGGGCTGGTTTACGCCGAGACGATGATGAACAAGCACTCCTCGAGGTCCCACTGCGTGCTCCAGCTCAAGGTCAACCGCGTCCCTCGGCCCGACACCACCACCGCGATGGCTCAACTCAACTCCAGCGGATACAGGCGAACTTTGGAGCTTTTACAACACCAAGGCTTGCTCACGGTGGTTGACATGGCGGGCAGTGAACGAGTCAAGAAGACGCTCTCCGAGGGAATACGTTTCTCAGAGGCGACAAACATTAACACGAGCCTGCTGGCCTTTGGCAACGTGATGCAAGCGCTAGCCGAGAAACGAAGTCATGTGCCGTATCGAGACTCCATGCTGACCAAATTACTCGAGTCGTCGTTGTCGGGAAGAAGTAGAACCGCGCTGCTCGTCTGCGTCGCGCCGGAGCTGGAACATTCCCACGAGACGGCGACTTCCCTCGAGTTTGCTTCCCGAGCGATGCGAGTCGCGACGGTTCCTGTGGTTCACTCTGCAAACGTCGAGTTTGACCCGGCAGATCTCACTCGAGAGCTCGCCGAGGCTGCGTCTACTTCAGCGCTTCAGAAGATGGGTGAGGAGGTTATGAGCTCACGACAGATGCTCGATCGCGAGAAGGCAGAGCGTGCGGAGAAAGAGGACCATCTGTGTGATCTGATTACCCGGGAACGAGCAGAACGCGCTGACATCGAAGACAATTTGCGAAGGAGGCTGGCAGAGGCTGAGGCTGAGATTGCATCGCTAAGCATTAAACTTTCAGACGCCAAAAATGAGGCACATAACCTTAGCGACGAAGTTGCTCGCGCACGGATTGACGTCACTGCCGCGGATGAAAGACACGCGAAACAGAGAGCCGCGGCAGAAGAACTTGAGCGAGAGCTGGCGCTGGAGCGAGAGGCAGCGCGCGAAGCAGCCCAGAACGCAGCAATCTCCGTCAAGGCACTCGAAAGAGAAATCATCGCGCGCCAAGCGGCTGAAAATCTGTCGGCAGAACAAAGGCTACGCGATTCTCTCGAGTCGGAGAGAACGCAACATGCCGCCGTCGAGGCTCAGCTTCGTCACGCGCTCGAGCGAGAAAGAGCTGAGCGAAAGGAGATGGAAACAGAGCTTCGAGAGACGATTTTACGCGAGCAGAAGCAGCGGGCCACAGTGGGAAACGAAATGCAGGAGTTGTTGCGCCGTGAGACATCGAGTTTCATGGTCACGCAAAGTAAATTGCAAGAGGCTTTAGACCTCGAGAAATCAGATCGTGTCAAAGTTGAGAGCGACCTGCGCCAAAGACTATCAGAGCTGGAGGAAAATATATCGACAGTCAAGCAGCAACTCGCAGATGCGACAGTCGAGACTTCTAAATTGAAAGAAGACCTCATGCATGCTCAAAACGATGCAGTGGCAGCTACAGAAAAGTTTCATGAACAGAGAAAAGTCACTGACGCCCTTGAGTGTGAGCTGAAACTTGAGCGTGAGGTTTTGCAGCAATCCACAGCGCGATTATCGGAATCTGCGGATGAGAAGAAAATATTCACAGAGCAGATCTGTGCGCTCGAACAGAAGGTAAAGGAGTCTTCCCTGGTTAAAGATCTTGCCGAGTCTGAAGTTGAGAGTCTCGAAGAATCTCGACAGTCTCTAATGAATGAAATGAAACTCATTCGGGAGAACTGGCACAGAACTGGCACAGAGCTTCAAAAAGCGTCGACAGCAGCGGTGTTTCAAGTTGAGACAGCTGCGCGTTTACAGCTAGCTGCAGGTGCTGCAATGATCAAACGCGGGCGAAATGGGAAGATATATCGGAGGATGGTGCGTTGCAATGTCGACACAAATACGTTGGAATGGGCCCCACTTGGTGAATTTCGTAAGATGTCTGTAAAGGGGGCACACATCGACTGGATGCCAGATGCGTCTGGGTTTGTTATCCGGGGGCCTGAAAGAGACTTACGGTTGGAGCTCACAGATGCTGCTGTCGCTTCATGGGCGCGAACGCTAGATCAACGCCTCCCAAAGAGTGAAAATAGCCGACGAGTGTGCACTCCTCTGCGGTTCGGCAATGCGTTTGGCAAAGCATTTGGAAGCTTTATGACACCAGCGCGCAAGTTCACTCCGTCGCCTGAATCTCAGCCGATGAGTCCAGGGGTAGCTTGCCGAACCACCGCAGAACTTGCCGCGCGACAGCTCGCTAATCTAGAAGCACCTACCAAAGTTATATTCTCGTAAAAGGGACGTAAAGGTAGCAATAATAAGAGTATTGTCGATTAAACCTTATTTTCTATCCATAACTCCCCCGGACCAGATGTCAGGTCGCCAGTTTGCAAGACCCGTCCCTGGCCTTAGCAGGGTTCCTGCTCCCCCACCCACTAAACACCTCACCGCCTCTGATGCGGTGAGCATATTATGAAACTTGGCCGAGACCAAGTCGCCCAAAAATGACCTCACCTTACGCACAATATTCTGTTCGGGAGGATCCGGCTCAGCGGCGTCGAGGAAACGCTCGGTGGCCGCCTGCCAAGTCAGACGATGAAGGTCACTGGGCGATATAGGCTCTGGCTCACTGTGCAAGACCTCACGTACACACTCAGCAAACTCGTCTGGATTGGAATACGTTCGGCAATTTTTGAAGGTCGAAAAGAACTCGTTGGAAGGGTGCCGAGCACAAACCACAAACTTTCCCATCGCCAACGCCTCCGCAGTGGTTGTGGCCACAACATCGGACAACGACGGATTGATGAAAAACTTGTAGCCCCGAATAACGTCTCCTGCGTGATCCGCTCGTCCATGAAATGTCAGCGCGAGTTGCTGGCGAGCTGCTGAGTCCTTGACTGCCTTGAAGTCATCGCCATCCCCAAACACATCCATGACGAGCTTGTCTTTTGGTGCGGCTGTCCCGTTGTATTCCTTGACACGCTCAAGGAGCTCAAGGTAGCCTTTAGCCCAGACAACCTTTCCGATGAAGTACCCGACTTTACCCTTGCCGAAAGTACTGCCAGCCTCCTCCTCATTCTCAGTATTATCCTTTGCAGCAGCAGCAATTTTGCGACCCACCTCGATGAAGTGCGGTGATACGCCGTGTACGTTCACAGTGACAGATCTCGCAAAGTTCTGCACGGCATCCGAGAGTTTGATGATTTTGTGACAGTGCGCGCGAGCGACGAAGGCGTTGACCCCCCTGAGGAGGACCTCCTTTTTGTCACCATCTTTCTCTCTGCGCGCGTACTCGAGGTAGTTGGTGTGGATGATTCCGACGACGTGTCGAAACTTGTGAGACCATCGTTTGCCGTGGTGGAACCACGTCAAATGTTCTGGCTCCTCGAGCACGGCCACGTCCGCTTCCTTGTCGGGGACGTAGTCGGTGATATCACCCACCGGGACGATGCTCCCTTTGTCGGTTGCGTATCGTCCTGGATAAAAGTGAATCTCAAACTTAGGGTCAAAGTCGACCCGTCCTGCAAGCCAACTTCGGATGTACTGCTGCTGCTCTTCGGGGGTTTGGAACATCGCGTTTGGATGCACCAGCTTCTGATCACAAGGTGCCAACCACGGAACCAGCAGAGTCACCCCGCATTCATCTCCCCTGTTTGCCATGTACGCCGCACGGAGAAGGGGGTTGACGGAGGTTCCGGTCATCCAAGGAAGGCTCGCTGTCGTCACGATGGTGAAGTGCCTATCGGGGTCTCTGAGCGATACTGGCGCGGCGCGAGACGCACCCGCGCCGCTTCGGGAACGACCACCTCGTCCCATTGGCCTGGTGATAGCACGGGAATGTGAGAATATTTGGCTGATTGTGAAGTCTACCGGGTGTGACGATGGAGACTCGCTCAACACAACTGCGCGGGATCGATCTTGTTCAAAAAGCTGGGTGGTGAGCCCGAGCTGGGCATCGGGCTCGGTCGCACCTGTCCGTAAGTCGAGCGATACGATCACTTCAACGACGGATTGATCTCACGAGCTTACCAGCACGCGTATCCTGCCCTATCGTGAGGGAATATCACTGTCTACCGCGCCTCACGAGCGGCTTGAAGTGTCTTCGGAGCACTCTTTCACTCAGCACTATCCCGCCCAGATACGAGGCGCCGGAATCACACCCTGGATGACAGGAAAGATAGCACCCCGTGAAAGAATCGCACCACAAACCTCGGGAGCCCGAGCGACCGACGAGGTGTTCGGAACAGTCGACGCACTTTTTCGCGCTCGATTTACACCTTTCACACGGTACAGAGCTCTAGGCGCGGGCCGATTGGAGATCGTGAACGGTGCTCGCTGAACCCTTGAGCCAATCCTGTTCTAGGGAGATTCCAAATCTGTCGAAATGCCCAAGCCAAAGGCGCAGGGAGGAAAGAAAGTGAAGGAGGAGAACGTGGTGAACGATGACAAGAACTGGAGGCTGAGAATCAAGGATGAGACGGAGGCGCAGAGACACTTCGAGTCGGAATGGGGATTTCTACTTCCCGACTACGACAGCAGATCGGAGGCGACGAGGGGACCGATCGAGGTGAAGAAGAGCGCGTATTACGATTACCAGACGAGGCAATGGACTGTGCTTGAGAAGCGTGTCACCGCACCTTCTGCGCAGCAGTCTTCGGAAACCGACGAGGTGCTGGACTCGAATTCTGTCGCTGGTGTGACTGCCGCGACGCACCAGACCCTCATGGAATCGATCCCGGCGAACACTGCCTTTGTGACGAGCAACCGGGCGTACGGCAATCGGAAGACGTTGGAGTGCTTCGGCACCAGCGAGCACGGCGTCAAAGCGATTCAGAAGAACATGTCAAAATCGTTGGAATTCAGGCCGATGCATCCGTTTTGATGAGAGAGACCCAACGACGGCGGAGGAAAGGAATATCGTTGTACTATCTAGTCTACTTGTGTATTTTCTATAAGTGTCAGTGACTGCAAGACAAGTCTCGCCGCTTCAACTCAAATTCTGCCAAGCGTGGGTGATCCACTTCGTGACCTCTGCCGCCAGGATCCGTTGCTCGGTGCTGTCCTTCCGCGTTCGATCGGGATGAAATTTCAGCATAGCGCGTTTGTAAGCACCAGCCAAAGCCTTTTTCGTCCTCCCGTTGCCGTCCACGGTGATACCGCATCGCTGTAAAAACAGTCGCAGATCTGCGTTGCGCGCCCAAGCGGCAACCTTGGCGGCCGCGCGTTGTTTTGCACTAGCCTGTGCACCCTCATCAGCTTCCCGTTTTGCCTCCTCGTTGCGAAGCTCAGCCAGCTTTTTTCGCTGTCTCGCTGCAATGTCTTCCTCTGCACCCCGCTTTCGCTTTCTTACCAGCCACGCCTCCTTGCCGTTATCCCTCTTCGCGGCAATGGACTTGACAAACTCAGACTTCTCTAAACATCCAGCAATATCAACACCCATAGCGATGGCGATCCTCTTCAACTCGCCAGCAGGAAAGACGTTCAAGTCAGGCGTTTGTTCAACAAGTTCCCAAGCTTTCACTTCCGCTTGAAAGTCTGTTGCTTTGGCTTCCCCATGACGCTGATGTGCTGAGGCACGACGCTGCCGTTGCATTTTCAGGATAGCATCATCTAACTCTTCAGTAGCACGTTTATGCCTCGCAGCGATGACTGTAACTTCTGTGATCGTTATCTGATGGAGCTTCATGATTTCTTGAACAGTGACAGCGATACGATTCATGTTGATGAGTTGCGCTTGCCAGGACGACGACCCTTGGTTGAACATGCGACCTTGTGCAACAGATACCCTGTACTCCTCCTGCCTTGCACGCAACGTTATCAAGATATCGTTGCTACGTGTGTGGGCTGCCTTGAATGCCCTCCACGTCGTCATCAAATTCGCTCTGCGTGTCAAAACCAACGGGGTATCATCTGAATGACTAGGTGCAGGCTCAGGAGGCAAGTGCGGCACCTGCGTATGGTTTGTGAATCCAGCGTTCGATGGACCAGCTCCTCCGGCTTGGTGCGCGCCATCTTGAAAGCCACCATGCTGCTTGGGTTCCTCACGCTGAGGTTTGGGAGGGTCGCGCTCAGCTTCCTTCGATTTCCCCTTCACCTTTTCTTTGCCACGTCCGCCCTGACCTCTCCCTGCTGCCGTTTTACCTGCCCCTCTGCCACCCTTTTTCGTAGTTCTGGCCTTGCTTTTCTGTTCTGGCTCCGAGACGACGACCTCGTCATCGGAGGACAGCAGCTCACATGGATCCTCCGCAGTGCCCTTTCCCTCGTCAGTTTCCGCGTCCGGCTGCTTCGGTCTCCATTCAGTCTGTCTTTTTCCGTCGGCTTTGCGTTTTGCTGACTGCTTTCGCGCCGCCGATCCAGGCACTTCACATTCGTCGTCGCTGGGATCGTTGAGGAGATCGATGCACTCCTCGCCTTTCGCCTCTGCCCGGGGAGCGTCAGCAGGGGCTGGCTCCTCGTGTCCACGCCCGGCCGATCCCTTTCTCGTCTTAGGCGCACCTTCAGTGAGGATGTACCCAAACTGTGGTTGTTTATTCGCACACAAGTACAGGACCTCTCCCATCTTCAGATAACCTATGAAGTTTGCCTTCAACATCTTCAGCACACCGAAGCGATCCTTGACGTAGACGACTTCACTCGCTCTCAGTTCCACTGCAACCACAGGACTCAGTGTGAGCCTACATTCCAGGTGCTTCGCGCCAATCTTCGCGCTGGATATCCCTAGCCGCTCGCCTCTACCGACGACGACGGTCTCAGCCTCCCGCAGCACGATGGGCTTGAGGCCTTTGCCCTCCACCGGTCGAAGGTGATAAAAACGCGGCTGATCTCCGCTCGACATACGACCTGATGATCCTGGCTTTGATCACTCCATCGAGACCCCAGTCGTTCCTCCGTGTGATATCCTCGCGGTGCCTCTTCTTGTGTTCGGGTGCGGCCGAGAGAAAAGTTTGAAAGTATAAACGCTTTTGGTTCGTCGCCCCGAGACTTTTCACTCGCACAAGGCAGGGGGTCTTCGACGCAGACCGTCCGCAGTCTTGGCGGATGGGGCGCGACTATCGGCGAGAGGACGGTGCGAGGGATCGAGGGCGTGATAGAAGTAGAGACAGACGGTACGGTGGTTCACCGCGTCGACACCGCTCGAGGGATGACGATGGGTGGAGGCGTGGAAACAGGCGGTCCCCGAGTCCATCTCCACATCGCACGAGGCGTCGTTCGAGGTCAAGATCTCGTTCGAGGGATGCTAGCAGGTAATAAGCAGCACCGCGATCGTCGCTCTTGGGCTCTCATGCCTGCTCGATTGACTCGAACACTCGTCAAAGTCACGAACTTCTTACGTGCCTAAATTGCTGACCAGCTCTGAGCAAGTCGTTTCCCGTCCTTTTCCTATCATAACCAGGCGCCGACGCCGTCGCAGTCGCAGTGCGAGTTCTAGTTCTGGCTACGGTGGGTATGTTCCGAGGCAAAGACACAGAGGTAAAAAAGGAGCCCGAGCGAGTGGTACGGCAAACGGCGTTGGCCTCTCTGAACCTTTAGGGTTGGCCAAGCCGGAAGACCGAGCGGTGGACCCTGCTGTCTCTCAAGCTGAGCGCCAGCGGCGAGCGCAACAATGGATACTTGAACAACAGGCTGCGAGCTTAAATGCGCTTCATGGCGATGGAGCTCAGGAACAAGCAGGGGGCAAGCTCGCCCGAGAGGTATACGTCGGTAACTTGCTCGTTGGAGTTGTCAACGCTGACTCGCTCAGACAGTTCTTTGATAGTTCAATGGCGGTAGCCTTTCCGAGTGATGATCCGTTCCAAAAGCCCGTCATTGATGTGAGGATGTCACAAGAGTTGAACTTTGCATTCGTTGAGCTGCGCAGTGAGGAGATGGCAACGGCTGCACTTCAGCTCAGCGGGACCAATCTTTGCGGCCGGCCGATGGTCATCGCCAGGCCATCGGGATATGTTGATTCAAAGGCGGTGGCTCAATTAGCTGCCAGCAAGCTAGCAGAGAGCGAGAAAGAGAAGCAGCAGCCAGCGACGGACACTGACAATGCTCTCGGTCCTGATCAAGAGGGGCAAGCGATATCTGAGCAAACCATGGACAGCTCTGTTGTAATGCTGGGCAACTTGGTCAGCGAAACCGATCTCGTTGGGGATGCAGCTTACAATGACGTCTGTGAGGATGTGATGGAGGAGTGTTCGAGGAGCGGCAAGGTTATCGAATTGCGCATCCCTCGTGATTTGATCGACTCAACCGTAAAATGCAACGCCTTCGTCAAGTTTGCATCGGTGGCTGAGGCGAAGGCTGCCGTCGCCTTGTTTCATGGGAGGAAGTTTGATGGACGTTCAGTCAGCGCTGTGCTGTGGCCTGAAGAAGACTTCGACAAGTTGCCTCCGAATCGCGCGAAGTGAAAAGTTCAACTGTCTTGTGCGAGACAAGAGTCGAAGGGCTTGCTAACCTTAGCCAAGTAAGTTTTTTGTTGAAATCAGAATGTTAACTTTCTCGGACTGTTCGTTTTGCGACTGTGAGATCCTGTCAAAAGCCTCGAGTCACACAGTTCGGTGACATCCGGACACGTTACCGGGCATTTCGCCGTGTTGGAGTCCGAGACAAGTCGAGGTCCGTATCTGGCGTGTGCGCACACATGGATACGATATTCTGGCTCGTAGCCTTGCCGCTCGAGGGCGGTTCCGCAGAAAACACTTGGAACACGTTACAGCAAAAGACGAGTCGTGGTAGGGTGCCTTTCCAACGCCAAGAACCCGTTTCACTTCACATGTTGGAATGAATTCTTCGCGGACGTTTACGTACTGTCGCGTATCTTATCTTGTGCTCGAGTTGAGAGAATGACCTCTTTCCAACATCGTTCGCCTCGCTCTTGTTGCCTTGTCTTTCCTGCGAAAAACTTGGGTACCGCAAAGGATTCCTCTCACGCCTCGAACTGTGTGTTGAACGACCTTCTACCAAGAGAACGATCTTAGCACGAACTTCAAGGTATGCAGAGACGTCCCTTCTTTAGTTCTCCTATTGCATCTGACCGTAAACTTCCTTCCACGCAGTTCAACCTACCAGAGCTTCGCGTTGGAACCCTAGATTCGCTCCTGGCACTAAGTGATGATCTTGTCAAAGTGAGCTCACTTGTGGCGGGCACGACGCAAAAGATTCGGAGACATATAATTGAGTCTGCTTCCGCTGAAAACGAGCGTGAGACGAGTGCAGAGCTTGGTGTAGATGGCATACCAGCAGAGAGATTCCTGACGGCATTCACGTGGGATGAGGCCAAACACCCTGCCCGACGGCCGCTGCGAGAGACGATGGAAAGGCTTCAAGAGAGCGTCGCGAAGGTTGAAGATGACTTCAGAGTGAAATCAAGTGAATTGGCGTCGGCGAAGACACAGCTTAGCTCCTTATCTAGGAAAACGGCGGGAAGTTTGGCTACACGTGACTTGGGCGAGATCGTCCAGGACTTGGATGTGCGTTCATTTCTTTCGCCGTTTTCCTTTCGCATGACGCTTACACAGCCACACTTTTCTTCTTGACAGCTCGTAAACACCGAAAATCTCACCACTCTATGCGTGGCTGTGTCGACATACAATCAGAAAGAATGGCTCGATACGTACGAGACACTCGCGCAATTTGTCGTGCCGCGTTCTTCAAAGTAAGCAAAGCTCATCAAGAATTTGTCGTTTCACATATGCACACTGAGCAACCTTGTTTCTCCAGGCTGATAAATGAAGATGGGGAGTATGCACTTTACACTGTCACGCTATTCCGACGCGTCGTGGATGCGTTCAAGACGGCTGCTCGCGACAATTCTTTTCAAGTCAGGGAGTTCTCTTTTGATGCAGAGGAAGTCCAAGCCAGGGCTGCTGAGCGAAATGACTTGGAGCGAGACATTGAGGAGCGAAGGAATTCAATGCATCAGTGGTGCCAGACAAGTTACGGAGAGGTGTTCGGCGCCTGGGTTCATATTTGCGCCATTCGATTGTTTGTGGAAAGTATCTTGCGATACGGTCTGCCCCCGAGTTTTCAGGCAGTTGTGATGAAACCCAGGCTGCGGTCAGAGAAAAAAATACGTTCCATCCTGGCCAACACTTTTGGGCAGGGGGCAAGTTCTCATTGGAGCTCATTGGATGACGATAAGGGCGAGGAGGCATTTCCATATGTTTCTTTTAGCATTGAAGTCTAAAAATAGTATCCGCCTCTGTGCTAAGAGAAGCGCTCATTTCTTCCAAGAAAAGAGGTTTCTAAGCGTGCTTCCCTTCTTCGCAGACCTGTGCGATAGATCTACATACGCAATTTCGTCGCCTGCTACATCGAGCACGATTGGACGCACCGCCAAGGACTCCATTCGGTTCGGAATGGGCATAATATGAACTTTGCTGGCGCCCTTACCCAAGACGGCGGGCTTGTACTCGTCCAAGCTCTCCATGAGGAAACGAGTCTCAATAGAGGATGGACCCTCAAGAGACACATCAGCGAGCCCGCTTCGCATGCCCTTGCGATCAGCAAGCAGTGTATCGATTCCACTTTTGATAGCACCAATTCTATTCACCCGAGCTTGTGTGGCGGCAGCGTCTGAAACCCCGGCAGCGTGCTCAGCAGAGCGACCGAACAAGATCGCGGCGTCAACGTGGCTGCCCGCACTTGAGTGAACCTTACCCAGCGCGGCAGCTCGGTCTGATCTCAAGATCTTCTGAGCTGTCATGCACTCCACGCGAAGTTCCTCCTCGACTCTCTCGGCTCCATCCATACCACGAAGTACCTCAGGACCGCTTTCGATGAGCTCTTCGTAGCTTCGGAGTGAAGCACTGAGAAGGTGCACGATGTCCTCCGGTCGGGTCGCCTTCTCACCCTTTGCAAGTTTGATCTCGCCAGCAAGCTTCACGTTGGCTGAATCCACGAGAAACTTGTTGCGCTGAATAGTCTTCTCGATCAGCATGACTGCGATGGCGCGGTCGGCAAGTTTCAAGTCCGTCAGTCGGCTCGTAGAATCGCCTTGCGCCCCGGAGCTTGCCTCTGCAAGGTCGTCGCGAAGGTGCTGACGCGCATCGCTGTACAGCATGAACACCTTATCAAAGATGGCGAGAGCGCGATCAGTAGCCATGCTCACCGGCGATTCAAGCTTTGCGAGTTGAAGAGCCACGTTGGCCAAACATTCCCTCACTTTACCGTTTCTGATTGGGATGTCGTAACCCCGCCAGCTGGTTGTCACCGCACCAGACGCGCGTCCACTTTCTTCAGCCAGAACGGCTTTGAGCCTTTCGTCATCCTCGCCACCATCTCCCTTGAGCGCGGCC
>Ga0302116_1001884_pt1 | contig 12503 bp, 15 predicted proteins | sample AG5_SCM_MG_FD_203124 | JGI IMG/M metagenome (GOLD analysis project Ga0302116, IMG submission 203124) | Marine microbial communities from Western Arctic Ocean, Canada - AG5_SCM | ecosystem: Environmental > Aquatic > Marine > Oceanic | place: Canada: Western Arctic Ocean | collected 2017-10-01 | reverse complement strand
TGACGGCCAATTTGAGGTCTTTCCAACGCCTGACACGGCGTACACGTCCGAATTAATTTACTACGCGAAAATAGACGCACTGAGCGACAGTACGGCCACCAATTGGTTGCTAGAAGGCAATCCAGATCTGTACCTGTACGGCGCTCTAACGCACTCTGCGCCCTATCTTGGCGAAGACCAGCGGATCCAAGTTTGGTCGGCCCTGGCCGAGCGCGCAATCAACGAAATCACCAACTCATCACACGCCGCAAAATACAACGGCACCGGGCTGCGCTTGCGCCACCGGGGAATGGCGCCAGCAAACAGGAGAACAGCATGAGCCTTTCAAATACTTACGAGACGCACGTCTTAAATTACGTGTTCACAACGACATCAGTAACCCGGCCGACCGCCTGGTATCTGGCATTGTTTACCAGCGATCCGACAGACGCCGGATCCGGCACTGAGGTCTCAGGCAATGGCTACGCGCGCCAGACGGCCGCCTGGTCAGTCTCCGGCAACCTGGCCACCAATTCTGGGGCCATTGAGTATCCAGCCTGTACAGGCGGCGCTTGGGGTACCGTCACGCATGTTGGCGTGTTCACGGCGGCATCGGGCGGCGATCTGATCGTTCACTCGGCTCTGACCACCAGCAAGGCAGTCGCGGTTGGAGATGTTCTGCGCGTGAACGCTGGCGAAATCGACATTACATTGGATTGATAATATGGCCACAATAGTCACCAGATCTGGCAAGGGCAGCGCTCTTACTCACAACGAAGTCGATGCAAATTTCAACAATTTGAACAACGATAAATTGGAGACTAGCGCGGCTTACGTCCATCCTACAGGTGCGGGTAACAATCACATCCCTACTGGTGGCTCGGCAGACCAAGTGCTGACTTACGCCAGTTCTGGGACAGCGGCGTGGGCCGATTTAAATGCTGGTTTTCTAGCCAATGTAGTTAACGTAACAAGCAATACAACAGCTACAACATCCCAATCAGGCACCGTGTTTGTGATTAAATCAACTACGGCAATTCTGACTTTACCCGCCCCTGCAGGTGGTCTTTATTTTGGCGTTGTAAACGAAACCGACACGCCAACTTTAATAAGAGTAGGGGGGTCTAATTCCGTATTTGGCAACAATATATTGTTCCCTCTTAACCACTTCCGGTCAGTCGGAATAGGCACATTTGTCGGAATATCTAGCACTAAGTATGCTTGTGATTTTGACCCTGTAAGTGCGGCTGTTGTTTCATTCTTTCGGAACGTTACCGGAGACGAGACTAATTATTCTGCAACACTTAACATTGACACTAATACAACTGCGATTTACATTGCAATGCACAGTGGTGTTAATGGTTTTACTTACGCTCCCCCTGCGTATTTATCTGCGGGAATGGGAGGTGCGTCTTTTAGCGAAAAGTTAATTACTTCGTCCATTCCATCAACGCTTACTATTGCGGGTGATTACCGCCAATTTGACGCAAATGGCAATATAAGCAACCCACCGACGAGCAGCCGTTTGACTTGTAGTGGCACGGGCGTAAATATGTACGTTCAACGAGGCACAGGTTCCTACACCGGAAGTTACACGACAAATTTTACTGGCGGCACGGCTTCTGGCGGGGATTTTAACGCTAGTGGCGGCAGTGGCTCTGGTTCGTCAGGTACTACTTATTATGGCGCAAGCACGGTTTTTGGTGGCGGTGGCGGTGCTGGTAGTCCCGCTGGAAATGGGGGCAACGCTTCTACTTCTGCGTCTAGTAGTAATATTTACAATTCAAATGGCACTTCTTGGGAAGGGTATCAAAGCGTAACGCAAGTTAAGCACGGTGGCGGTACTGGTGGCAATCACGGAACAACATCAGGCGGGGGAGCCGCTGGCACCAAAGACAGCAACTCAATTACAATGACACCGTACATTGGCAAAGAGTTTCATTTAGCAGGAGGCGGTTCGACGCTTGTAGACCAAGCGGCTACTGGTATAACGGATGCGCGGTATTTCATGAATAATGGTGCTCAATTTGGTCATGCACTAACCGATTTAGAATACATAAGCGGCACTAAGCTGTTTTACGCCCCACCAATCGGTCACAGAGGCAGGCAGTTTGGTAATTACAGTCCTTCAGAAGCTGGCTGCACAATCATAGAATTTAAAGGATAGCGTTATGATTGATGAAAGAATTATTGAGATTTATCGCCAAGACAAACTAGACGCTGCAACGGTTCGCGGCGTAAGAAACAGCTTGCTTGCCGACACCGATTATCTGGGATTGTCTGATTGCACCATGTCAAACGAAATGGCTGTTTATAGACAGGCACTTAGAGACTTGCCTTCGTTATCTAGCTGGCCTGTTTTGGTTATAGACGAATGGCCTACACTGCCAGTGGCACCAAGTTAACATGCAAGACAAAGATCTCAACGCCCGTGTCAGTGTCCTAGAAGAGACCACCAGGCTGCAATTCAAGGAATTATTTCTGCGATTAAAACGCATCGAAATGATTATGCTTGCAAGCGCGGCGGCGATTATTGGATTACTGTCATCCATCCTGGCTGGCCAGTGAGATGGTCGCCGAAATCCTTGCCGGGGTGGCGCTGGTAAAGGCCTCAATTTCGGCCATCCAGTCCACAATCCAAAGCTGTAAAGATGTCAGCGAAATCGCGACTGACATCGATAATCTGTTTCAAGGGCAGCAAGATATTGCCAGGGACAAGCGCAAGGCGAAGGCCACCGGGCAATCGGCAACCCAAATCGTGATTGCCGAGGAAACCGCAAAAGAAGATTTAAAAATTGCCCAAGAATTAATTATCGCCAGATTTGGATATCACGCCTGGCAGCGGATCCTGCAAGTGCAGCAAGACCAATTGCTTGAGCAAAAGGCGTTGGCGGCCGCGCGCAAAAAGAAAAAAGCAGAAACCCAGCAAGTCGTTGAAGATGCCGCCACGGTTGGCATTAGCGTGTTTATCGGGATCTTGGTTTTACTGATCATCGTCGCGGTGATCTTGGCAATGTAGAGGAAAAACGATGTCAGAATATTGCGTAAATAGTTACTGGGTCGATGGCTATGCGGTTGGCGATAAGCTGATGCTGGCGGCGGCTCCGGCCATCGCTGCAACGGTGTCCAGCGCGGTCGATAAGATCAAAGACGTAGCGGCAACCCCGGCCATCGCTGCCAGCGCGTCAGCGGCTGCACTGAGCGTGTATTCCGCGCAAGTGAGCAAGGCGATCACAATGGCGGTAACGCCGTCCATGCTGCGTTTTACGCACTCTCAGGTCGATCAGATCGACATAACAAGCACGTCAACCGCTGAAATTTATGCAACCAGATTATTTCAATCGGCTGGGTCGGCGGCATCAAGCGCTACCGCCGCCGCTGGCTATACTTTGCCATGTGCTGCAACCTTGGCAGCAACGAGTATAATGCAGGGAAACGCAAACTATAAATGGGTCACGCAAGCAGAGACCTCAGAGATCTGGACGGTGATTTAACATGGCTGATACGACAACGACAACTTTTAGCCTGGTAAAGCCAGAGGTCGGATCCAGCGCCGACACCTGGGGCGGCAAATGGAATACTACACTCGACACTCTTGATGATCTGCTCGACGGCACAACGGCGATACAGCCAAATCTCACTGCCGGATCCTGGAAGATCGGTGGCACGGCCATCACCACGACCGCAGCGCAGATAAATTACGTTACAGGCGTGACCAGCGCGATCCAGACGCAACTCGACGGCAAATCCCCAACGGCTGGCAATGCCAGCATCGTGACCACCGGGGCGATTAACAGCGGGTCGATTACTGCCGGGTTTGGCGCCATCAATAACGGCGCCAGCGCGATTACAACGTCAGGCACGATTACAGGCGGCACGGTCACCGGGAACACGGTTACTGGGTCATCGATTACAACGAGCGGCACGATTACAGGCGGCACCCTGGCTGGCACTACGCTGGACATCAGCGGCTCTGGCGATATCGACGGCGCGCTTGATATCGGCACAACGCTGACCCTATCGGCTGGCGCGGCCGATTGGGTTGTGACGCTCGCTGGCAACAATTTGATATTCAGTTATGGCGGCACCAACCGCATGAAACTTGACACTAATGGTGCGCTGACAATCACCGGGTCACTCATCCAGAACGGGACAATCTCATAGATGTTATTGCCGCTCGACATACCAGCCGGATTTTATAAGACCGGGACAGATCTTGAAGGCGCTGGGCGCTGGCGAGATGGCAGCCTGGTACGCTGGCGCGATGGGTCGCTACGCCCGGTTGGTGGCTGGCGCCAGCGGGTCAATAGCAATTTCACTGAGGCGCCGCGCGGCGCCCTGGCGTGGATCGACAATAGCGCCGTGCAGCGCCTGGCGTTTGGATCTGCGAATAAATTATGGGCGGTATCGTCGGCCGGGGCGGTCACTGACATTACACCCGCCAGCGTGGCCACTGGGCTGGCGTCAGCGGTCGTTGAGACAGGCTATGGGTTTGGCGTCTATGGCAGCGCCACATACGGCACTGAGCGCCCTGATAATGGCGCGTTCAGCGAGGCCACCACCTGGTCGCTCGACAATTTTGGCCAGCTACTGGTGGGCTGCGCAAGCAGCGATGGCAAGCTGGTCAGTTGGGATCTGAACAACAACAATAATGCCGCGACGATCAGCAACGCGCCTGTCGATTGCAAAGCGCTTTTAGTAACTGAAGAGCGGTTCTTATTTGCCCTGGCATCCGGCGGCAACAGCCGCAAAATCAGTTGGTGCGATAAAGAGGCTTTGACCACCTGGTCGGCCAGCGCCACCAACGAGGCTGGCGATATAGAACTTCAAACCACCGGGCGCATCCAGTGCGGTATTCGCGCAAGGGGCCAATCTCTGATCCTGACCACCAATGACGCGCATACTGCCAGTTACACCGGGCCGCCCTACGTCTATGGGTTCAACCGGGTCGGCACCAATTGCGGCATCATCAGCCGCAAGGCCGCCGCCTCTGTGGATGCTGGCGTGTTCTGGATGGGTGAGAAGGGCTTTTTTAAATTTAACGGATCAAGTGTTGAGCCAGTAAAATGCGATGTTGCGGATTACGTTTTCGATGGCATCAACCGCGCCCAGAAATCTAAAGTATGGGCCGTTGTTAACGGCGGCAATAAAGAGATCTGGTGGTTCTATCCGAGCGAAGGGTCCAACGAGATCGACCGCTATGTCGGCTATGATTATGAGGAAGGACACTGGCTGATCGGCGAGTTAAGCCGCACGGCTGGCGTCGAGGCTGGCGTTTTCCGAAATCCAATCTGGACCGATGGCGCCGACGTTTACGACCATGAAATTGCACTGGATTACGATGAGGCCAATATCTTTGCCGAGACGGCGCCGATCGCCCTGGCGTCTGGCGATCAGATTATGCGGGTAACCCAAATCGTGCCAGATGAGGCAACCGCCGGGGATGTCACGGTCACGCTTAAAACCCGATTATACCCGAATGCACCTGAGACTAGCCACGGGCCGTTTACAATGGCCAACCCGACCAGTGTTAGGCTCCAGGGCCGCCAGGTCAGGATGCGCGTGGATGCGGCTCGTTTGGCCGATTGGCGCGTTGGCATAATGCGCCTGGACGCCTCGGCCGGGAGCCGCCGATGAGACTGCCGATGACATCGCCAACCTATTCAGCAAATCTAGAAAACGAGCGCAACCGCGTTCTGGAACTGGCTGACTATTCCAATCACAAGCGGAACCAAGATGTGGAGATTGGCGAAGGCCGATTGATCCTAAAAGCAGCAAATGGCGTGAGGTATAATATTACCGTATCCAACGCCGGAGCGCTGGTGGTGACATCGCTATGAACAAGCCCATGACCAGAGATTTAGCGCATTGCAAAACATGGATTGAGAATGCGCTCAAGTACAGCGGCGGCACCCATGATTTTTGGGATATCGTGGACGGCGTCTATGATCAGCGCTTTCAATTGTGGTCAACTGGCAAAGGATGCCTTGTCACCGAAATTCATGTATTTCCGAAAAAAAAGGTCATCAACATATTTTTGGGCGGCGGTGAACTAGAGCAACTGGCCGACATGCATGACGATGTTATCGCTTGGGCCAAAGATCAGGGCTGTAGCGGCGCAAGTATATCTGGCCGCAAAGGCTGGGTCAGGGCATTTAAACGATACGGCTGGCGGCCGCTACACACGACGATAGTAAAGGAGTTTGAAAAATGAGCGGCGGTAAAGGCGGTTCTACCACACAAACAGCATCCATCCCGCAATGGGTCCAGGATGAAAGCAAAGCAAACGTGCAGCGCGCAAATGAAATCGCGCAATTAGGGCCAATCCGAAACTACGGGCCAAGCGTGGCGGCGTTTAACGACAACCAAATTTCGTCGTTCCAAAACAACGCGGATCTAGCCAGTGCCTTCGGAATGAACGCCCCGGCTGATGTCATGGCGAATATGCCAACCGCGCAGGATTATGGCGGTGGCGTCATGGCCTACGGCGCGGCGCCGCTGGTCGATCAGCAACTCGCAACCTTGCAACTGAACGATCCAAATCAGGCCAGCGCGATTGCTAAACAATTTATGGATCCAGGCGGCGGGTTATTTCCGGCGATCCAATCGCAACAAAAGAGGCTCGGATAATGGCAAACGGTGGCGCATTTAATAGTGCAATAAATTCGGGTGTTAATATGGGAGCATTTCAGCCGCTGCTCAATGTTGGGGCGCAAATGGCGAATGGCACTTATCAGCCGCAAGCGGCAGCCTCAATGGCTTCGGCATCTTTGCCAGGCACCGCGCCAAATGCGCCGCCGCCAGGCGTTGCACCAACAGGCACTGCGCCAATGTACCAGCCTGTCACTGGGCCAAATGTAGGCCAGACATCGGCCAATACTTACAACACTGCGGTTGGCGCGACTGCGCAAGGCATGGGCTTTACGCCCAACCAGGTCACGCCAAACACGGTCGCTGGCACCAACATGCAGCAATATCAAAACCCGTTTCAGCAACAAGTGATCGATACGTCGCTGGCCGATATGAACCGGGCAAACCAGATGGCGCTGAACAACGTCGGCGCCCAGGCGCAAGGCGCTGGCGCTTTCGGTGGATCCAGGCAGGGCGTGGCAGAGGCCGAAACCAACCGCAATTTCGCCAACCAGGCGGCGCAGATGACGGCTGGGTTAAACCAGGCCGGATATCAGAATGCGCAGAACATGGCGCAATTCGACATCGGCAATAACTTTGCCGCACAAAACCAAAACAACGCAAATAACTTTGCGGCCACGCAGAATATGATGGGCGGCGCCAATCAACTTGCAAATCTCAGCCAGCAAGGTTTCGACTACAGCAACCGAATTAATGAAAATATGTTGAACACGGGCAATGCGCAGCAAAACCTAATTCAGCAGATTATCAACAGCGCAAATGGCCAATATGGCGATATCGCCCAATACCCTCAGAATATGCTCAATCTGCCAGTCGCAGCGCTAGGCGGCGCGCAGTTCCCAACGACTACAACTAATGCAAAGCAACCAGGCTTGTTTGATTATCTGACTATGGCCACAACATCGATGGGCGGAAGATAGTGACCAGCGAATACTGGCGAGATGTAGAATATGCGATGGGGCCGAAGCGCCCTGACCCGCCGGGCTTTGAGATCATGGACGCGATCCACCGGGCGGCGATTACTACGCTTGGCCAGGGCGCTAAAATTAGGGTCACCAGTGGCCAAGAGGGCGATCAGCCACAGCATGGCAGTAATCGCCACAAAACGGGCCTGGCGGCTGATTTCCAGGTGTTCCGGCCGGACGGCACTCTGGTTGGGGCTGGCGATGATGACGCGCTGAATTTTGCTTCAAAAGCGGCGCAATTCGGCGTCAGGGGCATCGGCGCTGGCAATGAGTATATGGGCGCCAATACGTTTCATTTCGACATGATGCCACACGCAGATTATGGGCCAAACCAGGGGCCAGTGTGGGGATCCTGGGCGAAAGACAACAGACAAGCACTACTGCAAGCGATGGGATTAGGACCGATGGAACCAGGACAACAGCAACCACCAATGCCTGGGCAAACGCTAAGCGCTCAGAACACTGCACAACAACCAGGCATCATGGAATACCTTGGCAACGGTCTGCGCAAGGGACTGCAAAACGGTGACCTGATGGACCGCCTGGCCTTGGGCTTTAATACGATGCGGCTGGAGCCGGACAGCAACCTGGCCGCTGGCATCCGCGAAAGCATGAGCGATCGGCGTAAGAGTATGGCATCGGCTGGCAGTGCAAACCGCACGGTGGCAATGCTGCGCAATATGAAGGGACCAGACGGGCAGCCAATTCCATCGGCGTTGCAAGCGGCTGATCTGATTGAAGGCAACCCAGAAAGCGCAACATCTGTACTGCAATCGTTTTATGCAGGGCAAATGAAAGCAAAAACTGGTCTGGCAAACCGGGATTATCCAAACGGTCTGAGCGTTGTCACGCAAAACGATGGCACCAAAAAATATATGAAAAACGGGGTTGTTTTGAGCGCCCCGGCAGAAATCGAAGCGGCAATCCAGGACACAATTCGATATGACAGCGAACTCGCCGGGAGCAACAGGCAAGCGGTGCTGAACCAAGACAGAGCGGCCGATATTTATTCTAAAATTGGCTTGTCGCGAAACAGTATTCAAACGACTGATAGAGCAATCGCCGCTATTGATGCTGGCGGCATCACAGGTTTCATGGCAGATTATTTTCCAAACATCACACAGGCGTCAGCCGAACTTGCAAACGCGATGGACACGATGGGCCTGGATGTTATTTCAAGCGTTACCTTTGGCGCTTTAAGTGAGGCCGAGATGAGAACCGCAATGAACATAGGTTCGCCGCGCAGCCTTGCCCCGGCAGATCTGCGACAATGGCTGGTAGACAAGAAAGACGCGCAACAAAAAGCAATGGTAGCCCTGACCAAAGCGGCGCGTTGGTTCTCTAAGCCAGGCAACACGTTGGACGGTTGGTTTGATCAACAGGCGCAAGCTGGAGCAAACCCGGCGGCACCAGGCGATCAGTTTGCGACTATGAGCGCGCAAGACATATCTGATTACATGAATGCCAATCTGGCTAACATGACAACGGCCGCGAAGGCGCAAGCGCTTGCCAGGCTGCAAGAGCTACAGAGGTCGCAGCCATGAGCGATGTAGACATAAACGCTCTGATGCAGCAATTGCAGCAAAGCACCGATCAACAGGCTGGCACCCAGGTATCGATTGAGGCGCTCGTAGAGCAACTGCAAAAAGGCTACGCCCCACCAACGGCGGCGGCGCCAGAGGTCGGCAGCTACTTTGTGGATCCGGCCGACGATACCCGTGGCATTGTCGAAAAAACCACCGATTACATGACGGGCGGCCGCCGTGAGTTTGAAGATTTGTCACTATTGCCCAAACTTAATTTGCCGCTAGAAAAAGCGGCCAGGCTGACAGGGCTATTGGCCACAACATCTAGCGACGATCGCCTGATGTCGGGCGTATCTGATATCATCCCTGGCGCGCAATTCGACAAAGATAAATACAACAACCTGATCGTCGTTGCGCCAATCTACGATGATGCGGGTAATCCAACCGAGCGCCGCACCAAGTTCTATCCAAACCCCGAAGGCTTTCAGCTAGTCAACGCCATGCAAGTCGCGGGGGTGGCATCATTGGCCAACCCAATTGTTGGCACTTTAAAGCGGCTAGGCATGGGCGCCAATTCATTACTAACCGCCGCAACGGCTGGCGGCATTGAGGCTGGCCTAATTGAAGGCGCCAGTTCAGAACTGAGCGACGATAGTTACCAAAAGCTGGACCCGGTTCTGGGCGCTGGTGGCGGCGCCCTTGGGCAAAAAGCATTTCAATTTTTATCTTTTCTAAAGCGCGCATATCTGACGCGGCCGCCAGCGGTGATGGATCAGTACGGCAATTTCACGCCATCTATTCTGAAAATGATTAACGACCTGGGGCTTGACCCGTCAGAGGTATCGCAAACCCTGGCGCGCAATATTGCCAAGGAAGTAGACACGGCCCTGGACCCAGGCGCAGTGGCGTCTGTGGCGGCCGCACAGTCATTGCCAGTGCCAGTAAATCTAACGCGCGGTGACGCCAGCGGATCTGCCGGACAGCAACTGATTGAAGACCAAATGCTAAAAGGCGGCTTTGGCGAAACTGCCGGGCGCACAATGCAAACAAACCGGGATTTGCAGCAAGTGCAATTGCGCGGCAACATGGACGAGATACAAGGCAGCTTGGGCGGCCCAGCCGTCACTGCCCAGGGGCAAGGCGGCGCAGCCGCTCAAGAAGTTTTAGGCAACCTCAGAGCCGCTGAAAGCGCCGTTGCTGACGATCTGTACACGGCGGCCAGGAGAACCGGGGCCGCTTACCTGGACACTGGCCCTGGCTCAATCTCAGATGAACTCGCAGCGGCCGTCAGAGGCACCCTGAGAGACTTTCCAGCCGATCAGGCGCCTGGCACCCATGCGCGGGTTGCTGACATGATGGCAGCGCTTGAGGAGAGCGGTAGTGTCGCGGATCTGTTGACCATCAGGCGCCAGCTAGTGAACACAGGCGCCAAGGGTACGCCGGACAGCGCAGCCGCTGGTCAAATCAACCAGGTGCTAGACGGTTATCTGGAGAACGCCGTCGATGACGTGCTGATGTCTGGCGATGAGGCGGCCATCAGTGCCACGATGAAAGCGATCAGAAATTACAAACAATTCGCCAGCCGCTGGAAGCGCCCCGGTGGCATCTTGCCCAAGCTGACTGAGCGGGTTGAGGCCGATGGCTCAATGCGATTTAAACTGGCGCCGGAAGCGGTGACAAATTACCTGTTTGGCGCGTCAGGATCTGGCTTGTCCAGCAAGGCCGCCCTGGCGCGTGATATGCTGACGCTTAAAAATAATTTGCCTAAAGAACAGTTCGACATGCTACGCCAGGAAGCGTTCTTAATGATCAGCCGGGGCGCCCAGCAAGGCGTCGATAATACTGGCAACACGGCGGTCAGTGGCGCGATGTTCCAGAAGGCCTGGAACAAAATGCGCGACCAGAACCCCGAACTATTGAACACGCTATTCACAAAGGACGAAATAAAGCAGATCGGGCAATTTGCATCGGTTGCGGCCAGGGTTACTGGCGGCGCGAAGAATACCAGCAACAGCGCCACGTCTGCGTCAAACATGATTGGCACGTTTGCCTCATGGTTGGGCAACACTACAATGGCCAGATGGGCCAGCCGAATGCCAATCGTTAATGGCCTAAGAAATAATATGTATGGTAGTACGGCCGCTGAGAACGCATTTAGGCTGCCGATCGTGCGCAAGGCCAATCCTCTGGCTATAGGCGGTGGCGCTGCCAGTGCGTCCTCTGGCGCTGGCGGTGATCAGATCCTGGAAGAATACCGCCAGATGGTTGGGCCGCGCATTAGTCGCTGACAACTTGTCGCGCAATATTTATGTAAAATTTGTTTGCATAACTACAATTGATCGTTTAATGGTTTCCGAAACGACAAGTAGAGCGGGGCCCACAGTATGACGTTTACATCACCATTCCCAACCGAGAAACGAAACGTGCTTTACCTTCGGTATGGCAAGCGGTCTGGCTCAACGGCTAACCAAGCTATATACACAATGATAGCATCTGCCGCGCTCACTACACCATCAGTAGCAGCATCAGGCGCAACAACCGTCTGGGGAAATGGACCTACAGCCCCACCAACATTTTTTATAAATAAATTTTAGATTACTAATATCAATTATTTAGAAGATCAAACAAATGAGACTAAAAGAAATACGGCTCGAAAGAGGGCTGTCGCAAGCCGACCTGGCATCACTGTCAGGCATCGATAAGTCACATCTATCGCGATTAGAGAGTGGCGTCAGGACGCCAAATTATCAAACGCTGAAAACCCTGGCCGATGCGCTGGAGATCAGTATTGACGTGATATTTAATGTACCATCTAGTATTGTACCAATTACAGAAATCAGGTATTACGATTGCCATAATGACAATATTGGAATTGACATGCTGGCTATAGACCCTGGCAAGTTCCCCAGGGTCAAACCAGCCGATATGCTGGCTTTGGATGTTCAAGGCGATGAGATGGCGCCGACAATATCACCTGGCGATACTGCCATATTTAACACGGCCGACATGGCCATACAGGACGGTATTTTTGTGTTCAAGACGCCCAACGGCGTGGCGCTTGGCCGGATCGTTTTATCAAAAATTTCTGGCACGGTAACGGTGGCATCGGACAATCCGAATCACCGCGATCAGGACGTGGCAGATCCGGCCGATCTAAACATCTTAGGCCGAGTGATTGGCGCGCAGAGGCATTTCTAGCTTGTCAAAATGGCAAGCCAGATGAGCTGCAAAAATAAATGTCAAAAAACCTCTATTTATTTGCAGTTTTTGAGGTTAAGTCATTGTTTTTGTTTAGTTATTAAGTTTGGTGCAGGGACTTTATATCTAAATAAAGTTGTTTAATATCAATAAGTTAATTTTGCGATGTCATCGAACTGCAAAA
>Ga0302116_1001880_pt1 | contig 12520 bp, 11 predicted proteins | sample AG5_SCM_MG_FD_203124 | JGI IMG/M metagenome (GOLD analysis project Ga0302116, IMG submission 203124) | Marine microbial communities from Western Arctic Ocean, Canada - AG5_SCM | ecosystem: Environmental > Aquatic > Marine > Oceanic | place: Canada: Western Arctic Ocean | collected 2017-10-01 | reverse complement strand
CTCCTTGAGCAACCCCTCAACCTTTCCCAATCCCAAACTCCCACTCGACCCGTAGCTCAAATATGGGTACCTGCGGTCGATCGCGGCTATAGTTTCCGTTAGAGGAGAGCGGAGGGGGGGAGGCGGCGGATGGGACGACGATGCTCCCGATGACGAGGATCCCTCCCCTCCTTGTCCTTGTCCTTGTCCTTGTCCTTGTCCTTGTCCTTGTCCTTGTCCTTGTCCTTGTCCTTGTCCTTGTCCTTGTCCTTCTCCTCCACCACAACCCCCGTTCCCCCCCACCACGAGCTTCTCGTACGCATCCTTCGCCTCTTCCACCGTGTAAGTTCTCGGATACTGTCTGGATGCAGTGTTGTGCCCAACGCTCGATGAGATGGTTGTATTATTGTCGTTCCCCCCTCTATCCTTGTCCGTACCGTTGTCGACCTCCCCCGCCTTCCCCCGCGGGCCGTCCTCCTCCTCCAGTCTCAGCCCCTTCCTCCCCCTCTCCTCTCCCTCCTTCCTCTCCCCCTCGGTGAGCTTGAGGCCCTCGCGTCCCTTCTCGTCGACCAGGCACACAGCGCCCACCACCCCCCTTGCCGACCCGAAACTCACAAGACCCTCAATAAACTGACCCGCAGCCTCGAACCCCGTCAAAATATACTCCAGCCTCCCCCTCTCCGTCCCTCCTCCTCCTCCCTGGTCGTTATAGATCCCAAAGCAACCAAGATACCCCAACGAACTGACGAACTCTTTCGGAGCGGCGGTCACGATCCCGAGGATCAAAAGCGGTACTAAATCGTCCGCTCCTACATCGTTGCTGTTGCTGCTGTTGCTGCTGTTGCTGCTGGTGCCCGTAGGGGGTGGTGCGACGCAACTGCTCTCGGAGCGGAGTGCCACGGCGACTTTAACGAGGCCAGCCCAGATTTTGTCGAGGAGGAGGGGGGAGGGGGTCAGGGTCAGCGAACCGAGGAGGCGGAGAGGAGCTAGGACTTCGGAGGTCCAGACGAGACCCCCCAGAGAGAACGCCGAGGGGCCGGAGTCCGAGCCCGAGCCCTCCCCCTCCCCCTCCCCCTCCCCCCCAGAGCAAATCTCAAGGCTCCGAGCACTAACTATCCCCCCCTCCCTCAAAAAAATACACTTCCTCCAAAACGCCCTGTCTGGGTCAGGGTATGGGTAAGGGCAAGGGTCGGGGCCTCTGCCCCCTTCCCCCATCCCAGCCAACCCCAACCTGACCGAGGCTTCGAAGGTCATGTTAGTTAGGAACGTGCGGAGGTGGGTGGCGATGTTCTCGCGCTCGCGCTCGTGGCGGTCTAAAGATTGGTTGCCTTGGGCAGCGGCCTGCGCAGCGGCAGCGGCATCTAAGGACGAGAGTAAGGAAGAGAGGATTCGAGACTCGAAGGCGTTGAGGGTTGTCCGAGCCAGTTGGGATTCTTTGCTGGCGAGGTTCCGGGTTGCTTGGGGGGTTGCTGCTGCTGCTGCTGCTGATGCTGCTGCTGCTGCTGCGGAGGAGGAGGAGGAGGAGACGCTCGCTTTGATTTTGAGAACTGAAGCGTCGACCTGAGAGGAGAAGAGGCGGGAGAACTCCGAAACTGAGCGGAAGACGTCGAGGGCGGAGGGGGAGGCGAGGAGGGTTAGGAAGGTTGAGTAGGACGTAGCGGTCGCGTCCAAGGACGAGGCGTCGTAGGATGAGGCGTCGAAGGATGAGGGAGGAGTTGCACCACCACCACCACCACCACCACCGCAACCGTCATCGTCGACCCCTCCGGCGAGAATCCCAGGCACGCTCGAACAAACCAACGACCCCGCCCGGGACCTAGCCGCACTGCTGCCCCCGCAAGCCTCATCACCGTAGACGTCGACGATCTCAGACACCAGCTCAGGGTAGAATTTACCGAAGAGGGCAAGAGCAAGAGCGCCCGAAGAGGAGGAGCGAGAGGAGGAGGAGGAGGAGGAGGAGGGCGACAAGCCCCCAACGGACCTAACCCAATTGAGGCGGGTGGACCGGGACAGGGAGAGGAGGGAGGGGAAATCAACTTGTTGTTGTTGTTGTTGTTTTGCTGCTGTTTGTTCAGTTTGCTGCATGGTTTTAGTTTTTGAGGGGTGATGAGCCACAACTGACGAGAGGTGGGGTGGGGCTGTAGATTGATGAACTACCCTGCTTTTGGGGATTAAACATCCTCGATATTCAGTGTTTAATTTACGTGATTACTTCTCGTTAAGGCCACGTAATTCTATATGGAAACACCACCAACCCATACCTCCCGGAGTGCCCACCTGAAATCTCTAAAGACCTTCGAGAAAAGTAGATACGTGACTTCAGTAGAATCTCGCTCAACAACTAACCTCTACTGGAACTCGTTGCACAATCTCCTCCAGGATGCTGTCGGGGAGGTCTTGAAGCTCAGGGAAATTGTCGTAGGGAGGATCTATTCTTACAGTAGAATTGCGGAGTTTCTCAAGAGGGCGGTGGCGAACGATGAGGCACAGACGGAAAAGTGGAGGGAAGAGATTGCCTTTCTCCTGAATCCTGCAGGTTCCGGCAGTAGCAGCTCTTTTACCGTGCCAGCCTCCCTGGCCGAGCTTCTGTCCAAATCAAAAACCAAATCAAAAGCAAGAAGACCATCGACCCCGGCCCCAAACCTCATCAAGACTAAATCCGGTAAGAACCTCGCCCTCAACACCACCGGTCAGCTCGATCTCCGCTCCAAGCTTTCAACTGGCGTCCTGGCCCACACTATCTCGCAGCACAGCGTGCTTGCGGACCGCTATGTGGAGTGCGGGAGGAATCTTGCGACGAATGTTTTGGTGCCCCTTGAGGATATCATTGTGGAGCTTTGCTCCAAAGTCGCCACGTTCGGAACTGTTGGGACCGGGCTCGTCGAGGGTTTGAAGCGGGGGGAGTCCTCGGTTAGTAAGGCGTTCTCCGACTACGAGAGCACGATTGAGGCGATTATCAAAACGCCTCCTCCGCCAGCCGAGGCGAAAGCGGACGACGCAACCCCCCCTTTCACTTTCGACGACACCACCAACCCAAAGGTCTCCGACCCCTTCCTCCCCGAGATGAACTATAGAGTTCTGGTCGAAATCTTCCAAAAGTCCGAGAAGTCCGCCCAAGCCACCCTCGCGAACCTCTTCACTGAGGCGAAGGAGCTCGAGTTCAAGCGGCGCGGCAACGTGCAGAATTTGCTCGGCAAGTTTTACAGCCTGAACGAGGACTTGTTCTTGAGCTTGAGCCCCGTCCAGGTGCAGGCGGTAAAGGGGCTTGAGTCCGAGATTGAGCGAGGCGAGGTTGAGAAGGACGTTATGAGGTGAGCGAATTGCTTTGGTTGTGGAGGGGTTGAGACCCCGCTGCCGCTCGCTCGGCTTTTCCGCTGCCGAGCCGCCACTAAACCAACAAAATGTCTCGGCGCAGTAAAATTAGGAGCGGAGCGGACGACATCGTTTGGGCCGAATCAACCCAGAAGAACATCGACGAGGGGAACGGGAAGGGGAGCGAGAGTACAGTTAAAAACGCGGAAGAAAACACAGAATCCACAAAAATTGAGGCGAGCAGCCCTCCAGCCGACGCCTCGGCCGAAGCCGTCGCCGACGCCAACACCGGCGCCGACGCCAACGCCCCCAACCCCCCCAACACAACGTTCGTACTTTCCTCTCCACTCGTTTCTCCGCTCGTCGGGAAGCTGAGCGTGCTGGAGATGAAGAGCACCGGCTTCATGTCGAGCTGGACGCCTGTGCTGACGCTGCTTACGAACGATAAGTTTCTCCACTTGTTCAACCTCCCCGAGGGCGTGGCGAAGGACAGTGTGCACGGAGGGAGCGCGCCGGAGGTGAGCGAATTTAGCGAGCCTGTTTGTGTGCGTGTTCGCCTTGCGAGCGAAGCGTTGACGCGCACTTGGCGTGTTTTGGACCGTCCATGAACAACCCCCTCGCACAAAAAGATGCGCCTGGCCGAACTAGCCACCGTGTCCAATTTTGAGCGTCAAAAACTTAGTGCGTTGGACGTTACGGCCGATTCAGTGATTCACCTTTATTTTGCTTTTTTTTCAACAACTAAACACGGTACAACACGGATTGCTGCTCGCTTCGCTTTTGCTTGTGAAAATGAAAACACAGATTTTCTTCGCGCTGCTCACGCCAAAGGTGAAGGTGCCGAATTTGGACAAGGAGGAGGAGGATTCAACAAACAAGAAGAAGAAGAAAAAGAAGGCGTTGGAAAATGCGGAATGGGTGGCGGATGGGCATTGGTTTGACGTAGGCTCAGCCGCAATCAACCCCTCCGTGAGCCTCGCAGTTGTCAACTGCACGACGAACTTTCTGAAGGACTCGAGGTGAGCGAGCGAAGCGAGCGAGCATTTTGGAAGATGAGCATATTCGTGATGAAGTGCGCGAAATGGCTACAGACATAATGGCTACATCCACTTCTAAGTTAACCCACTCAATACGTTTGGTTTGCTCGTTGCGTTCGTCAGCTTTGAAATTGTTGAAACGATCCTCAACTCTGGCGCCGGGTCGCTTTTCAACAAGACGACCACCAGAAAATACGTTTTACGCGGGGCATGTGAGGAGCTGAGCGTCGATTGGCAGGCGATTATCAAGGAGAAGGCTAAACAATAAATAGATAAACCTTTTAAAACCCACAACAACAACAACAACAAACAACAGAAACATAAAAATTGAAAAAAATAAAAGATTTCAAAAAACGACTCTTGCCTCTACATTTGTTTTTTGTTGATCCTTAAGGTGGCAGGAACTGTGGTGGCTGCGCAAAGTTCGGCGGTGGCGCCGTAAATTGCGGTGGCGGCTGGGCAAACTTTGGTGGTGGTGCCAGAGGCGGGGCCGAGAATTGGGGGGGCAATCCTCCCATCCCCTGGGGCATCCCCTGATTCATCCCCTGATTCATCCCCTGGGGGGGAGCCATGGGATAGCTGTTCATGTTATTGTTATTATTGTTGTTATTATTGTTATTATTATTGTTATTGTAATTATTGTTGATGATTGGAGGCCTGAAACCATTGCCCCCCCTGGTGTCACCTCCTCCAACCTCCTTAGCAAAATTAATCCTCAGCGCCCCCCCATGAACAATCTCCCCCGTCAGCGCATCCCTCGTCATTACCGCATCCAACTTATTGGGCGTGTTCACGAAGCAGAACGTGCTCTTCATGCTAATGGCCTTAACGACGGTGTGCGCCTTGAACAAGTTATCAATATCTTCCTTCGTGGCGCTCATCCCGTAGCCGCTTACGAACAGGTTGCACGTCGCGTGGTTACCCTTCTCGTCGGTGATCTTCCCGACGTCAACGTTCCCAAACGGGTCTCGGGGGAGGCTGCGGCGCCGAGCGAAGCGAGGCGCAAGATACGGGTTTTAAGTTGGAGGGATGGGAAGAGAAGAGTTAGTTTGGCATCTTCTAGACAGCGGCCAATTTGCGCTCCGCCTCAGTCCGCTCACCTCCCCAGTTCTTGCCGCCGCTGCTTCGACAGATTCATCAGCTTACTATCATCCCCCCCCCCCCCACTCGCACTCCCGCCAACCCCCCCCCCTCCCCCTCCAGTTTTCTTAAACGCATCGTTACACTTCAACGGCCTCCCCCTGACAAGCACCCCCTGCAACTTGACCTTGGCTAGCTGAGCCCCCTTGTGATCGTTGGTGTTAACGAAGCAGAAGTTTCCCTTCGCTACGACACTGTGGACGACAACGTACTGCCCGAAGACCTCCTTGATCTCCTCGGCTGTGGTCCCTTCACCGTAGCCTGAGACGTGAAGGTTGCCCTCGTTTATGTCCTGGCGGGGCATGGACATTCCCATTCCCATTCCCATGCCTCCTCCGGGAGATGCGGCGGAGCCACCACCGGGGGGGGGCAAGCCGCTGCTGCTGCTACCTTTGGTCGCGCTGAGCGTCCCCATTAGGTTAAGGAGGCCCTCCTGGTTGTAACCTGAGGGGTGGGACGGGTCGATGAACATTTGGAGGAGGCCGGGGTTTGTGGAGAGCATCTTTAGGGTTTCGGGGTTCTGCCCGGCGAGGAAGGGGGGGAGGCCGGGGGGGAGGGCTCCGGTTTCGGCTCCGGCTCCGGGGAATGAGTTGGGTGGCGGAGGGAGTTGATCAAGATTGTTGGGAGGAGAATCCGAATTAGGATTGGTAGTGGAAATTGGATTTGGAATAGCATTGGCCGACCGTGCAAGGTCGGCAATAGTAGTTGAGGGGTCGACCCAGTTTATGACCCCCAGAACGCTTGTGATTAGCTCCGCATTCATTCGGCCAGCTTCCTCCACGGACAACGCCTGCGGCTGCGACAAAGTTAAAACAATTGTTAGTTTTTGTCAGTTTTTGTCAGTTTATGGTTTTTTACGCTTTTCGCTCTCCGCTACTAAAGGCATAATATAAAGCGTAAGGCGTAAAAAGCGTAAGGCTCACATCAAGTGGAATGTCCGCGTCGGTGAAGTAGCTCGCCGCGTTAGTCTGCCTCCTCCTCATCGTCTGAACGTTGACCTCGTTGCTAACAGGGTTGACCATCTGAATGCTCGACGGGGGGAGGTTCGGAGGCTGGTAATACACCTGGGTGGGGAGGACAGCAGGCATATGCATACCATCAGCAGCCTGAGGTGCCTGTGGCGGGGAAAAAGAAGGAGAAACACTCCCTGGCCCAAGCCCAGGCCCTGCCTCATTGTCGGCTATATTAATACTAATATTAATATCTTCCCCGTCATCCTCATGGGACACGCTCTTCCACTTCTCCCTCTCTCGCTTCTCCTGCCTGCTCGCCTCCTTGATCCTAAGGATCCAGTCGTCCTGCCCGCTCAGAGGGACCAAGGCCTCCTCCGAAGCAACCTTCGACAGCTCGGCAGGGTGCACGAGGACGTTCGCAGGCTCCTCGGAGTGGAAGCACATTACCCGGGGGGGGGCGCCGTGGAACGTTACCCTGGTTGCCGTGGGGGGGGGTTGGGCCGGCTGGAGGGACGACGACCCGAGGAGAGGGGGAGGAGCGGCTGGAGCGTGGGCAGGGTAAATGGGGGGGGAGGACGCTGGGGAGGATGTTGGTCTTGTTGCTGCTGCTGCTGCTGTTGTTGGTGTTGGCTGCTTCTTCGAGAGGGAGAGGAGCCCACCGATACCGGAGCCTGACGAGGAGGATGAGGACTTTGATTTTGGTTTGGGCCTTGGTTTGGGCTTTGGTTTGGGCTTGGATAATGTTGGAGCCGGAGCCGGAGCTGGAGCTGGGGCCGGAGCCGGAGCCGGAGCTGGAGCTGGAGCTGTCACTGGAACAGAAACCGTCGCGTTTGACTTCTGTTTCTTAGCAGGAGAATCTCCGCCGCTGCCCTCCGCCGGCCTCTTCTTAAGCTTGTTAATCCTCTCCATAACAACCTTCTTCCAGTCCTCAACAGCAGCCACAACCTCGGCCATGTTAACCTCTCCCTTGAGCTTCTTGCTCTTATTGACAAGCACGCCCAGATCGCTGTCCTTCAGCGCCTGGGCGGTGACGGGGAGGGACCGGGTCGCCTTCAGGAAGTAAACCAGAAGGTCATTCCTGAGGTCGAGGTCGGTGTTCTTGGCTATTTCTAAAAACATGGTCTTGAGATTTTTTAGCCCGTCGTTAGCCACGAGGAACGTGATCGCCTGGGGCATGTCGATGAGAGAACCCCACTGCGCATCAGGACAACCATTCGCGAGGAGACCCAGGAAGACCAGCTGCTTTGTTGGTGAGCTGCAGAGGGTCGAGAGCTTCAGGAGGTTGGTGGAGGTGGCTGGCTCGGAGGAGAGGCTTATCGTGTTTTTTACGATGCAGCGCTTCAGGTAAGAGTAGAACTTGTTCTCTACTTCAGAGTCGGATTTGTTCAAGTGATTTGTAGGGAAATCTGGGAGCTGCTTTAGGAGGGGGATAGCTGCATCCCGGCTCATAGTTGGTAATACGATGTTTTAGATGGACTGCGTGGACTGCCGTGGATTAAGCAAAAGGGGGGAACGACAGTCAAAGTTTAGGAAAGCAAAATAATTAATGATTAATTCATGGTGACACCAATTTTGGTCTCTTTGGTTCCCATCAATCTAGAGTCACTCCAACTAGCCCCAACCCCGACCCAAGTTCCATCGTTTCCTTACTCTGTTAATGAGAATCCTCACAATATTCCTCTCTGTGGTTTCATCATACTGTCATATTATGCTTTGTACCACCTCTCCCCCCTCCTCTCCCACAGTTCTCCTCCAACTATCCCGTTCGTCTCCCTCCTCCTCCTCCTACAATGAAGCCATCAACCTCTCTTCTCGAGGCAACCACCTAGCGTCTCGGCGCCTTCTGTCAAAAATAACCGCAGACGAGCCATCATTTGTGGGAGCCCACGCCCTCTTAGGCAACGACCTCACCGCTCTCGGTGACCTTGACTCGGCCCTCGATGAGTACACAACCACGATAAATCTTTGTGAGGCAGCCGGCTCTGGCAAGTGCAAAGATCTCTGGTTGGACTATGTGAATCGAGGAGCGGTTCTGAACAATCTCAATTCACCCGAAAGAGCTCTGTCTGATCTGAACGAGGCTGCCCGACTTCGCGCCCGACCTGAACTCACGATTTTGAGCAATAGAGCAAGAGCGAAAGAGAACCAAGGCGACTTCATCGGCGCTGATGCCGACTATACAATTGCAATGGGGTTGAACGGAGAAGTTGGTGAGCCTGATGAAGACGAGAATGCGAACCACTATATTTGATTTGTTTATCATAGTTTTTTCTTTGTCGATTCCCAATCTTCTCGATTTCCAATACACTACTAAACTAACCCCTAACCCAATCACTTCTTTAGCCCCTTTCTGGCTACGAGCAGCACTTGCAAAATTCGAAGTTGGGGAGTGCATAGGATCGGGGGAGACCTTGTCGCGAGTCGAGGGACGTTTCCCAGATGCGCCGGAAGTCGTCGTGTTGAGAGCAATTTTGCAAGCCGAGAAGCTTGGGGACGAAAAGGGGAAGGAAAAGTTCGGAAAGCTTCCCGAAAGTCAGAAGCGGCTCTTCTCGGACGAAAAATACGTGAAAGAAAAAATTGGCTGGGGACCGAAGTCAGCAGAGGCAGCTGGTCGTTTGGCAGATGGATGGCAGTAGTGTGATTTAGAAAAAAAGAAAACAATTGTTTTAATGTTTATCAGGCTGGGGGTGAACAGTGGGACTGTTTTGAAGTTCTAAGTTTGTGTTGATAAACAAGAAGTGGGTGAGGAATTATGAAATGAGGTGAGAGGGCGAATTGGGAGATTTACTTTTTCGAGCGTCGGTTCGAAGTTTACCGGTGCCGGTGTTTGCTGTGAGGTGAGTGTGGGAAGTGCCCTAACATTAACCAAAATGATTAATTTTTTAATCTTACCAAAACTAATGTTCAATTTTTTCGCTTCCCCACATCCTCACGATCTCAGTAATAAATCTGCCACACACTCCAAAACACTACTAGAATTTCGAATCGCAAGACCCCGCCTCAACGGTTAAAGGTCGTAAAATTTATTTTTTTATTCTCCACACACGATGAGCAACCCCAACCAGGACCCGTCCCTCTCCGCCACCCCCCCCCAATCCCCTTCCTCCCCACCCACCACAACTTTCCCCAAAATCTTCTTAAAATCATTCTCAATTCGACCTTCTGCCCACTTTCACTCTCAGCTTCTCATGGAGCTCACCATCCTCTACCGAGAGAAGTACTTCATTATAGCCGCCTGCATCCTCCAGATCTGGCACTCAATTGCCACCAATCTGGTTTACTATCTTGAAAATTTCTACATGACCTCTGCCCAGCGAATGCCCCTCTTTGACGTTGGTTTCAACTGGCTGCCCGAGATTTCGGGCGCCTGGTGGAAGCTCTCCGACGCGCTCATCTACATAATGATGGGCTCCGTTTTAACCCTCTTGTTGGTCTCCCTCAAGGTGAACTGGGTTTCTTCTTCCTTCTCCTCCTCCTCCCCTAACAAACCACTTTGGTCTGCGATCGCCCTGACACGCTGCATGTTGACGGTTTGTGTCTTACAGCAGTTCAGGATAATTAGTTTTCTCGCCACACTATTACCGGGACCGAGCCACCAGTGCTTGTACACTCCCGGCCCGGACATGTACGAAGACCCGGTAAAGACTTTTGCTTATCCTTTTAGCGACACAAGTGCGAGCAATCCGGCAGGAAACAACGTAGAATGGGACCCACCAACCAGTCTCTTCGACATTATCTTTCGGATGGACGCGTCGACGGGCTGTGGCGATTTGATGTTCTCCTCCCACAACACCTTCGCCGTCGTTATTCTGATGACGACATTCTATTACCTGAAGTCCACACTTTCGAAGCTCTTCATCTCAATCTGCATGGCTTTTCTCATTCCATTAACTCTAATGAGCCGAAAGCACTATTCAATTGACGTCTTCACGGCCCTGTATGTCGGGCCGATCGTCTACGAGTTGATGTACCTCAAGGTGAGTTGAAAATACTTGGAAATAAAAGACGGTGTTTGCCTTTTTTTCTGGACCGTCCCTGAACAATCGCTTTGCGCAATAAGGTTCGCTTGGCCGAACCCGCCACCGTGTTCAATTCTGAGCTTCTAAAACCTCCATACGTTGGAGTTACGGGTTCGCCTTTTTTTTTGGAGTTTTCACATTGACACACACAACTAATCCACACACAACACAACACAACACAAACGCAACACAACGCAACGCAACGCAACGCAACGCAACGCAACGCAACGCACGCAACATAGTTCAAAGACCCTGACACACGACGGGAGATGAGGAAGCGCTACGGACTAACGTTCAGTTCGAAACCCGACCTAGACGATTTACACTTTGTTTTCATCGGTGGTAACAAGTACGAAATCCACGAGTCTCAGCTCCCCTACGATATGCATACCCCCCCCTCTACCCCCTCCCCACAGGATAACAGCAGCACTTACGTCACCCTCAATTCAGATTCAGATTCTGACGAGCAAAATCACAATGTGTAGAATATTGCTGAATTGATTAAAAAGTTTCTTTCCCTAATTTTTATTTGTTTTCATCTAGCGTTCCACCTTTAGAAGCCCGTTGTCGATCAAAAGCCTCAACTTTGGTCCCCACTCATCGTCTTTCATGTACATTTGCATCCGTCCCGGGTGGTTGCACTCCTGGATGATTCTTTGCATTTTTGGGTCCATTAAGATGCTGCTCAGATGTTGGTTGCTGACTATACTGTCGACCCTCTCCTTCTCCTTCTTGCTCATTGAGTCGTCCCATCCGATCCCTCCTCCTCCTCCTCCTTTTCGCTTCTCCTCGTCCTTGTCTAGCGCGGCTTTCGCCAGCGGCCCAATCAAATCGTCCAACTCCTCTCCCGCCTCCGCAGCCTCCGCAGCTTTCTTCGCCTCCTCCGCCCTCGCCTGATCTTCACCGAGCTTCGCAAAGTGGTCTCCCATCACACCGCAGAACTCATTCAAGAAATCAAAAATGGCCTTATCACTCTTGTACTTCTCCATGGCTTCTTTCGGATTCTTTTGCAGCTCCTGGATCGCTGCAGCGAACCTTGGGTTCTGCAGTCCCATTGCTAACCGAGGATTCTTCGCAATTGTCTGCATCAGATTATCGTTCGCCCACTGTGTTTTGTCCAATCCCTCCATCGGATTCTTCTTCATTGCTTCCTGAACCTCGGCAAAAATTTTCGAGTCTTTGTTGGAGCTCTCATTGTTCTTTCGGATCGTAGGAATCGTCTCGACCATTTCACCACTAGCATCAAGCTCGAAGATTGGTTCCTCCTTTGGCTTCGGCAGCATCGGCTTCGTTTTCTTCTTTTTGCTTCCCTTATTGCTTTTGTTGAAGAATCCACCTTTCAATCCTCCCATGCTCTTCTTGGCCTGTTTGGCAGCGACCTTCGCGTCCTCAAAGTCCTTCACCTTCTTCGCCTTTGCCGCCTCTTCGAACATCAGGTCTGCCAACGAGGGACCTTCAGGAACGACAGGTTTGACAACAGGGGGTGGTTCTGGTGGTTGCGCTATGTTTAAAAGAAAGTCGTCAACATTATCCTCAATGGGCGGGGGTTCGTCGTCTTCAGAGTCAGACCCAACAATTTGAATTAGTTTTTTCTTCTTTGTTGCTGGTTTTTGTGTGTCACTTAATGGCGGGGATGGGAGGAGGCCAGTTCCCATAATGAATGGTGACGATAAACCAATATCTAGCCTTTCCGACATGCTGCACGAGCTTGTTGTGATATCTTTTTGAAACTTTAAATTATTTTCACCCCACCCCACATAAACATCAACACAACATCAACACAACATCAACACAACATCAACACAACATCAACACAACATCAACACAACATCAACACAACATCAACACAACAGAAACACAACAGAAACAGCAACAGCAACAGCAACAGCAACAGCAACAGCAACAGCAACAGCAACAGCAACAGCAACAGCAACAGCAACAGCAACTTCACACCAACACCAACACCAACACCAACACCAACACCAACACCAACACCAACACCAACACCAACACCAACACCAACACCAACACCAACACCAACACCAACACCAACACCCAAGCCACTTCATCCACAAACTCT
>Ga0302116_1001879_pt1 | contig 12523 bp, 14 predicted proteins | sample AG5_SCM_MG_FD_203124 | JGI IMG/M metagenome (GOLD analysis project Ga0302116, IMG submission 203124) | Marine microbial communities from Western Arctic Ocean, Canada - AG5_SCM | ecosystem: Environmental > Aquatic > Marine > Oceanic | place: Canada: Western Arctic Ocean | collected 2017-10-01 | reverse complement strand
GGGGTGTGCTCGGCTTGGGAGGGGGCTGGTGAATTGTCTTTAGGAGGGCTGAAGTTCTGCGCGATACGCGACGCTGCAAAGACTGGATCCGGGTTTGATCATTGTTGGTGTTTGATGAAGAGTTGGATGAAAGAAGATGATGATTGTGAGGGAGGGTGGTGGGGGGAGGGGCATCCTCATCCTCATATTCCGAGTCCCGGTCTGTTGTTACGGGGGATGCCATTGGAAAAGCACTGGTTCCTGAGCATAAAAAAACAAAAACAAATTGAAACAAAACAAAAAAGATTTTTGGCACATTTGCCCACCAGTTGCCCACAAACAAAAAAAGGAGACAGGAGAACACAGTTTTCCACTTCGTCATTGGAACTCCCCTCCCCTTATCGACCCTGTCCCCATTCTTTACTACTTTTACTTTTTGCCTCCAATATATCCCCGCACATAAAAATGAATCATCATTTGCTTGCCAGCCTTCTTTTTGCAGGCGCGAAAGCAAGTGAACATGCTGTTTTGGTTGCAGGCAGCACTGGCTTCATGAATTATCGCCACCAGGCCGATTTGTGTAGAGCTTACCACCTGCTAATTAACAATGGGTTCGAGGAGGGTAACATTATCGTCATGATGTCGAATGATATACATGATTGGAACGAAACTGAGACCCAGAACGCTTTTCCAGGACAATTCTTCAGCGAGACGTCTCCAAATGCTGTTGATTGGTATGAAGGCTGCAAGGTCGACTACAGCGGCGATCAAGTCACACCGAGTAACTATTTAAGCATCCTGACCGGAGACGACACAGATGAAGCCCTCGGTGGAGGACCAGTTTTGACGAGTGGCGAGGAAGACAAGGTGTTCCTCTTGTTTGTCGATCATGGCGGCGTGGGTTCTCTATGCTTCCCTGACGGGCAGCTATTGCACCAGCCCGATCTGATCGCGGCTCTTGCAACAATGACCGAGAAGAAGATGTACGACGAGATGGTGAGCCGCTTGCGCGAGTGCGAGCCGACAATATTTCCCCAACTAACCCAACCCAGGTTTTCTTCGTGGAAGCTTGCGAGGCTGGAAGCATGTTCGAGGACTCAGACGGCTCGCCTCTGCTTCCGGCTGACTCGAAGATTTACGTGAACACTGCATCCAACGCGAGTCAGTCCAGCTGGGGGTTCTACTGCCCTCCCTTCGCTTATCATGATGGTAAACCAATTACCACGTGTTTGAGCGACTTGTGGAATTCCAACTGGTACAACGCTGTCACGAGTGGTAGCGGTAGCGGTCTAGAGCTCGGGGTCGAAGATCTGTTCACTAAGGTCAAGGCCAAGACGGAGGGCTTTGTCTTAGGGAAAGGAATTTGGGCCAGCTCTGACCCAATGGAGTACGGTGACAAGAGTTTCGGTGACGAGCGAAACGGAAACTTCTTGTCGGGAAGCAGAAAGTTGGAGGAACTGGAGGGCATGCCGGGAGGCGCCGTGAAGAGCGAAGACGTGCTTTTGAACAACTTGTATTACGGTTACCTCATGAGTGAGAATGAGAATAGAGAGAACGAGCTGAATCTGTTAATTGAAGAGCTGAGAATCAGGGACCATTGGGATAAAATATTCAAAGAACTTGTCATGATGATAGATCCGAATAGGGAGAGCAACCATGAAAACTTCGTGTACAAGTGGGATTGCATCAGGGAGGTCAACGAGAGGTTGCAAGAAATTGCAGGCGTGTACGACGACTACTCTGTCATTCGCCACAGTCGGCACATCGTTTACCTTTGCAGTGTAGCACCAACTATTAACATTATTGGCGCTCTCAAAAAGGTTGTAGCTCGAAATAAAAATTGAAGCATACTCAAAATCAATCAAAAAAACCTATTATTCTATGTATGCAGACCTATTAATATACATATCAATCCGACTTTAACTTGACAATGTCCAGAAGCATAGTAAATGTCTCGATATCAGGATTTGCATCCAAAACCTCTTTATCGAGACTATTGCACTCGTTCAAGGCTTCTATCTTTTCCCAATCTCCCAGAAATTCTGTAACAAAACCCGCATTATGTGTCTCAGATTCCTTGTGTTCTGTAACTACGAAGAACTGAGGGTACTGCGCCGAGCGAAGCGAGGCGCATTTTTAATGAAGCACAAGCGATCCAAGCGATCCAAGCGAGCCAAACGAAAATTTGTTGAGTGGGTTAGTTTAGCAGTGGATGTAGCCGTCTGTAGCCATTTCGCGTATTTGAGGGAAGCGAGCCAGCAACACCTACACCTACACTAGTTGCGACTAGCTCACTTCGCTTCGCTCGCTCACCTTGCCACGAATTTGGCTGATGGCGAACAGCTCGTTGCGCCGATCCTTCTGCTCTGGGTCCATGCCATCAACCACAATCGCATCAACATTGTGGGCCTCCATCAGCGACTTGGCTCGGCGGCAAGCCCCCTCCTGGATGGGATCGCTCACACCCTCAGATAACAACAGCAAAAGTTGGTTTGTCTTGGCGGTAGGGGCGAGAGCCTTCAGAGGTGTTGCAACCATATGGTGTTGTAACACGGTGAGTGTGTAACGGTGTGTGTAATGGTGTGTATTCTCCAAATGTATTTTTCGCCATTAATTCCAACCTCATTTTCAATCTGTGCACCTGTGACATTGTGAACAAGGATTTTCCACAAGGTCCACCCTAGAATCTAAACGCTTAATCAATACCGCCAATATCCAAACTTTACCTCCATATCCCAATCTTAAAACCCTCTTCCAACATAAATGGCGACCCACACTGTGAATTTGGCCAACTTGTGTGTTTTCTCTCAGCAGCAGCTCCCCAACGAAGCCCAAACCGATTCCCAGCTCCTGTCCTTGGCCCAAATTTCGACCAATTCACTTCTGTCATCGCTGTGGAACCTCCCCACCAAGAAATCAAATGATGCCTCTGCTGGACCGATGGCCATTCTTCCCACCCCCATCAACATGAACGACCCATCGATCACCAACGATCCTGACATCCTGGCAACTCTCCAGCCCAATGTAGACATTAGTGACATTTTCAATAACGAGGTCACGGTTTTAATTCCGCGAGCTCGGAAACTTCCGGAAGAGAAGAAGCAAACCAAATGGGAGAAGTTCGCTGAGGAGAAGGGCATCGACAACAAGAAGCGTTCTCGCAAGGTGTTTGACGAGACAGCCGAGAACGGGGAGGGAGACTGGGTGGCGCGCTACGGTCACGGCAGCAAGCAGGTGTGTTGCAAATTAACACTCCAACTTTTTGAACTGATCTAACCCACCCTCACACACAGAACGAGGAAATGAACTTCCCCATCATGGAGGCTGACGCGAAGGACCCGCATGCGAATCCGTGGGAGCTCAAACGTGCGGAGAAGAAGAAGCGCGTCGACGACAACAACGTTCGGCAGGGGAAGAACACTGAGAAGAATGGAGGTGGGAAGAAGGGGCAGTCGGCTAGGACCGAGAAGGAGAGCAAGCGGGAGAGGGAGAAGGGGAGCAAGAGCAACCGCGAATTTGGAGAGAAGATCCCGGCGGGGATTGCTGTCGATTTCAAAAACGACAAGCAGCGAGGGTGAGTGTGCATAATATAATTTTATAATTATGATCAAAAATGTCGACTCACACAACAACAAACACTAAAAGTCTCGCTTCAACGAAAAAGGCTCTTGCGGCAACGCAGCGGTCGACGGCTTCGCTCGGAAAATTCGACCAGAGCCGGCAGCATGAACCGGAGAAGAAGAAGGCCATAACGAGGAAGAAATTCAGCGACAACATGGTCGTCGGAAACAAGGAAAGGGAGAAGAGCGAAATGAAGATTTTGGACAACGTCATCAACGGCGTGGGCGTAAATGCGTCGAACAAGACGAAGAATAAGAACGCTAGGGGGACGGCCTATGACCACGAAATGAGCGAGCGAGGGGGAGGGGGAAATGACGGTTTCAGGAAAAAGAAGGGGAGGGCGGGGCAGGTGAGCGAGCGAAGCGAGCGAGCCTTGATGAAGAAGAGAATACTCGCGATGAATCCCGCGAAATGGCAACAGACGGCTACATCCACTACTAAGCTAACACTATTCCACCCAATTCGTTTGACTCACTTCACTCGTTTCGCTCGTCTTTCATTAAAAATGCGCCTCGCTTCGCTCGTCGCAGGGGAAAATGTCCAAGGTGACAAAAAAGTCAATAAAGTGATTAATAGGTTTACCTCTCTCTCTCTCTAAATTAATTTTTTTTGTGCCTCACAAACTCATATCCGGATTCCTTCTCCTCGCCCCCCTCATCAGTTGCTCTAAATCTAATTCTATCATCATCGTTTTCAACTCCAACGAGCCAGCAAATGGACCAAACCGTTAGCAGGAAGTACAGCCCGTACACGCTCAGCCTCTCCGCCTTGCTGGCATTCTTTTTTTTTAATTGTTGTTTTTGCTTTCGTCGTCTGTCCGCGTCAGAATCAAACCCCCCGCCGTAAAAGCTGGTTTTCAAAAAACCAAAGAACCCAAAGTCCCCAACATTATACTCGCATCTGTAACCCCAAATGCCCTCCTGGCTCTCAACCAAAATATCGTCAATTCCGTCGTCGTCAAAATCTACGATTCTCACCGGCGCGGCGATGCTCTCCGGAAAATTCGCGCTGTCCAGAACCTGGGCGCCGAGCGAAGCGAGGCGCCATTTTGCGTTTTGCGAGTCAAAAGAATTGAGTGGAATAATGTTAGTTTTAGTAGTGGATAGTATGCTCGTCTTCGTCAAGGCTCGCTCGCTCACCTCCCCTGTCAGCGGGTTGAAGACCGCGAAGCCGACTTCGGTGGTGATTAAGATTGCGGTCTTGGAGATTGTTGGACTGAATCTTACGTTAAGGGTGTGGATCCCGCCAGCAAATTGGTAGGTGGCGGGGTTAACGGAGCGCGGGGCGTGTTTGGATAACCAAAGCTGTTTTTTTTGCTTCGTGTCGAACGAGGATGTTGTGCCGGAGGCTGTGGAGGTGATGATGTTATAATATGTATCGTGTTGGTGTTGGTGTTGGCTTTGCTGTTGGCTTTGCTGCTGGTGCGGGAACATCTTCATCGGGACAGTTTTTTCCAAGTCGGAGAGGGATTGGAACCGCGCATCAACCTTAATTCGGTTGTTTTCCCGAGTCAATTGGTCCTTCGCCATCAAAAACTTCTTGTCCGAATCGCTTGTGCTCTTTGGAATTCTATTTAAATCTATTCCCCCCATCTTGTCGCTCATCCTCTTCAGCTCCCAGTCCCCCCCCTTGTTTGACCCCTGCACCTGCAAAACACTGGCGTCCCACAGCTTCTCCTTGCCCCCCACACCGCTAAAGACCTGCGCGTGCATGCTCGGCAGCGCAACCCTCAGCCGCTCGTCACTGTCTAATTTTTCGCCAACGTGCTGCGTGGCTATCGAAATGGTATCTAGGTTGCTGTCGCTGTTGAGGTCCATGAATTTGACGTTGGTGGCGGTGGCGGAGGCGGTGGCGGTGGCATCGGGATCGTCATTCAACGCAACCTCCGCCACTGTTCTCCCGTTCTCCGCGTCAATGAACCGAACCCCACGCGGATGGTTCAGCACCACCAACTTCGTTGTTGAGCTCGCCGAGGAGGAGAGCCCGGCGACCAGACGCGACGGCCCGCTCGACGTGAACCCGTCCAACTTTGCAGCGTAGCTCAGAACGTCGGCCTTGTGAGGGGACGCCGACGCGAGCCAGTCGCCGGGGGAGGCAGGGGCAGAGGCAGAGTCAGCGGCGAGCTGCCCGAGGTTGAAGTTGTGCTGGGAAAACTTGCGTGAATTTTTGTTTTTGTTGTTATTGCTGTTGTTGTTGTTGTTGTTGACCCAGATAACCTCCCCGGTCGACACATCAACACCGTACACGGTCGCAACCGCGGGGGCGTCATTCCTAGCACACACAAAACTGAGGGCGTAGACGCCGGCGAAGTGCACCCCCCGGAACTCGACGTTTTCAGAGGCAAGGTCGCAACCCGCATTTCCAATGTCAGGGTCAGTGTCGAGCTTGCGCTCCCAGACCACCTCCGTGACGTCGACGTGAGGCCCGGAATGGACCAAGGAGTTTAGTCGGATGATCCCGCTTGCGGTGACTGACACAATCGAGGCTTTGGTGGTGTTGGTGTTGGAGTTGCTGTGGTCGAAACCGTCAAGGTGGACGATCTGGGAGACCGAGGAGAGGAGCCGGGGGGCATAGATGGAGGAGGTTTCGAGAAACAGCGGAGAGGGAGAGGAAGAGGAAGAGGTTATCGCTATCGCACGAATATGCGTCGCCAACTCCTTCAGCTTTACTTTGATTTCTTTCGTGGAATGCTTCTTCTTCTTGCTCTTGTAAATATCGTCGCTGACGTCCTCGGTAGGGGTGAACGTTGTTACTATCACGCCGCTGGAGAGGACCAGAGGAGGAACGTCGTCCACACCATCGTGGTGGTGCGAGTTGTGGAGCGAGGAATGGGCATAAAAGGTGAGGGTGGAGCATTTTAGGGTTGGGATCGGGGAGAAGGTTGGGTTGCTGGAGGACACGGGGACCCGGTTGTACGTGAGGAGGAGGGCAGCAAGCAAGAAAGGAATGACATCTCTAAGGCGAAGTTGATATTTCATGGTCTAGAGGGAAGTGACTGCAGAGTGATCTGATGATTGAAAAAACCCAATATCGTGGCAGCTTCTCCTCTTTGGGTTGGCTGGAGGGAGGAAGGTCTCTGAGTTGTGGCCAGGAGGAAATATTTTTTACATTTTGCCCAAACAAAGTGTAAATTCTCTACCACCTTCCTCCACACAATCCCTCTTCCTCGATTGCGCTCTTTCCACGATACACATATTTCCACCATGAAAGCCAATGAGCACCACAAGTGGCTCAAGAAGCGTGATTGGCCCGCTGTACGAGGAGCCATGCTTGCCCTTGATCGGGATGTAGATTTGCTCATGAGAAAGTACAAGGAGAGAGATGAGCATGGACGACTGCCACATCATTGGCTCGCAGAGAAAGCTCAGACACACACACATATTCTTGCCTATGTGGGCGGGGTGTCGATTAACTTGAATCCAGAGGCCCTCACCACACGAGACAATAAAGGCGAAACTCCCATCGACATTGCCCATAGGAGTGGAGCCTGTGCTGAGATCATCGGCTTACTCTCCCTCACTCCCGAGGAAGCTGATTCGTTGGAATGGAAGGAGATGCTCCGCTTGTACGCACCAGTGGATTATTGGATGGGTGAGATGTTGACGTGGATCACATCACGATCGTATGCAGACTGCCACAAGTTCATCGATGAGCACGATGACGAGTTGGTGCGTGAAGTGCTCAAATACAGGAATTCTAGTCTTCTTCGAAATGTTGCTGCTTATGGCCAGGTATATAGCGACTCCCTCGCGTTTCTTGCCCTTCGAATGATCCATCGGAACCCACTTTCCCTTACTGATACCTACAACGGCTTTACGACCCTCCAGCTTGCTGAGCATCCCCATTTCAATGCGTGCAGTGAGATCCGAAACGTCCTCCGCCTCACCCCCGCCCAAATCACCTCCACCCCTTTCCCCACCCTCCTCCTCCATTCCCTCCCTTCCAAGTACCACGAGATCTACGACACCTACAACACCGTCTGCCAGTTCCTCCGCCTCACAGTCTCTCCCCACGACAATGCGGAGCTGGGAGAACAGAACAAAGTAGACTATCCGGATGGAGAGCATCTGGCAATTAAAATCCTCTATGACCTCAACCACAACATGTTTCTGGGGTATGCGATCGGTGGACAGATACTAAAGTTCCTCAAGTCAGACTCAAGTTGACAGAATAAAATAACACAATCAATCTTTTGTCAAAATTCTTTCAAACACAAGAAAAAAACGTACAAGACCCCGACCTCCCCTCCCACCACCTCTGCCTCCCTCCACACCCTCCACAAAGGCATTACTCTCCTCAAAATGTGTATACAACGGCTTGGGGCCGGAGATGGAAATATAAAATGATTTTTTCAAGAGAAAGTAATTGGTGCGTTTTTAAATCCTTCCAAATCACGCTACGATATTCACGCACACCATTCCCCAAATTCATTTTTTTTTTATCGTGCCCTTCCCTGCCCTTCCCTTCCCTTCCCTTCCCTCCCCCCTTTTCATTTTTTTCATTTTCATTTCGTACAGTTAATTTAATGAGCATTTAATAGCTCAGCTCCTTGCAAATCTCCCAGGTGAAGTCAGGGTCGTCACGTCCGAAATGTCCGTAAGCAGCAGTCTTCCTCATGATAGGCCTCCTCAACTGCAAATCACGCACAATGCACCCGGGCCTCAAATCAAAGTTCTTCCTGACAATCTCGCAGAGCTCCGCGTCGGTCTTGCCACTGGCCTTCTCGGCAGTGCCGTAACTGTCAACGAAAACAGACAGAGGGTGGGGGACGCCAATGGCGTAACTAAGCTGGACCAAGACCCTCTTGCACAGACCGGCGTTGACCAGACTCTTGGCAACCCACCTGGCGGCGTAGGCGGCACTCCTGTCCACCTTGGTGGTGTCCTTGCCGCTGAAGGCTCCTCCTCCGTGGGCACCCCAGCCTCCGTAGGTGTCAATGATGATCTTCCTGCCGGTCAAGCCAGCATCTCCGTGGGGCCCTCCAATGACGAACCTTCCACTGGGGTTCAAGTGGTAGATGGTCTTGTCGTCCAAGTACTGGGCGGGGATGACCGGCTTGATGACGTGCTCCATCAAGTCCTCCTTGATCTGGTCGTTGCTGACCGTCTCGTTGTGCTGGGTGGAGATGACAACGGTGTGGACGCGCACGGGGGTGGGAACTCCCTCCTCGAGCTTGTACTCGACGGTGACCTGGGTCTTGCCGTCGGGGCGGACCCAGTCGCACGTGCCGTTCTTCCTCACCTCAGTGAGGCGGGAGCCTAGCTGAGTGGCGAGCATGTGGGTGAGGGGCATGAGGGACTCGGTCTCGTCAGTGGCGTATCCGAACATGATTCCCTGGTCTCCAGCTCCAATGTCCTCAATCTTGACAGCGTCAACACTCTGGGCAATGTCCGGGGACTGCTCCTCAATGGCAACAATCACATTGCAGGTCTTGTAGTCGAACCCCTTGGCAGGATCGTCGTAGCCAATGTCCTTGATGGCATCGCGGATCACCTGCTCGTAGTTCACAGTAGAGGCGGTGGTGATTTCTCCAAAGATCATCACCATGCCGGTCTTGGTGCACGTCTCACAGGCAACACGGGAGGTTTCATCATCCTTGATGCAAGCGTCAAGGACAGCATCAGACACCTGGTCGCAGAACTTGTCGGGGTGGCCCTCGTTGACAGACTGAATTGATATTTATATTGATTGGGGTTGAGGTCGTGAGAGAGAGAACGTGTCTGGGTTAGCAAGACAGCAAGAATTGCAAAGAATTTGCCTTGGGACAGTTGACTGTTTCTCCAAGGAATCGCTTACCTCGCTGGTGAAGAGAAAGGTAGACACTAGAGGTGAGATAGAGGGTTAGTTGAGAGCTAGCAGAATTTACAGATGAAATCACGTACTGGCTGGTTTAGAAACGTGGATAGTAAATTATGTTTTTGCACAACTTTTTGTATGGTCAGCTGGGGTCGGCTCCAAAAACTTTGCAAAATCATGAAGAGAACCCACCTTGAAATTACTTCATGTCTACCAACCCCTCCACCAGCACCGTGGCAAACCGTAAACATCGTTACTATATTCCACAACTTCTTTGCCAAAGTGTTCGAAAAGATTCCTGCCATGGCCTCCATAGCCTCACCGTTAGAAGCGAATTCACCATTGCTTTCCCCAAAGCAAATTGCAGAGCTTCTCCAATATGCTTCCCAGGCCCCCCTTCCATCTCCCACGAACCCCATTAGAGTGATGACAACGAAGGTGATTGAGCGAAGCGAGCGAGCCTTGTACAGAAGAGAGTGACAAAAAAATCAATCGACCATAACTCCAACGCATTACCTCACACACCCCTGAAAAAAAGTGCAAAACCTTCCTCTCGTTAAGGCCTTTCCAACGCGCTTACGTAGAACGCGAGGCGACGACTAACCCACGACTAACCCACGACTAACCCACCCCTTAAGCAGAACCAAACCCCGACTGATCCTCCCTCTTCGAATCTCCCCCAAAGCTTCCTCAACGGTGAATCGGTAATAATAAACCACGCGGAGCTCCTTCCCAACTCCCCTTTTCTCCCCACAATAAAGCTCCTTGAGCAAACTCTCCCCCACACCCACGCGAATATTTATCTCACCCCTCCCGGGACTGCAGCTGTGGAGGCTCACGCTGACGATCGCGACGTGTTCGTCCTTCAGCTCTTTGGCACCAAGAGTTGGAGGGTTTACCCCAACCCTCCTATCTTCCACCCTTATGCCCACGAACAAGTCGGCAAGAACGGCCTTCCTGTCCCTCTCGAAAACGTGCTGAACGCCACTCCGGTAATCGAGCGTGTTCTAAATCCGGGCGACGTTCTGTACATGCCCCGAGGTTGGGTTCACGAGGCATCTTGCCACGCCGAAACAGAATCTCTCCACGTTACATTTGCTGTCGGGACGGCGGAGTCGTCCACAAGGGTTGTGGTGAAAGATTTGATTCGCAGCCTTATAGATGAATCTGCCCTCGGTCGAACTAATCAAGACGTGGAGAGCGACGTAATGCTCATCCTGGAAGCGGTTAAAACTGGCGTCTCTGCCGACAAAGTGATTGCTGCTCGAGACGGTGGAATTGCGACGCTTGCGCGTGCGAGAAACGAGGTTATTCGCGTTGTAGCACTTTCCTCGAGTCGGTGGCAAGGGCAAGGGCAAGGGCAAGGGCCGCCCCAAGAATCAAACTACCATTTCAATCCACACCTATTGGCACACCCCATAACCCAACGAACGCTCGGAAAGGCGTCGGACGACGACCGTGCAACCATGCCACCAGCCTGGCAGCAGAATTTTAACGAAAAGCGCGAGGAGGGGATACTGATCAGCGATACTATTGCCGCTAAGGTGACGGAGTTCAACCAACTGGTGGTGAACGGCGGCCACATTCACGAATTTTACCAAAAATCGAAAATTCAATTGACGCTTTTTTTGTTTGCGTATTGTCTGGTTGACATGGGGTCGTTTCGGGTGATGCGCAACGAGGTAAATTTATAGAGATAGCCCCTATAACCCTAATAGGTAGTTTTTTGAAAGTTTGTTGTATGCTTTTTTAATGTTTTGGGTGTATAGAAGTGAGCTCTTTCTTTTTTGCTGCGCCGCCGCCGAGCAAAATAAAATGAAATGAAATGAAGCGAGATTGTGCAACATTTTTAATGAAGCGAGGGGGGGGGGGTGAGTGAGCAAAGTAATTGTAATTGAGTGGAATAATGTAATTTTAGTTCGCAGTGGCTCGTATATATTTCTCGTCTTCATCAAGGCTCGCTCGCTTCGCGCTCACTCACCTCCGCAACTTCAAGTTGTCGGCTCCACAGAACGTTTATCATCGCGTGGGGCGATTTCCTTTGGTAGGACGCCGCCAGCGTTAGTTCGTCGTCATTCATCGAAGAGGAGAAACGCTCGTCGTGCTCGTCCAACCAGCTCCTAAGTTTCTTCGTCGACGGTAGGTGGCCAAAAGGATTTCGGGAGAGATGATCGGGGGCAGGAGTGAGATAACCGGGGTGGAAGCAAACAATCCCAATTTCACGACCCAGGCCAGCAGCCAAGATTGAGGCCTCCAACACCGGGAACAGACGTTTGTGCCAACTCTCAAAATTATTATCCCAAGAAGGAGCAGTAAAGATCATCGACGAGGTGTGCTGTTCGCCTTTTGATCGCATGTCAAATAAAGCCTCGTAGAATTCAGCCATAAGCGCCGGTATGTTATCATTGGAGGAGAGAGAATTAACATAGGTAATAGGTGCAGGATCGACGCCAGTCAAGCCGGAGGCGGAAACGCGCGACGATTCTGTGTATGGGCAAAACCCGAGCCCTGGGCTCGGGCACAGTGTCTGGGTTACCCAGTCCATCATAACCGTCGTCGTGTAGTTTGGTGATGGTGAGAGTGGGAGTGAGAGTGGGAGTGAGAGTGTGCGGGACGAAGCCGCCACAACAACACCAGGCAGAGGCGCAGATTCTGGCAAAGCCTCACACGAAGCAGGCCAGAGATCCACCAAATCCCTAATTTGCCTCTCCGTGAGATTCGGCAAGACCAGCAAGCCGTCCTTGCCAGCCGAGGAAGAAGAAGAAGAAGAGGAAGAAACGAGCCGCCAGAAACTTCGCTGCACACCTGCACCGTTGGACATGCGAACTATTGCAAGTTTGGCAATGTCGATGTTGTCGTAACCTTGCTGCTGCTGCTGCACCTTCTGCTGCTGCACCTTCTGCTGCTGCACCTTCTGCTGCTGCTGCACCTGCCGCTGCTGCACCTGCCGCTGCTGCACCTGCCGCTGCTGCACCTGCCGCTGGGCAAACATAAACTGAACGACCGGTCTTGGCAGAAGGCCCAGAAGGGCTTGGCGGAGCAATCTCATTGCTCACAAAAGGAGGGAGCTTTTCGGGGGGAGAGAGAGAGAGAGAGAGAGAGAGAGAGAGAGAGAGAGAGAGAGAGA
>Ga0302116_1001877_pt1 | contig 12525 bp, 11 predicted proteins | sample AG5_SCM_MG_FD_203124 | JGI IMG/M metagenome (GOLD analysis project Ga0302116, IMG submission 203124) | Marine microbial communities from Western Arctic Ocean, Canada - AG5_SCM | ecosystem: Environmental > Aquatic > Marine > Oceanic | place: Canada: Western Arctic Ocean | collected 2017-10-01 | reverse complement strand
AAATCCGTTGGCGGTTTGGGGGGTTTACAGGCAGATGGCGTGATTGTTTCAGGGCTCGCAGAGAGCTTCATATTGCCCCGCGAAGCTAAGAGTGGAAGGTCATCCGTTAAGTGGATACGAAGTCAGCCACGAAATTAATCGACTGAACGAAACTTGATTGAGGGCTAGCGGTTAGTGGGGTGGCAACGGGTGGCTGGGGGATAGCCAGGCACCCATAGCATTGTGTTGTGGAAGGGCATCTGTTTAACGTCACAAAAACACCGCCATAATTAAAGTGCAAATTGTCGGTTGCCATGGGCGTAAGTAAGTGTAACTGGCGCTGGTCTAGCGCAGTTGCATAGCTAAAGACCAGCTTTTCAATAGCATTTTTATCTTTTAGGTATCGTAGGAATTCGGCGTCACCCATGATTAGAAGCCTCTTATCGCAGGGGTCAATTTTGTACGCTGTAGCACCATCTTAAAGCGGATAGCACGGTATAGGCGAGATGAGTCTGCCTCAGATGGAGTCAGGACGGGAGCGCGGTGCTTTCAGTAGCCCCGATCCGATGAATCCATAGGCGTGGGGGTAGGGCAGATAGCCCGCTGGGGGTATACCCGCTCGCCTGCAATCTCTATAATGCGGAAAAATGGGCTGTGCCTTTTGGTTCGCGGGAGCATTTTGCTGCGACTGCCACTATCGATTGAATCGACTACTGGGGTCACATAATCGCCTGTAGCGAGTTTTTACGGTAAGTCAGATCGGGAATAAATGGGGCAAAGATCTCTAGTTGTCACAGGTTTAAAGCGCGCCCTTAGCTCAGCTGGATAGAGCAACGCCCTTCTAAGGCGTGGGTCAAAGGTTCGAATCCTTTAGGGCGCACCATTAAACTACTGATTTATATAGATTTTATTATTGACCCCTTTTTGCCCGCAAACGCTTGGGGCCATATTGGGGCCAAATTCGCACCCTTTTATCATTCCACGCAGCATTTGCGCCCGATTTTCCGATAGATTCTAGACCTCACTACAATTTGCCCTGAAAACGGTACCGCCAAGTTAAGCTACTGATATCCGTATAATCGACGGATGAATACTTATAAACGCCATCGCTTCCCTCCAGAAATTATTTCCTACGCCGTCTGGTTCTACTATCGCTTCAATCTCAGCCACCGGGATATCGAAGATCTATTAGCTGAGCGAGGCATCACCGTCAGCCGTGAAGCCATCCGTCTGTGGTGCATCAAATTTGGAGCAATCTATACTAGCCGCTTGAAACGAAAGCATCGAGGCTACGGCGATGTCTTTTACATCGACGAAGTCTTCGTCAGAATCAACGGCAAGCAGCATTATCTATGGCGCGCTGTTGATCAAGACGGAGAAGTGGTTGATGTCTACCTCCAAGCAAACCGCGATGGGGTGGCTGCCAAGCGTTTCTTCAGACGCTTGCTCAGGTCACATCGCAGCGAACCCAGGAAGATCGTGACAGATAAACTGCGTAGCTATGGGGTCGCTCACCGTGAGCTGATACCCGAGACGATCCACAGTACCAAACAGTATGAGAATAATCGGGCCGAGCAATCGCACGAGGCCACGCGAGTTAGAGAGCGAGGGATGCGGAAGTTCAAATCAGTCCGTCAGGCGCAGCGATTCTTGGGAGCGCATGCTGCCGTCAGCAATTTATTCAATCTGGGTAGGCACTTGGTCGGCGCGCAGCATTACCGTGATCTTAGGGTTAGTGCCTTCAATGAGTGGAGCAGGGCGATAGCCTGAGAATGGTTGGCCGATTCCTTTAGCCCCGAAGAGTTAACTTGTCAGTACCCTGATCAGTAATCAATGCGACAGCTTCTTCCTTAAATTCTCGTGGATACTGACTGTAAGTGCGTTTCTCTGTCATAAGCACCTCGATAAGTGACGTCATTATTGTCTCTTATTGAAGTGTCCGGTACCATTGAACCAGAACAATTGCTTGAGGTTTATCTTGGGCTCAATAAGTTAACTTGTCAGTAGCCCGAATAGTTAGTTAGCTTTCCGAAACGGCTTACAACCGCACCCACTTCTCCCACACAAAATGATAATCCCACAGTAAGCGATGCGTTTTCGAAAGCTCTTTGCGAATTCTTCTGCGACGACCATAGGCCCCGGGATGCCATTCGTGAAACTGGATCATGTAAGAGTCGACGTTGCCTAATAAATCAGCTTCAATCATCTTTTCCAGCAGAGGAAATTCCGCTCCTTCTATATTGATTTTCATCAGATCAACCTGACCGATTTTCAGTTCTTTCCACACGCGGTCTATTGCGCGTATCTCCACTGTTTCCCGCGCCAGTTCCGCATGACGCGTCCGATCTTCATACATGGAGGAGCCCTTGCCATTTATGGTGAACTCCACCATCTCGTCTTCTTCGCCAAGGCCGTATGGAAGTATCTTAAGCTTGGGGTTGTTCTCAGCTTTTTCCGCCAACGCACTATACGATTTCGTGTTGGGTTCAAAGGCATAAATGATCGGGTCATAACGCTCGATAATATTCTGAGCCCACGAACCGTTGAATGCGCCGACATCAATCACAACACTGTCAGGCTCGAGATCGGCGTCGTGCAGGATATGCTTGTCCATCATTGTTGCGCCCATAAACTTCAAGAATGATGGACGGTAATAATGCAATTCCATAGCGGCTTTAGCAAAGCCAGTTTTGGCTTTGAACTTGCGACGCACATACATGGTGCGCGGCAATAATACTGCCTTCTTTAATTCATAGAGGCTTGGGAGTATTTTTTTCATGATTGAATAGCGGAAGCGCCTACTATTTTTTTGCTGAGTTTTCATGCCAGATGCTACTATACTAGCCCAGGCATGTCGATGAGAGATAACAATGCAATTGACCCCATCGTTTGATCTTCACGGTAAGCTGACGATTGTCATTTTGTTGCTAGCTGCACTGTTTTTCTCCTGGTTTAGTGACGTAAAAAAAATCGTGACTGAGTGGGCCGGCACCAGAGAGGAATCTCAGGCTTCCCACAGCCCGAACGTACTGATGATTGTGGTAGATGACCTCGGTTACGATGACACTTCGGCTATCAATCGGGGCGGGTTAACGACTCCCAGTATTGCGCAACTGGCTTCCACCGGGGTCACTTTCCGGCGTCACTACGCCGATTCCACCTGCACTCCTAGCCGAGTTGCCATGCTTACCGGGCGCTACCCTGAACGGTCTGGGTTTCGGCCGGTGGGCGTTGAAATCCCTGCAGAATTCTCAACACTGGCACAACAATTTCAGCTGGCCGGCTACACCACTTACCTGACAGGTAAGTGGCATGCAGGTGAGGAAACCGAGCAGGCAAAGCCTGAGAACAAGGGCTTTGATAGTTGGTTCGGGTTTCTCAGTCAGTTCGAGTTGTCCGGAGAGGTCAACTCACTGAGCAAGGGCCCTTCAAAAAAGCCCAGATACAACGACCCGATGCTCCGCACCAATGGCGGCGATTTGGAGCCGCACAAGGGGCACCTCACCGACATTCTGACAGATCACTCGATTGAAAAAATCCAACAATTGCAGACTGGGAAAACCCCCTGGTTTCTCTACCATGCTTTTTTAGCACCCCATGCACCGATACAACCCGCGACGCGCTATGCAGAGAATTTTCCAGATACTCCAGAAGGGAAATACTCAGCACTTATAACGCAACTGGATGATGCTATTGGACGAATCCTCGACGTTATCGATAGAGACAACACGCTAGTGGTGTTCGTGAGTGACAATGGTGGTACTAACCTGCAGCGAAATAATAATTTTCCATTCCATGGAAAAAAGAGTCAACTTCTGGAGGGTGCATTTCGAACACCGCTGATCTTCAGTTTCCCCAGCGTTCTCCCAACAGGAAAATTTATCGATAATATAGTAATGAACGTGGATATTTACCCGACTCTGCTGAGTGTTGCGCGACATCCGCCGCCGGATGGTGTCGACGGCCAAAACCTTTGGAACCTGATGCTACACGATAGACCACTTGAACCTCGCATCAGAAGCTGGGAGGGCTATCACCCTAATACCAACACGCTGAGCTATAGCCTGCTTTCCTCTTCAGGAGATTGGCGACTGACGTCAAGGTTCGGCACCGAGCCACTATTGTTCAATTTGTCAAAAAGTCCAGAGGGCGCAATAAGTGTCGCGGACAGCAACGAACTGGTTGTCACCACACTTACATCGGAGTTTTGGCAGGATCACTGGGCCAAAGTCCGTGTTCCGGCGATCGGCCGGGCTGGAAGCACGAGTGATCAGACTTTGTACTCGGGTTTCGATGCCTTGCGAACGCCCAATCGCTTCGGCTTCGCCATTGGTCTGGAGATTGGCCCCTTACCGATCAATGAGTTAAAGCCGACAGGTAGCCCTTACCATATCCTCGCGGGACAAAAGGGTAGTTGGGAATTACGCTACCGACCAGAGCACGGATTGGAATGGATTTTGGATGGTGAAGTGCTAGAGGACGCGTACTTTGACCCAGCGCGTTGCAACGCCATTGTTTTGACGGGCTACTTACAACCTAGCGCGCATCTGACGCAAAAAAACTCACCTGTCTCACCACTAAAAATGTACTCATCCGGTTATCTGCGCGACTCTGTCTATGATCTCGGTTTCAATGAAGTTAATTTCAAGCCACTGGAATCGCCAACCTTTGTTAATTTTCAAGGGAAGGCGATTTTTGCCAGTACTATCCTAAGCGCATTCTCTGACAGTTACTCACCAAGGGACGACACTATACTCAGAGAAGTGCTCATTCGCCGACACAAGGAGGAAAAATTGTCTATCTCCAATGTCGATTTAATGAATGCTCAGTTGTGCAAAGAGCAGCAGTAATATCCATGACCTTCGAATCACTATATGCTGCTGCCAATTTGAGAGTATAAGGAAAATAAAAGAGCTATCGTGAGCGGATCTCCAAATGGATACGAGTCACAAGGCCCGAAAAGATCGCGAACAGCCGGTCGATCGTTCTGAAATATTACCGGCCTCAGTCATCGGAAAATTCGCACCTGACGATTGAAACGAAAGCACCGCGGTTACGGCGATACGTTCGACATTAATGAAGTCTTCGTAAAGATCAACGGCAAGCAGCATTATGTGCGAAGGTCAGTCGATGGCGAGGTATTTAATATTTATCTTCAAGCAAAGCGCGATGGGGTGATTGCTTGAGTGAGATGGTGGGGCTGGTTTATCTTGGACTCAAGAAGTTAACGTGTCAGTACCGTTGATGAGATTGTTGGTCAATTTAATGATGCACTCTCTACTATCTTGACTGGCCCGAAGGGTTTTTCAGGTGTAGGAGAACACTGTGAATTTTCAGCGCCCTCGCGCCTGAGCGGTATAATAATTTGAAAACCGAGGCGCTTGAAAAATGGGGCAGGGTAGAAGCTTGATATTAGGTTGCAGACTGCTGCTGCCCTGAGAAATTAAGTTGCCACCACTGACTGCGTCGCTACTGAGTAGTCAGTGTGGCTGCAGCGAGCTTGCCGCGCTCTTCATCAACTGAAAACAGAAGCATCAGCCCCAATAAAAAAAACCCCAGAGTGGATAACATTGCCAGAGGATAATTGCCGCCACTGAGCTCACTGATAACACCGTAACTGATCGGGCCGAGAATGGCAGCGGCCCGATTGGCCAAACCCCACAAACCAAATATCTCCGCATTGCGTGACTCTGGCGTCAGTTGGCCAATGAGCGCGCGGCCTCCAGCCTGTGTAGCACCCATCGCAATGCCCATCAGGTTGCCCGCGACCCACAGATCACTGGGAACCTCAGCCAGCAGTGTTACCACGATTGCCGCTACCCATATTAACAGCGCTACAGCGAGGCTGGGCACAGATCCAAAATAGTCCTGCGCGTATCCAAAGGCGAATGCGCCGATTGCCGCTGTCATATTCACGACCATAATCAGCACTATGAGCTCTTGTGTGTCAAACCCCATCACTTCTTGAGCGTAAATGGCGGCGACCACGACGACCGTGGCAACGCCGGCCTGAAACAGGGTGAGGCACTGCAAGAAACGAAATAGGTCTGGCATCTGTGCTGCATGCCGCAATGTGTTGCGCACCTGGTTGAACCCTGCTTTGAGATAAGACACACCGGCAATAGGTGGCTTTGCCTGAGCGCGCTCGCGCAGCCACAAAAAAGTGGGACAAGCGGTAATCGCAAATATCGCAGCCGTTATCAGCAATGCTACGGGGACATAGTCAGTCGCTTCAAGGCCCTGCTCAGTCGCCCAGTTAATGTACATTAGACACGCACTCAGGGTCAGCAATCCACCAAAGTAACCGAGGCTCCAGCCGTAACCGGAGACTCTACCCATGCCGTCCCGATGTGCAATTTCGGGTAAAAAAGCGGCGATCAGATTCTCACCCAATGAAAAGGCAATGGTCGCCAGCACTAGCAATAACATCGCCGGAACCACGGCATTAGAGCCCACCAAGGCCAGACCGATAGTACCGGTAACACACACAATTGAAGACAGTAGCAAATAGCGTTTCTTGCTTGCCCGTTGATCTGCAATAGCGCCAATGACGGGGCCGGCGAATAACACGAGCAGATTGGCCGCCCCTATGGAGAGGGTCCACAGCAGCATAGCGGTACCTGGAGATTGCTGGTCCAGTCGCGCGGCGATCACACCCACAAAATAAGCGCTGTATATAGTCGTCAATACAACGGTTGTGTATCCGGAATTGGCAAAGTCGTAGAAAGCCCAGGCGACTAATTCACGCGTGCTTGCGGGGTGCTCTATGGGGCCGGTGGGCGCTAATTTAGACGAGTCAGTCATGAAAACCTCTACGACTCCATTTACGACGATGACACCAAGAGAGTAACATCGTATGTCACATTCTTCATAGGTCAAAGCAATAGATCATGAGTTTACAAGACTTCGCCATGGCCGTCGTGGACTGGATCATGGCTGTACTTCCTAGGCCGATACCTGATCGTGCTGCGCTTGAGCGCTGCAAAATTATTGCTCATCGCGGCGCACACGACAACAAAACGGTCATGGAAAATACCCTTGAGGCGTTTGACGCCGCGCGTGCTGCAGGTGTCTGGGGAATCGAATGTGACATTCGCTGGACCGCAGATCTGGTTCCAGTGATATGTCATGATCCCAGCCCTGCACGGGTTTTTGGCACAACGATGAATGTATCTGCGCTGACCTTTGATCAATTGCGCACAAGCGTTCCCGACATTCCGAGCCTGGAAGAGGTAATCCAGGCCTTTGCAGGCGATACTCATCTGATGCTTGAACTGAAAGCAGAAGCTTGGCCAAATCCTGGGCGCCAGCGCGAGATTCTGCGCGCGCTACTTGCCCCACTGACACCCGCAACCGATTTTCATATGCTTGCCCTGGCCCCATCTTTATTTGAACCGCTTGATTTTTTCCCGAGCGAGAGCTTCTTTCCGGTCGCAGAAATGAACGTAAGCACGATGAGTACGCAGGCTATTGCAGGTGGCTATGCCGGAATGGGAGGCCACTACCTGCTGCTGACCAACCGAGTAAAACGAAACCATGATGCATACGGGCAGCGGCTGGGAACAGGATTCCCTTCATCTAGGAATGCGCTTTTCAGAGAGCTCAACCGCGGTATCGAATGGATTTTCAGCAATGACGCAGTGGCGCTGCAGCACATTCGCGATGACTATCTTCAGCGTTAGGGGCTGATAATCCGATCATCGCCAAGCCTGCTCCTCGGGTAGAGTGTATAGGTGCCCATGGGGGGTGCCGCCAAGTTAGGTCGCTGTGGTTCTATCTGTATTCAACCGGTGCGGGCACTTGGTTGGCGCTCAGCACTACCGTGATTTCAGCGGCTGTGTAGTGACAGAAGGGAGTAGGGCGGTTGCTTAACCTAGAGGTATACATTTCTCTCGTTAAGCAAGGTTAACGTGTCGGAATCCGTCCAGGGTATCCAACGCAGGTAGAGCGCTGAGATACTGCACGGAATTTTCCCCCTATACCGGTTTATTTGCCTTATACTTTTTAATCAGCATGTACAGAGAGGCTATAACGTGTCGCACCCTACATCCCCCGATCTCGACCCGGAACTGATCTCAGGACTGCTTGAATCCCTTGCAAGTTGGGATCCACGAGCGTCTGTGCCCCTCGCCCACACGTTTATGCGAGTGGGGGACGAAGAGGCGCTCAAAGCGTTCGACGACATGGCGCTCGCGAGTCCGGGCGCGGAAGAGATGTTGAAGGATCGCTACTTGAGCCCGACACCTGACCTTACGTATCTGGCCGGCCTTGCCGACGGCACGCTTGGTAAAGAATTCGAACGCTACCTCACTTTGAATGGGCTTGATGTCACCCTGTTACGCGAGTCGGCATTTATAGAAGCACATCATAAACGCGGTGACGACGTGGGCTATCTGGCTGAGCGCGGCTTTCAGCTTCACGATCTATTTCATGTGCTCACCGGGTATGACACGACGCCGCTCGGTGAGGTTCGTGTCGTGAGTTTTACCGTGGCCCAAGCTCCGGCGCCTTATCCTGCTATGATTATGGCGAGCCGCCCGCTGCAAATTTTGTTGTATCGCCCCCAACTGCTGCCGTTCATTATGGATGCGATTACAGATGGCTGGGTGCTGGGTCGCAAGGCGAAGCCCCTGCTCGCCGTGCACTGGGAAAAACATTGGGAGCAGCCCCTTGCTGAGTTGCGTAAGGCATACGACCTCGTGTGAATAGATGCGAGAAGTGACCACAAACGGGCAGTGCGATGCAGTCACACGCTAACAGTACATCAAAAATACTAAAGTGGCGGGCTTGATAAAAACGATAGTGACAACTGAATGCTTTAAGACGAAGGAAACCATCGCTAAACGCCACGCATGACAATTCTACTTCACTTTCGCAATAGACCTACCGGGACAGATCTGTAATGCCGAGGACATCGCAACTGTCCGCCACTATTAAATCCCTTCGCAGAACAGCATCGACACTCATCAGTCTCTAAGGCACAGCTAAACGGAATAGGAAACACTACTAGGCAGTAGCCCCGCGTATATGCGTCTTCGTCACTCAATAAGACGCACTATGGGGCCTTACTCTTCTCGGTTATACTACAATTTCTTTGGTCTGGCGATGGCATAGAGATGAAGCGTAGATTTACCGAACATGATGTACCGGATCAAAGCGGCAGTACCGTCGTCATTACGGGGGCTAATACTGGGTTGGGCTACGAGACCGCAAGGGCCTTATCAGCTCGAGGTGCACGGGTACTCATTGCCTGCCGATCGCAGCAGAAGGCCGAGGACGCCATCAAAAGAATTGAGGAGCAAAATGGCGCGGTCGATATCAGCTATGTACCGCTGAACCTGGGGGATCTCTCCTCCGTGAGGCAATGCGCTGAGCAGTTGCAGAGTGAGAAACGAATTGATGTACTGATCAACAATGCCGGCATCATGGTGCCACCCTACGAACTGACCAAAGACGGCTTTGAGAGCCAGTTTGGCGTCAATCATTTGGGGCCCTTTGCTCTGACGGGCCTGCTACTGGAAAAACTGGCCAAAACCCCGTCTTCACGCGTGGTGAATACGAGCAGTATCGCCCACAACGTGGGTCGGATAAACTTCAAGGACATCAACGCAGAGCGCCGCTACAGTGCATCGGCACGTTACAGCATGAGCAAGCTGGCCAACCTACTCTTCTCATACGAGCTGCAGCGTCGCCTTGAGGCTGCAAGCCTTCCTGTCCTATCCGTCGCCTGTCACCCCGGCATTGCCAGTACAGAGTTGGATCGTTACATGCCATTCGTGTTGAGCAAGGGCACTGAGCTGCTGCAGCCTTTGCTCAATACCGCGGCGGCAGGGGCATGGCCGACCCTCTGCGCTGCGACTTCTGGAGACGTGGTGGGTGGTGGCTATTATGGCCCGGCCTATCGCTTCGAGACTGCCGGCCCTGCTAAAAAAGTGCGCTCTAATCGCGCCAGTCGCGACACTGCTGTGGCAGAGCGGCTATGGACTCTGTCGGTTGAGTTGACGGGCGTGAATCCCTGCATCTAGTTGTTCCCCAAAATTCTCAGCCCCGAGGCGTGGGCTACATTCTTCAGTACGACCTTCATCGCGTGGTCGGGCAACTCTCGGGAGTGCACCCCGTGGTGGAACAGGGTGCTGGAGTTTGTTGGTGCTTTCGATGCAGGCTGTCGCTCGCTACCCTACTTTTTTAGTTAAGTCCTATGTTTGAAATGCGTGCCTCAGACTTGATAAGCTCAGCATCCTTTGGTCGCAGGAACCGTTGCTCAACCCCTTCGTCAACGGATTTATCAATGGCATCGATATAGGCCTGTTTGTCTGGATACAGTTCGGCCAACTTGGCATCATCGAAAAGTTCTGTAGTACCAAAAAGATTGCAGAAGGTGTCCGTGCGAGGCTGCCCCTCTCCATGCAGTACTGCGACCGGCACATCGGTATAACTGCTTCTAACGCCACCTGTAACATTCCCCACAGCGTCATAAATAAAGATGTTTTCTGTGTCATCTATATCCAAGAAGGCTGCCGATGGCGCTGGAGTGCCAGTACGCACCCAAGTATCGAGTGCGCTCAGCGCGGCATTAGCCGCAAAGTGCATCGGTCCGTCGTTGGCAGGCAAGCTGCAACTTATGAATGGTGGGCGAACTTCTGGCTCTAATAACATTTTGGAATTACGCCACCAGATAGTTAGACATGTCCTCGCAACCAATCCTCATACGTTATGATCTCCAGAGCGGGCGCTCTGGTTGAGTTTAAATGGTTCTGTTCTTAGTCTAGTTGAACTAAAAGAAGTGTGGCAAATAAAGTGCTTTAATCGCGCAATGCCCAAATTTAAGCGTAGGTGTGTGCCTACTGTACAGGCGCCCTCTAGGCGTCTTCAGAGAAGAATTCGCGTGAAACTTAGAAGATCCGCAGCCCATTGGCTGTTACCACGGTGATTAGATCGTTTTTAAAGACAAATGTGTACTCAGTGCCATCGGTGTCCAAGCCCGTTAAAAGATAGCCGTAACGAACAGCACTGTTTTTGACAGAGTAAGATCCTCTCACGCTGTCCATAGGCTGCCACTCAACATCTGAAGCCAGATCATGCACTTGCAGGTATCGCTGGGCTGTTTCCCTGATAAACAACTGGTCGGGTTTTTCACCATAGTAAGCGTTGGCAAGAGCGGTTTCGTCAGGCTGCATATCGTCAAAGGGCGAACACGCAGTCAATATCGCTAACAGCACAGTCACAGATAGTATTCTTCTCATTTGGTTTCCTTCAAGTCCAGCTCCCGCTGTTGATAGTCAGCGATCAATTTCGCAGGTCCAATGTTTCCGTCTTCATTATACCGTTCAGCCTCATGTAAGTTGTACCCAAATTTTTTCACCGTTTACACGGGCAAAATAATATGACATTATTAATGCCAATTAAATGCTCAACCTCCTGCCACATTATTTGGTATTGACGGTGGGTAAGCCGCTTCGTCACTAACAGCAGGCAACAGCTTATGCTTAAAAAGTCCTTGATCATTCTGCTGCTCGTGGTCATTGTTCTGGCCGGGATATCGTGGTTCAAGAGAGTCGATATTCTATTGGGCCTAGTCAAGTTTAGATCAGACAGGGAGTTTGTCGTGGCGCCGAATACTGCCGTACCGTGGGAGAAAGGACCGCAGGAGGCACAGTCTGAAGCAAAGCAGCGGCTCCCGAATATTATTCTCATCGTTGCCGATGACTTAGGTTACAACGATATATCCACGTTTGGCGGGGGGGTCGCCGGTGGCCATCTACAGACACCGCATATTGATCAGTTGGCCGAGCAGGGAGCCGTTTTTAATCAATCCTACGCGGGCAACGCGACGTGCGCACCTTCGCGAGCCATGATTATGACGGGCCGTTACCCAGCCCGTACTGGCTTCGAATTCACCCCTACGCCATCGGGCCTGGGTCCCATGGTTTCGATGGTCAGTGCGGCTATGGATAATGGTTTGCCGCCGGGCGTGTTTAGCGACGCGGGTAGCGAGGCTGCGGTCTCTTATGAAGAACAAGGCTTGCCTGCTGCAGAAACGACGATAGCCGAGGTATTGCGTGACAGGGGTTATTACACCGCACACATCGGTAAGTGGCATCTTGGCAGAGCAGCGGGTTCTACCCCTAATGCCCAAGGTTTTGATGACAGTTTACTGATGGCCAGCGGTCTTTATTTACCCGAAGACGATCCCAATGTGGTGAATGCCAAACTGGCTTTCGATCCCATTGATCAGTTTCTGTGGGCACGCCTGAACTACGCCGCCAGTTTCAACAACGGAGGCGATCAGCGTTTCGAGCCCGGTGGTTATCTGACTGATTATTGGACTGACGAATCGATTGCGGTCATCAAGGCGAACAAAAATCGACCTTTCTTTTTGTACCTCGCGCATTGGGGCACGCACACCCCGCTGCAGGCCACGCGAGAGGATTACGAGGCCGTCGGTGATATCACGCCGCATCGACTTCGTGTGTATGCAGCCATGGTACGCGCATTGGACCGCAGTGTTGGCCGCATTATGGCCACGCTTGAACAAGAGGGGCTGGC
>Ga0302116_1001875_pt1 | contig 12526 bp, 18 predicted proteins | sample AG5_SCM_MG_FD_203124 | JGI IMG/M metagenome (GOLD analysis project Ga0302116, IMG submission 203124) | Marine microbial communities from Western Arctic Ocean, Canada - AG5_SCM | ecosystem: Environmental > Aquatic > Marine > Oceanic | place: Canada: Western Arctic Ocean | collected 2017-10-01 | reverse complement strand
CAAGCATGGACTTCTCCACGAAGCTTCAGGCTTTCGCGAAGAAGAGAGAGAGGGAGCGAAATGAGAAGAATGATGATGATGGCGAGCGGCAAAAAAAACGCGCCAATAACAACAAACAGAGTGGCTACTTCGGAGGACAGAAGCAGCAGCAGCAACCGCAGCAGCAGCAACAGTACCAACAACAACAACAACAACACCAACAACAACACCAACAACAACAACAACAACAACAAAGTAATAACAATAATAACAATTTCAACCCCCGTCCCAATATCAATAACAACAACAGTGGCTACTTCGGTGCACAGCAGCAGCAACAGCAGGCACAGCAGCAACGACAAAATGATGGTAATTATGCTCGAGAACTCTCAAACATAATCTCCAACATGAAAGATCGTCAGGATGTTCCTGGTCTGCTGGACCTGTATGCTCATAATGTCAATAATTTGAATGCAATTCACCTCGCAAACATCTACGGAGCGCTTGCGAAAGGGGTGCGAGGGGCTTCCAAGGTCACGAAACTCAAAACGAACTGGAGGTTCAATAATCTGTTGAAGATGACGAGCGACAAGCTGCAGAGGACGCCGAATTGGTTTGGTGTCCGAGAGATAGCCACCATCACGCATTCTCTCGGGAAGCTGAATATCTTCGACGAGCGGTTTTTCAATGAGATCGGGAGGCGCCGAGAGAGAATTGCGAAGGAGGGGGAACCACAGCATTTGAGCATGATTGTTTGGGCGTGTGCGACAATTGGGTGGAAATCGGTGGAACTCCTTGAGGCGGTAGCGGGTGAATATGAGCGGATTGCTGAAAATGGCAACGTGCAGGAGCTGAGCAACATCACGTGGGCGTGTGCCACCCTCGGCTATAAATCGGTGGAACTCCTCGAGGCGGTAGCGGGTGAATATGAGCGGATTGCTGAAAATGGCAACGTGCAGGCGATGAGCAACATCTGTTGGGCGTTTGCGAAGGTCGGGCACGAGGCCAAGGATTTGTTCAAGGCTGTGGCGGCTCAGCACGGACGATTCGTTAGAGACGGAAACGTGCAGGAGGTTGCGAATACACTGTGGTCCTTCGCGATTGCGGGATACTTGGACGAGGGGAGAGACTTGGTCGAGAAACTGTGGAACAGGGCGTGTGACGGTCGGCTGCAGTTCAACGACGAGAACCTGCGACAGCTGGCGTTGTTTTATGCCTCAGCTCAGATCGAGGAACCGAATCTCAACCTTGAGCCACCGCCCGAATCCCTTCTCGGCCAAATTGAGGCAGCCGCGGCAAAACAAGGCGTAACCGACTCACGAGAACAAAACCTAGTCTCCAGCACCCTGAAGGAGCTCAACATCGACCACAAAATGGAGGTCTCACCGTTCGAGAGCAGCAACGTCACCTTCAATACCTCCACCATGCTGAATATCGACATCGTGATTTCCACCAAGGTCGAGAACAAAAACATTGCCATCGAGTTCAACGGACCAATCCACTACATTCAATTCGACGGACGAGACTTCGAGAGCGGCACAACGAAGTTCAAACGAAGGCTTTTGGAAAACCTAAATTTCACCGTGGTGAGCATCCACTGGGACGTCTGGCGAAAGGCGAGAGAAGCCAACACACACAAAGAGTTCGTGCTCAAATTGCTAAACTAGGCATAGTTTCATTTAATTGATGACATGGGTTGAATATAATAATCCTCCGCAACATTCCCCCCACAGCATCGTTGAATTGTTGAAAAGAGAGAGCCCCCAAATTTCTTGAAACCTTTAGATTTATTTTCAATATTTCGCCGAGGCGACTAAACTCGACCGCCTCCTCGCAGCCCCTCCCCCCCCTGCCCCCATCAGCACATTCCTCCCGCTCCCCCCTCCCCCTCCCATTCCATTCTGATTCCCTAAAGCTTTCTCCACTTCGATTTCCAGTTCCTCTTGTTCATCTGCAATCACGTCGTCGCTGGAAAGTTTTTTGTCGCTGATCCCCTGTAGCTTCTCGACAAACGTGCTCTTCCTCCTGATTTTTTTCTTTCCGTTGCCGTTGCCGTTGCCGTTGCCGTTGCTGTTGCTGTTGCTGTTGCTGTTGCTGTTGCTGTTGCTGTTGCTCGGCTTCTTCTTCTTGAACATTGGATTTAATAATAACGGATTCACCGCTTCCCTTTTCTTCTCTTCCTTCTTCTCCGTATCAACATCCTCCGTCTTGAGCTTGCTATCGAGGGCAAGCTGCCTCTTGTACTCAACCGAGTCCTTGTTGTTGATCAAATTCATCCGATAACGCAATCCTTTTCCCAAGTAATACACGCTAAATCCGAAGTAAACGAGTGGAAATGCGAGAGCGCTGTACCTGTGTGTGTGTGTGTGCGTGTGTGTGTGTGTGTGTGTGTGTGCGCGTTAGTTAGCTACACTCCGAAAGCTGTTGAACGCGGCATGCGTCTACGTCTGCGTTGCGTCTCTCTCATGCAAAAAAATAATTACCTGTCGATTTTCATGCAGGTTCCCTCCGTCCATTTTTCCGTTATCTCCATCTCCGTCGACATGCGTCTTTACGAGGAAAGCCACGAGCGTCTCCACGCCACCAAGGAAAATGAAAAAAAACGAAATCAGCAGCAGCTTGTCCAAGAGCGTCAAATATGGAACCTTCGGCAGCTGCTCACCGACGACGTACAAGAAAGCGACCGCCGCCAAGATCAACGTCAAGCAGATATTGATCCGATCCGCAAAGTCCTCCACCGGATCCATGACGAAGATAACGAACATTGAAACGATCAGCAGATACACAATCGCTAGTACCTTCCAGACGTAGTATCTACAGTATGAATTAAATGATCGTGTGAATGTGGGGGGGGGGGGTTAGTGTATATAATGAACTGTTTTCCTCTTCGCTCGCACTCGCAGTCATCCAAACTACTTCATATTACGCACAGAAAGTTGCGGTGCACCATGATGCAGAATTCGATATTGGAATAGTAATTGCCGCTCCCAGTAGGACCAGAGAGGCCCAATCGCACGCACGGGACGTCGACGCTCCACTCCGCCAAGTTGCTTTTTTTGATACGGTCTCCAGGCGCGTTTTCAAAGCCGTGCTTCTTCTCGTCAATTTTGATGATAGCCTTGTCGTTGGTTTCGTCCTTCGGTCCCACAGAGATTGCAATCGAATCGCTATCTAACGGGAACATTGCCAAATCCATGTCGTTGCTGATACACCCTCTATACCTTGCCCCCCAAATTACAGTCCCAGTTTCAACGCCTTGATGAGCAGGTGGATACATGCACCACAGCGTCTCTAGGGAAACATTATTGTTCACTTCCAGCTTTGGATTGTAGCAGCAAGGACGCGTGTCGTCGGGCTTGCGCGACTCCTCGTCATAAGGTGGACGTTCATCCACCGAAACCCCAATCAAATCCTTATCCACCCAAGACGCGTACAATTGAAAGTCCAGCTCAACGGTTCCGGTGATTGCATCCACCGCCTTCAGCGCGTTCACAAAGAACGAGACGGTTATCACTCTTGGTACATCATCGGCAACGTTTTGTGTTGAAGCCATGCTGAACTGGGTGACCACCTGAAGCAATTTGTAGTACCTTCAGCCGGTGTGTTTGGCAGGACTAGTGTCTCAAGTTTGAAGTGTGTCGATTGAATAACCACTTAAAGGTTCAATATTTATGTAAAAATAGCAAAATTAATAACTTGAAATCTTTTTATTTATCTTTCTTCGATTCCTCCCCCTCAGCCACTTCGTCGACCAGATCGGCGTACCCGTCATCCTCAAACAACAACCACAAGCTCCAACCCAAAAACCCCACAACTACGACGATAATCACCAAGCTGTAGGGCAAGTTGTTAAGCACCCCAGCCCAAACCGATTTAATTGCCCCAACCAAGCCTCCCCCGTTGCCATTAATTTGATCCAGCCTGTCAATCTCCCCCGCCTTAACCTTGCCCAAAAACTCTTCCTGCTCCGCAACGGTTCGCACCCTTCTATTCTGTTCGCTCTCATCATCGCTTACAATCTTGGGAAACGGAAAGTACTTTTTCGCCTCCATCTCCAAAACGAAGGTAGCGGGCAGGTCGAAGACCCCGAACTGCTCCAGAAACTTGCCCCACCTCCCCCCGTCAATGTACCCGTACACAAACCTGTCGCTGTGCTTCCCCGCCCTGGCGAGTTCCTGGATTGAGGGAAAAAACGTTAGTTATTGGGTGACATGCGATCGACCGAGCGGTAGCGAGGGAGGAGCTGTAACCCGCAAGCCGAGCGCAGCGGAGAGCCGAGCGCAGCGGAGAGCCGAGCGCAGCGGAGAGCCGAGCGCAGCGGTGCCCCCCCCCCCCCTCCACAACAAAAGTAATTCCACACCTCAAAAACTTCTTTCCGCTCGTTCGCGCTCACTCACTCACTCACACACCTTTGTGTTGCCCAGCTGACTATTGCTATCGTCGGGGTTGCTCCAGTCAATCGCCGTGACGTACAAGCTCTTGTCGGGCACGGCTCCGAGTTTTCTAAAATTAGACGACATCAGTTCGCTGACGAGCGGAAACTGGTTCTCCACAATGAAACTCTCGACAGTGTTGGTCGGGGAAGGAACGCCCATCAACACCGGCTTCTCGTCCAGCTCAATCTTGGCAAGAATTCTGCCCTTGTGGCGGTTCTCGGTGCCAAAGATTTGGTCAGAAGCGTCGTTATTTTCGATCCGCAAGAATAGGTTTACTTCGCCGAGCGAGCCAAACGAATTGAGTGGTTTGGTTCAGTAGTGGATGAAGCCATTATGTCTGTAGCCATTTCGCGGGATTCATCGCTCGAGCGAGCGCAGCGGAAAGGGGTGGGGGGTCCAAAAAATGCCATGTCTTCCTCAAAGCTCGCTCGCTTGCTCACCTCCGGCTTGGTGCTTTCGGGCCTGATCACTAAACTCCACACCCGTCCTGGAAGTCTCGTTGAAGGAAGACACAAACGTAATTATTTGCGAGCTGCCGGAAAGCTCCTTGAGCTTCTCAAGGGAGAAGTCAGCCATGAACTTGACCGGTGTTTGGGTCATTTGATCGACAAACTCCTTGATGCCTTCTTCGGTGCGTGCCCCCTGTGTGGATGTAGTTAGTTTATTGTTTATAACAGGAGCGAAACACAAAGCTCACCTCAAACTCGCCGTGATCACCATTACGATACCACAGCACTGTGGGGTAGCCCTTCACCGAGAAACGAGCCTTCAGAGCGGACTCCTTGGTGCAGTCAATTTTCCCAATGTTTATTGCAATCTCAGGATTGGCCGCAATTGAGTCTAGAACGGGCTGAAGCTTCTTACAATGCCCGCACCATGGCGCGTAGAACTCCAGGAGGAAGAGGGAATTGGGGTGTTCGAGTTCAGTTTGTTGGAGGGTTGTGTCAAAATTTGCTTGAGTTAGCGGTAGAACAGTTTGGAATGTCGCTGTGGTGACCGCAACTGTCAAGAAAATTAGGAGAGTTATGAGGGAGAGCATGGGGTGGAATACAATTTGAGCAATAACACTTGTTGAACCTCAATACATCCTAAGAAAATCTCTCATCAATGATGATATAAATACCACTTTTCAAACTGTTTTGTGCCACGTATATAAAGTAAGACTTTCCAACGTTTACACGTTAGCCTGTAATAATGCAGTCCTCCCTCATTTACTCCGTCAAGATCTGCTATCCCATCGCTTTTGAAAATATCTTAAACCCTAACTCAACCCCACCCCACAACATAGCATGAAGTTCACTAAACCCTAACTCAACCCCACCCCACAACATAGCATGAAGTTCACTATCCTCGCTACTCTTGCTGCCACTGCCACGGCCTTTACCGTGTCCCCCTCCATCAAACCAGCCACCTCCCTCAAGGTCAACGAGCTAGAGATTGGAGTGACTGAGCCCCTTGGTGTATTTGATCCTTTGGGATGGCTGGAGACCCAACCCGAGTCGTTCGAGAGGCGCAGGGCCGTCGAGAGGAAGCACGGACGCATTGCCATGGTTGCCGTTATTGGTAACTTGGTCCACAATGCTGGCATTGAGATTCCCGGCAGCATCAACCTTGATGGATCTGTCAAGTTTTCTGACATTCCTGACGGTTTCAAGGGAATCTGGGCTGTTCCCGCATTTGGACTTTTCCAGATCGTTCTGTTTGCTGGCATTATGGAGCTTGTTACTTGGCCTGCTAGCGATTACACCGGTGACTATGGCACTGGTTACCTTGGGCAGACCTTGGAGGGCGAGGAGCTCAAGTTCAAACTTGACATGGAGTTGAACCAGGGCAGGGCAGCCATGCTGGGCATCTTTGGTGCGATGGTTGGGGAAGGTGTTACCGGCGAGACCCTCCATGAGCACATTGCAAACGGGGGTGCAATCCTCATTCCCGGCCTCTTCTAAATTTGTTCGAGGTTTTTACCAAACCTTTTATATCAGGGTGGAGGCTTGGTTTGAATAGGATAAAGATAGTTTTGTTTATGTTTTGAAATTACGCAACGCTCTGCACAACTTACTGAACCTCCTCAGACCATCAAATGCATATCGAATTAGTCTTTTCATTTGTCGTTTGAAAAGTGGAGAAAGGCAATAGATCAAGTTCTCAGCAACTAGGAAATATTCGCTGTAAGCGTCATCAATGCACCATAGATGGAAAGAAGTGGAATTTCTCCAAGGTGCAAAGTAAAATTATGCGAGATATTTGGTGTTCGCACAAAATTTAATCGGTCGGTTTCAAGGACCACAATCAAAATATCTAAACCATATCTTCACATTTTTCCATTGTTTGTTGAACACTTTAATGTCGGAGTTCGACACCAATAACCACTTCCTAACGCCTTCTGGAAGTGTTGAATCTTTAACTACTTCAGCTGGAGCTGGCAACCAACCCAATAAAATAATGGGTGCCACTGAATCAAGCATGGATGACATTGCAAACATTCCTGGTGCCCCTGACCCCAACACATCCACCACCTCAAATAACAGCGTCTCAAACGAAGTTTCTTACTTCAACGCAAATGACGGCGACAACGACAAGGTTGATGACTCTGACTCCGACTCCGACTCCACCATTGGCATAGAACTCCAGGCCGCCGCCGCCACCGCCACATCCACATCATCCACAGCCCCTAAAAAAGGTCTAAAAGAGTTCGCCACACAGCAAAAGGCCTTGCTAAAATTCAAAAGTGGCGTGGAGACAGTTATTGACGAAGGATGGAGCACTCGGAATCGAGCATCATTTGTGCATATTGCTTCGGAAACCTACGCCGAAATGAAAAAACGGGAGCAGGCGGAGGAGGACGAGGAGATCTTCAAAGACAGCTCCATCGCCCCGCGGCTGGTACTGGAGCAGGCGGCGCTTCGTCTCAAGGAGAAGCGCAACGGGGAGGACAGCTACATCAATCTGTTCCAGTACACGGTGTTCCTCATCATGTATTTGTTCGTTCTGAGCTATCAGAAGAACAGCTTTGATCGCGGGGCGCAGGGATTGCACGAGGTGCTTTTGGGGAGTGTGTTTGGCGAGGAGGGGGGGGAGTTCGTTATTTACAGCAAGGATACGGATGGGGTTTGCAGGTGAGTTTGTTTTCGTTGAATTTATGTCTCCGCTTCCTTTCCATTCTGCTCAACGACTAACCGACTCAACCCAGTGGTGATGCCCCACCGGAGGACGTGTGCGATAGGGGGGAGTTCACCGGAAATAGCATCGGTTACGGTGCGGAGCTCTTTGAGTCGGAGTTAATAATGGACCAGAACAACTTTTTGGAGTGGTTCGCGGTTGAGGTGATAGGGAACATTTGGTCTGAGAGGGAAGATGCAAGCAAACCGGACGCAGCCCCGGCGCAGAGGACGATTCTCACCGATAATCTCGTTGTGGTTGGCCCTATGCTGACGACAACTAGGTGAGTGATTGAAAACAAATAAAATAAAAATAAAAATCTAACTATACTCCAAACTCCACACACACCCCCAGGTTCGCCGACGGAGTATGCTCCCAAACAAACTTCTTCGACCAGGCCGTGTGCGTGAACGAGGAGCAAACAAAGCAGCCATATGGCCGGGACCTGAGGTTCATTACAGGAAAGCCGGAATTCAATCAAACTCTGAAAAAAAATATGAATAGTTTGTTTAGGTGAGTGAGCGAAGCGAGCGAGCCTTGTGGAAGACGAGCATACGAGCCACTACTAAACTAAACTAAACTAAACTAAACTAACCCACTCAATTTACTTCGCACCTTCTTCGCTCGGCGCAGTGCCGAGGAGCTGGGAACGAAATCGAGCAACGCCGAAACATACGGACTGCCCTGCGCGTTCTTCAACGACCAGCTGACCTCTAACACGGGGAGCGACGGCACATTGGTGGCCTTTGGGGTCAGGCCCGACGTAACGGTTGAAAACTACCCCGTTGTATTCGACAGGAGGCTGACGTACGATCGCGTCGGGGAGCTGCTGCTGCAGCTGCAGAACTCCCAGTACTTGGACGAGAACACCAAAGAAATCGTCATGTCGATGGTTTTGTACAACCCCAAGATGGATTTATTCTCCAGCGTGGTTGTCACGGGGACCAACTCGTTGGACGGAACTGGCATGAGCATCGAGACGCACGTGAGCGTTTTGGATTTGGTCGTGTACAACTGGGACGAGGACTGGTTTAGGATCTGTCTCGAGGTGATTTACTACATTAGTCTCTTTGGGCTGCTGTTGCGCGAGGTCCACGAGCTGAAGGGCTTTGTGAAGGTGAGCGAGCGAGCTTTGTGACAGAAAAGTACCAAACTCCGTGCGAAATTACTATTCATGGCTACATCCACTACTAAACTAACCTACTCAACTATTTTTGCTCGCTCGCACTGCTCTCAACCTTCGTTTAAAATGCGCCTCGCTTCGCTCGGCGCAGCAATACAAGCTGCTCGGAGGGATCTTGATGTACGCCACGAACTTCGGCAACATGATCGACTACACGAATTACGCGATCCAGGCGCTGAGTAATTTAAGTTGGGTGAGGTGAGTGAGCGAAGCGAGCGAGCCTTGAGGAAGACGAGCATACGAGCCACCACGAAACTAACATTATTCCACTCAATTCGTTTGGCTCGCTTGGTTCGCTCGGCGCAGCTTTGCGCTCATGATTCACAACTGGAACCCTCAGCTGACCTATGAAGTGTTTGACAACGATGGAGACGAGATCAAGTTCTTCAGGGGGGGGGCGGAGCTCAAGGACGCCATGCAGGTCTTTACTGACATTTCAAATTTCGAAGGAGCGATGAGTATTCACAGCAGTTTGGCGAGTATCAGCATCGTGCTGTGTGTGATTCAGTTCGTAAAAAACCTGGACTTCCACCCGCGAATGGGCCTTGTCTCCCGGACCATCGGAAACGCAGCAAACGACATGATCTTCTTCCTGATGCTCTTCTGCACGGTTGTGATGATCTACTCCTTCCTTGGCATGATCCAGTACGGCTCTTCCGTGACTGCCTTCGCCTCGGTGGGGGACAGCTTCCAGACGCTGCTGGTGATGCTGCTGGGAGAGTTTGGGGACTTCAAGGAGGAGATGGACGATGTGAGCAGCGGAATCACCACGCTGTTCTTCTGGACGTTCTTCATCATTTGCTACTTCATCCTGATGAACGCTTTCCTGGCCATCATCGTCGAAGCCTATGGCAACACCAAGGCTGGCTACGACTCCATCAGCTACACCGACTCGCTGGGAGGGCTGTACAGACTCATCAGCAAGAAGAACCAGTACGGCGGCAAGTGGAGAATGACAGACGATGAGCTCATCGCGGTGTGCGAGTACGTGCTGGGGGTGGAGAGCAACCCTTTCGCGGCCCCCAAGGTGGACTTCGAGGACGACACCAGCCTCACCAACAGGTGAGCGAGCGGAGCGCGGGGGGGTTGAGGAAGACGAGAAATATAGACGAGCCACTACGAAACTAACATCATCAATTATTTTCTATTCTTTGGCTCGGCGCAGCGAGAACAAAGACAGGAGGAAAGAGCACGAGAGGGAGACCATGCCAAAGTGCATGTGGGAACCAATGGAGGTTGACCCCAACATGCCAAGGAGCACCAAGGCCATGATCATCAGGAAGATGAGGGGGGACACCCACGAAGACGGAACAATGACCGAGAGCGGGGGGAGGATCTTCTTCGGCGAGGTGCACATTTACAGGTGAGCGGGTTAAGCGAGAGGAAGACGAGAAATATATACGAGCCACTACTAAACTAATGTTTATACTCTCGCTCCCCCCTGCTCCATTAAAAATGCACCTCGCCTCGCTCGGTGCAGGTCGCTGTGCAAAAATAACCTACAATACCAGATCAGGGACAGGTTCCTGGCGCACAAAATTGCCTACAACATCGTGGAGCGGTTCGGGATCGTTGCAGACGTGGACAACGACGGCGTCATTACAAACGAGGAGGTGAGCGAGTGGAGCGGGGGGGGGTTGAGGAAGACGAGCATACGAGCCGAGAGCCACTACTAAACCAACATATTCCACTCATTTCGTTTTCGCACCTTCTTCGCTCGGCCTCGGCGCAGTTTTTGAATCTCAAGGTTGGAGCCAGGCACGGCTCCGTGAACATGGGATTCGCCGTGGCTGCTCTGGCGGCCAAGGCGCAGGAGCTCGAGGAGAAGACCAAGAGGCTCAGTATGAACGTGGCGAACTCGGCCGTGCATGGGGCGAACATCGGGGGGCTGGGGGATATGGTCGGCGACGGGTTCGGCGCAGGGCTCGGTGCGGGGCTGGGGGGCATTGGGGCAGGCTTCGACGGAGCCAGGAGGTTCAGCGCGAAGGGGGCGGGGGGGCTCGGAAAGCTCGGGGCGGGGGTCGGGGGAGGTATGCTGGAGGGGGTGGCGGGATTGGCGGGGGGGGTCACGGGGGGGGTGGCCAGTGTCAGGAGGGGTAGCATGGGGAAGGATGTGGCCGGAGGATTGGCAGGTGGGTTGAAGAGCGTCAGCGGTGTTGTACCAGGAATGGGCTTGGGTGGCATTGTGAAAGTTGGCGGCATGGCCAGGAGGTTCTCGCAGAGCAGCAAGGAGGAAAAAGAAAAAGAGAAAAAGAAGGAGAATGGGGGTTGAGTGAGCGATAGATTATAAAAGTGTAAAGTGTTTCAAACTATCATTTATTACGCTGGACCGGGCAGGAGGAACTCAAGAACCAACCACACTAGTTTCTTAAAAAAAATAAACATATAAACAAAATTAATTCAAATCAACTCGAATTTAGGCAAACAACAATCCAGCTCTCCATTTTCCAAATTCACACTCGTTCTCATTCTCATTCTCGTTCTCGTTTTCCAACGAAACTTCATTTGCCCCAGGCTTCCTCGAACATTGCCTTCGAGGATAATTCTGTCAATGCTTTCAAAAATGTTTCTCTCGTCGGCATCATATCCATCATATCGATCGACGGGATGGCGCTTCCCTCCGCCCCATCGGAGAAATTGTACTGCCCGGAAAAATTCTGGAGTTGAGACTCTGTGAGCTTATAGGATTTATTGTCTTCTTTCCCCGTGCCAATTATCGGGTACTTGGTGTTCTGGGGCATGATGGAGTCGAGAATGAAGATTTTCCCATTAGTCGAACGGATGGGGCGTCCCCTGTCCGAGGGCTGCAAGCCAAAGGAGCGGCAGTGGAGGTTGAACTCTGCCTCTTTCAAAGCACCCGCAGTTGCAGCTGCGGCGGTCTTGTCGAACCCATTGACGGTCCCGGTGAAGGTGGTGACTTTGAATTCAGGAGCAGTGTACTTGATTTTGCCAAACTTGAACGTCATGCCCATCTCCGCACCAACAGTATTGAGGGCATCTTGTGTTTTGTTCCAAACGCGCTCAATGTTATCTTTCGTGAGCGAAGAGAGTGGATAATTGTCATCAATGTCGCCTCGCTTCTTCCGGAGCTGTTTGAGCTGTTTCTTGCAGTCTTTGAGTTCGTTTTTCGCTTCCTCATAACGTTCCTTGTAGAAATCCACAGCCGTCAGCTGCTGCTGATCTTCCGGAGCTGTTTGAGCTGTTTCTTGCAGTCTTTGAGTTCGTTTTTCGCTTCCTCATAACGTTCCTTGTAGAAATCCACAGCCGTCAGCTGCTGCTGATATTCCATCTCAGTCCTCGAATTCGTCTTTCGTTTCTTGGTTGAAGTTCCAGACATCGATTCTCCCTTTAACACAATCTCCCCGTTAACGACCTCCACCTGTGGCATGCCTTTGGAATGATGAGAAATTGAAAATTGTGTAGGATTTCAGCTGCCCTCAAGCTATGAAAACTGTCAACAACAACAACTCACTCTACGAGAAGAAAACCTGAGTATGCAGTTGCTTGTCCTCTTCCTTTTCTCAGCTAGTTCATTAAGTTCATTCTTCCAGCCCCAGCCTCATGTTAGACACTCCTCTCCCTCTCCATTCTTTGGTCGCAAACGAGCTCCAGCTCCTGGATCCCCTCAACTTCCAACTCAACCTTCCTCCAAACATACACCAAGCAAACCAAGCAAACCGAGCAAACCTAGCAAACCGAGCAAACCTAGCAAACCTAAACCCCCCCCTCAACCTCCCCCCACCCCTCTGAAGGACCAACTCAACACAAT
>Ga0302116_1001874_pt1 | contig 12529 bp, 9 predicted proteins | sample AG5_SCM_MG_FD_203124 | JGI IMG/M metagenome (GOLD analysis project Ga0302116, IMG submission 203124) | Marine microbial communities from Western Arctic Ocean, Canada - AG5_SCM | ecosystem: Environmental > Aquatic > Marine > Oceanic | place: Canada: Western Arctic Ocean | collected 2017-10-01 | reverse complement strand
CACGAAAGTGAGCACTGCTGCTGGCGCTCTGTGCACGTGGTGTCACGCCATTTATATTTACTGCAACGTGGCCAAAGAGGTTGCGCCGAAGCGCGCCAGGCTGAAAGCCGCAAGTCAAGGATTAGCCATGAAGCAGGCAGCTCTGAAGATTGCGAGTGACGCGCTGGCTTCCGTGGTGGCAAAGGTTGCCGCCTTGAAGGCTCAGTACGACCAGTCTGTCGGCGAGAAGAATGCGCTGAAGCAGGAGGCAGAAGATCTCGAGGACAAGTTGATGCGGGCCGAGAAGCTGATCAACGGCTTGGGCGGCGAGTACACCAGGTGGCAGGCGAGCATTGGAACGTTCGAGAAATCTATCACCGACCTTGTCGGAGATTCTCTGGTCGGTGCGGGATTCATGAGTTACGCTGGTCCTTTTGATGCCTCTTACCGAACCGATTTGGTCGGCGGCTGGGACAAAGAAGTGAAGATGAACAAGCTGCCCATGAGCGAGAACTTCAACTTTGCATTCTTCTTGGCCAAACCCACGGACGTTAGGGACTGGAACATTCAGGGCCTGCCGGCGGACGGCTTCAGCACGGAGAACGGAGTCATTGTGACCAGGTGCACCAGGTGGCCGTTGATGATCGATCCTCAGGGACAGGCCAACAAGTGGATCAGGAGCATGTGCGGGAAAGAGTTGAAAATAATCGACCTGAAGATGAAGGACTTTTTGAGGGACGTCGAGAACGGAATAACTTACGGGTTGCCGGTTCTACTGCAGGACGTTTTGGAGGAGCTGGATCCCAGCTTGGAACCAGTTTTGAGCAAGGCCATCATCAAGCAAGGAAACAGGCAGATCATCAAGCTTGGCGACAAGGAGCTGGACTACAGCGACGAGTTCAAGCTGTACATAACCACGAAGATGGGAAATCCTCACTACACGCCCGAGGTGTCGACCAAGACGACGGTCGTGAACTTCGCCGTGAAGCAGCAGGGTTTGGAGGCACAGCTGCTAGGAACGGTGGTTCAGCAGGAGGAACCAACTCTGGAGGAGCAAAAGAGCGAGCTGACCGTCCGCGTTGCCGCCGGAAAGAGGAAGCTGGTCGACTTGGAGAACGAAATTTTGAGATTGTTGGCCGGAAGCACAGGAAGCTTGCTCGACGACTTGGAGCTGGTGAACACGCTGCAAGTGAGTAAGGTGACGAGTGAGGAGGTGACGCAGCAGCTCAAGGTTGCAGAGGAAACAGAGATCAAGATTGACATTGCACGCGAGGGTTACCGCCCGGCAGCCATCAGGTCTGCGATCGCGTACTTCGTGTTGAATGACATGGCCAGGGTAGACCCGATGTACCAGTTTAGTTTGGATGCGTACGTTGACCTGTTTAACAAGAGCATAGTCGACAGTAGGAGCAAGGGGCTGGGGAGCGGTGCTCAGAACGTTGGCGAGAGGGTCGATTTGATCAACAGCTACCACACCGAACAGGTGTTCAAGAGTACATGCGTTGGGTTGTTCGAGAGACACAAAATATTGTTCTCGTTTCAGCTCTGCATCAAGATTATGCAGAGGGAAAACAAGGTGCCGAAGAGCGAGTTCGACTTCTTTTGCTTTGGCGGAGTTGTGGTTGACAAGGGAGACCAGAAGGCCAACCCGTGCGGAAGCTGGATTGACGAGATCACGTGGGACAACATCAGCGAATTGGACAAGCTACCCGCGTTCCACGGATTCGCGAGCAGTGTCGACCAGTCTCAGAGAGACTGGAAGCACTGGTTCTTGAGTTCTGCGCCGGAGAGCGAGACGCTTCCGGGGGAGTGGGACAACAAGCTGAACGAGCTGCAGCAAATGTGCATCTTGCGAAGCATGAGGCCCGACAGGGTGTTATTTGCCGCCGCGAACTTTGTCGGAAACAACATGGGCCAGCAGTACGCGCAAGCGCCCCCGTTCAACTTGCAGGAGATTTTCACGACGGCAACCGCGTTCACTCCCCTCATCTTCGTTTTGAGTCCGGGAGTTGACCCCACTGCCCAAGTGCAGAACATGGCCAACGAGCGGAACATTCAGTTCGAGCAGGTTGCGCTCGGTCAGGGACAAGGCCCGGTAGCGGTCAAGTGCATCAACGACGGGCTGCAGAACGGAAGCTGGGTCATGTTGGCAAACTGCCACTTGATGCTGAGCTGGTTACCGGAGCTCGAGAAAATGGTCGAGAACTATTGCGAGGTGGGGAAGATGGACAAGAACTTCAGGCTGTGGCTGAGCAGCAGTCCCAACCCAAAGTTCCCCATCACTCTGCTCCAGAGGGGCATTAAGATGACCACAGAGCCTCCCAGGGGCTTGCGGAGCAACTTGCTCAAGCTGTACAACTTGATCAGCGAGGAGAAGTTTTCCGAGTGCGGGCAGACGTACAAGTACAAGAAGCTGCTGTTTGCGCTCACGTGGTTCCACGCGACTCTGTTGGAGAGGCGGAAGTTCAAAGCACTCGGATTCAACATCCCGTACGAGTTCAACGAGAGCGATTACTTGATCTGCCACGATTTGATCATTGTTTTCTTGGACGAATACCCCGACAACACGCCGTTCGACGCGATGCGGTACTTGATCAGCGAGGCGAACTACGGAGGCAGGATCACCGACGACTGGGACAGGCGGCTGGTGAACGTGTACATGAACCAGTTCATCTGCGAGGAAACAATCAGCGCGGACAACTTCGCGCTGAGCGAGCTTCCAGAGTACGTCGTACCGGCCGACGGGGACCTGAGCAGCTACAAGGAGGTGATCGGGGGACTGCCGAACCACGACCACCCGGCGGCGTTCGGGCAGCACCCCAACGCGGACATTAGCAGCCAAATTGAGGACACCAACAACTTGCTGGCGACGATAATTAGTTTGCAGCCCAAGGTTGTGAGCGAGGGGGGTGAGACGAACGACGAGAAGTTGGGGAAGCAGGTGAGCGAGCGGCGAGCGGAGTGAGCGGCGAGCGAAGCGAGCCAACACAGCATAACACATCACAACTAACTCACTCACTCACTCGGTTTCATGTTTTGCTCGGCGCAGGTGGGGCTCATGAAGGAGATGGTTCCGGGCTTCTTCAACCTGAGGCAGATCAAGAAGAATATGGGAGGCAGGAGCGACCCGGACGCGCTCAAGACCGTCCTGTACCAGGAGATCGAGAGGTACAACAAGCTCATTGGGGTGCTCACGAGCACCCTGGGGGATTGCGGAAAGGCGGTTTTGGGGTTTGTTGTCGTCACGCCGGCCTTGGAGGCGGTCATGAACAGCCTGCTGGACTTCACCGTGCCAACTGTTTGGCACTGCGCGTACCCCAGCGCGAAGAACTTGAGCAACTGGCTCAGGGACATGGGGCTGAGGATCATTCAGATGAAGGGCTGGATCGAAAAGGAGCTGCCCAAGGTGTTCTGGCTGGCCGGTTTCACCTATCCCACGGGATTTTTGACCGCCTTGCTGCAGACGACGGCCAGGAAGAACGGAATTGCCATCGACACACTCACATGGGAGTTCCCCATCATCAACGAGAAGGAGGAGGACGTCAAGGTCCCGGCGAAGGAAGGAGCCTACATCAGCGGCTTGTATTTAGAGGGCGCAAGGTGGAAAAGCGAGGGGGCGTGCTTGACCGAGCCGCTGCCCATGGAGCTCACGAGCCCGATGCCCCTGGTGTGGTTCAAGCCAACAGACGGGAAGAAGAAGACCGGTAAGAACAACTATGCATGCCCAACGTACATGTATCCAGTGCGTACGGGGAGCAGGGAGAGGCCGAGCTACGTTATTACGGTAGACTTGAAGTGCGGGAGTGCCAACGCGGAGTTTTGGACAAAAAGGGGGGTGGCATTGCTGCTGAGTACTGCAACGTAGATCAGATCAATTGTATTAATGGTTGTTGCATTTTTTAAATCATTAAAAATCATCCTCCTCGCCCTCCTCATCGCCATCCTCTTGCTCGGCAAACGTCCCCAAGCTACTGAACTTCTTCTTCAAGTCCTCAGTTTGCACTGGAGACGCCAACTTATCGCTAAACTCATCCCCTTCCTTCTCGTGTTTACGAGACAGCTGGAACAGCTGAGAGCTGCTAATCACCCCGGCAACAATCGCCAAGAACCCCTCAAGCAATTCCTCATCGTGGAAGTCGAAAGCCCCCCCGGCCTTGTTGATCAGCTGCAGAACTCCGACCACTTCTGTTTTAGTCTTGATCGGCAAAGCGAGTATGCTACGTGTGTGGAAACCCGAACTGCGCCGAGCGAAGAAGGTGCCAAAAGAATCGAGTGGAATAATGTTAGTTCAGTAGTGGGTGTAGCCATCATGTCTGTAGCCATTTCGCGAGATTCATCGCGACTAATTCTCGTCTTCATCAAGGCGAGCGGATACTGAGTGAGACTCACCTCTTGTCAAAGTCGCTATTGAATCGACTGTCTTTGTACGCGTCGGGAATATTTATAACCTCCCCCGTCGTTGCAACCATGCCGGCTATACCAGCGGATTTTGGAATTCTGATTTGCACCCCGCCGGACAAGCTATCGAGAGAGAGAGAGAGAGAGAGAGAGAGAGAGAAAGAGAGAAAGAGAGAAATAGGGTTAGTTTTATCTTAAAATTTTGTTAGGTTAATTCCGCTCACCTCCACAGCTCACTATGCTTCTCATCCACCAAGTAGAGCGTGCACCGGTCAGCTTCCACCAGCTGCGGGGTTTTCTCCGTGAGCGTGAAGATGATCGAGTTGACGCCCATGTCGCCGTGAAGGGACCGGACAATGTCGAACATGGCATCTTTCGACTTTTTTGCCTTGATGGCGTCCTCACTCGTCTTAATGTTTAGCAAAATTACACCGAGCTGGCCTGCCAAGTAGTCAATCAGGGTTTCGTCCTCAATGCCGAAAGAAGTGTGGGTCGAGGGAACTGCCGCAGTCCTCTTGTTCAAGGTTTGCAGGATGGCCACAATGTTGCCTTGCACATCGTAGACGGGAGAGCAAAGGATTGAAGTTGTATGGTAGCCGGTCTGCTTGTCAGTGTTGGAGCTAAACCTCTCATCTTTGTAAGCATCGGGGATGTTCAGCACTTCACCGGTCCCATACACGTGGCCAGCAATGCCGGCCGTGGTTGGGATGCGAATTTCAACATCGGTGTTGGCATCCTTCACAATAAGCTGATCCGAGTTCTCGTCAACAATGAACAGGGTGGCCCTGTCGCAGTTGAGGAGGGTGCACGTTGATTCGATGGTGCGATGGATTGCCCCATTCAAGGTGCTTTCTGTATTAATTCTTTTGAGAAGTTCCAATAAGTTGGCCATGTGCGAGTGTGTTACATGGGTCATCAGTAAGTCGACCGATGGACCCAGTGACTTGCTCTTCCCTCTTGTTTGCTCGTTCCCCATTATATCTTATATCAAGAGGTGATAACTGGTGATATAACTGTTGATAATGATGCAAATATTTATGAAATTTACAAATTTTGGCGTCTGCATCACAGGTGCACAGAGTAGTTTATTATACATATCGTACCAAAAGAAGCTTTAGCTTTTAAAATGCTCCAGACAAACATTTCAACCATTGCCGTTTTGTTAATCACCATCACGCTTCTGTATCTCGTTCCATTTCCCCCATTACTAGCTAAACCGCATGCAGCAACAACAACATCAAGCACAAGCAAAACCAAAAACCATCATGTCCCATCCTACTTGATCATCGGAGCTGGCAAAGCAGGCACCTCCAGCTTGTACGAGTATTTGTCGCACCACAGCAAATTTCTCCCCGCTAAGAAGAAGCAAGTCCACTATTTCAAATACTACTACAAAAAAGGAATGACATGGTACCTTTCTCAATTTCCCAAAACTCACCTACATACGGGGGAGGCTGCTCCAGGATACCTGCCTTATCCTTACGTTGCAGAGCGAATTTACAACGTGAGTTTCATTCCGTCTCCGCTGACCCTGCCTCGTACTAACCCTCACTTGCTCGCTTCATTTTGCTCTTTGCAGGATTTGGGAGACGACATAAACATTATAATGATAGCCAGAGACCCAATCGAACGAGCGTTCAGTTCGTATATGTACAACTATCGATCGCAGCCATTGAAGGCCAATGAGATCATTTCGTTTAACGATCTCATCAGCGCCGAGTTGGCAATTTTGGATTCGTGTTTGTCTCCCGGGGGGAGCGCCGAACAGCGTGCCTCCTCAAGCCCGTACATGGGCAACGTCATTGATAAACCACGATTCAACGTTATCGAGGGCTGCTACGAAGACAAGCAGGACGAGCAGTGGCGACAAATTATCGAGCAAAATCCCAGCGTTGCTCATAGCGTAGATTCACCACTCAGCTACCTTTTTCAAGCATTCGTCGGTAGAGGCCTTTACAGCTACCAACTTGAATGGTGGCTCGGAGCCTTCAACAATGTCTTTGTCGTTTGTAGCCAAGAGCTGAAAAACGACAGCAAAGATGCCATGACAAAATTGGGAAATTGGATGGGGGTAGAAGGAGGGAGCAAAGAGTGGGAAGACGTGGTTCAGCTCGGGGCGTACAACGTTGGTGGCGGAACAAAATCTTACGTGTACGACGAGAAAGTGAGTTGGGATGCCTTTGATAAAATTAGCGAAGAGATGGGGGGGACTCTAGCCCAGTTGAAAATGGCTATGGACCCTGATGTGTTGAAGAGGTTTGAGCAGCTGGCACAAGACGAGCTCAAACATTTGAACGAGCTGCAAAAGAGGTTTGCGTTTGGAGGGGGGAAATGCGAATGGTAAAATAGTTTTATATGTTTGAACAAGGTGAACGTCTTTGTTTGGATATTTTGTTGTCTGGACCGTTGGATTTTTTGAAGTGAGCTTCTTGTTGTTTGAGCAGACATCGTCCACTCAAGAGCCAAAATTTCTTCTGGGTTAAGGAAATCACACCTGTAACTTACTACCTAAATAACAGCAAAGTCAAATATTTAAGTTTTTTTTTTTTTTTATTTTCATTGATTTTTTTTTTTTTTTTTTGGCATCCAATACAATATACAGATTCACGTTTCCACTGGTACATACCTTTTGGCAGCTCTCACTCACTCAAAAGATATCTACTAGCGTTTTTTACTAGCGTTTTTTCGAAGTCAACACGCTCAAGATACACCCAAATTCAAAACCCAACTCTTTCTTTCTCATGGAGTTTAACAAAACTCAAGAGTCCCCGATCTTTAAAGCTGACTTTGACAGAGTCATGCTAGAGCTGAAGCGGCAGCGGGACGAGGCTTCGGAGCAACGCAATGAGATGAATCGCGTGCTTGACGAGCTTGTTGCTTCTCGAGCTGAGATTGATCGACTGCAAATGGCAAGCAAACAAACACCGGAACGAGCTCAAGTTGATGTCCATTACCAGCATGTTCTAAAAGAGATGATGAACACCAAGGAGGAAGCAAAGAGGGAGAGGGACAGGTTGGAGGAAGAAGCAAATAGGGAGAGGGACAGGTTCGAGGAGCGCCTCGACAAGTTCCAAGAGGTCCACCGAGAAGATGCTCGCGCGCAGCTTAGGCAGGCCAAGGAGGAGGCGAAGGAGAGGGAGGAGGCGAGGCAGAAGGATCTTCGGCAAGCCAAGGAGGAGGCCAGGCAGGCCAAAGAGGAGTCAAGGCAGAGGGAGGAGGCAATGTGGAACCGGGAGGAGGCGCGGAGAAAGGAGGCAAAAGAAGAAGCGAGAGCTCTTCGTGAGGAGGCAAGGCAAAGGGAGGAGGCGATGTGGAGCCGGGAGGAGGCGCGGAGAAAGGAGGCGAAAGAAGAAGCGAGAGCTCTTCGTGAGGAGGTGGTCGAACTGATGGGAAAAGCTCAGAAGAACGAGATCGAGAACTTGAGCGAGATGTTTTTGGTGAAGAAGCGGGAGGTGAGAAGCCCAAAGGGAAAAACTGAGCGAAAGTACGAGCGAAAGGATGCCCCACACAACGACAGCGAGCACAAGAACGAGCTCCTACGCAACAATGAGCACGAGCTCCCACTCGACGATGACGATAACAATAACGACAACAATGACATTGAGCAAATTAGCAATATCGAGTACCTCGACAACGATTCTGACAGCGACGAGCGCGAGATCAATAGCAACGATGAGCGCCACTCTGAGCAGCAACTCCCACAAGGCCAAGGCAACGAGGAGAGAGAAAGTCTTATTCTCCCCTCGACCTCAATCATCACCCGGCCAACGCCAGCACCATCTGCCGACGAGATTGATGCTTGGAGCCCTGCAGAAGTTTTCAGAGCTGTTCAGGAGGTCATAGACAAGTGGAAATCCCTCGCGGAACAAGTCTACGGCGAGAGAAGCAACAGCTCGGTGCAGAACCTCCACCACATACGGCGTGTCATGGCCGAAAACGAGATGGCCTTCATACCCGTGCTGAACATTTGTCCCAACCTGCCCATTATTATAGCGCACATGATGGTCATTCACGTGGGTATCTCTGTGAGGACGGTGAGCTGGACTTCAAAGATGACCGAGTGGACTGAGGAGGTGAGTTGTGTCATGCAAAATTGCCCCCCCTGCTTATTTCCCCGCAACTAACCCGCGCGCTTTGTACAGGATTGTCGGCGAGTTGGGCGGTCCGTGGCGTCCTTCTTGCGAATGTTTCAAACTGGGGAAGCCGCTATGGAGGCATGGAGGCTCCACTATACTCAGCTGAGGGAGTTGACTGAGCTAGAAGGAATCGAATCCTTCATGGTCGACATCTTCAGCAATCTCTTGAGAGACAGCAAATGGGGAATGATTTTGCGCGTGTCGGTGGGTGCGTTACTCAGCATGCTGGATGGCGGAACAGACATTTATACTATCAGCACGTACTACAAGAGTGACAAGCTGACCTGGCAGGCCAACGCGATGCTGGCCATGCTCCTCATGAACATGCTCACTCAGGTTCTCAACGTGCTGGCCAACTACCAAAAGCATCCATGGCAAACAAAGCTGAAGGAGATCTTGATTTGCCTCACGTTCCTCAGGCCGGCGGTTGATGCATACCGCGTCAGCACCAACTACGAAGACAAAATGGCAACAGTCAGCCCGCTACAGGAGATGATTATTAACAAAAGTCTCGAGGTGAGCGAGCGCTGGAAAGAGAGAAAGCGAGCGAGGCACAATTGATTTGGAATTAAAACTAATCTTCTCTTCGTTTTGTAGCTCGGCGCGGAGAGCATCCCGGGCTGCGTTTTGCAGTGCTTCGTCTGGTTGAGCAACCCAGAGCTAGCGGGGAAATATGCTCTTGTGTCGATCGGCATTTCCGCACTAACCACGGGCTTCGCGTCAGCGATGGTATCTTTCGATTTTGACGTTGATGTGCATCACCGAAAGAACCAGCCGAAATTCTGCGGGTGAGTCAGCGAGCGAAGCAAGCGGCAAGCGAAGAGAGTCCACCTAATTTTAATTCAATGTTCGAACTGCCTCGCCTCGATCGGCCGCTCGGCGCAGCATGATTCCGGACGACAACGGAGCAAGAGGAAGGAGCTTCTTCTTGATGACGGCCATCTCGGCCCTCCACAACATCAGCCGGAGTGTGGGATGCGCAATGTTGATGACGGCGGACAGTATGTTGCTTGTGTGGCTGATCGTCGGAGAGCTGACAATACATTTCATCGTCAAGACTGTGCGTGGAGAATTTCTCTGCTTTGTTCCTCTTAATGGACCAATCGGTTACTTACTGTCGTTTTTCTGGAACCTCGTAACAAAAATCATTGGTGATTTCAGGTCAGTGAGCCCAGCGAAACGGATATTTGCGAGCGATTGTTTTGACAACAAACTCATTCTTCTTTTCAACCAGCGGATGTCTAATAATGAGAGGCTACTACAATTGTGGTCCTGCCGCCTTCACAGCGAGCATGATCTGGGCGCAGATCTTTCCCTTCGTGGCGCTGCAGTTCTTCGAGGGAGAACTGAAGTCTGAGATCGAGGCCGGCTTGATAGTGAGCTTCACCGTTTGGTTGTCGCTCAACATTGCGTTCTTTTGTACCATCGACCTCGCCTACCTCCACACGTTCTTCGGTACCATGACAGGGCCGCAATATACGGTACAATGCTTCAAGGAGGCCATAAACGACGCCATGAGGTGGGATGCGGTGTTCACCAACAGGATTAGCTACACCAAGACGATTCACGGAGTAGTCAAGGTGTGGATCAAGGAGAACATTGAGAGGTGGCGCTCGGAGAATCCGTCTTGGTTCCAAGTAGATCTCATTCCAGACGATTTCCTGCCGGTCGATGTGTTGGAGGCAGAAGGTGGAGCGAGGAGAAAGAAGTCTATTCTCAGTTTGAGAGAGGCGGTTGGGCTTCCTCCAGCAATAATCGAACACAACAATAATAACCAAGTTCAGCCAGCAGAGGAGCAGCCAGAAATGCTGGCCATCGAAGCACAAAAATCACTAGCTACAATCAACAACGAGTGGAAGAAGATCGCCGAGCAAATCTACGCCATGAAGAGCAACAACCATAAGAGCAATTACCTCCACATCACTCGCAAATTCGACGAGAACGAGGCGCTGTTTGCTCAGTTAATCGAGCGCTGCCCTCGCTTCGCTATCATTCTTTTGTTCATAATGGAGGACCGCTTCGGCTTCAGAGTTATATCTGTCGACTGGACGTCCAAAATGGAGAACTGGAAGGAACATGAGTGCGCAAGTGTGGGGAAGTCCGTGGCGACATTTATCAGAAAACGGAAAACCGGGGACGCGGCTTTTGATGCCTGGTCACTCCACTATCCACAGCTCAACGCTCTGTTCATGGATACACCGGGATTGGGAGTTTTTCTGCTCGTCTTCTTCAACAATCTGTTGCGAGACAGCATCTACGGCACAGTATTGCGCGTATCGGTGGGGGCATTCCTCAGCATTTTAGATGGCGCAACAGACATATACACCATCAGCACGTACTACAAGAGTGACAAGCTGACCTGGCAGGCCAACGCGATGCTGGCCATGGTCTCCATGAGCATTTTCGGTCAGGTTCTCATTGTGCTGGCCATCTACCAAAATCATCCATGGCAAACGAAGCTGAAGGAGATCTTGATTTGCCTCACTTTCCTCAGGCCGGCGGTTGATGCATACCGCGTCAGCACCAACCACGAAGACAAAATGGCAACAGTCGAACCACTGAAGGAGATGATGATTAACAAAAGTCTCGAGGTGAGCGCCAAAGAGAGACAAGGTAATTTTTTTTGTTCCGAAAACTTACCATTCCATTGTTTTGCAGCTTGGTGCAGAGAGCATCCCGGGCTGCGTTTTGCAGTGCTTCGTCTGGTTAAGCAACCCAGAACTAGCGGGGAAATATGCTCTTGTGTCGATCGGCATTTCTGCACTAACCACGGGCTTCACGTCAGCGATGGTTTCTATCGATTATGACGTTGACGTGGCTCACCGAAAGAACCAACCCAAGTTCTGCGGGTGAGCGAGCGAAGCGACCTGCAAGCGAAGCGAGCCACAACAAAATTAACATACATCAAATTCGATGCTCGCCTTGCCTTGCCTTGCCTTGCCTTGCCTTGCCTTGCCTTGCCTTGCCTTGCCTTGCCTTGCCTTGCCTTGCCTCGCCTCGCCTCGCCTCGATGGGCCGCTCGGCGCAGCATGATTCCGGACGACAACGGAGCAAGAGGGAGGAGCTTCTTCTTGATGACGGCCATCTCGGCCCTCCACAACATCAGCCGGAGTGTGGGATGCGCAATGTTGATGACGGCGGACAGTATGTTGCTTGTGTGGTTTATCGGCGGAGAGCTGACGGTACACTTCATTGTCAAGATTATACGTGGAGATTTTCTCTTCTTTGCACCTATAGAGGGGCCTTTCGGTTATATTTTGTCATTTTTATGGCATCTCGTAACAAAAATCATTGGAGACTTTAGGTTAGTGAGAGCCAAGCAAAACGTATGCGAAGCGAGCAGCGTTATGACACAAAACTAATTCTTCTTATTTGCCAAGCGGGAGTCTCATTATGCGAGGATACTTCAATGTCGGTCCTGCCGCCTTCACAACCAGCATGATCTGGGCTCAGATCTTTCCCTTCGTGGCGCTGCAGTTCTTCGAGGGAGAGCTGAATTCGGAGATCGAGGCAGGCTTGATGGTGAGCTTCACCGTTTGGTTGTCGCTCAACATTGCGTTCCTTTGTACCATCGACCTCGCCTACCTTCACACGTTCTTCGGTACCATGACAGGGCCGCAGTACACGGTACAATTATACAAGGACGCCAAGGACGACGCCATGAGGTGGGATGCGGTATTCAGCAACAGAATCAGCTTCACCAAGACGATTCACGGAGTAGTCAAGGTGTGGATCAAGGAGAACATTGAGAGGTGGCGCTCGGAGAATCCGTCTTGGTTCCAATTAGATCTGATCCCGAATGAATTCCTGCCGGTCGATGTGTTGGAGGCAGAGGGTGGAGCGAGGAGAAGGCGAAGCAGCATAAGCGTTCGGGAGATAATAGGCCTCACACGAAATGATGGGGTCGACGACAACCGTGTCCACCCTTTCACCGCGACGGATTGAAATTGAACGTTGGGAAGTGAGAAAGATGAGAATAGAGGAGGAGGCGAGGGGGGGGGGGGAGTTTGTTCAAA
>Ga0302116_1001871_pt1 | contig 12548 bp, 17 predicted proteins | sample AG5_SCM_MG_FD_203124 | JGI IMG/M metagenome (GOLD analysis project Ga0302116, IMG submission 203124) | Marine microbial communities from Western Arctic Ocean, Canada - AG5_SCM | ecosystem: Environmental > Aquatic > Marine > Oceanic | place: Canada: Western Arctic Ocean | collected 2017-10-01 | reverse complement strand
GGGATTGGTGATCTGCAAGGTGAGCGAGCTAACGAGCGGAAATGTCCACCCACATCTACCACTGAACTAACATTAATTTTATTCATTTTGTTTGTTTATTCGGTGCAGCAAATAGCGAAACTACACGGCGGCGACGTGGGGTGCGAAAGCGACGGTGCAGGGAAAGGGAGCACGTTTTGGTGTCGAGTGAAGGTCACCAACGACGACGACAACGTGAAAAGTCCGCCAGCAACTACAGCAAAAACGCCCCGCGGAGTGGCCAGGGAAATTATAGAGGAAGGAAATAGCGTGGATGATATTGGAAAGCTGAACGTTCTGATAGTGGATGACCAGAAGATGAACACCAAGCTCCTCAAAAGAATGGTCAAGAACTTGGGAGTGAGCGAGGAAAATATAGTCTGCTGCTACGACGGAGTCGAGGCGGTTGAGATTTACGAGCAGAGAAAGGAGAATGAGAATGAGAACGGACAGGGGATGTTCGATGTGGTGTTCTTGGACCACGAAATGCCGCGAAAGACGGGCAGTGAGGTGACTAGCGAGCTGAGGGGGAAGGGCTTCGAAGGGAGAATTGTTGGCGTGACCGGAAACGCCGGAACGGTACAGAAGGAGAACTTCTTGTCGAGCGGAGCGGACGAAATAATTGTGAAACCGATGCAAAAGGAAGCGATTGAGGCCGTGCTGAACGGGCTAGTGGGGTGGGGGGGTGACAATGATAATAATGTTTAACAAAACAATAGAACATCCATGTGAAACATGAACAAATCTTTTTTGAGACGATTTCAATATATAAAAGAAGGATTGAACAACGAAACCCATTGTGTTTATTCAATAGGCTGGACCTGGCAACAGGAACTCCACCACCACGCTCGTTGGCCCATCCCCAACCCCAGGTCTCTGTATGCACATATTCAGGAGGGCAATACCCTTGTGGAGTGTTTGCAGATCGGCCTTGGTGGCCGGCTGGAGGAGTGGTGCCTTGCACGTCTTCTTGTGCTTCTTCCACGTTAAATTTTGGCACTCTCGGAGCAGTAGAACGTGTTCTTGCACACGTGCGCACGGCTTGGCGGGGATGGAGCTGCAGAAGTCGTACTTGCGAGCCGGCTTGAGGACGGCCTCAATTTCGACCAGCTCAGCCTTGTCGTACTTCATGTGCTTGCTGCAGACGGGTTTGGAGGGGGAGGGTGGGGAAGGGGGTGGAGAAGATGGTACCTGAGGTCGGGGAGCTCAAGAAGATCGTCATGGGCGCGGGGAGCGAGGTCCAGCACCTCATGGCCGCCTTCAAGGACCGCCATGGAGGCGGTGGTGAGCGGACTCTGGCACAAGTACAACGGCCTGGACGGAAAGGAAATTCGAAGACACAGAGAACAGAGGTTGCAATAGAGGCTTGGTTGGTGGAGGATGAACGGTTGGCGAAAGTGGCAGCGGATTTGGAGGACGAGGACGACGACGAGAGTTACAATAGACCGGGGCGATTTTGAGGAAGATTTGCTCTCAGCGACCATTATGATTCGGATTTATTGAGTTATTCCTCTGACTCTGAACCCGAGCAGTACCGCAAAATTGGCGATCCAAATAATTCTTCTAGGCCATATCCACGTACTAAAGTACCGATCGCATATTGTTTTGTTGGTAGAAAAATCATTGCCAATCCATCGTCTCAAGCCTTTTCACGGGGTAGAAAAAGGTCGATTTTTGTGTCCGAGATGGGCTTTTTCACAGGGGTGCTCGCTTCAAAGCAGGCCAAACTACTACACGGTGTTCTTCGATGTGTCAACGACCCCGGGTTTGCGCGTTGATCGCGTAGGTCAACTGAGAGTATTCGTTTTAGCACCCTATCCAGGAAATATAATTTTTTTCCTCTTCTACAGCTCGGGAAGTTGAACGGTATGAGTTTGTGAAGTTCTAAACTTTTGCACGGGGTAGATAATGAAGTGAAGCAGGGGTACAGCAATGGTTATGTATCTAAAGTATTTTCTTTGTTTGTTAAAACAAATCCCAAACCCTGTCCCAAACTTAACAAAATTCATATTTTTGGTCGACCCGATTTTTTCGCGTTTTTTATTTGCTCAGGGGTATGAAATGTTTAGAGGCAGCCTGAAACGATTTCGAGACCTCATAGATTTCCGCACCCTTAACCCTAACCCTATAATTGAATTGCAGCTCAAAATCCGCCGCATCCACCGCATCCACCGAAGAATCCACACACGAATTAGATATGCAGGCATTAAATCAGATGTCCTCCAATATGGGGACTTTCGTTTCTTTCTTTTCCAACATCAACCGACTGTTTTGCCAGGTTCGCTGGCTCGAACGAAATCTGCGGAATGCCAGTGTCCCTCTCCTCCTCTTCTGCCTTGGTATAATGGTTTACTGCGCATTTCTCGTAAGCGGAGGAGGTGGTGAAGAGATGCCTCAAGGCCTGTCGACCTTCATTAACGATATCGTGCCAATTTTGCTTGTTGCCGGGGTGATAGGTTTGTTTATGGCTCGAAGAAGAATGGGCGGCCTTGCTGGCGGCTTTCAAGATGTCTTTTTTGGGAATGCTGAAGAGAACGGTTCTGGATCTGAAGTAGCGTATGCTCGAGTAGATGGTTCGTCGCCTGATTTGGAAGCTGGTGGAAATACCAACATGAAGAAGAAACCCTTTGTTGCCGTTGGTCGACCTCAACATACAGTGCCAGGGTTTTAGAGACAACAACAATAGTAAGTAGAATCTACGTAACAATCATTTTATCAACTGATTTTTTCGTCTTCTTCAGAGTAATACTCCCACTCCTCATCACTCGCCAACTCCCCCAACCCATCATCATCGAACTCGTACTCCACCCACTTCTTCTCCTCCTCTTCTTCGTTTTCCTTTATCGGTTTCTGGGGACTGTTCTTCAGCACCTCCTCTTCCTTCAACAACAACGCTCTCCGGACGTTCATTAAGTCCTGGTCGATGATAGTGAGCGCCCTCTCCACATTTATCTTCAACTTTTCCACCTTCTCCCTCCTCTTGACAAGCATTTTCTCGTTCGCCTGCAACGACTTGTACACCTCCTGCTTGGTAAGTAGCACTGCGAGCTCCCTCCTCTTCAAAATGACCGCGTTGCTGATTTCGAAGTCCTTCTCAATGTTATTGAGAGCTTCCTCCCTCTCTCTTTTCACATTTGCTGCCAATTCGACATCCCCCACATCTTCAAACTCGTCCTCCTTCTCCCAGATTTTCTTCTGAGTTGCAATGTCGTTCACCATTGCGGCCTCGTTGTGCCGGAGTTCCCGTTCAATCTTCTCCCTAGCTAATAGCTCCATGTCTCTTGCTTTCTGTATGACTGCCATTCGCTCTCGAAGCATCTGTTCTCCTTGGAATTGGGTGTCATCTACGGCCATATGCTCTTACGAGCGAGGCTTGGGAATGTTGACCTTGATTGGTCTGCTCCACTTCTGGTTTGTGGACTTGGATCTTTTGTTCTTTTATTTTCTGGAAATAAATTTTATAAATCAACAGCAACATACAACATTACACATCATGGACGATCTCGATGCAATAATAGTTGCCAGTGCAACTAACACATCAACAGATACACATCACACCCCCATTGGCAAATCCAAAAACCCATCTTCACATTCTGCCTCTGCCCCTTCCCTCTCCAGCTCTGCAGCCTCCAAACAGGCCCGCCTCAGCACCATGATTGCGAAGAAGAGAGCTCGCCGCAAGACAATAATTGATCAAAACATCCAGTACAAGGTGGACATTGACGACCTCCCTCCCAACACGACCGTCCCAATCTCCCCCAAGACAGAATTCTTGCAGGCAACTCTTTCCTGGAAGGCTCGCTCAAAGATGGGGACTGACTTGGACATCAATGCGTTGACCTACGACCAGAAGGGTCGTTTTCAGGAGATGATCGCTTTCACGACCCCCTCCTCGATCGACGCGTCGGTGGCAATGTCTGGCGATTCCGACGGGCTAAACGGCGCCGACGAGGAGATGCTCGCCGTGAATCTCGTCAACATTTCCCCCAAGATCAAGGCGGTCGTCCTCCTTGGCACCTCTCTCTCCGGCTCTTTCCAGTCTGTGTCCCAGATTCGCTCCGTTGTCAAGTCGGTAACGTACATGAAGGACGAGATGGCCGTGAGAGTGGGCGTCCCCCTCTTCAAAACCCACAAGGTGATAGATAGTCAAAAGCTCTTCAACATTGGCGTGTCTCCAGCGCTAGCCGACGAGTCCAACTGTTTGGTTCTGTACAAGCTCTACAGGACAAAAGCGGGTTGGTCAGCAAATATAATTTTGAAGGAGGTGAGCCGCGAGCGAAGCGAGCGCGAGCCACTACTAAACTAACCACACACAAATTTAAAATTATTTTGTGCGCAGCTGCGGATCAGAACGGGCGGGGATGCGATCACTAAAATGGACCAGTTTTTAGGGGACGTCTTTCCACACTTGCTGCCCGAGAACCAACGGATTTTGCCCCACGTGCCGTCCGTGTGCGCCAATCTGAGCTCGATGCCGTTGCCACACCTGAAGAAGTACTTTACGATTGACAAGGAGGGCCTGGAGATGGACCAGTTTGTCAAGACGCTGTTCAAACAGCTGCTCAAGTCGCTGCCGGGCCTATCGCGGCCAACCGAAGCGGCGCACACTGTGGCAATTTTGGAGGAGGTGAGTGAGTGAGTGAGTGAGTGAGTGGGTGGCGCGCAGTTTGTTTTGAATTTTGTGAAATATAAACTAACCAAGAAAATATGCAGCTCTTTGAGCAGATCGACATCAACGGCGACGGGAAGGTTGACTGGGACGAATTCACGTCATTCAACATTCAGAACGGAATGGCAGCCACGAAGCAAACTGAGCATTCGGCAATTGACGAATATTCAATTGCCCTCGCTCAGGACCCTTCCTTCAGGGACGACACCGTCCTCCCTCTCCACCCAATTGTCAAGATAGGTGAGCGAGCGGAGAGGGAGGGGGGGGGGGGGGGTTGAGGAAGACGAGCATACGAGCCACTACTAAACTAACATTATATTATACCACTCAATTACATTCGTTTGGCTCGCTTGGTCCGCTCGGCGCAGTCCCCGTCTACCACACCCGGAAAATCCTCACCATCCAGAAAGACTCCAACGTCATCAACTGCTACACGAACAAGGGCCAGCTCGCCCACCAGCTCACGATTGAGGATGATGGTGAGCGAGCGGAGCGCGCGGGGGGATTGAGGAAGACGAGCATACGAGCATCGAGCCACAACTAAACTAACATATTCTCAATTCGTTTTCGCTCGGCTTCGCTCGGCGCAGTTTCGAACTTGACAGCAGCCGCGCAGAAGACTTCGGTGAGCGTTCACGATCTGGTCTACATACCCGACAAGAGCATGCTCGTGATTGCATGCAGCGACAACACCATTTACATGTACGAGGAGGAGCTCACCGCAGGGGGGATCCACCGAACCTACACACTGGTCGGATCCATCTTTGAGCATTTTCTCCAGGTGAGCGGAGCGCAGCGGGGGGGGGGATATTGGAGATCCCATACTCAGCCCACACTAACAAAAATTTCAGTCAAAAAACCAAATCAAGCTGACGTGGGACAATGACAACCAGCTGCTCTTCTCGACCGGCCAACACAACAGAATTTACATGTGGGACATCGTGCTGAAGAAGTGCAAGCGGGAGATAGACGCCCACAGCGACATGATCATGCACATGCTGATGCTGAAAGATAAAAAGCTGATGGCGACGTGCAGCATGGACAAGACGATTATCCTGTGGGGGCTTGAGAACTTCCAAAAAAAGTGAGCGAGCGAAGCCTCCATTTACCTACCCCCTAACCCCTACATCGACATACTAACAAACATCTCGCTCGGCGCAGGTTCGTTCTGCGGGGGCACAGCCACGGGGTGAGGAAATTGGCGTACAGCGACGGGACTCTTATCAGCGTTGGGTTCGAGTACGAGGCTGTGGTGTGGGACCTCGTTAGCAAGGAGATCCTGTTCACCCTCGCAGGCCACAAATCCGGCATCATCGACGTCGTCATGTTCCCGTCGACAATCGACAACCCAGTCCTAGCAGTAACACTGGATGAAACAGGCGAGCTCAAGGTCTGGAACGTTAACCACTCGCTAACAGCCAAGGCAGTCCCAATCCAGTCCTTCAACGCCACGGTAAACGAGCAGGTGAGCCACTAATTTCAATTTCAATTTCAATTTCATCCACACCTCAACCAACTGCTCACACTCGCATTCGCAGGTCCAGATGTTCAACTGCATAGCGGCTCCGTTCTGCAAGGACCTCCACGTCGACCAGTACTCGAACTTGCTCGCCGGAGCAAACACTTTGATGCACTTCGTGCCGGTGAAGACCAAGAAGGAGGTGAGCGAGCCGATCCGAGTTTTATGCTACGTTGTTTCACTAACATAAATTACATTTGCAGTTCATGCTCCCAACGACGTTGCTGTACAACATCGCGAGCTGCAACTTCATCGCGTGCATCGGCGACTCGCTTCACCTGTGGGACTCCACCGACGGGAGCTACATCCAGGCGTTCGACGACGTTGGCTCGCACGACATAACCTGCGCAACGACGGACTTTCCAAGGCAGCGGCGAATAGTTCTCGGGAACGAGGTCGGGGAGGTCGTCATGGTCAACTACATCACCGGCAGCGTGCTGTGCAAGTTGCAGGTGAGCAAAGCAATATATTACATGCAGACCTAACAAAAAAACTAAAACTAAATAAAACCAAATTAACTAACTAACACACGCTCCCTTACCCCAGGTGCACAAGGGCGAGGTGACCAATATCATCTACGATGAGAAGAGCAAGATGGTCGTCACGACCGGCTCGGACAACTCCATCTGCGTGACCCAGGACATCGACGGCGAGCTGGTGCTGATGAGGAGCATCAGCAGCTGTCACAACGGAGGGATTTGTTCCTTGGCGTACTCTCACAACCTGTCGCTGATTGTCACCGGTGGCAGCAAGTTTGGCGAGTTCCGGCTGTGGGACTTCCAGCGCCTGTCGTTGAAGTGCGTCGGCGAGAGCTCGTCGCGGGACGTCCACGCGATTCAGATTGTCGAGGAATACTCGATGGTGATAGTTGGGGGATTCAATGGCGTGGCGGACTGCTGGAGGTACTTCTTCGACGGAGAGCGGCAGAGCCACGGGTTGGAGTTTCTGTGCCGGCTGGGTGGTGCTAACTTTGGGATGAAAGTGCCACAAAAAACGTCTCACTTTGTTAGCTGCATCAGCGTTATTTGCAATCCCGAGGAGAAGGGAGGGGGAGAGGATGAGGACGGGGACAACAACAAAGAGGAGAAGAACGAAGCAGAAGCAGAACCAGAACCAGAACCAGAAATAGAAGCAGGAGCAGAAGCAGAAGCGAAAAATGTAAATGGAACATTTTCGCTAACTTCAACCTCAGCCCCCGAAACCGAAACTGTTGCTCCAGCCTCCCATACCGGACTTGGCAAATACATTTGCGTGATGGACGACCTTGGGGTTTTGACCCTCTTCTCGTTCCCCGGTCTTCTCTCACTTGCTTCCCGCGCCTGCCCTCGGTTCGGCCAACTACCCCCCTCCTCCTACCCCTCCAAAGACCAAGACTACATCGCCGAGCTCAAGCTGAGCAGGGACATGAGCGTCTACCTAAAGAACACCCCCTCCCCCCTTCCGAGGCCGAGGAGCGACATGAGTGCGACGGATACACATACACCAACCTCTAAAGGAGAGCGTGTAATGAACCACCTTCCCCCCGCGCACAGCTGGTCCGGCCACGCCGCCAGTATTGTCAAGGGCCTCGCGATCTCGCACCCCCCGTCGCTGGTCTCGGCGTCCGCGGACGGCTTCGTGGCCGTGTGGTCCCCCGGCGGGAGCCTGCTCGGGGAGATGAGGCTGCCCAACTTGGACGAGCAGAGACGGGCAGAGAGGGCCATGTTCCACCACCCCGTCAAGGAGCTTGATTGGAATTTTCCGGAGGTGAGTGGAGAGGACCGGATTGCCCAATGTTTGAAACAACCCCTACCCTACCTAACCTAAAACTTTTTGTTTTTGGTTTCTTTTCGCAGGAACGAACCTCAGTCTCAGCCCGCCACATCGCCACCGCCTCGGCTTTGACAAATCGGCTTTGCAGTCTCAGTGGCGGCGCTCGGTCCAAAGTGAAGCGAAACGTGTCATTCACGACCAAGTCCTCCGCAGAGCTGTGGGGCAAGCTCCAAGAGACGGTGAAGCCCGGCCGGCTGCGCAAGACGTCTCTCAACGCGTTTGGGGGACGGTTCTTGATCAAGCACGGGAATTTGAAGAGCCCGAAGAGGAACGCAAAGGGGAGCGGAAGCGGGATGTTTAGCGCGCCGAGCAGCCCGAGCGCGAGTAGGAACAGCTCCGTCATCATGAGTCCGATCAGCGCGAACGATTTCGCAATGGAAATGGCGGGCGGCGGCACTGTTGGCGGCACTGGAAATTTGACGCTAGAAATCCCGTCTCAAACTTTCCCTTTCCCATCCGGCAGCGGCAGCGGCGGCACTCCCGCCAGCACTGCTTCCACGCCGTTCCAGGCAATGGCCCGAACGGAGCAGCGGAACAACATCCTCCTTCAGTGCCAGGTGGAGTCGCAATCGCAATCGAAACAGAAGCAACAGAAGCGGGCAAAAACCCCCGGCAGCTGCAGCAGCAGCGGCAGGAGAGGCAGTAGCAGCAGCAACCACAGTAGCAGGCCCACGACAGCCCCGCTCGCGAGCACAATCGCAAGCATAAACGTTTCCGACTTTGCCGACATTCTTTTCGAGGAAACCCCACTGGAGCGAATCGCGTCAACCGGGCTTGTTGCCGGGGTCCCCCCCGCCTTCACTTCGCGGTCGGTGAAGCTTGGGATTCAGGACGGGGTGTACGACTTCGAGGCGGCGAGGCAGCTAGGACGAATCGGGGCGTTCAAGGAGCGACAGGAGGCGTACAGTCGGGCGTACCCCGTGGTTCTGCCAAAGAATATTGAAAAAATCACGGATCTGAGGAGGACGGCCATGATGGAGGAGGCGTACGGGAGGGGGGGGACTCCAAATGAGAACGGGGGGAGGCCAATGACAACAGGCGGCGTGAGCGGTAGCGGTAGCGGTAGCGGTAGCGGTAGCGGTAGCGGCAGCGGCGGAGAGAGTGGCAAGGGGGGAGGGCAACAGCAGTGGAGGGGGTATGGGAATTTGGTCAGCGAGGTAAGAATTGGAAATTGAAATTTCAAAAAATGAAAGCCAAAAATTTAACTAACCACTTTAAACAGTTCAAGCACCAGCAGAAAAATATTCGAAAGCCGATGAACTGCCCCGCCGGTATCGGTGACTTTGTGAAGGACAAGGACAAGGACAAGAAGCGTTTTGGGTCGGCCTCGGGTGGCGGCAGCCAGCATGCGCAGATGCAACTGACGTTCGCGGGGGAAGGCGGAGGCGAGCTGGCGGACAAACTCGAGGATGAAATGAGCGAGGACGACGACGATAGCTTCGGCGAGAGCAATGGCGAGGAAGAAGAAGGCGAAAACCACCATCGCCAACAGCAGCAGCAGCAACAGAAACAGCAACAGCAACAGCAACAGCAACATCAACATCAACAGCAGCAGCAGCAGCAGCAGCAGCAGCAACAGCAACAACGCGGCCTCAAAGCGGCTCACTCCGCCCCGCACCTGCACGGCTTCAAAGAGTGGGAGAACCACGGGGGGAACAGCCACACACATAAAAGGGCAATGCTTCTCAGTGACAAGAAAATGTTCGCGCACACCAAAGAGGTCATGGGGGAAGCGATGCGGGAGAAGGATTCGTCTCTGAATCACGAAATCTTCTCGCACTCGCACTCGCACTCGCAGGCGCAGTCGGCGTCGCCGGGCGGGACAACCGGGGTCCACGAAGCGCTCAAGGGGCACATTAGGCATAGGACGACGTCGGCAGACGAACACATTGTAACGATGGAGCGCAAGATTACACGAAAGCTGTCGCTGCTCATGTTACAGAGGGGAAAGGTTCTGGAGGGACTGAATGGAATTCAGGAGGGAGAAAGTGATCAGGAGGACAGCGACGAGGACGACGAGGAAAGCAGGGAGAGGGGCATAGAGAGGCTTAAGGAGAGGGGGAACGAACTGAGGAAGCTGTCGATGAGCAGCGGTGGGGCGGGGACGGGGAAGGCGAAGGAATTGGAAATGGCGACGCCGATGGCGAAATCAACTACCCGTAAATCACTGATAACGCAAGCGAAAGGGATGAAATCGCTGATTCCAGAGAAATGGAGAGACCTGAAGAAGACACAGTTCGCGCCACACTACACGATAGCCGAGGTCAAGCACTTTCTCGATTGCTTCCGCTTCGTTGACAAGAACATGTCCGGGGAAATAGACGTTGACGAGTGGCAAGAGTTTCTCAAAGGTATGTCGCAGGACATGACTCAGACGGAGTCAAGGAGGCTGTTCATGCACATTGACGAAAATCACAACGGGGCGATTAGCATTAGTGAAGGTGAGTTAAAGATTAAATGGAGAATTGAAAATACACGTAATACCTCCACACTAACACCCTGTTCGCTCGCTCCAGTATGCAAGGTTGTCTTCAACAAAGCTAGCGGCCACCAACTTAAAATCATGGTTCACATCATGACGAATGAACTGAACCGTGATCTCAATTCGACCCACAGCGGGTTGAGGAGCGACAACTTCGACCGGAAGGACCTACGCGAGCTATTTCACATATACGACGAAAAAAATGAGAGACACATAAGTATTAAAAAGATCCTCACGTCGTTCACGGCTCTCAATATTGATGAGGGGCTGGTTATGAAATTGTTTCATGACGCGGGATACGAGGATGCTTACAATGAGAACATTGACGTGGAAACTTTTGTAGATGTTATTTACTGCTATCTGAGTGGACAAAAAAATAGAAATTTAGCCATTTCGGGCTACTAGAAAAGGGGAGGGAGGACGAAGGATTTCTTCTTGCAGAAATTCTTTATTGAATTAAAATAGCATGTATAACAATACATTTATTTGTGATGCTTGACTTTGCGTGGTCTCCCTAATACTATTTTTTTTTTTTTAGCACTTGGTGGCAAGGGCAAGAGGTGAGTGTAGCAGTCGAGGAGGTAGCCGTCGTAGGAGCTCACGTATACTCTCCAAGTGAAAGGCCCCACCAAGGGTGAAGGTCTTGTTGTCTACAGTCGAGGTCCGGGTGGGGTCAGTGGAGGCGGTGATGATGTTGAGAAGAAAGGTGAACAGTTTACGAAGGTGGAGAACCGTGAAGTTGGGAGGGGCAGCTTGGTCGGGGCTAGGGGGAGGGGGGGAAGGAAAAAGCCCGAGTCTGCTTTGGTTGAGAGAGGTGGTAACAGAGCTTAAGTAGGGGTGGATTGAAGCGGAGGCTGCATTGATATTAATAGTGTGGGATTGATTGGGTGAGGATTTAGATTTTGGGTTTTTCGGATTCGGATTTGGACTCGGATCGGTCTGGGTGGAAAATGGACGAGAGGACGGTAAGTTTATTCGAAGATAGTTTTGGGGCGTTTGGGAAAGTAGGATAATGTCTACCGAGATTGGATGGGCAGACTAGATTTTCCGTGGACTGGTTTGCAATTGTTGAGGGAGAAAGTTGAGAGACCAGAGTTTGGTCGACGGTGGAGTTTGGAGGGAGAAGGTGGACAAATGACAAGTGTCACCATCGTGAGGGAAAAAGAAGACCGAAACTGGGTGTGGATTGAAACCGAAGTAAACCCCAATAGACAGCCTCCTGATGTTACCGAAGGGTAGCAAGAGAGGCAGAAGGAAGTCGATTCGAAGGATTTGATTTAGCTTCTGGATTCGGCATAGGGAGGCTGGAGGGGAGAGAGGAAAGAATATGGAGAGGGGGTGGGTTAAATGAAGCCTAAAACGCGTATGGGCTCAACATTCGAAAACTTTAACTTTTTGATTTGGCACGTTGGGCATTTCACAAGCGAGGTACTCACAATCTCCAAATCACGCGTATTGCCACCTTTGACCATCCGTCGGACCCAACATGGCAACCAATGAGCACCACGAGTGGCTCAAGAAGCGTGATTGGCCCGCGGTTCAAAGAATAATGGCTGACCCAAATATCAACGATGATTTGACCGAGAGCAAGTACAAGGAGAGAGATGAGCATGGACGACTGCCACATCATTGGATGGCAGCGAAAGCTCAGACACACACACATACTCTTGCCTTGGTGGACGTGGAGTCGATTTGGTTGAATTACGAGGCCCTCACCACACGAGACAATAAAGGCGAAACTCCCATCGACATTGCCCGTAGGAGTGGAGCCTGTGCTGAGATCATCGGCTTGCTCTCCCTCACTCCCGAGGAATCTCGTTCGTTGGGTGGTAAGGGGATGCGCCGCTTGTACGCACCAGTGGCTTATTGGAGGGAGGAGATGAATGAGTGGATCAGATCACAATCGTATGCAGACTGTCACAAGTTCATCAACGAGCACAATGACGAGTTGGTGCGTGAAGTGCTCAAATACGACAATTCATATCTTCTTCGAGAGATTGCTTGCAAAAGTAAAATATACAGCGACTCCCTCGTGTTTCTTGCTCTTC
>Ga0302116_1001869_pt1 | contig 12558 bp, 14 predicted proteins | sample AG5_SCM_MG_FD_203124 | JGI IMG/M metagenome (GOLD analysis project Ga0302116, IMG submission 203124) | Marine microbial communities from Western Arctic Ocean, Canada - AG5_SCM | ecosystem: Environmental > Aquatic > Marine > Oceanic | place: Canada: Western Arctic Ocean | collected 2017-10-01 | reverse complement strand
ATATTCTCCCCGATTTCCCGGAACTTCTTCACCTCCCAGTCCCCCAGCTCCTCCACATTCTTCCTCAAAACGTATTGTCTCTGGTACTTGGTCTTCATTCTCAAGCTGTACCAGTAAATGTCAACGTAGTCCTTGATCTTCCTTCCCATCTCGCTGTACACGCCCTGCTGGATGAGCAGCAGCACGCTCAACCACCGGTTCTCTGGATCGCCCGGGTCGAACTCGTAATTCACATCATCCTCACCCCCCGCGCCACCCACGACGACATTTTCCGCCCTGTTCTTTTTCATGATTCTGTTTCTTTCCTCTTCGATGGCGAATTTCAAGTACCCAACGAAGTCCTTATCCAGCACGCCGGAGCTCACAAGTTGAGAGACTTCTTCCGCCAATGCGATGGAAGAGCTTTCCGGCGTTTCGTGCGGTTTCATGGCAACCTGCGCCGGTTGATTAGGTTAGTTCAGTTTGTGGATTTAGCCACTCGCTTCGCTCGCTCACCTTGCAGATCGCTCTTATCTTCTCCAGCTGAAGCTTCTCCATATCGATGCTGTGCTTCCGCACCTCCTGCAACAACTTTATCGCGTAGTCGTTGATCGGCCCCAGCGACTTGGTTGCAATCGCGTCATTGTCACCGCTGTCGTCACCTTTCCTTCTGTCGAACTCCCTTCTCATCAACTCGCTGTAATCATCACTCAGCAGCACAGCCTTGTAGTTGCTCAGCACTCCGTCAATCACCTCACTGCCTGCATCCTTGTAATAGCACTCTGCGCCGAGCGAAATAGAGGGTAGGGTTGGGTGGTTTGTTAGTTTTGTAGCGCGACTGCAGCCACAAGGCTCGCTCACCCACCTTCAACCTCCTTCACCATGACGTCAAATAAACTCTGCAGCTCGAACGTTTTCCTCGGGTCGGGTATCAAATTCGCAGCAACTGCGTCTTTCACCAAGCTGTTCAGGGTGTTCATGTAGCCGATTGGAATTTGCTTCTCCCCGAGGAAGAAGATTTCCTCCTCCTGTTGTTGTTGTTGTTGTTGTTGTTGTTGTTGTTGTTGCTGTTGGCCACTTGGCAAAGTGGAGTTGAACTCGTTCTGGCTCGTCGCTTTGACTTCCCCAACGAGGTACGGATCGCCGTTTTTGCTCCCCTTCAAGCTGTTCAGAATTGAACCCGCCCAGATTCCGTCCTTCTTAATCTGTTCAAGCTGGGCAAATTCGTTAGCAGTGGGAGAGGGGGGGGGAGGGGGAGTGGAAGTGGAGGGAGTGGACACATCTGCAAAGCTAATTTCGCTTTTTTCCTTGTTTGTTGACATTTTTTCACCAGCTTCAAACAAATCCGCATACCGATTTTCGACATCGGATTCGGAAGATTCGGGGGAGGCTCGCTTTTTGAACTTGCTCTGCTTCGAATTGAGCTTCTCTAGAACCTCGACCGTGAGGCCGCCATAGTACCGGGCAAACGATTCTTTTTGCTTCTGGGCAAATCCTCGGGCAGTCTTGGAGTCCAAGTTGTTTGGGGAGGTGGACGATTTAAATGTTGTGGCATCAGCAGAGAATGGCTGGGAGACAGAGGAAGTGGAGGAGGAAGGATTGGGAATGGAGGCTGCCTCACGCTGCAGCTGCTGGAGATGGTGGAAGGCCGCTTCCTTGTCATTTGGATCAAAATCATTCGAGATTGGTTGATCCGGAAATGCAGATGTGTACGACGAGGGTGAAACTCCGTCGGACACAACGCCATCGAGATAATTAAGAATTTTTATAGTGTCTTCATTATTGTTGTGGACATTGGAGGAGGATGCCTCGGGGGATGAGGAGGATGTAGAACGCAAAGTTCGTAGGGTTGGAGAAAAAGTGTGTCGGGCAATCGGTTGGAATCTAGCCACAAAAGGAACATATCCATGATTGGGGGAGAGGTGAAGAACAAGTACGACGAAGTGAAGCAATGACCGCATTGTGTTACACGGAAAATGTGCGCAAATATTTTTTCGCTCAAATTAGCTTGCCAATAAGGTGACAAGGTATATAGGAGCAACGCAAAACCAATATTACTACTACCCCAAACCCAGATTCAATGGCTCAAATTACGCTTTTCGACATTAACGTGAGCCAGGCAGATCTCGCCCTCCTCTCCGGCTCCAACTGGCTCAATGGCACTATAATTGCTTTCCAGTTTGCTCGTCTCCAGCAAAAATCTCCTCCTCAGCACAACAACATACTCATCGACCCCAGCGTGCTCTCCTTCATCTTCTTCCAGCTGGACGTGAACGACCCCGACGAGCGAAAGGATTTCACTGGCCCTAATGGTGTCCTGGCCAATAAAGAGAATGCGACACTTTTCTTGCCAATAAATTCTGAAATGCGAGCAGGAAATTGTCTTCGTGTGAATGGGGGTGCACACTGGAGCCTCGCAAAGCTATCTATAGCGAGCGGCAAACTTTTATTCGTAGACCACTACGATTCTCATGCTGGTTCTGGGAACGAGTTGGCCTTGGTTGACGTTTGCAATAAGATCTGTAAAATTCTGGGCTGCGAGACTGTGCCAAAAATCGCGAAAATCTCCGTCCCTCAGCAACAGAATGGTTACGATTGTGGAGTATTCACACTCATGTTTGCTGAGAAACTTGTCAATGGTGGATCCCACCTAGAATGCACGCAGGAAGTGGTGGAGGGAACGAAAAACGAGATACGAGCTGATATTTTGAGGCGTTTCTCTTCTTTATAATTTAGAAATTAGAACCAATTCAGGATTTAGATATTATTCAATGATCGCAATTTCAATTGTCTCGGTTTTCAACCCGTCACACGACACCTTCACCACAATATTGCCACCCCCCTCCCCGCCCCCCAAACTCCTCGTACTCTTAAATATTCCCATCATTTTGCCGTGCCAAGCGTTCCGGACACTGTCCTTGTCATTGGTCAAGTCGCTCGGGTCCCCATTGCCACCGCCAACAAAAACCCCATCCCCGCTGACAACCTCCATTTTGACCATGAACTTCTTCACGTTGCTTACAGGCACGACGTTCCCGCCTGCGTCTAGAAGCAGAGCTTGAACCAACGCAACGTCAGTGCCGTCGGCTCTCACCCCCCCCCCCCCCAGTCGTCCTTGAAGCTAACTCCCAAACTCGCAACCTCGCCCGTGGTCGCCACAAGTGTTTCCTTCAGGAAATCTGTGTCTCCAACAGCGTTGTAGCTTCTTGCGCTGATCTTCCCCGCCTCATAAGGCACCATCCAGGCTAGGTGGCCGAACTTGGGCATGGGAAGGCGGCCGAGGGACTTGTCGTTGGCAAAAAGCTCTACTTCTGCTGCATTGCTGTGGACCCACACTTCAATTGTGTTATCCTTGCAGTGGCCAACGCACTTGTTTAAATGGTGGGGGATGTACTTGCCATCATCCGTGGCGTCCTCCCAGTTCCTGATCAGGTGGGAGGCGAGCGAGCCAAAGAATTGATAATAATGTTAGTTTAGTAAGAGGCTCGTATATATTTCTCGTTCTTCATCAAGGCGAGCGGAGACTGAGTGAGACTCACCAGTGGGGAAACAAGAAGAGGGTGTCTCCTGCGGTCTTCTCATTCCACCACGACTTGTACCACCCGCACCGATCCTTGTCGAAGCCAGCGATGTCGTAAATTCCGAAGTGGCTGTTGATGTCAGGCCAGTGGTAGGGGGTTGGTTCACCCTTATAGTCCCACCCGGTCCACGTGAACCCGCCGCTCATAAATTCCCTCGTCAGAATCCCCTGGGTGTTGTTGACGTCAGCAGGGTCAAATCCTCCCCACGCCTTCTCCGCCGTCTGCGCCCAGCTCGGGAACTGCGCCGAGCGAAGCGAGTTCGTGCGCATTTTCAATGAAGCAAGAGCAAAACGAGCGAAGTGAGCCAAACGAATTGGGTGGAATAATGTTAGTTTAGTAGTGGATGTAGCCATTATTATGTCTGTAGCCATTTCTGGCTCACCTCCGTGTCATAGCCCCGCACGTGTCCGTTCTGCGCCGAGCGAAGCGAGGCGCATTTTTAATGGATCAGGAGGGAGGCGAGCGAGCCAAAGATTGATAAGAATGTTAGTTTAGAGTTTAGAGTTTAGAGTTTAGTTTAGTTTAGAGTTTAGTTTCGTTTCGTTTCGTATAGTAGTGCTCGTATATATTTCTCGTCTTCCTCAAGGCTCGCTCGCTTCGCTCGCTCACCTCCTCATCGTTCGCGTACTCCCCCCTGTCGCTCACGGCCGAGCTCGTTTCACTGGAAATGGACGGGTGAGTTTTGTCAGCAGCATGCCACTCGTCGTAGCTGTCAGTGGCGTAATCAAATCCCAGAAGATCGAGGAGATCGGCTCCCGGCACGTCGCGGTCTGTCTGGCTCCAGCCGTTGTAGTTTGCAGAGACGACTCGCTGGCCGAGAGGGTCAAACTTCTTGAAGATCGCCTTGATGTCCTGAGCATCTGACATTATTACGTTATAGTCAGTATCGCTGTTGCACAGAGCTTCGTTGCAGATGCTCCAGATGATGATACTAGGGTGGTTTCTATCTCGCTTGACCAACGTTGTCGCTTGATCAGTTTGCCCGTTCCTGTGGTTCTCGTCCCAAACCAGCATTCCCAATTTATCCGCAGCGTACAACAACCCCTCATTCGGCGCGTTGTGAGCTGTTCTCCACGCATTTCCTCCCAGCTCTTGCATCTTCTTGATCCTGTGCGCCTGCAGCGAGTCCGGAATTGCAACTCCCAGCCCGGCAAAATCTTGGTGGTTGGCCGAACCTAGAATCTTAACAGGCTGGTCGTTCAAGAAAAACCCCTTCTCCGCGTCCCACATTGCCTTCCTTACACCGACATTTGTCCTGCTGCTGTCCACCACCGTGGAATCGTCAGAGTTCACCAACGTGGTTTCAACAAAGTAGTTCGTGGGATGCTCAACTGACCACAATCTGGCACTGTCGAGGGTAATATTCACACTCGAGGTGCCGTCCGAAATTGGAGCCTTTCCGGTTGCAACTAAGTTTCTCTGGTCATCGTAAATATCGTGCTGAGCAACTAGATTTTTGATTTCGCAGGCCGAGCACTCAGTTTCCGTGGAAATTACGAAAACTGCATCAGCTAGGGCGGGAGTCTCAACTGTCTGGGGCGTAATTTCGCCGACAACCAGGCTCGGAGCATAAACACCGAACTGGGCAATGTGCGTGTCCGAAACGGCCGTGAGACTGACATGGCGGTAGATCCCACCCCCATCGTACCACCAAGAGTCGGGGTTTGTCGAATCAGCAAAAACAACCAGCTGGTTGGTCTCGCTGCCGTCAGCAAAGTCAACAAAATCTGTCACATCGAACCTGAATGGCGTGTAGCCCATGTGACTCCCGAGAAACTTGGAGTTGAGGTACACGTTACATCTCTGTGAAACACCCTCGAAATCCAGGAAAATAGTTTTTGCTTTGTCTTCAGTTGGCAAGGAGAACTTTTTCCTGTAGAACGCTTGGCCCTCGGGAAGATAACCGTGGGCCATATCGGCAGACTCGTTGAAGGTGCCGAGCACAACAAAGTCGTGTGGAATGGTGACTGACTCCCAGGAGGAGTCGTCAAAGTCACTTGCGCACTCGGGTGTTTTCGTGGAATTGCAGGATGATACCGGAGGGGGAGGGGGGGGAAGGTCTGCCCGGCCAGAAGAAACCCAGTCGTCGTCGCTGTGTGTTGTACACGCGTCAAGGGAAGCAAGCCCCCCACAGTCTACGTAGCAGATAGGTCCAACAGCTCCATCACAAGTTTTGCCAGCTTCGCACCACTGGTAAACATGACACAAATCATTTCCGCAGCAAGCTGCCTTACAAGAATCCTCGTCATCTGCGTACAGCACCTCATTGAGGCCGATGCAGTGCTTGTCATTTAGGGATTCTGGAAAGGTGGTTGCATCACATGTGAAGTCTAGCTTGTTGTCGTCCTCGTGAAGTGCGAATTTCCATTGTGATGATGGAAATATATTACCATCTAGATTGTACTTGTTTCGAGGGGTGGTGGAAGAGGCTGCCGCAGTGTATAGTAGGATAGTGATGAGAGTACGTGAGTGTGTCATGGTCCTTTTTGGATCTTTTGACAAGTTCTGATTTAATTGGGTGTTGTAAATTGAGCGAATAGGAAGCGTGAGGAATATCTCTGCCAAAAAATATACAAACTAAGCAGCATGACATAACCATAATACCAAGTAAAATGAAATTCCTCCTCCTCATCCCACTCACCGCTGGCCTAGACAATGGACTTGGCGGTCTACCTCAGATGGGATACAATTCTTGGTATGATCTTCAGTGCAATGATGAAATGAATGAAGATGTTCTGAAACAAACTCTTGATGCTTTTGTCCTGCAAGGATTCCCACAGCTTGGTTATAATTACTTCAACTTGGATGACTGCATTGTGGATTCAGAACGTGACGAGAATGGGCGTCTCCAGGGAGACAGAACGAAGTTCTCCTCTGGAATGAGAGCCCTGAGTGATTACGTTCACAAGAACGAAATGCTTTTCGGGGTGTACACGGACCGTGGAAACGCTACGTGCGCCAACCGCCCAGCCGCTTTGGGCAACGAACAACTCGACGCAGACACTTATGCCAACGATTGGCAGATAGACTACCTGAAGGAGGATAGTTGCTACGCAGACGGCGACCATGACGTTGCCTTTTCCCAGGTGAGCGAGCGAAGCGAGCGAGCCTTGTGGACAGAAGAGTGCGAAGCGACTGTGTGCGAAACGAGCCAGCAACACCACCACGCACTAGTTGTGACTAGCTCGCCAGCAACACCATGCACTAGTTGTGACGAGTTCGCTTTGCTCGCTTCGCTCGCCGCTCGCCCGTGCGAAATTGCTACATGGATACATCCACTACTCAACTGACCTACTCAACCATTTTTGTTCGCTCACTTCTCTCGTGCTCCGTTAAAAAAAAATGCGCACAATCTCGCTTCGCTCGGCGCAGTACGGCCTAATGCGTGACGCTCTGAACGCCACCGGCCGACCAGTTTTCTTCAGCCTGTGCGGGTGGGAAGACTGGTACGCCCCAGTGGGTAAAGACCTCGGGAACAGCTGGCGTACAGGCCAGGACGACTCCAATTGGGATGGCGTCAAGATAAACATCGACGTCATGACCAATTCTGCGTCAAACCTTGGTGATCTGTCGGTGTTTGCGGGGACGGACAAGGGCTGGAACGACCCGTGCTTACTGCTGTCAAGCCGCTACGACGGGAAAAGAGCGATGACCGAGGTTCAAACGCGTGCCCAATTTTCCCTTTGGGCGATTCACGCAGCTCCACTGCTGATTTCTGGCAGTATTTTGAACATGAGTGAAATGGATCTGGAAACCTACCAGAACAAGGAGGTTATCGCAATCAACCAGGATAGTCTGGGCTTGCAAGGGACGAGGATAATGGGCGGTGAGTTGAAGGACGAGGACGGGATGGGGAATTGCAACATGTATGCGAGGAACTTGGAGGGAGGGGAGGCGGCGTTGCTGGTGGTCAACAGCAAGGAGGACGAGGACTGTGAGATCACCTGTGACAAGGCGTGTTTCACAAAGCTGGGTTTTGGCGAGGCTGGGGTGAACGGAAGGGACGTTTGGGGTAAGGTCGACTTTGATATAGATGATTTCGAATATACGTTCACCAACGTGGAGAGGAGTGGTGGGTTTAGAATGATAAGGGTATCGAGCCAAAACTAAAAATTCACAACTACTTTGAGTAATTCTTTCACAGTCAAGGAGGATGCGTCTTGTTGTAATATATTGCCATTTCTAAACTGCTGCATCGCGTCAACTATCTCGTCAATGTGAACTGACTTCATTTTCCCTTCGTTGTACAGCCTTTCTATACGCTTGAAGTCGATTTTCGCATTTGAAATTTCACAGGCCTTCAACGCCCGCGCCAACAAGACTTTTCCGCCGAGAGAAACCTGTGTGCACGTTAAGCCCAGCAAGAGGACTTTTAAAACCAACTTTTGGTCCGAGAAGGTCATTGTTGGGAGCGTTAGTAGGAAGACCTCCACGGAATCAACATCATCAATATTAATGGCCGGGTGGTTTAGCAAGTTGTTGGAGAATTCCAAGCACGCCTCTAAAGCTGGGTGGCGCCGGAGGTGGAGCGGGCGGCGGATGTCATTCGGAAGAAGGAGTGGGAATGGACTTGCACAGGAGAAGTTTAGAATCGCGAGGCAGCAAGCGCGAATAACCATCTCGTTGGTTGTTTTGGTTTTGGTGTGGTTCTGTACAATCAGATGCTGGAGAATCGTGGTTACGGTCGTTGGGCCGACAGCGAAGCTCATACCCTCATTCATTAACATATTTGCCTTCCTTACATTCCACAGCGCCCACACCGGCACAGCCGCGAACGGCGCGTACGCTCGTGCCGCCACCCTGGGCAGGAGGGTAGAGATGACGTAAGCCACAAGAAACTTGAGAGGGTTGTTTATCTTGTTGAGAATAGCCCAAATCTGGCGGAAGATGTTGATCGGCAGTGCGCCTAAGTCTACCAACGAGCTGAAAATGGTTAGTTTCATCATGGATGACGTGCTTTTCCAAGCATCGACGTAGTAACGAATGGAGGTTTGGAGGGCAACGTAGCGCCTCGTTTGGAGGTCATGTCCTTCTACCTGCGAGTCCTCTACCACGACATACCTCGCACCCCGACTCATGCTTCTATAGCTCCGCAAAGTTTTACGCGGGATGCTGGAAAGTGCTGGTCGCTTTGGTCGAGGGATGCTTAGAAACACGTGTTTAAGCTGTTCAATCACAAAATGCGCCGCAGCGGCTTCGTCATGGAAAGCGGGGTGATCGTTGAGCATGCCTTGCGGCAACTTTGACACAAATCCATTTAATGTCGTCATTGCAAGGTGTAAGAAGAAGAACGATTCCAAAACTGTGATGAACAGCAGCAAGAACACGTGAGTCAGAGTTTTCTTGCTCCCCTTGATGGAGTTGGAGAGCTTAAACAGCGACTTTCCATAAATCTTTTTCCCCGTTTCGACGGACACTGGATGGTCGGAGAAGAGGAGCTCGATTGTAGACGTTATCGTTGCCATAGTGGCTCCAAGTAAAGCGCACGAGAGTGCAAAGGTGGTCTTGGCCGCCTTGAACGAAGCACAAGTTTGGTTTGTGAAGGTCACATTCATTACAATGCCTTCGAAATTTCCTGTTGGGTATGTGGGTGGGATAAGAGCAAGGGCTCTTGTTCGGAATTCGTAAGGTGTAAAATTTACATTGTAGTTGTTGGCAGTCGCAGCTACTTGGGTGCCAATAAGTATGATCAGTATTCGCAAAACTCCCATAGCATGATGTGCCATCAAGGAATATTACTTATAACTTTTGTGTGGGTTTTATCTTTGAGGGTGTGAGAGGGTGAAGAGATTTTTTTTGCCACACAGTAAAAATCTGAAAAAAATATTCATCAACCTTGATGGCGTTCTTCACCACCTCTCCGAGGTTCAGCAACATCATTGTAACGAATGGAGTCACAATAAATCAGTCAAGTAATAAAACGACCTTTCAAGCCAAGAGCTTGCAACAAATTCCAAGTCCAAAGTCAGCATTTGGAGATGTAAGTCCCACATCCGTGGCAGACTTGGCCGCCACCCCATCACCCCTTACAACTCGATCAGCAAGAACTTCTCCTTCCCACCACAGCCACACTGTGGGTCGAAACTGCAGTTCTCCTCACAGTTTGCGTCGTCCTATAACCCCAATACATACCTCATCGTTTGGCACAAGCTCTCGATCGTCCCCCCTCTCCAAGAGCGTTAACGGCTACATAACCCACACCAAGCCGACAAATATTCAGGACCTAGGGCCAGGTTCTTTCACAGATTGCCATTACAGAGGTTCGCCTGACGTGGTCGCGAGTCTAATGCTGCATAAGTCGTTCAATGTCAAAGCAACGAATGGCAACAACGCCGAGATGCAACACCAGCACAACCTCCCATACCCAGATATTCCAATGAACCCAAACCCGAATAACTACTTCGACGCGAGCGTAGATATTCAGCAGGAGAACAACGAGTATGGGAACAAAAACATTCGTTCGGCGAAGAAGGGGAAGAAGCGTAGCAGTACGCCTGTGAAACCTGGGAAGAGCTTCAACATAACTTCTTTTACGCAAAATTACGAAGACTTTGCGAAGGCAGAAGTTGGCGGGGTGGATAAGGGAACGAAAGGGATGAACATGAAAGGGGTGACAAAAGTAAAACCGTCTCCCGGCAGCTTACGCCCCCACAGACACGATTTGTGGAGTGCGAGCAGTCGTAGCGTGCTAAATAAGTCCGTGGTCTAGATTAGAGAAACCATTTATTTGAGAAAAAATAAATATTAACCCGTCGCTGTTCGGATCAGTCCCTTCATTCTCGTGATCGCGGGATCTTCCTGACCTCGCGTGAGCTTAAGCGCCGTGTATGTTCTTTGAAGCGGAGACATTTGCTCCAGCTCGTCCGGACTTGGCAAGTTGGCGCTGGTCGGGCTGAAGGCGAAACTAAACCCACGCTGTAGCTTGGGTGTGCCGAAAACGGAGTTTGTGTCGATGGTGGAATTGGAGCTTTTTCTCCGTTTCTTATTGACAAGATTTGCGCAGGACAGTTTCTTCACGAGATTCATGTCTATATCTTGCTTCTCGTCATCGCTTAGGTCTCCCAGAAAGCTGTTGACCTCCTCCTCGAGAAAATCGTCGTCGATTTGCTCGTCAATTTCGTCGTCGTAAATTTCGGCCGGCGGTGATTTTTTGAATTCCGCGGACGCGGATGCGGTCGATTCAGAAGTTTCTTCCTCTAATGAAATGTCAAGTTTGACCTTTTGCTCAACGAACATGTGCTTGAAAAAGTCCTGTGGTGTGATAGGTCCATCGACAACGTCGTTCAGGTTTCGGGGGGTGGTGAGGGTTGGTTGTAGACCCTCGTCGTCCTGCTGCTGCTGCTGCTGCTGCTGCTGCCTTTTCTTTTTGTCAGGAATCGGTGACGGCGTGAAGAGACCCATCACGGACCGCTCTTCCATCGTTGCAAAATGCAAAGGGTCATGCTCATCGAACGAATTCAGAAAGGAATCGTCGTCGTCGTCGTCATCGTCGTCGTCGTCGTCGTCGTCGTCGTCGTCTTGCTTTTTGGATTTTAATTTAGATTTATATTTAGATTTAGATTTGGGCTGTAAAGGAGGCGAGGACGGCAGGTTCGAGCGGAGCTCGACCATTTTCTCTCGCTTCTTGGAAATGTATCTTTTGTCGAAATTCAAGGAATCAATTTGTTGGACGTAAATAACTTGGGCATGTTGCGCCGAGTCGATTAGGTGCTGTGCGTGGCTTTTCGAGCCTGCGCCAGTGCAAATTTGTTAGTAGTTTGTTGTTTCTCGTCTTCAACAAGACTCGCTCACCTATAATTGCATCAATTTTCATTTTGTGAGATTCGGCGACGCGAGCCGCTCGAACAGAATGGGCAGCTGCCCGCTTTTTCTCTAACTGCATATTGAGCTTTCCCTTCTCGGTGGATGTGCGGTGGAACTGTTTTCGGTTGAGAATTGCCTGCTGCTGCTGCTGTTCAATTCTGCGTTTTTTGCTCTCCTGCGCCTCGCGAAGTTTTCCCACTTTCTCCTTCTCAGCTTGGCTCCCCAGTCCACCCAACGTCATCTTGGCCAACTCGATCTCCGCCAGCTTGTCCTTCCTGATTTGCTCCGCCTTGGCCTTCTTTTCCATGTTTTTTATTTTGTCCCGAAACAAAATTTCCAACTCGTCCTTCTCAACATCTTCAAACATCTTCTTCTCGATCTCAAGCTTAAGCTGCTTCGCCTCGGCAAGCTTCTTCTTGTTCGTAGTGTACTCGAACATCATGCTGTTGTAATTGGTTTGCTTCTTCTGGGCATCGGCCTCTTTCTGCGCCGAGCGAAGAAGGCGCGATTACGAATTGAGTGGAATAATGTTAGCTTAGTAGTGGATGTAGCCATTATGTCTGTAGCAATTTCGCGCACTTCATCGTGAGCAAGCTCGTCTTGCAAAAGGCTCGCTCGCTTCGTTCGCTCACCTTCATCAATTTCCAGCTTCGCTTGTGGTTCGTGTTGATAATCGTTAGCTGTTTAGTTTGCTGAGTTTTTACCGAGGCTTGACCATCTTTGAGCTGTTTTTGCTTGAGGGCGAGTTTGATTCGCTCCTCCTTCATTTTGCCTTTGTTGAGGCGCTTGAGTTCTGTTGTGATAGTCTTGTTGGCTTTTACCAGGAAATTAGCATCGTGGGATTCAGTGAGTTTCGCTCGCTGTCTCGCAAGGATTTTGCGTTTCGATTGCTCAAGGGGTGTGTGGAAGTGGTGGGGGGGGAGGACGGAGGAGGTGGCAAAGTTGCAAACCATGAAAAGAGAATGTTGACTTTTTTTATGTTGTTGGTGAAAGGTGTTGCGGATTGGAATTAGCTTAGTTTGTCTAAATAGCAGATTTACAGTATTATGATGTGTATGGTGTTTTGACAGATATCTTGCGGAAAACCCAAGGAATTCGTTTTTTTTACTTTTTTGAGGCACAAAAAAAGGGAATTTCTGAAGCCTCGCTATTTATTTGACAGTAACTCTTTTCCTTCTCTTTAATAACTTACTCG
>Ga0302116_1001868_pt1 | contig 12562 bp, 5 predicted proteins | sample AG5_SCM_MG_FD_203124 | JGI IMG/M metagenome (GOLD analysis project Ga0302116, IMG submission 203124) | Marine microbial communities from Western Arctic Ocean, Canada - AG5_SCM | ecosystem: Environmental > Aquatic > Marine > Oceanic | place: Canada: Western Arctic Ocean | collected 2017-10-01 | reverse complement strand
TAGACGTCCCAGTGGGGCATGGTCGGCTCGCACAGCCGATCGCCGACGCACGCGTCCACCGCCGCCTTGAGCTCGGCCCTGGTGGTGACGTCCAGGGTACACACGGCCACTTCTGTCAGTACCCGGTCGGTGCACGACGTCACGCCCTCCAGCACGAACCCGGTGTTGCACGTGGGGACGCAGGACGCGCCGCTCACAAGGGTGTCGGTGCAGGTGCCGACGGCGCCGTTGAGGGGCGGGTAGGACGCGTCGCACGCGTTGTCGATGCGCGTCCAACCGCTGGGGAGCGTGTTCTCGTCGCCGCCCTCGAACCTCGCTGGCCATGCGGTTGCAACTCTGAAGATTAAATTTTTATTCGTGACTTTGGATGTGTCCCAGCCCACCGGCATGGTGTTAAACTGCGAGGTTCCCCAAAACAACCCCATCATGCTCGTTACCGAGCTGACGTCCCATCTCGATAGGTGCTGATTGAACGCCCCGGTGTTGCAGAGCATCTGCTCCATGGTCGTGACGCTCGAGGTATCCCATGCACCGATATCCGCGTTGAACTGGTTGGCGCCGTAGAACATCCGGTTCATGGTCGTTACCGAGCTGACGTCCCATCTCGATATGTCCGCGTTGAACGCCCTGGTAAGGCCGAACATGTTCTCCATGGTCGTGACGCTCGAGGTATCCCATGCACCGATATCCGCGTTGAAATAATGGCAGTCGTAGAACATATACTGCATGTTTGTGACAGAGCTGACGTCCCATCTCGATAGGTCCTGGTTGAACGCGTTGGCGCCGTAGAACATCGTGTGCATGCTCGTGGCGCTCGAGGTGTCCCATGTACCGATATCCTGGTTGAACGCCTTGGCCTGGGCGAACATCTGGTACATGTTCGTGACGCTCGAGGTGTCCCACCGCGATATATCCGCGTTGAAGTACCCTTTGCCATAGAACAGCTGGCTCATGTCCGTCACCTGCGACACGTCCCAGTCCGGCATCTCGACCGGCCCCGCGGCGCCGCAGTCCGCGCCGTGGTTGCAACACGCAACGCCGGTGCGATCGAGGCTGATGCAGCTGTCCACCGCGGCCTTCAGCGCGGTTCTGTCCGCGAACGGCGCGGCGAACGCGCCCGGCACTCCGAAGGACACCAAGACGGCGAGGAAGACCCGAGGACCTAGACGAAACGACGCCCGTGTCCGATGTCGCCGGCGGCGGTGAGCGATGCGATCGTCCACGCCAACCATCGCTCTCATGGCGGGGCTCACGAGTAGATTTGCGGAAAACTTCCTCTCAATTTGTCGCTCTGGGACCTGGTCTGCTTCTGAGTGCGGAGTGTGGGAGTGGGGTAAGTGCGTCAGCGCGTGTCGTTCGTCCGGCGGATCACGCGCCCGGTTCCTCTCCGAAAAAACGCGTGTTCGGGACCGCGATTCGCGAATCGTTCGCAGATGACGCGAGTCTCGGGCGCGGCGTGCGTCGAGCTCAACACGCCTCGAGGAGGATTGGGCAAACTCGACGCGAGGCGGGGGCGGCTGAGAACCCAGGGAGTCGTCGGCGCGTGCGCACCTGCGGTCGAGTAAGCGCTCGTCCGTGAGACACGTATCGGCGACGTCTCGCGATAGGAAGCGCGCGGACGCGGCTCGCGTTCGGCTTCGAGACGTCACCCGCGCGCTTGGGCGGTTCGGCCGTACCAGGCGCACCCTCGTAGCTGGATCGATGCTAGCTGGATGTCGAATCCAAGGGTCGCGCGAACAACCCGGCGGGCTGCGCGTGGTCGGTGGGATTCGCGGCGGATCTCCGCCGCGGACCTCTCTGCGGGGTTCGAAGAGGCTGTCGACGCGCAAGGATGTGGCGCGCGGTGCACACGTCGGGCGCGAGAGCGGTGTGCTGCACCCGTGTCGGTCGGGTTTGAGAAGTGGCCGTGACCAGACCGTGACAGAGTCACGTCTGACCATGTCCACATGAGTTTCACCTCACCCCCACATGACTGCATTCCACCAGGGTTCACAGACCTGGAAATGTCATCGATTTTTCCAACACCCCGCCGAGCACCAGCGACTCGCGCCAGACCTTCGTTCGCACACGGTGTGCAGCGCCGCGAGCTCGGGAGACCGCGCGCGCGCCCGCTCCCATACCGCGAGCGGCGATGCGGTCGTCCAGAACCCGCTCGCGGTACCCCCACGGTGACGGGAAAACAGGAGCAACAACAGCAGCGGCAGCATCGGCGCGCGTCTCGGATTCCTCGTCCACGATGCAGGTGCTCTCCGCGCCACTCGCCTTGGCGTCGCTCGTCGCCCTCGCCACGCTCGCGGCGCTCGTGACCGCCTCCTCGAGCGCTGCGCCCGGCGTCGACCTCTCAGCGCGCCATCCCCTGTTGGGCGGCGCGCCCTACCGCGACGTGCGCATCCCGACGCGCGGGATCTCGATGCACCGCGCGGCGAGACCGTCCGATTTCTGCGCGCTCCGCGACGTCCATCCGCGAGGGAGCTGGCGCGGCCGCGACTCCGGTTCCGTCCCGGAGTCATCGCTATCCGTCGAGTGGCCCACCGAGGAGGGCGTCGCGCGAGCCAGGGCGGCGTGCGAGACCCCGCTCATCCGCCGGCTGCAGGATTCGGGCGAGTTCGTCGACGCGTTCTGCTTCGTGGTTCACCCCGGCTCGAGGACGAAACCCGGCCGCGTGGACTTCGACGTCGACCCGCTGTGCGACAGCAGCTACAACTACAACAAGGACGTCGTGCCGGGTGTCCCCGCGTTCCTCGCGCTCGCGGCGACGCGGCTGACCTGCCCGGTGACGGCTCTCGTGGGCATGTACGACCTCGACGGGTTGCGAGATAACGCGGGGTACGCGCCCATGCCGGCGGAGACGCAGCGCGCGCTCGCGGCGGACGACACCCCGCTGCTGGTGCACCAGACGACGTCGTTCGACGACAGGTGGTCCACGTGGATGCCGGATTTTTTTTTCCGGGGGGCCCCGGGGGTTCGGGGGGGGGGGTTTGGGGGATACGACGCTGGACGAGATCGGCGGCGGCGACGATTGGGACGGCGGCGGGAGGGAGGAGACGCTCGAACGGATTCGCGCTCGATGGCGTCGCAAGAAGCGATCGGCGTTCTGGCGGGGCTCGCCCACGGGCCGGGGACGGTGCGAGGAATTCGAGCGCGTTCGCCTCGCGTCGCTCTCGCGCGAGGTGGACGGGCTCGACGCCGGGATGATTCGAGACGGGAACAACTACTTTTGCGACGAACCGGCGCTGACGCGAACGCTCGGCGCGCGGTGGTGGGCGGATGAGCACCACGTGTCCGAGCGCGATTGGCTGAAACACCGCGCGGTCATCGACGTGGACGGCGTCGCGAACGCGTGGGGCCGGTACTGGCGACTCGCCTCGGACAGCGTCGTCGTGTCGCTCGAGAGTTCCGTGCGCGGGTTTTACAGCGACAGGATGGTCCCGTGGAAGCACTACGTCCCAGCCACGCTGGACACGATCGAGGAGGCTCTGCGGTGGGTGATGGACGACGCGAACGAGGACGCGCAGGTTGAGATGATCGCCGCGGCGAACGAGCTGGCGCGGTCCATGACGTTCGAGTCCGAAGCTCTCAGGACCGGCGATCGGCTCAACACGTTGTACTGCGAGGGGGCAAAGAGGCGAGGCGAAAAGAAGCCGCCACAACGCGACCGGGGGAGAGACACTTGACCTCGGTCGAATAGCTAGAATAGTACGTTTCTTCGTATCGTCAAATGATGATTAGCTACAGGTAGCGCCTTCGTATCTCATCGTCGTCCACCTCCTCGACGGCGAATCGTCCCAAACTCTGTGAAATCAGAGTCTGCATCCGAGTCCGAGTCGGAGTCGTCTGAGTCTGTATCTTCGTCGTCCGTGTTACTGGCGCTGACGTTCCTGGACAGCGAAAACTCCAAGCTCCGCTCCTCGAAGCACAACATGTCCACCGCGAAGCACGCCTGCAGCTTCCGCTCGTCTCCCCGCACGAGCCGCAGCAGCGACGTCTTGATCTCATCCTCGGTGATGAGCACCGCGTTCTCCCCTCCGAACATACCCGGGCCGATCGAATCCAACCCCACGCGAGCCGACGCGGCGGCGGCCGCCTCCTTCCTGCGCACACCCCGCAGGTACTCGTGCACGGGCCCGAACGCGTCACCGAGCTGCTTCGCGCACATCGACCGAAGCCTCTCCACGTTGTTCGCTCGAACCTGCAGGATGGTCCGGTCCGGCTCGGGCCGCGCGGCGGGTCGACCCGGGCTCCGAGCCGCTGGCTTCGCGTTGGCCCGGTTCCGACCACCTTCCCCGCCCCTACTCGACTCCCGCTCTCGGTTCGCGTCGATCGCCTGCGTCATGCGCTCCGCGTCGCCGGTGGAACCCAGGGACTTGGCGGCCACGTCGAGGACCTCGCGGACGGCGGCTTCGTCGCTCTCCGACTCGAAACCCCCGTCGGAGGAGACATCCGTGTAGGTGTAATCCGAGTCGGACGGGGACGAGTCGTCATCGTTGTCATCATCATCATCGTCTTCGTCGTCGTCACCGTCCGTGTCGTCGTCGTCGGTATCATGTCCCCGCGGGTTGCTCGTCTCCGCGGTCCACGAGTTGTGTCGCACAGTCGCCGACCTCGTCGACGGGGGCGGGAGCATCTTCGTGCGTCCAATCCCGGGTTCTGTCCCTTCCGCGTCGCCGCGTGGGTCCACCGTGGGTCCCCTGGGCGTGTGACGCGCGGCGTGTTCCGCGACCCGCGCCGCGTCCGCGTCCGCGTCCGCGTCAATCTCAGCCTCGAGCGTGAGCGCGGCGAGAACGTCGTGCTCCGCCTTGACGTGCTCCGGGGACATCGGCGGCGAGAGCGCCGACGAATACCCCGGCTTCTCCGGCGACGCCAGCGCCCGGCCAAACTCGGCCGTGTCCAGACCCGCGCGCGCGGTGCGGAACCCCGCGGACATCGCGGATCCACCCAGGGTACCGTCCATCGTGCGGGAGAGGTCGTTCGAGAGGTTGGAGGAGAGGTCATCGACGCCGCCTCCGGCGTCGTATCTCGCAGACGCGGCGACACCCGCGGGTGGCGGGGGCGCGAAGCACGGCTCAAACGCCGCCATCGACGCTCCCCCGAACGCGCCGAAACCGGATGGCGTGTGTACCGACGCCTTCGGGGGAAGGAACGCGCCGTCACCGCCGTTCTTCGGGTTCAGGCCGAGGCCCTCCAGGCTGTCCCTCGCGGTGACCATCATGGCGACGTCCTCCTCATCCGCGGAGGGCGGCGCCCACGAAGATGACGACGCGTGCTGCCGGCCCGAGAACGTGCCGAGCCCGGGCCCGGACGTGTTCGCGTCCCGCGGGTCGTACCCTTCGATCTCCTCGTCGTCCACCTCTTCGACGCGAATCGATTCGGACCCGGAAGGGGAGCCGGATCCGTCCGGCGTCCCGGCGGCGGATGAAAACCGGGCGGGATCGCCAGACGACGCCACCCCGCGGGGCATCGCCTGCGACCCGCTCCCGTGAAAGGCGTGGTGGAACCTGGCGCGCGCGGCAGCCTTGTCCGCGACAGCCTCCTCGGCAGCCGCGCGGAGGATCTGTTCGCGCTCCTCGTTCGCGCGTCTCCGTCGCTCCGCCATCGCCTCCCGCGGCGTCATGCGTTCGAGCTCGGGCTCCATCGCGTCGGGCGGCGGCGTCATCTTCGCGCCCGCGCCCGTCCCGTCGCGACCCCTCTCCATCGCCATCGCCGCCACCGCGCCCGCCGCGCGACGCCGGTGGTGGTGCCCGCCGGTGGAACCCGAGTCCTTAGTGGACCCAGCGTCCTTAGTGGACCCAGCGTCCTTAGTGGACCCAGCGTCCTTAGTGGACCCCGCGTCCTTGACCCCGCCCGAGTCCGGGGCGCCCACCAGCCGCCTCACCGCCGTCTTGGGCCTGGCGCTCTTCGGCCGCGACGCCGACGCGGTCCTCGGCCTGCCAAGCCCTTCCCTCTGCATCCGCCTCAGGTGCTCCTGCATCAACTCGCTCTGCAGCACGGTCGCGATGTCGGGACGGCGGCGGTGGTCCCTCTCCAGGCACCTCGCGACCATCTTGGCGAACCGGGCGTCGTACCTCTCCTTGGGTATCGGCGGACACGTGCCGTTGACGATCTGATACACGAGGCTCAGCAGGGAATCCGCCGCAAAGGCGTGGCGCAGCGTGGCGATCTCGTACGCGACGCACCCGAACGCCCACACGTCGCTCTTGAGCGTGTACGGCTGGTTGGTGCACACCTCGGGGGAGAGATAGTAGGGCGTGCCCGTCACCGTGGTGGCAAAGTCATCGGTCCGCTCCAGCACCCGGCTGATGCCAAAGTCCCCGAGCTTGATCACCCCGCCGCGGCCGAGGAAGATGTTTTGGGTCTTCAGGTCGCGGTGCATCACGCGCATGCCGTGGATGTGGTCCAGCGCCAGGGCGATCTGAGCCACCCAGTCCAGCACCTGCCGCTCCGGGAAATACCGGCGCGCGGCTTTCGCTCGCGAGATGTGCGTGAACAGGTCGCCGTCCTCCGCGAAGGCGGTGACGATGCAGAGGGTTTTATCGTCGTCGTACAGGAATGACTCCTTGTACGCTATGACGTTCGGGTGGCGCAGCCTGGACAGCAGCTGCGCCTCGCGCAAGGCTTCGCTCTGCTCCTTCATCTTGTGTACCGGGATGCGCTTCACCACGTACGGGCGACGCTCGGCGACGTGCGTGACGAGGTGCACGGTGCCGTAGTTGCCGTGGCCGATCTGCTTGCCGAGCTCGTACTTCTCCATGATGACCGCCGACGGACGCGCCGATGCGCTTCACGAGCCGTCGAGCGTCGTCGGCGCCGGTGGCCTGGCGGACCCGCGGTCTCGAATCGCGGGTGCCGCCTCCGATGCGACGATGATCCCTTCGGGGCTCCCGCTCGATCGCCCCGAGCCCTTTGGGCCGCGCCGCCGACGACGCTCGGTGATGCGCGGGTCTCGGGGATCGACCGAGCGGGTCTCGTGCGAATGCTGGACGGGTGAACCGTCCGTCGCTCAGCGCGCGTCTCGCTCTGACGGGCGAGTGAGACCATGGGAGAGAGACAAATGCGTTGACCGTCATGTGACGCGTCGGACCTGGACTCGCGCGACTCGGGAACTGACATCACAAATCAGTCCCACCGCCTCTGGCTACGACATCCCCTCACCGCGCGGACAATGGACCGCGCGGCGGATACGTGGACCCTGAGCCGCGTCATCGCCGCCGGCGAGGCTCTCGCGCGCGTGGACGGCGAACGGGCGCAGACCGGCGCGGGGAAAGGCGCGTCGGAAGGCGTAAAGGGTCGTGGCTTCGCGCTCGTCCCCGGGCCGCTCGTGGGGCTCGTCACCAATCGCGAGCCCACGCGCGCGGTGCACTGCAAGGGCAGCGGCGAGACGGTGCCTTGCACACGATTGACACTCGCGGACGATACGCGAAATGACGTACACGCGGTCCTCTGGCGAACCCACGCGGGCCTCGACGTCGGTGCGAGATCCTCCCAACCCTTCGCATCCGTCGATTCCGGGCACCCCTCTTCCTCCAACCGTCGCTGACCACCCTCCCGATCCGTCATGCCGCAGGCCCCGGAGACTTGGTGGCGTTCAAATCCGTCCGCGTGAGATGGAACACGTGGAACGAACGCGCGGAGGCGTGTACGGGGTGGGCATCCGACGTGGAGGTTCTCGCGCGCGCCACCGACGTTCTCGGGCGGACGATGGGACTTTTCCAACCGCGGGGTGCCAACGTTTGGGGTGCCAACGTTTGCGTCGACGCGGGCCGCGTCGAGGCGCTCCGCGCGTGGGCGAGACGCGAGCACGCGCAGCTCCTCGAGATCGCCGCGGACGCACAGCTCGGGCCGACATCTCCCACTCGCGCGTCCCTCGGCGCGGGCGTCAGGGCGTGTGCCGCCGGGTGGCTGCTCAACTCGCCTGAAGCGGAGCGGGTCCGCGCGGTGCACTTCGTGGGCAGGTGCGTCGCGGTGTCGCGCGCGCCGTCGTCCACGGGGGTTCGCGCGTCCCGGCCGGTGGTGTGGCTCTCGCAGGGAACCGGCGAGTGCGTCGAGGCGACGCTACCGCCGGAGGAGGCGGCTGGACCCAGCGAGGAGGACGGGGAGGAGGATGGGGAGGAGGATGACTGTCGCGACGGGTTCAAAGGGAAGTTCGAAGGGAAGGTGCTGGAGTTGACGCACGCGCGGGTCCGCGTGCTGCACTCGACGGGGCGGCGGTGCCTGGTGGCGACCCGTCCGGCGGTGGAGGTGGATCCGAGCACCGACCAACGGGCCCAGGAGATCCTCGCCAGGTGCCCGGTGGCTCACGCGTCCGCGCGGTACGCGAGCGTGGGGGATTTGCTGTCGGCGCCGAGAGCGGACGCGCCGGTGGCGAGGTTCACGGCGCGGGTCTCGTGGATCGCCCTTCCCCGGATTGGGGTGCCGGGTGGTGGTCGGGGGAGGGTCAAGGGCGATCGGTCGGCGGTCACGAGGGATGGCGTGGCGTCGTCGCTGCTCGCGTACGGCTGCGTCGGCTGCGGTCGAACGCTCGAGCCGGACCCGCTCGACTCTGTCTACAGGCAGTGCGAGTGTCACTCCGGCACGACGGACGCGACGGGGTACGTCTGGAGGGGAATAACGCTCGGCCTGACCGACGACATGGGCGGGCCGGGTGATGGCTCGGAAGGGGAGTGCGAAAACGAGCCGCCGTGTTTGTCTGGGAAGAGAAGGCGGGGAAGAACCCGCGGAACGGTGGAGGCTCGCCTCGACGACTCCGAGCTGGTGTCGAGGCTGTTGCTCGGCGTGACTCCGGGGGATGCGGCGTGGTCCAGGGAAGCGGAGGGGTGTTCGGGATCTGAGATTGACCACCTCGCCGTCGCCGCGGCTGCGATAAACGCCCTCGCGCTCGGGGGGATGAAGAACTCGCCCATGGAGTGGCGCGTGCGGACGCCGAGGCTCGACGAAAACGGGGTACCAAAGCCGGGTCCGATGGAGGTGCTCGGTTTCAGCGCGGCGCACGGGGGATAGATACAGGGCACGGACATCATCCGCGATGTTACCGTGTACCATCGTCTTCACAGTAGTACTACAGAGTGTCTTCACAGTAGTACTACAGAGTGTCTTCACAGTAGTACCATCTCCTTCAGCGTATGACCGGTCACCTCCTGGAAATTCTACCCGGCAACCGCGTCGGGTCCTGCGGACCTTCGTCCAAATCCGCCACGTCGTCTCTCAGCGTCCCGAGCACCCTCGTGCCGTCCTTCGCGGCCGATACAGACGCCTTGGACCTGGACCTGGCACTCCCGGGACGCGCGGATCCGGGCCTCGCGCGTCGGCGCTCGCCCGCGGCGACACCACCCCCCGACGAATCCTTGTACTGGCGGTACACACCCTTGACTTTCTCGGCGTAAGTATTCGTCGCGAGCTTCGTGGCAGCCTCCACGTCGCCGCCGTTGGCCTCTGCGATGGCGGCGACGACGCGCTCGTTTGGAGGGGGCGCGCCGTTCTTTCCACACGCATCGTTTGCCTCCTTCTCCCTGCGCTCTCTCGCCCGGTTACCGGCTATTCTCGCGTGAGAAATTCGCCACGTCTCCGCCTTGTCGTCCCACGTGGCGTGACGCGACAGGCGGTCAATCTCATCGGGGGGTATGTAAGCGTCCAGCACGAGGTTCTTGAGCTTGATCTCGCGGGTCAGAGCGCGAATGACGTCCAGCAGGTCCTCTCGCTCGGACGTCCAGTCGCGTTCCAGGTCCTTGATGTCGACCAGGCATCTCTCGTACGCCTCGTGGAGCTTCTTCGTCTTCTTCCCCTTGCTCTCGATTTCCTCCTCGATTGTCTTGTAAGAGTCGCTGGTGATGGTCTGCAGGTCCTCCAACTCCTGAATGCGCCGCTGCGCATCCTCCTCCTGTTCGGCGATTTTCCGGAGCTCATCCTCCTGCCGCCTCTGCTCCTCACGAAGCCTCTCCTCTTGGTCCAACAGGTTGGTGCCGCCGCGCATAACCTTAGCCTGCATCGCGGCGAGGCTATCCTCCAGAGCCTTTTGCTCCTCGCGCTCCCTCTGAAGGTCCTGAAACTTGGCATCCATCTCCTCCTGCTGGCGTTTGAACTGTGCCTCGAGCTCTGCGCGCTCATCCTCGGTGCGGGCCTTCTCCGAAATCAACTGGTCCATCTGCTCCTGCGCTTCCCTCTGAACTTTCGCCTGCGCCTTCTCCGCCTCCTCAGCCTCGAGATTCTGCCGCATGTTCTCTTCCATCTGCTGCCGCATCTCATCGCGGATGCGCTTCAATCGCGCGTCGGACACCTGTGAGACCGTCTTCTCGATGAACTCTTGGCGGCGACGGCCCGGTCGGCTGCCGGGCACGCCGCCCGTGAGTTCACCACCGTCGCCGAGCTGAGTCTTGAGACGAGCGATCTCCTCCTGAAACTCCCTCAACATCGCATCTTTCGGATCCTCGTTGATTTTCGGCTTGTTCTTGATGTTCTTCGCGCGGTTCGCGTACCGAAGCGTGCTCATCGTCTCATCGAAGTTGTAGTCCGCCGGACCGAGGTTAGCAATCATCACCGTTTTTGTGTTTCCGCCGAGGGAGTCCTGAAGCAGCCGCGTCAGCTTGGAATCGCGATACGGGATGTGCGAGCTCTTTCCGTCGACAAGCGCACTGATGACATTGCCGAGCGCAGATAGCGATAGGTTAATCTTCGTCGCCTCCTTCAACCGGTCGCCAGTGGATCCTGTCTTGGCCTGCCGCTCGCTTCCCGCCAGATCGACCAGGTTCAGCTTTCCGACGCGAATGTGTGCATCCTCCTCAGCCTCCCCCTCGTTCACTTCGCTCGTCTCTATCGTCACCGTGAAGATAGAGTGCGAGCGGGACGAGTCCGCGTTCATCAGCGTCGCCCCGACGCTCCTGTTCTTCTTACCAACCTCGTGCAGCTTGCGTATCTCTGCCACCGACTTCACGACGAATGTGGTCAGGTCCTTCACGTACACGCCCTTGTCCGGGTCCTCCTTCAGGTCGCATGTCCTGCTCTGGTCCTTCCCCAACAGGTCGCGCACGTTCTCGTTGTAGATCTCCAGGAAGGAGGCGCGGACGAGGAAGTTCTTGTTCGCCGCCTCCAGCGCGTCGATGTCACCGAACACCGTCTCAAACGTGTTGGGTATCAGGCCTCGCTCGTTCTCGGGCTCATCCTTGCCCTCCATCGTGTGCGTCTTGCCCGTGCCCGTCTGACCGTAGCAGAATATGGTGCCGTTGTATCCCTCGATGGCCGCTCGTACGATGGGCAGCGCGCATCCCTCGAAGATCTCCTTCTGCGTGCTCGTGTGGTCGTACACCCCGTCGAAGGTGAACTGCTTTGGGGGATCGCCCGGGGTCTTCGGGTTGTCGATGCGGACCTCCCCTCTGCGCACGTCGCAGTCGACGATCTGGTTCCGCGCCTCCCGAATCTCCTTGCCGAACAGGGGACGGCAACGCACCACAACCTGGATAAGAGGGGTCACACGTTCAGGGTCAACCGGCGTTCGATGATGGACGAGCCGTGGGGTAGCTTGTTGCGGTGCCCACTTCAACCGCGATTATGTTTTGGGCCTGGGCGCGCACCTTCACGCACTCGCCAGCGGCGGCGTTCTGCATCTTAATCCCAGATACCACGGCGGTCGCCGCGGTTTTGAAGCTATACGACGGCATGTCGACCGAGCCTCGCGCAAGGCGCGGTCGTTCGACCCCGCGTTCTGCGTTGTGATGCGAAGTGCGTTGACTGCGACGCATCTTTCGAACGGTAAAGAGACCGTTTTCGTTTTGCCAGATCCGCGTCCGTATCGAGACTCTCAGTGCCTACTGCGCCGCACCATGTCGAGGAACGATGAGTGCGTCCAAGTCATCGTGCGTTGCCGCCCGCTCTTCGGCAAGGAGCTCGCGGAGGGGCGTCAACGCATCGTGGACATGGACACATCGAGGGGCGAGGTGGTGCTGAAGAACCCGAAGGCTTCGCATCCCTCCGAGGCTGAGCGTAAGTTCACGTTCGACCGCATCTTCGACTGGGAATGCACGCAGCGGGAGGTGTACGATGGGGCCGCGGCGAGGATCGTGGACGCAGCCATCGAAGGCTACAACGGCACGGTGTTCTGCTACGGCCAGACGGGCACGGGCAAGACGCACACGATGGAGGGAAAAGACGAACCGCCCGAGCTGCGCGGTATCATCCCGAGCGCGTTCAACCACGTGTTCGACGCCATCGACGGGAGCGAGGGCAGGAACTACCTCATACGCGCCTCCTTCCTCGAAATCTATAACGAGAACGTGCGCGACCTGTTGGGGAAGGACCAGAGCAGGACATGCGACCTGAAGGAGGACCCGGACAAGGGCGTGTACGTGAAGGACCTGACATCGTTTGTGGTCAAGGGCGTCGGCGAGATAAACAACGTACTGAAGGTTGGAAAGAAGAACAGGAGCGTCGGGGCGACGCTGATGAATGCCGACTCATCTCGCTCGCACTCCATCTTCACAATCACGGTCGAGTGCTCGCAGAGACGCGCGGGGGATCCCTCCGACGCCGAGCCGCACATCACAGTCGGAAAGCTGAACCTGGTCGATCTGGCGGGAAG
>Ga0302116_1001867_pt1 | contig 12566 bp, 11 predicted proteins | sample AG5_SCM_MG_FD_203124 | JGI IMG/M metagenome (GOLD analysis project Ga0302116, IMG submission 203124) | Marine microbial communities from Western Arctic Ocean, Canada - AG5_SCM | ecosystem: Environmental > Aquatic > Marine > Oceanic | place: Canada: Western Arctic Ocean | collected 2017-10-01 | reverse complement strand
AGTCCAGCGGGGGAGCGGGAGAGGAGCCACACCACACTGTCTAACACATATTCGCGCAGATATTTTGAAGCCTCCGAACGCAACGTCGAGCGACCAATTGTTTGACCTGCACATCGACCAGACGAAACTCGAGATCGGAGAGGTGCTGGGCAGGGGTGCACAGGGAATTGTGCTCAAGGGGAAGTTTCAGGGAGTGCCGGTTGCCGTGAAGACGCTGATTAACGTTGGGCGGACAGAATTGGTGCAGTTCAGGAATGAAATTGCGCTGACGAAGACTCTGGTGCACCCCAACATTGTTAAGCTGATCGGCATCACGGTCACGAGGGAGCTGCTGGGGTGCATATTAGAGTTTGTCAGCAACGGGACGCTAGAGGACATGTTGGACAGGCAGGCGAGGAAGGAGGTCTTCATGACCTGGGAGGAGGAGAAATTGAGTATTCTTGAAGGGGCGGCGTGCGGGTTGAGCTACCTGCACCAGGCAGATTACTGGGACGAGGAGATGAAGGAGTGGCAGAAGTGCGTTGTGCACCGCGATTTGAAACCGGCCAACATACTCATCACCAACCACATGACGCCCAAGATTAGCGATTTTGGGTGCAGTCGGTTCAAGAGGAACGACATCGCAATGACCCAGATCGGCACGCCGATCTACGCGGCGCCGGAAGTGATCTTGGGTGAGCGGTACAACGAGAAGGTGGATGTGTACAGGTGAGTGGCGAGGGTTTATGTGTGTGTGTGTGTCGGAAGGGGGGTGGAGTGGAGAACGAAACTAACTCGCAACTACAAATATACAAAGCTTCGCCATCGTAATGGTGGGGCTTTGCTATGATATCGGCTGTTTGGACGATATTGTGCTGGCCGAGGTGGCGAGGGTGAGCGCTTTGAACAGCGGGGGAAGCAGTGACAGTAAGAGCGCCAGCAACGTGATGAAGATGATCAGCAAGGGCTTGAGGCCTCCCTTGCCAGCGTATGTGAAACCTTGCGTGAAACAGATGATCGAGCAGTGCTGGCAGAATGACCCGGACCTGAGGCCCAGCAGCACCCAGCTCTACAATCTGATCACTCATGTGATTCGGCCAACCCTGAAGGACGATCTGAAAGAAGGAGAGCTCAATGTCACCATGACGCTGAAGGAAGTGGAGAAAACTCAAGCAACGTTCCGGAAGATGAGCGTGATGGGCACTCCAGCCTTGAATGCGGATGGCAGTGTTATTATTAACAAGCAAGGTGGTGGTGGCGGCGGTGGCGGCGGCTCTGCACCACCGATGGCTCCAATTATTGACAATGGAAGTGGGAGTGTCGGGAGCGGGAGCATCACAAGCAGTCACACCACGATGATGAACACAACTAACGATTTGGTCAAGACCCCGGCGAGTCCGGCAATCGTCGAGTTCGTCGAGCAATAGAGAAAAAATAAACGGGGATGAACGGAATGGGTGTGTTCTAATATGTGCAAAAAACATTCGCTATTATATTCTAATTTTCGCCTGTCAGTGTCCACCATAATTATGGTGTCGCGATCAAGTCCAGCATGTTGTTCTTCTTGACGACATTACTCGTCGGTGTCGACGTGGAAGATGAAGCGCAAGCAAAGATTCCTGCTCCTCGTCTCACTTTTCTGCTGCATGGCGAAACCAACTGGGGATGAACACACGAACCGAAGATTTCCGTTATTGCTGGCCAATTAATTCCATTAGCGTTATTAGTTAGCTCTGTCGACTTCTTATCATTTTTAACAGGAGAAAATATTCTCTGGACCACCTCTGCTTTCTTAACTGGAGATTTTGGGACAGAAGTCACCTCACGATCTTTCCTGAGCGAAGCCCTTCTACGTGCGCGCGCGGCTCGTGCATCTTGATCATATAGCTTTCCCATATGACTAAAGGTGCGCATGGTGGATTGCTTTATAATATCGCGTATCAATGTAGATCAATAACGCGAGGAGATATTTGCTTTTGAAACGGTCCAAATTCGAACCAAAAAAAAAAAAAAAAAAAAAAAAATTTTTCTTAAGATACCAATGATCTTAAGTTGACCCAAGCCTCCACTAGATTGTAATGGCACCACAAAAAAATCCCAACTCCGCAAAAAAAAAGAATGTTTCGATGACTACATTCAACTCAAACGATAATGACAGTGACAACGACTCAAACAATAGCATCAGCGAGGCCCTTAGCGAGGCCCTTATTCTGACGTTTGACCCCGCAAATCCTCTATACAACCCCAAGCTCCAGAAAAAGCCCCCCCCCCCGGTATCCCCCGCGATTTCCATATCCGACAATCCTTATGCAGGCCTTGACTTCAATCCCAAGTCCAACATACCAAATAAATATATTCCTAAACCAAGGTCGGAATCCGAGGGTCAAATCCTCACTCGGCCAATATTTGAGCTTGACAACAACAAAATTATGCCCCCCGAACAAAGTAAAAACCGAAAATCCGTCAAGGACCGAATTCGAAACAGCAAAAACGCCCCTCCCCCCCTCAACGCTTATGTCAGGCCCGACGTACGAGTCGCAATGTCAAAGGCCGCCGCTATGGAGGGAATCAACTCTTCCACTAAAGACAACGACAACAACTTGCATTTCGATGCTGACAACAACGACGGCGGCGACCAAAGCTCCGCGAGTCCAAAAAAAGAAAAAATTGCTTTTGGGATTCAGGACGCGCTGGACTTTAACACGCTCACCCAGCTGCGTAAAGTGTTTTTCCAGAAGGAGGATAGTAGCAGCGAAGAAGAGGAGGTAGGGTTTGGCGGTGACAAAAGTGATAATGACAATGAAAATGACAACGAAAACGATGACAACGATGACAATATTGTTAATGACAACTCCTCCAATGCTGACAGTGATGGCGGTGGCACAGAGGGAAAACAAGACGCCGAAGTTGAGTTTTCAGCTTATACTCCACAATCTCCCATCCACAGACTGAACAACACCTCCCCGAAGGTGACCTCCCCAATGCAAAAGGCAAAAATGGAAATGGCTGCAATCACAAGGGAGGAGAACAAAAAGAAAAACAAGCACACCATTGACTTCATGCTGGACGAAGCGGACGAGGACGACGGGGTTGACGATGATTTCGACGGAGTGTGGGAGTCCCGGGGGCTGGACTTGGACGAGTTCATCGACGAGTTTGGCCACATCATTGGGGCGGACCTGTCGCGCCAGCAGCTCCAAATGATGTTCATGAAAATTGACGCGAACAGCGACGGTGACGTGAGCTGGGACGAGTTTACGAACTGGCTGTTGAAAATGGAGGCTGGAGCGAGTCACGGGGACGAGAACGAGTTTGGCGATCTTAGTTGCTTGCACGAGCAAAGGGGGGAAAGCAAATCCTTCCACAGCGGAATGGTGGGAACGCTGCTCAGCGTTAAACTTCCCGGACACGCGTACGTGACTGGGGGCAGGGACGGGACGTTCAGAATGTGGAACTCGAGCACGCTGGAGCACATACGGACCGTTTCCATAGTCGAGTCAAACTTCCACTACACCAAACTCAACGCTGATCGAAAGTCAATCCCGGGAGCAAAATCCTTCATGAAAGGGGGAGTGGCTCAGGTGAAGACCACAAAGAAGAGGATGTGGATAACAGATATTGTGGTGATGAGCCTCTCCAACAAGCTCGCCGTTAGCTCGGCTGATCGAATGATCACCTTCTTCGACCTCTTCACAATGGAGGTGAGCTGTCGGCTACGAAATTTGTCCCACTCTCCCTCGAGCATGACCTACCACACGAACGTCACGAATTCGCGGCAGTACTTAACGTTTGGCGACGATGCGGGTTTTTTGCACTGCCTGCAGCTGAAGCCTCAGTTCCACTTTGACGAGGGGTTGAACAGCGAGGGCAACGACGCATTCGAGTACTGGAAGGGAAAGGGTGTGGATTTAGAGAGGCAGGGGTTGCTGAGTTACTACAGTAACAAGCTTCACAAGGACTGGATCACGCACGTTACGCACATTGGGGATTTGCAGCCAAACATTTTGACCTGCAGGTGAGTTGAGAGTTGAGTGTTGAGAGTTGAGTCGAGTCGAGTCGAGTCGAGTGAGCGGAGCACATTATTAACATACTATTTCACAGCTTGGATAAAACGGTCAAGTTCTTCAACGTTGACAAGAAGAAGACGGATAGAACGTTCAGCGGTCACAAGAACGGGGTGCAAGCGCTCGTTTACGTGCGAAGCACCAAGTGCATGGCGAGTTGTGGTGGAGGTGAGAGAGCGAAGCGAGCGAGCCTTGAGGAAGACGAGAATGCGAGCCACTATTAAACTAACATTATTCTCAATTTTTTGGCTCGCTCGCCTCCCACCTGATACATTAAAAATGCGCACAATCTCGCTTCGCTCGGCGCAGGCCGAACAATATTAACTTGGAACCCGCACACGTGCTCAATCATGCAAACTCTCCAGGGGCACATAGCGCCGGTCACTCACTTGAGCGTTGACGAGCTGAACGGAAGGCTAATCAGCTTGAGTTTGGACAAAGCTATCAAATTCTGGGACACGGCAACGTGGCGGTGCGTCCAAACAACCGTCGACCACACAAACTATCGGCCGGACAACGTGATTAGCAGCTTGTTCTGGGACTACGAGCAGCAACAGCTGCTGACCGGAGGGAATCGACTCAAGCTGTGGCACTCCAAGGGGAGCGAGGGGCACCACTCGAACACCAGCCACAGCGCTCCAATTTGCGCGGCTCTGTACAACTCGAACTTCCAGCAAGTGGTGTCCGGTGATAACAACAGCGTTGTTCAAGTCTGGAGCATCGAGTCTGGGCAAATGGTCTTTCGATTCGACAAGCTCCATGGAGAAAGCAAGATCACGAGCATGGCTTTCGACTGGAGCATGCGTCGGTTGATAACCGGGGCGCACGACGGAACGTTGAAGGTGAGTGAGTGAGCGGGTTGTGGGCAGGTAATATATTTTCCATCATCTTAACAGACAGACCAACATGTGCACAATGCAGATGTGGAACTTTTCCAACGGACAGCAGTTGAAGGAAATGCACCCTGCATTGGGGGACGAAGAGGGTGAAAATGGCGCAAAAATTGACCAAGCGCTCACGAATGACTCGGAAGTGACTGCTGTGCAATACATTCTTGAGCAGGGAGGAACGGACGAGATTGCACACAAGTTCATCGTGAGCGTGGGGTGGGACCGGAAAGTTCGGCTGTACGTCGACGACGACGAGGAAGAGTGCGAACCGCACAGGGTTTTGCCCACGTCAGGTTTTCACGGACACACGGACGATATACTGTGCGTCGAACACTGCGAGCCGATGCTGCTGGCAACCGGAAGTTACGACGGTGAAATTGTCATTTGGAGCTTGTCGAGTGGAAGTGGGCGGTTCTTCCTGAGGCTGAGCGACTACGTGGAGACCGAAGAGGAGCTTAAGACGAGCCCGAAGAAGCCTCGGTCAACAACGAAAAGACCGAGTTTGGCAAAAGCAGGAACCAGGAAGAAAAGCGTTTTGGACGAAATTGCCATGGACGTCCAGAGCGAGTTGTTAATGGTTCCAAAGAAGCCCGAATTCTCTCACACACAGCACGGTGAGTACCACTTCGGGGCGTCTCACAGGAAACTTGTGGAGGACAAGAAAAATAATAGCTATAATGAAAGTGAGGGAATAAATATAACTGAGCACCACCACACGGCAAGGGCGGCCGGCGTCAACGACGAATTTTCCAAAAAGAGAACGTGGACGCTAAACGAGGGAGAGCTGAAATCTAAGGACGACTTGGAGGTTGGAGAGGGAGGGGTGTGTCAAGTTGTTGAAGAAGTTGAGGGGATAAATATTGTTGGTGGAGCTGGAGCTGGAGCTGGAGCTGGAGCTGGAGCTGGAGCTGGAACTGCGGACGACGACGCCTTCAACTTGATGAAAAGCAAATTCAAAAAAACAAAAGTTGACAAGAGGAAGACTGTGCGAACGGACGTCATGGCGCGCGAGCTGGAAATTTCAAAAGTGCGAGATGCAGCCAACAGGAAATTCGAAAACGAAAAGGATTTGAAAAACTTGAACGAAGAGCAAAAGACTAAAGAGGGCAAGGCGGACGACAACGGGAATGTTGCGATTGAGTGCTTGCTCTTCTTGAAGCAGAAAAGGGTCGGGGAAAGTTTGGGGCAGACCTTGGTGAGCTCGGGTGCGGACGGAAAAATTAGATTTTGGAGCGTCAAGGATGGAAGCCTGTGCCACGTGCTGAAGAGCGGCCACCCAAACGAGGCGAGCGTCACGTGCATGACGAGCGACGACCCGAATAATGAGTACTTGTTTACGGGATGTGCGGGCGGGTACGTCAAGGTATGGAGCTTGAAGAGCTTGGAGAAGGCCGCTGGACAAAGGTTGCACCGAAGATTCAGTGTGTTTGGAGACAGTGAAAGTGTCGAGGAGGCGGATGGGGAAATCGGGGGTTACGGTGGATTCAGCACGCAGAACCACGAAAACTGGGCCAAGGCGGCACTGTTCGCGAGAGAGGAGAAAGGCAAGGGGAAAGTCTTGACCGGGAACGACAGGGGGCCCGGACTGGGGGCAAGTAGAGGCGCTCAAACAAGAATGAGCAGGCAAACTTTCAGCGGCAGGGGAAGCACGTTCGTGCCGCCGGAGGCAACAAAAGGGGGAGGAGGAGGAGGAGGAGGAGGAGGATTGAAGAACAGGAGGAACAGCATGGTCGAGGCCGATTATGTGATGCCCAAAGTATACGAGATGGCGTTCTGGAAGGCACACACTGGACCGCTAGTTAGCATCCAGCACGTTGGAGTCTGGGGGGGGAAGGTGAGCATGTGCTGCGCTGCGCTGCGCTGCGCGGCGTGCGAGGTGATTTTTATTTGTATTTCTCGAATTCATATTTCTAACTTTGTTTTCAGGAACTGATCTTGACGGCAAGCACAGATTGCAACGTGTCAATGTGGTCGCTGAAGGGCGCCCACATCGGAATATTTGGGAAAACAGACAGCTGGAGCTTGACAAACACCGGCAACTGGCTGAATACCAAGGAACACAGCGTCGACAGGTACGTCACCAAGGGCAAGGGGAAGGGGAAGAAGGGGAGGGGTGGGGTGCTCAACGACGGAGATGGAGATGACGGGGGCGGAGAGCTCGGAGGGAGGGGGAAGAACAGTAGCAACGGGGGAGAGAATGGTAACAGCAGCAGCAGCAGCGAGGAGGACGAAAAGACAATGCTGCAGACTTTGAACCGAAAAAGGAGAATGAGCGGAAACGACGAGTTCAACAAGTACAGGGAAAAAAGTAAAACGAAGGAGATGAGGCGATTCATGAAGAAGGCTTACCCGAAGTATCAAAACGAGGTAAAAAACGCAGAGAAAATATTGGAGAGGTACTACTACGCGTACGCAAAGGCAAAGCTAGAGAAAAAAATTTCAATGCACGCGCAGGTCAGAATCAATGGAAACTCTGCTGCTGCCGCAGCAAACACTAGCAAGAACGTTTGGGGCGACGGCAAGAGTTTGCTGATGCAGAACTTGCTGTGGGATCAGCGGTGGGGGAAGGGGTTGAGCATCGAGAAGAAGGAAGAGGGCGGGGAGAGCGACGAGTTCAAGAGAGAACTGGAAAATACTTTGAGCACGAAGCTCCAGGAACGGATGAAGCAGAAGCAGAAGAAAATGGAAGTTTTGAGGGCGGGGTACGTACACGTTGCGCACAACCTGCACGTGCACAGCGTGAGCGACGTGGAAAACTGCCGTGGACATGCTCTAGTTCAAGAAAGAAAGGGGGAGAAGAAAAAGACCAGGGGGGATAGGTGGCTAGGTTTTTGAATGGAATTGAAATGGGCGGGGATTTGATTTCATGTATAGTGTTCAAAAGGGATCTTAACATTGCGCACGACATCGAATTGCATCATGACCTTGCAGCGTACAAAAACGAAGTGCGTCACTTTTTTCAATTTAGAATTATCAATTTCCTAAGATCTTTTCAGATGAAAAATGGGGAAAAAAATAAGATTCTAAAATATCCTTCTCAAAGTTCAGTTCTCACACGTGAGGTTCGTGGATCTCATTTTTTGTCCTTTTCCACATGTTCGCATCCGTCGGTTTGCCGTCCTTTTCGTGCTTCAGAACGGCGTACTTGCCCCTACTCCACCCGCTGATGAGAAGGTGGAGGGTCCTCGTGCCGTCCTCCTTGTTAACCACGTAGTGCGGGTGGGTGTGGTGCAAGTGCTTGAGAACCGGGATGCCAAGTTGCCCGGGCTCAATTGTAGACAGTAGCCGCTCTCCCGAGTGGGCATACACCGAGGCAGTTTTTTCCGGCGACGACGTGATGGGAGCAAGCGCGTTCATGACGAAGAAGTTGTCGTCCGTGGCATGGGCCACGTTGCAGATGCGCGCCCCGTGGGGGATATCGGGAAGGACGCGGACGAGCTTACCCTCTGGGGTGAACTCGCATACTTCGCACGCCTCGCGGTTAGCCACAAAGATTTTGCCATCGTGGGCAAAGATCCCTGCGCCGAGCGAAGCGAGGCGCATTTTTAATGATACACGAGAGAACCAAGCGAACCAAAAGAATTGAGTGAGTTAGCTTAGTAGTGTGGATGTAGCCATTTCTTCTGTGTCTGTAGCCATTTCGCGCACTTCATCGCGAGTATTCTCGTCTTCCAAAAGGTTCGCTCTCTTCGCTCGCTCACCGTGCGCGGTCTGAAACTTGCCGGGGGTGGATTTACCAGTGCCGACCAGGGGATCTTTGCCTCCCCACGCAGTCGGTCCCCACTCGAAGAGCTTGGTCTTGTCGTTGAAGCTCGCTGTCAGCACAAAGTCTCCATCGCAGTAGCCAGTGACGGCGTACAGTTTGCCGTTTAAGAAGGTGACGTCGGTGACGGCGAATGCCGGAGACTTGATTTGGTCCCAGGGTAGCTGCTTGATCGTTTTTTTACTATAGTAACCGTTTGCCTCGTCGAAATTGAACTCGCCGCCACTGGGGGCGGTGAGCTCCTGAAGCACCGTGCCATCAAGCTGGCAGATGAGAATACGTGCCTTCTCGTTCTGTGCCAAGGCGACAAAGGTTTGGTTCTCGAACTTGAAAACGCAAATCCCGTGACAATTGTCCTTTAATCTAGGGTCCGTGCCGATTTTGGTCCAGGTCTTTAGATCCGGAGAGATCGTGCAAAGGCCATAATTAGGGATACCGGTGTACACAACTCCGGTAGCGGAATCTTCAGAAAATCCGCCATGAAGATCTTTTTCGTATTTTTTGGCGCAGTCCGGAAAAGCACCAGTCAAGGTCGACTCCCACGAAAAAACTGCGTTGCCTTGGCCAGTGAATTGCTTCACGTCGAATTGGGCCTTGAGTTGAGCTCTCATGACTTCAATGGTCTGCTCGAGTTGGTGGAGCCTTTCGTGGTCAGAGTTTCCATGGGAGTGGTCTTCGTGATTGCCATGGGCAAATGCTGGGGTAGGAGGTGTAAGAAAAGTTGTGGCTCCAGCTGCAGCCAGGAGGGCAGGTGCAGCGGCACGTGCGGCAAGGCGGGAGAACATGTAAAAATGTAAAATTATTTGGTTTTGATTGGTAGTTGCACCAATTTGCCACTTTTCACCTTTTGGGAATGCTATGCTATAGCATATTAAACACTTAAATTTGTAAAGTTACCAAGATATTTGGACACAAATGATGCGGGACACCACACACATCATGCTTCATGGACTGTTACTAACTTACGTTTTGGCTGCTGCCTCAGCAAGCAAAGGAAAATCGATATTCGGGAGGTCTTATTCACCCACAACCTATTCGAAGTTCAAAAATTCTTCACACCCAGGAACGGCGAATTGTTCCGAGCTCTTCTACGAGCAAACAATCGACCACTTCACTTCAACCCCCCCCCCCCTGAGATACACTACATACAACCAACGATATTTCCTCAACGTTGATTACTATGATTCAACAAAACCTGCAACGATTTTCTTCTACTTTGGGAATGAAGCGGACGTTTCTTTGTACGTGAACAACACCGGCTTGATGTGGGAATCGGCTGCTGATTTCAACGCAATTCTTCTGTTTGCAGAGCACCGATATTATGGCGTTTCGCAGCCGTTTGGCGCGGACTTTGACATCACGAACAAGGATTTGATGCAGTATTTGTCTGTGGAGCAGGCCCTCGCTGATTATGCGGAGCTTCTGCACTTTGTCCGGAGCGACTTGAAGGTGGGGGAGGATGTTGCAGTCATCGGCTTCGGAGGGAGTTACGGGGGCATGCTTGCGTCGTGGGGACGGTTCAAGTACCCCCAGCACTTCGACGGGGTGATTGCAGGTGAGCGAACAGTTTTTCCTTTTTTGGAAAGACTTGAGCGATGAAGTGCGCGAAATGGCTACAGTCATAATGGCTAAATCCACTACAAACCACTACAAAGCTAACATTATTCCACCCAAACCGTTTGGTTCGCTCGTTTCGCTCGTCTTTCATTAAAAATGCGCCTCGCTTCGCTCGGCAAAGCCTCCGCTCCAATAATTTCCTTCGTAGGTCAGAAGGTAGATCCGAACTTCTTCGCCGAGGGAATGACGTACGACGTTAAGGAATCTGGCGGGGTGGACGACAACGGCGCTTGTGAGGCAAACTTGCGAAAGGCTTTCGAGCAGGAGTGGCTGGTCGAGCTGGCAAAGAGCGAGGCGGGGAGGAAGCAGCTGAGCAGTGGGTTGGGGCTGTGTGACGAGGTCGGCGACGCGTCAGCGGGTTTTGACGCAATGTACTGGCTGAACAGCGCCCTGAGTTACATGGCAATGGGCGACTACCCCTACTCGAGCGATTACATCTTGAACGGCGACGGATTTCTGCCAGCGTTCCCTGTTGTAGAAGCATGCAAGTTTTTGGGCGAGGACATGACAAAGGGTGGGGAGGAAGAGGACGACTTGCTTGCGGGCTTGAGTTTGTTTGCGGGCGTCTACTACAACAACAGTGGATCTGTAGAGTGCTACAACTTGACCTCGGCAGTGAACCCGGCGGCCGAGACTCAAGAAACGCTGTGGAACTTTCAGGTGAGCGAGCGAAGCGAGCGAGCCTTGTGACAGAAGAGTACGAATCGACTAACCCACTCTCACTTTTGCTCTTGCTCTTGCTCTTGCAGTACTGTACCGAAATTTTCCAAATCTTTGGGCAAGAGGGGGGTGAGACTGACATCTTCTGGAACGCGCCGTGGGACGCGGAGGAAGCAGCGGAGAACTGCGCAACCATGTACTGGGGAGAGGAACCGAGGCAAGAGTTCATTTACGAAAGCTACGGAGATATTGAGGAGTGGGCGAGAGCGACGAGCAACATTGTTTGGAGTAACGGAGAGCTAGACCCGTGGAGGGGTGGGGGGGTGGGACAGAACCTCAGCGAGAGTCTGTTGAGCGTGGTTGTGCCCAAAGCGGCCCATCACGTGGATTTGTTTTTTGCCAACGAGGGGGACACGGCGGAGATTTTGGCCGTGAGGGAGTTCGAAAAAGGGCAGATGCGGGTGTGGGCGGAGAGCAGGAGAAACTAAATTGTGTGGTGCTTTAAACTATTTATCTATATTTTGGAGGAGGTGCTCGAAAAGCAAATCCACAGCTTGCTGCGGTGTGGTGTTTTTGCGAGCGTCAGGGCAATTCAAAATTGGGTTGAGATTCGGGATGGAACTGGCTTTCAGAATGTGATCAAACACTGGTTGGATTGAGAGACGATCAGCATGCTGGCTGGCTACAGCAAACGAGGGCTCGGCGTGGTAAGTCTGGTGCCAGAAGCCAGGAGGAATAATTATGAGATCGCCCGGGTGTTGAATTATTGTTTTGAATGTGTATTTGCCGAGAGAGGAGGGAGGGGGGAGAAGAATGTGATCGTTGTAGTAACGCTCTCGCGAGTCTCTTGTACCGTGGACAACAATCTCAGCTACTGGGGGGATATGTGAGTTGGGGATGTCGAACAGTGTCAAATCGCTTTGCGTTCCAAATGATAGATTTTGGTCGTTCCAAGCACTTGGGAGTCGGTAGGAGTTTAACGAGTCACCAAGATCATCTAGGGGTGTTGAATCGTGAGGAATTATGAACCGCCAGATCTTTGCTCCTTCCAGAAGAACCGAAGTACCTATCCAATCGAACGGGTCGCGGTGAAGCGTTGAACGAGACCCTTGGCCAGCGATCACGAGTGCATCTGTAGGTTTCGCATCACCGGGAAAGTGGTCGAACCACGAACGACGCTCAGAAAAAGCGCCGTGGGATGGTGGAGGAGGCTGGTCTAACAAGCCTTCGTGGAAGAAGTAGAACGCTCGTTTTGGAGTTGACTGGTACATTGCACGAGTTATGAAATCGTCTAGGGTGCTCGTGGCTGCTATTGTGTCGCTTGGTTGTTGAATTTGATAATCAATTGTTAGATGAGAAGACGATTTGATGAAGTTTGAGCACCAGCTTTTGCATTCAGGCAAGTTTACAGCCTTCTTAATTAGTGTCGGTGTTGTGAACGCATTTGTCAAACAACAAAAGGGCACAAACAGAATGATTGTGATTATACACATATTGGGTGTCACTGGAACAACTACTGTGCTAACAGCCCCCTATATAGGGAGCAGTAAGGCAGAACTGACGGTGGGAACAAACACGAGCAAATTGTAAATT
>Ga0302116_1001861_pt1 | contig 12580 bp, 11 predicted proteins | sample AG5_SCM_MG_FD_203124 | JGI IMG/M metagenome (GOLD analysis project Ga0302116, IMG submission 203124) | Marine microbial communities from Western Arctic Ocean, Canada - AG5_SCM | ecosystem: Environmental > Aquatic > Marine > Oceanic | place: Canada: Western Arctic Ocean | collected 2017-10-01 | reverse complement strand
TGGTGGCGTCGTACCGAACCATCATATACATCGCGTGCGACAGTAACAGCTTGGTGCGGGATTTTGTAGACCGCGGGTTGGCGGAGACGCACTCCATAAAACGGAGCGCCGTTTTCGACCACTTCCCGGGTTCGAAATTCGTAGAGGTGGTCGTGTGGCTGGAGCGACGACGAGACGCGTCCGCGTGACGACTTTAACCGGAGCGTGGGTAGTGTCGGGTAGGAATTCGTGATAGCGAATGATGCAACTCGTAATAGCAGCAAAACTAAAACAGTCACAACAGTCCAGACCAACTCAGCGACTCGGGAACGCCGACGCATGGCTACGTTGCGCGGCTGTATCGAGCCAACGCGTGGGTAATATGTAATGCGCTGGCTGTGTGTCGAGAAAAGATAACCCAAGAGTTAACACGCGGGCCAGTGGAGTGGGTGTGTCGTTGATGCCGGCGTCGTGCAGGGCTTATTGGATTCCGACATGATAGCAAACCGCATTGAAATGACATTTCGTGTTGAATGCGAGTGACACTTCGACTTCTGGATTTGTCGACGTGGTGCCTTTTCGCCAGTTCGAAAGTCGCGTGTCGACCGAACGAGGCTCAGGTGCTCGCGACCGCGTGGTGTCGCTTGCGCACTTCGCTTGCGCACTTCGTGACGCGCGCGCGTGCCAGCGATGTCGAGCTCGACGTTGCGTTGGGCAGTGGCTTGCGCGGCACTCGCGTTTTGCGCGACGTTCGCGGACAGCGCGCCCGAGACGGTTTGGGACCACGCCTCCCCGTCCTCGCGTTTCGAAACCGCGACCGCGCAAGGCGGTCGCGGGCAACACTTGGACATGGAGAGCACGAAGTTGGAGAGCAGCTCGAAGTTGGATAGCACGAACGTGAGCGTTGATGATGCGTACGATACCTCTCAATTCGCGGACTGGCGTGACACGCGTGATGTCCGGACGCGACCCACGCCTCGAGTCCGGGACGCGAACAGCGATATTCTCGCCCGGATACTTTCCCTGACCGCGGGGCTTCCGCGGGACGCCATGGAGACGGTGCGCGGCGCCGTGGCGGTGGCGCGTTCCGCGAACGAACTCGGTGCGATTCTCGGTGACCTCACGGCCGCGGCGAGTGATACGTTCCGGGACGAGCTGTATTGGCGAGGAGAAGGTGGCGAGGGTACTACACACGTGGAGGGACAACTCGAGGGGTCTCTCGCGAACGTCGCCGAAACAAATCGCGACTCTTCAGGGGGTTCTTCGTCGGGCGTGAGTTTCCGCGGCCTCGGGCCGTTTTCCGTGAAACGAACGGAGGTGACGTTTTACTGGCCATCCCTCGGGTTTGCGGGGACCCAGCGGCAATCGCCGTTCGTCAACGCGGTGGTGTTCACCCCGGATGCGATCGAAAACGAAACACACGAGCCCGGTTTCGGCGGAACCGCCCGACGTTTCAACGGTTCCCAAAACGTCTCCGGCTCTCGCCAAAAATACCCCGCGCTCGCGTTTTCCATCGGGTGGAATTCGTGGACGGAGCGGTACGAGAAAACCCTGGCGCACCTGGCGTCGCACGGGTTCGTGGTGGTTGCGCCTACGGTGGCGGATCGCAAAGTGCGGCCGCTGTTCGCGTTCGAGCGTTTATCGGATCACTTAAGGGCGTGTTTGGGGTGGGTCGTGAGGGAAACCAACCGCAGAAACTCGGACTTGTTCGGCACGGTGGATGTCACCAGTTTAGGCATGTTCGGACACAGCAGTGGCGCGGGCGCCGCGATCAAAGCCACCGTGGACGCCAAGCGGTTCAACGTTCCGGGTTCGTCACAAGGGAGCGCAAACGGAAACGACGCAAACGACCGGAACCAAAACTTTGAGGATATCGAAACCGTGCAAGCAATCGTGGGCCGAAACGTGCGTTTGTGTTTCCCAAATCCAAAGACTGTTTGCTGATTGTCCCCAGAGTAATTATTCCGACACGTTGCGAAAGACTGACACTTTTCTGTTACACTCACAGATCCGCGCCGTGGCCGGCCTTGGCGCGTTTCTGGAATCGAGCGGCTTGCAACACGACGACCTCGGTAACCTGCGGGACGTTTCTCTTTTCCAGCTCGCGGGTCGACGGGATTCGCACGTCACCCCCCGGCAAATCGCGGACATCGCCGCGGCGGCGGTCCACGCCGTGCCCAGAGCCGTGGGCGTTTTGAGGTACGGCACGCATTGCTTTCTCGACGAAGAGGACGAGTACCCGTATCCAGATTCGCAATGCACCGCCGCGCTCGCCGGGTACGAGCGATACTCGTTGACCAACCCCCGGGATGCGCCGGTCACGTCGTCATCGTCGTCTTTGTGGTCGGGAGGGTCGCTTTTCAGTGCCGGCAGTTACGGTAGTAGTGCTGCGGCGTCGTGGGGAGACAACGGGGATGACGACTTTGCCGACGACGACGAAAACGACGGAAACGAAAACGACGACGCCGCTCTCGTGATGTCGCCGTTGAATCAGCAATCCGCAACCAGGGAGTGGCTCACCACGTTTTTCACCGCGGAGTTGCGAGGGGGAGAGTTGGGCAGTGATGCTGGTGATGCCATTGATGAAACTTCCGCGAACGAGTACGAAAAAACGTGCGCCAGAGAGGCGCGACGGAAGATGTGGGGAATGGAAAACGATTCTGGAATGAAAAAGGACCGGCAAACGCACTCGGGTTTGGCCAACGGCGGGCGCGGCGGGTTCCGCGGCTCCGGTGAGTTAAAGCTCGAGTTAAAAGCCAGATCGCCTATTGAGGAAACGGGGCTGGAGTCCTTTGGCGTGCCCCCGGAGTTCGACGTCACCCTGAGCCAAGACCCGAGGATGTCAAGAGTCGAGGTGCTGGCGTGGACGGGGTAGCTTTTGATGAGTGAATAAAAAATAAAACGCTTGTTTTCGTTTTCGGGAATAAAATCACCTCTTTCGTTTTCGCAACCGCCACCAGCCAGCCACTCCAATCGCGCGCGATGGAGCTCCTGCCGCAGGTGGAGTCCGCGGTGGATTCGTTGCTCTGGGACCGCGCGGACCCGGTGAAGCGTCTTGCGGCGCTGCAAGTGTTGTTGCTAGTGTCGGTGTGTGAGCCCGGGGTGGAGGCCATCAAGGCGCACGGCGGCATCGACCGACTTCGCAAAGCGTTGCAGTGGGACGAAGACGCGATGGAGGTCGCGGCGAAAGCGCTCGCGGCTTGCAGCGGCTCCACGGCGAGGGGCCCTGGTGTCCGGGTGTTCACGTTCACCGGCAGTGGCGAACACGCACATGTAACACACGCGGTGCGTGTGCGCGAGACGGACTATGTGCAGGGGGGCTTGGGGTGGAGAGTATGGGCGTCGGGGGTGGTGATGTGCCGAGAGCTGATTCAGCGAACCGCCGAAAAAACGATAACAATAAAAAACCAAATCATCCTCGAGCTCGGCGCCGGGTGCGGCGTGGTTGGTTTTCTGTGTGCCAAGCTGGGCGCAACGGCGGTGACGTTCACGGACTACTTACCTGGACTTCTTGTTAATTTGGACAAATCGGTGGAGCTGCAACGGGAGGATGAAGATGGCGAAACTTGTAGCACGTCTACTTCGGAAACCAACGAAACAAACGCTTCGCGTGAAACGCGCTTTCGCGTGAAGCATCTGGAATGGCTTGCGAGCGACCCTGTATTACACAACCAGTGGAAGCAAAAAAGACCGATGGGAGGGGACGGGAGCTGCAGCGCGAATGAGCTGCAGAACGAGAATGCTACGCGAAACAGGTCGTTAGCGCCAGATGAAACGTTTTCCCTAATTCTGGGGAGTGACGTGTGTTACGAAGATCCGTTACCGCGAGCGCTGGCGGCGACGATTTGCAAAAAATTAGCCAATCCCGGGCTCGCATGGTTAGTTCTGCCAGTCAGGGACTGGCCGGATGAACCGGGATTCACCGTGATTGACAAGCTGGTGGAGTCGCTGAAAACGTACGACCCGGAGTTACAAATAACAGTCGAAAAAGCCCCCGATTTGCGGGACGAGGAATACGAAGGAGGAACCTTCGTGCGGCACGCGCTCGGGATGGTCAGCGTCTGGGTGAGACGAGGTGCACCGTAGGAAAATAATTCGAGGGCGAGGGCGCTTGTTAGTTGGAGCGTTGTGCGTTTCTTCGTGCGTATTTTTCGTAGACTAGTCTATTAAGCGCGTTGCCGCATCATCGAAAAGGTTTCATATTCGCTCGTCGTCGTCGTCCTATTCGTCAGACAAACTTCCGTCGCTCTCGACGTACCCGAGGTCTGCCGTCTTAGCGTGCGTCAACTAGCACCATGGGCAGCCGTTCGCGCGAGCCCACTGCAGCATCCCCGAGGTGTCCGCGCGTCGCCGCCCAGAAGCACGTATCCTCGTTCCGCGGGCATCCGTTCGCGTGCGCCCACTGCAGCACCTCGAGATGCCCGCCATATGCCGCCCAAATGCACGTCTCCTCGTCCCACGGGCATCCGTTCACGCGCAGCCTCTGCAGCGCCTCGAGGTGCCCGCTCTCTGTCGCCGCCGCGCACGTGTTTACGTTCCACGGGCAGCCGTCCGCGCGCAACATCTTCAACTCCTCGAGCTGTCCGCTCATCGCCGCTGCCATGCATAGGAACCCTATATTCGACAAGCGACATCCCCGTTGCAGGCGCTACACCGCGCGTAAACATCCAAGGCACGCGGCACGATATTCACTAAGCTCTTCAAACTGAAGCCCCGTGTCTGCCACCGCGTCGCGCATCGCACGGCTCACCGCTGGGAGCCGTGCGAGATCTGCGGGGTCGTTGAAATACTCAGATCTGAGAACGTGCGTGACGACGAGGTGGTCGGGAAGGCCCGGGATGGCCTCGTCCGCGTGAGTATCGCGCTGGCGCTTTCTCATGAACGCGCGAGCTAGCACACCGCGCACAGCGTCGAAGAACATCGCGATACGTGTGGGTGTCGTGTGCGCATCGTTGTGCGTCGTGGCTTCCGACAAACGATTATTGCTCATGGAGAAGTTGAATTTCAAATTTAGCGCGTGGTGATATCTCGAGCACTACCCTGGATCCACAAAACTCCGCATCGTAGTATCAAGGATATCAAATACCGTATCAAATAGTCGTTCAAAACACACCTCAAATAGTCGTCACCGAGGACCCTCCGCTCCTAGTCCCTGTCCGACAACCCCTTGAAGTAGTCCTTGTAAAGCTCTTCCCTGACTTTCCCCAGCTCTTTCACGTACTCGCCGTACCCCGCGAGGCGCTTGACGTCCTTCTTGGTCATCACCGGGTGAAACGCCCAGACCTTTCGTTTCATGTACTCGATGGTTGCCAGCAAACACGTCAACACGAACAACACGTACGCGCCTCCGTGAGGAACACCGAGCCATCGGGGTTTTACCGTACCGGTGTTTACGTCGGTGAATGGCAAAAACGCCAGAAGCGTGGCTTCCATCACGTCGTACTTGCTCGCCTTTGCGAGCGGCAGCAAGTGCCCCGTCACGATCTGTCGTACCGGCCCGAACGCGAAGGTTTCGCACAATGACACATACAACGTGATGACGCCAACCACGACCTGTACGAAGTAAAAGCCCCAGCCTTTCAAAGCCCTTTGGTTGTTTTCCTTCCGGTTCGCTTTGTCCGTCAAGTGCGCTTCGCCGATTTTCCGCAAGATGGACGCGCAGTCGTTCTTCATCGTGGTCAGGTTTTTCTGAACTGTCAGGCGGATGGCTTTATCGATGTCCTCGCAAACCTCTTCCAACGCGTTGGGAATCGGCACCTTCAACGGCCGGTCGTCGTCTCTTGGTAAATAGATCGTCGGGAGCTTAAACGCGTGCGAGTTCTTGATCCGCCCCGCTAAGTTCTGCGTGATCTGAATCAGCACGCGCTGCCGGTCGTGTTCCTTCTCCACCTGGTCCGCTTTGCTCATGTAGTACGCCAGTTTCTCGGCGTGCTTTTCGTTTAAACGTTCAACAGCGGTCATGGTTCGCTTGCAAAGCGCCTGGCCGATGGGGTCGAAGAAACACAGGATCAAATCAACGTGATCCGCGAGGTACACTATCGATTCAACCACGTCGAACGGGTACTCCATCTCGCCGTCCACCAACCCCGGGGAATCCAGAAGGTCGACACACGCGAAGTTCTTTGCCTTGCTCGTGCTGATTTCCGTGAACACGTTCTCCGTGATGCCTTTGAACTGTTGAAGGCCGTCGATGTGGTCGTAAAACGCGAACGTCGCGTCGCCTTTCAGCGTTTCCCTTTTCCGGCCGGACGTGACATACGTGAACCCCCTCGTCTCGATCGCCACGCCGGTGGTCTGCACCTCCTCGCTGATGTACCAGTTGATGAACGACGATTTACCAGCGCTGTGGTTGCCGATGATCATCACGTTCACTTTCTTGCGCGGCTTGTGGATATCCGTGAGGTTGAGCAACGGGTCTGCTGCGATCTGTAAAATACCCACGCTCCCGGCGCCTTCTTTTTCGGCAGTCCCATCCGAACTCACCAAGCCTTTGGCGTACAAGTCGTGGATCCTGCGAAGAATCCGTTCGGTGGAACTCATCCCATTCAGCGCGTCCTCGGCGGACTTGGGCACAGGGTCCTTGGGTTTCTTGGCGTCCTTGCTTCCCATGACGAGAGATCGCGTGTGGGACAATGATCAAAAGCACGCGTTCTGGCGTGAAACTGTGAAAACGAACGGACTGCCAAAACTTCTCAGTTTTGAACGTTGGAATCGTTGTTATTGTGCCTACACCCAGGTGTGCCTCCGCACTCCCCTCCGCACCGTCTGACTCGCCATCGCGTGGCTCGCATCGCGCCATGGAGGACGAGAGCGGTAAGAACAAGGCGCTGGGTGTCCCGGGGTTGATGCTTCGCGCGGGACGACGGGTTGTTGGAGATGTCAAGGCATTGCACGTCAAAGCGCTGCCGTGGCGCCAACTCGTGGACTACCGCGCGGTGTCCCTACCCACCGGCGCGTACGACGGGTTACGCCGGGTACGAAGGAACACCAACGACTTTGGGTACAACTATTTCCTCGTGGTGCTGGCGTTGACGGCGACGTGCTTGGTGTTAAACCCGTCGTTGTTACTGCCAATCTTTGGAATCTTGGTGGCTTGGTTGTACGTCTTGCGAGTCCGCGCTGCTGATGTGGTAGTCGCGGGCAAAACCTTCGGCGTCCACGCGCAACGCATAGGGCTTGTTTTCGTCGCGATTGCGGTGCTGCACTTCGGTACACGCGTATCAGCCCTGTTGTTCAGTGTTTTGTTTTGGGGTGTTTTAGGTTGCGCGACGCATGCGGTACTCATCACGCCCAACGCCGACGACGACGCGCCAACCGAAGGCGGCTTTGTTAATTACTTCACGGCAACCGCCGCGAGCGCGTACGGCGGGGTGAAACACGGCGTACAAGCCGTGGGCGTTCCGTCGCAGTGGTTCAGCGCCGCGGACGCCGCGTTTTCGAAACTCGGATGGGCGGTGTGAGGGGGTACTGGTAGATAGATATGTGCTTGCAACGCCATCTAACATCAAATTGAGGTGTTGGATATAAAAATAGTGATTGACACCAGGCCAGACGTCCTGCCCCTGTAACAGCTTCCAAGGTATTACGGGCGTACGGAGTGAAAGGTATTGCGGTTTGAGGGAACAGCTCTTGTGCATATGTACAAGTAAATGATGATAAATCAGTCGCGCGCGTCTCTTGTGTGTTCGTACAAGCGCGGCGCGACGACGGTACCAGAGTTTTATTCGTCTGGATTTCAGACTTTTGGGTATTCTCGCCTACTCGTCCCTTTATTTTGGGGACCTGCGCACTTCCTCTTCCTGCAAAGCGTCCCCACGAAGCACCATCAAGTAGAGGCAATAACTTCTTGTAAACGTTACTTCCTCGACCATCAGCCGCAATTAAAAAAAACAGAGAATTACCGCGGGTACTCCCCGTCTCGCCCGTGCGGCTCTTCTATGTCCCACTCGCTCGCGATCGGGACAATCGCGTTTGCGTTGAGCACCGGGTGCGAGGTGAAGTAGTGGGTCTTGATGTGCCAAAAGTTCACGGATGGTTTAATCCCAGGGGTCTGGTATACGTCCCGGATGTAGCCTGGGATGTTTTTGTACTCCCGTAACGCTTTCTTGGCGCACTTGAAGTACACTATGTACACGGGGTCGAACCGGACGAGGGTGGGAAACAGGCGGACGTCCGCTTCGGTGAGTTGGTCACCCGCGATGTACCGCCGTTTGCCTAAAATATCGTCAATACGGTCAAGGCACGCGAACAGCTCGGTCACCGCAGTTTCATAAGCGCCCTGCGAAACCGCGAAGCCGCTTTTGTAAACGCCGTTGTTCACGCCTTCGTAGATCCAGGCGTTTAAGGAATCGATCTCGCTTTGTAACGCGGGCGGGTAAAGGTCGATTTCCTTCGTATCAGCCCCGGCAAGCACGTCGTCGAACGCATCGTTCAAGTCACGCATGATCTCGCTGCTTTCGTTGCTCACGATTGTGCCGGTTTTTTTGTCCCACAGCACTGGGACGGTGAACCGCGTACCCTCGGGCGCGCCGACCTTTTCGTAAAGGTCCCGCACGAATTTAATCTTGCCGCCGTGAATCGGGTCGCTGTCGTAAACAGGACCTGAGAAAGAACCACACCCTGACGGCGAGGAAAGCGCGGTACCGGCTTCCGCGAACGCCCACCCCGCGTGCGTATCGCTCTCATCAAGAGGTTTGGTTTTCTGCCACGTCGGGTGCACTGCGCTCCAGGAAACGTGATCGCCCAAGCCTTTTAGCCCAATGGTGGAAACCACCCTGCATGCCCACGGACACGCCATGGAGACGTACACGTGGTACCGGCCACTTTCAGGCGGGAATGCACCGCCTTTTTCAATGCGATTACGAAAACCAGCTTCCTTCCTCACGAACGCGCCGGTTTCGCTCACGTCCGCCACCGCGGTGTTGCCGGGGGTTCCGGTTTTGCCGAGCGTCGATGACATTTTGGTGATGAAGTTTCGGGTCGGGGGACGTGGGTTTGGCGAGAACCTCGTTAACTTCGTGGGGCGCGAGGTGAGGCGTTTTTGGGAAGAAGCGACGCGAAGGAACGTGCGGGTCGAGGTGGAGGCGAACTGTGCGAGCATGCGTGGAGGGCGTGCGTCGGGGAGTGGCGAGATTTGCAAATGTCGTGGCGTTTCGAGGAATATTCGGTGGGCACCGATGGCCACACTCTGAAATCGACGCTCCTTCGGTTTCGTTACGTATGAACCTCTACACAGTCTACACCGCCTAAACTGCAATCGTATGCACACCGTGGATAGCCTAAACGTGTCAGCAGGTGTAGGCCCATGTCGTCCGTCGAAATCTAGGTTTAAAAAGCAAAAGCAAAACATCAAAAGGCAACCTTTGACTGCTGACGCGACAGTCAAGCACGACCCCGTCGCCGTCGCGTCGGTGCGTTTTGATCCGTGCGCGCATCCGCGACATGCACGCGCACGCGGCGTCCATCTCGCCGGCCGCCGCCGCCATCACGGCGGCGGCCGCGACCCGCAACGTACGCAACGCGAACCCCGGATCCCACCCCGTAAAGTCCTGTTTTGCAGGCATTGGGAAATCTGGTTTAAATGTGCGACGCGTTTCGCGGATCGTGGCGCCCGCGCGCGGTCGGGCGCGGGCCCAGGTACGTGTAAACGCCACGCTCGGTGATTCTCAAGACTCGGAAGAGCAAGCGAAAATCGCGACGCGGCGAATGGAGCTGATTCAAACCTCGGACGACGACCTGGCGGTGTTGTGCATCGCCGCGGGGCTGGCCCCTGAAGGTTCAAAAGGCGAATTAGTGGATCGCGTGCTGCGGCACGAGATGGGGAACGAGACGTTCATCCTGTACAACGGTGGAAGGGGGTTCTTGTCAGGAGCACAGCCGGTAGTGACTCCCAAACCGACTGCAGCTCCGACTGCAACGCCGACTGCAGCTCCGACCGCAACGCCGACTGCAGCGCCGACCGCAGCTCCGACTGCAGCTCCGACCGCAGCGCCGACTGCAGCTCCGACTGCAACGCCGACTGCAGCTCCGACCGCAGCTCCGACCGCAGCTCCGACCGCAGCTCCGACTGCGCCTCCGACTGCAGCGCCAACCCCCCCCGCCGAGTCAGCGGCGCCCGCCGAATCTGAAGCCTCCGCGCGCGCCGCGGCGGAGCTCGCCGAAGCTGAGGCTAAGTTGGAAGCCTTCGAAGCTGCGAATGCGGCGATGCTGGATGCGGAGCAGGCGGATGCGATGGCGGCGGAACGCGCGGTGGCGTCCGCGGCGGCGCTGGAACAAACCCGTGCCGCGAGGGAAGCGGAGAAGCAAAAGGCGGAGAAGAAAATCGTCGCGATGCTGAAACGGGCGGAGGCTGAAAAAGCGGGCGAGGCGAACGCGGACGCGAGCGAAGCGCCTGTGGATCCGGTGAATACAGAAGCTGCGGCGGCAATAAAGGCGGCTGCCGAACAAGCCGCGCGCGACCGCGCGACCGCCGCGGAATCGCGCGCGGCGGCGGCGACTGCCGAGCTCGAGCGTCTTTCGCGAGAAGAAGCGCAGAGTCGCTTAGCAGAGGCTGAGGAGAAAATGGCCGCCGCCGAGGCTGCCGCTGCCGCGGTCGCGGAGCAAGAAAGAGCGGCGAACGATGAGGCGGCCAAGCTGGCGGCCCAAACACCGCCCGCTGCCGACCCGGTTGCGACACAAAAAGAGGATCTCGCGGATCTCGCGGCGGCGGAGGCAAAAGCCAAAGCGGCGCGCGAGGCGAGGGCTACCGCGATGGCGCTGGCGGATTCCGCGAAACGCACGTTGGCGGCTGAGACGAAGGCCAAGGCGGACGCGGCCGCGGCGGTCGTGAAGGAAAAGGAGGATGCGGAAGCCTTGGAGCTTTTACAGACCCAGCAAGCGCAGGCGCGGGCGTTGGCCGAGATGGAGCAGCGGCGAAGCGTGGACCAAGCGGAAGCGGCTGCGAAAGTAGAAGCGGCTGAAGTGGCTCGCGCCGCGAACGTCGCCGCCGCGGCCGCGGAGCGAGTGGAAGCAGCGCAGGCGCAGGCGAGGGCGGACGCCGCCATCGCCGCCGCGCGGGCGGATGGCGCGAAAGCCGACGGCGTCAACGCAGACGGGTACCAAGTGCCGACCGTGCCGGTGTCTGTACCTGACCCACTGGTGACCGAACCAGCCACCGCTGTTCCCGAGGTTGACCTCCTAGCGAACGCCACGCAGGACGACGTCGAGGCGCGCACTTCGAAACTCGGCGCGAACGTGACATCCATCGGGTGCGCGTTTGGGGTGTGGGCGCCGCATTCGGAGAAGATGACGTTGCTTTTATACGGCGGCGCCCCCGATCCGCTCAGAGGGTACGACACCTCCGCCGGTCTCCCTGTCCCGGCTCGGTACGAGATGTACCGGGACCCGACGGAGTCGTCGGTGTGGAGACAGGAAGTGCAGCAAGTCGGCGCGGGTTGGCGGTACGCGTTTGAAGTCACCATGCCGGGCGGTGAGACGTTCACGCGCAGGTACGTATTGCGCGTTTCCCAAATCCAGGCACACTGTTTGCCCATACAAGACTGACACGTTCTTTTTACAATCACAGGGATCCGTGGGCGCGTGAAACCGATTTCGAATCCAACGTGTGTTTCGTGGTGGACCCTAAATCGTTCACGTGGAGCAAGTTCAAAGCCCCGGACCACGACGCGCTGGTGATGTATCAGTGCCACGTCGGGACGTTCACCGGGGTGGGCGATCCCGATCTAGGTACCGCGCCCGGGACCTTCGTGGCGCTCACCAGGAAACTACAGTACATCAAAGATCTGGGTTTCAACTGCCTCCAGCTCCTGCCGCACACCGAGTTCGGGGGGGCGTGGGGGTACAACCCGAGGTTAATGCACGCCGTGCACGGCCCGTACGGCGACGCGCTGGAGTTTGCGGAGCTAGTAGAGCAGGCGCACAAAAAAGGAATCGCGGTGCTTGTGGACGTGGCGCTGCACCACGGCGCGGCGAACGGAAATTCGCTGTGGGAGTTCGACGGGTGGAGCGACGGGAACGGTGGGATTTATTTCGAACGCGCGGGCGACACCGGGTGGGGCCAGGGGTTCGCGTTCTGGAAAGAAGAGGTCCAGAGTTACCTGGCGGCGACGATGGACACGTGGCTTGACGAGTACAACTGCGACGGCGTCAGGATCGACAGCGCGCACTCCATGCCGCCTGATTTCGTGCGGCGCGTGACGAATCGGGCGCGGCAGTTTGGAAACGACAAGTTCGTGGTGGTGGAGCACTCGCCTGAAGGCGGGCACGTCCCCGGTGAACTAGGCGCGGATTCGTGCTGGCTTTTCAGCAACAGCGACAACTGCGCCGGGATGACCAACCACTGGAAGGGGAACATGGAACGTCTGGAACAAGTCGCGAAAGGCCCGGGCGGGTACCACAACAACCACGCGTTTGTCAAATTTCCCATGGGCTCGCACGACACGATCGGTAAGCGACCCGGTCATACGCACGACTTGGGACACTGGGCGAGCCGTTTCGGAGGGCGAGGGGAGTGGAGAGCGCGGGCGAGCATGCGCCTGTGGTGGGGTATCGCCGCCGCGGGGGTTGGAATTCCCATGCTGTTCATGGGCACGGAGACGCACCA
>Ga0302116_1001853_pt1 | contig 12614 bp, 9 predicted proteins | sample AG5_SCM_MG_FD_203124 | JGI IMG/M metagenome (GOLD analysis project Ga0302116, IMG submission 203124) | Marine microbial communities from Western Arctic Ocean, Canada - AG5_SCM | ecosystem: Environmental > Aquatic > Marine > Oceanic | place: Canada: Western Arctic Ocean | collected 2017-10-01 | reverse complement strand
ATGGCATTGGTTAGACTGCGTTCAACGAAGAGTTCCGCAAAATCCGCGCCCAGCGACAATCCGTGATCGATAACGTCCTCGGCTTTCGTAACCTGCAACATGAGACTTCCTTTTAATGAGCGCAAACAATGTGCGGCAATGGTGATCTGCGACGCAATGCTTTGGCGCCGCGTTATAAACAATATGGTCTCTACACAATACAGGATCATCGATCCCAACGATTAGGCTGACCAACGAAGCCCTTTCGGTCGCAATCAGCCTAACGATGACCCGCGCAACTCACGCTGAGCATCGTTCGGAAACTCCGAATTCATTATAACGTAAACCGCGGCAATCAAGATTGGCCACTTGCTCATTCTTATTGTCTTTGAGCGGCTGGCGCGGGCATTAGGGCCATGTTCTGGGTGCCGCAAGGCATTGCCGTCAAGCCGTAAGCGATCGAAGTAAGTCGTAGGCGCCCAGATCGTCCGATGCCGCTGATTGGCGCGCAATCATTTGCGCCATCCAAGCGTAGGCTGTTGGATTACTCACATCCAGCGTTCCCGCAACAACCGTCGCATACACCCAGTTGTACAAGACACTAAGCCGGTAGCTTTCAAACGCGGCATCAACCTCTAGTCCTTGGATACCCATCGCCTGTAAACCGGCCACGTAACGCTGAATCAGCCCCTGCTCATGCTGCTGCCTGACCGCAGTTTGGGTACTTTGCCCCAAAAACAACGCCACATCGTTCATGCCACTGGCTCTAAGCGGACCTTGCCAGTCGATCACCATCACTGGATCGTGATGGCTCGACGTACCATAAAGCAGATTCTCCATCCGGAAATCACCATGGCACAGTGTGACCGGGCTCTGATTCATCAGGGCTTGTAGGCTCGGCAGCGCGGCCAAAAATTCCGGCAAGTATTGGGCATAATCGGGCGTTAAGTAATCCGAGAATCGCTCGATGGTCGCAGGCGCCCCGATTGCCGAGAACTGGACCATGTTGTCGGCGTGATAGCTACCCGAAATATGGGGAACCCAATCTAATTCGGTCACTTGTCCCCAAAAGGGCGCATGCAGCTTTACCAGTTCGTCGATCGCTAATTCGGTCTGAGAGAGATCGGCACCGACGACCTGGCTACCCACCTGGTAGTCCGATAAATCTTCCATCAGGATCAGGAACTGATCCCCTTTAAAACCAACGAAATAAACCATCGGGGTGCTGGTTGGGCTGTGCGGCGCAATGTCTTGAAAAAACCGCGCCTCCCGCTCGTAGAGTTTGTAACTCATCGAAATTTCACGATTGATCGGGTTTTGCGATGAAAACTTGGCAACGAGCGTTGCCGGCGCAGCGCCTTGATCCCCGCCATAAGTGAGGTTTAACGTGGCCAACTCCGCCATCATCCCGGTGCCATCGCCCAGCAAGGATTGCGTCAGCCCAATCACCTCGCCGCTGCTCGGCAAGCAACCGTTCTCGTGCAAAACTTCCGTCAGCAGCGCGTTAGAAAACCCGGCCGGTAATGCTGGAATCGAAATCACGTGTATCCCCCTAATGAACGCCTTAATGATGAACGAGCGTGTTGTAATTTAGGCCGCGTCGCAGGCGCTGACCCGGCACCTTAAATCTTCTGCGAGCGCTGCCTACATGCTATTTTTCGATAGGCCCAAACGGATCCGGCCGTTCACACAACCGTCAGGGCTTTTTAGGCTCGACCCAGCACTCGATGGACATTCAATCCTAAAAGGCCTCGGGGTCATAAACGCTTAGTCGACCCTCGCACATGACCCGCACGCTCTGACAATGTTACGCGCCATCATCACCTCGGCTGCGAGCACCAGTTTCCCCAAGCTTCACGATGAAGTCTAGGTTCACCTGAACAGCGAAGGCTTTAATTCCCAGCATTGATTGCCATCCGCTGAAGGCAGCGTTCACCGCTACAGGCCTGTGCCACCATCAACTGGGAGGATCGCCCCCGTGATGCCGCCTGCGGGTTCGCTAACCAAAAACAACGCAAGGCTTGCGACTTCGTCTACCGTATTCAGCCGCTTGATCGCAGACTCTTGAGCATACCCTTCCTTGAAGGCCTCATACGTGAGCCCCATTGACTCGGCCGCCGCCGGGCCTTGGGCCATCATCAGATCGGTCTCCACCGCCCCAGGACTGATGGCATTGACCGTAATGCCTTGGTCCCCATATTCAAATGCCGCCGCTTTGGTAAACCCATTCATGGCGTGTTTGAACGTAATGTAGTGCGACACATTTTTTTTGCTCGCGGCACTGCCCTCGACCGAAGAAACATTAATAATTCGGCCCCATTGGCGCTCCAGCATATCCGGCAGAACGCGGCGGGTTGCCCAAAAGCACGAATCTAAAATCCAAGAGCTGGCCTGTTGCCAGGCCGCCTCGCTAAGCTCATGAATCGGTGCGAATCCTGTCGACCCTCCTGCATTATTAACCAGAATATCAATCCGGCCGAAATGATCTAAGGTGGCATCGACCATCGCCTCGACCTCTGCTTGCTGGGTGACATCACCGCCGATATACCAGGCGCGATCACCGGCAGACATTTCCCGGATCGTTGTCGCGCCCTTTTCAGGTGACCGACCGTTAACGGCAACGCGAGCCCCAGCGGACAAAAACGCTTCTGCGATCCCACGGCCGATGCCGCGCGTACCACCGGTCACCAGCGCGACCTTCCCCTCAAGATGGTTCATCCTTTAACCTCCTATCTATCGACCCAAGCTAACGCCTTATCTAACCACATTCAGCTTTGAGATGAACAGCGCACCCGCTCATAAAAACAAGACCGATTCTCCCCGCGCGCGCCAGCAGGGCGCACGGATAATCAAAGGCGTTATCCATACTTTACTAGGCCGCCGCATCAACTTATTGGTGGGTTTGACTCTTTCGATCGCCACTGCGATTCTTAACCCAAGGTCAAACACCCGCGCTTTCAGGTGTGGATGAATCAACGTGCCGGTAAGGGTTGCGATCAAGGCACGAGTTGCCCTGCTAAAAAAAAAGACCGTGGCGCAAAGGGAATCCGGGTTCGGGGCTATACTGCGAGGCCCAAGTCTGAATTCACCGAAGCAAAGCCCTCGCTGAGGCAGACACTCGCAGTCATCAGTTGAAAACAAGGGTCTGTATGTCCGAAGCTCGTCGTAATATTCTATTGATTACCACAGATCAAATGCGCTTCGACGCGCTGGGCTGCAATGGCGGCACGGTTGCGAGAACCCCGAACATCGATCAATTGGCCAGCAACGGCCTGAACTATCAACGCGCGCACAATCAGAACGTGGTATGTATGCCCGCCCGGGCAACGATCATGACCGGTCAACATGTTGCCTCTCATGGCGTTTGGATGAATGGTGTTTGTCTCCCTGAAGACGAGCCCACCATCGCGCATCATTTACAAGCGCACGGCTATCAAACCGGTCTGCTCGGTAAAGCGCATTTTGAGCCTTGGCTGGGCGCCCCTGAAACCTTTTTCGAAAATCGCATGGCAGCCCTGGGTAGCACAGGCCCCCATCGAGGCTTCGATCATATGGAGCTCGCCAACCATTTTTTTGAAGGCCACTCCCATTACGACGCCTGGATGCAATCTCATCCAACCTACAAGGATCAGTTCTATCCCATGGTGACCGACCGGGGTCAAAATACTGCGAGCCGCGGCGAGACCGGCGCCCTGCAGGTCTGGCCCATGGACGTGCCGACCGAGCTTTATCACACCCACTGGGTGGCCGAGCGAACCATCAACTGGTTATCTGGCCTAGATCAGAACCCGTTCTTTTGTTGGATGAGTTTTCCGGACCCGCACCATCCTTGGGATATTCCAAGCTGCGAACTGCATCGCCACAATTGGCGAGACATGCCATTGCCGAGGCTGTATCGCGAGACCCACGCGGCGCGCCTCGCATTGCTCGACCAAAAGCCAAAGCACTGGCGCGGTTATTATGAAGGTACAATCTGGAGCAATCTTGAGTCGCCTAGGGATTTTGTCCCGGCAAACCTGACGCCCGATCAGATCCGCGAGATCAATGCCTATACCCACATTGAAAACGAACTCATTGACGACGCTGTCGGTCGGGTTGTCGCCTGGTTGACCACGAACAACCTGATCGATCAAACCGATATTTTCTTTACCACCGACCACGGTGAACTGCAGGGCGACTTTGGCCTGATGTTCAAGGGCCCGTATCACGTTGATGCGCTCATGCGATTACCCATGATTTGGCAACCCGCAAGCAGCGCAAAGATTGCCCCCCAAACCATCAAGGCGCCCGTGGGTCATGTCGATCTAGCCAAAACATTTTGCAGCATCGCAGGCATCGCGCCACCGAAGTATTGTGAGGGCGCAGCGATGCCGACATCTCTCGATGAGGCCAACCAGCAAGACCGGCAATTTCAGCTGACAGAGTGGGATTCCGAACACGGCCCGATCGATATGCACCTTAAGAGCCTGTATCACAAGGACGGTTGGCTGATCACCTGTTATGAGCCCAGCCATCTATACGATGGCAGCGAGGGCGAGCTCTATAACTTAAAGGACGACCCAGACCAGATCATGAACCTTTGGGATCACCCCAAACACCGAGAGACGCAGCAGGATCTGAAGCACTTACTGTATACATCCTTGCCAGAACCCCGTTCGCCGAAGCTCAACCGGGTCGCGCCGGTTTAGTAACCAGCCGGGCCGCGTGAGTTGTAGAAGACCAAGATGATTGCGTCATCGGACCGAGAGGAAGTTAAAGATTTTGAGACGACGCCCAAAAGAGGATGACTGACCATGACGACCCTCGATGACCGATCTTTAGGATGGTTGCGTTACCTCCATCGAAAAGCAACCACGATGGATAACTGGGACAAAGGCGGCCAACCCCACCCTCACTGGGACAATACCACCGGCGAGCCGATGACGTCCTGGCATCGCTTCGATCTCATCGACTCGAGCTATGCGGTGGCGCTCATGAGTGACCGCACACCGGCCTGGCGTGAGGTCTATAGCCGAATTTTAGATGAGCTTGTTACGCGGCACACCAGCTGGTGGTCTGCATCAGATTGGATGACCCAATTTGGCGATGACCCGTCGCGGTCAACTTACCCCGACCGGTATAAACCCTTGATCCCAAAGTCCGAATGGGGCAACTACAATGTGCCGGGCTGGACGGCCAATGGCATTGCGCCGTATGGGGTCCAACCCGACCCAATCGCGGCCGATGGGATGCTGTTCTTTAAAGGGTTTTTTACGCTTCTGCTCAGCCTGCATCGATACGTGTCCGGCGATGACAAGTGGAACCGCCCGTTTCAGATGATCCGAGACGGCGCCAACACCTTTGAATGGAGCCATTCCAAAATTGCCGCCTATTTGGCCAAGCAGTGGCACAACAGCCAGATGGGTTGTCATTGTGAAAACACGAAGGTCTGGCCCTACTGACTGGCGGGCGCGGGTCTCGGACTGAGACTCTCTGATCAAATCTTCGGCACCGACCATCACCGCGCGTTTGAAAAGTGGTGGGACTACGCCGGCAACAACTATGTGACTTGGGATGCGGATCAGGCCGTTGGTCTGGATCTGTATTTCGACCCGGTTGCTGATGCCCACGTTGGACACGGACCCCTCGGGGTCGTCGCGCCTGCCTGGTATTTTGCACCACAAAAAAGGGGCGTCGCCCAGGCCGGCTGGAATATCGCTGCGGCTGTTAATGGCGTGACGAGTGGCGCTGAAATCACCGGCTTTCAAGATGTCGGTCGAGCCACCATGCTGCTGCAACTTGCCGGTGAATTTGCAGACCCAGAGACCAAAAGCAGAATTTGGACCGCCGCCGAGCAACACCTTGAGCCAACCTGGGACAACGGCGAGTTTACCTTGGGCCTCGGCTTAAACGAGGTGCACCCCAGGGGACAATACAACGCGCGAATGATGGCGGGCTGGGTTTGCAACCAAGGCGACTGGTCGAGCATTTTCAATACGCCAAACCTTGAAAAGTTCAGTGAGCCCACCGTTGAGGGCGTTGATTTTCCCCGGTTTGCCATGAGCGAGGCCCATTGGGACGGGACGCAATTGCACCTCCGCGTGCAAGGCCTGAATGCTGCTGCGCGCAAAGAAAGGACGACCTTTCAGGTTAGGAGCCTTCAGGGCATGACCGATTGGTTGATCGTCCCGGGCTCGGATAACAATGCCCAATTGGTTGAGGACGACGGCTGGCTCGACGTTACGCTGCAGGCAAACAATCAGCCCATTGCTTTAAGGCCTCGGCGACCAACACAGTGAGGCGTTGAAGGATCGGCGGGCCAAGCGCATGAGGCAGGTGGCGCACTGACCGACGCCGGTTGTTACCCTTCCTAAACCGTTCCATCGCTGGCGGTCAGCAGTCGGTTTGACCCCAACGGCCTCAGTTTCGCTAGCTTGAATGCTACCAAAGCGGTCACAATAACAGCCTGACAAACCCATTTTGGAGCGCCCTTCAATGACCCCGACAAGCGATTTCATCCTGAACCAAACCATGCTTCGGATCACCGATCCAAAGCAATCTCTCGCCTTTTATCGAGACGTGCTCGGCATGACGTTGCTGGATCAATTCGATTTTCCCGAGATGTCGTTCACTTTGTATTTTATGGGTTATCCGCGCAGCGAGATTCCAACCGATCCAGCTGAGCGCGCGAAATGGATTTTTGACCAAACGGGGTTACTCGAGCTCACCCACAACTGGGGAACCGAATCAGATGACACCGCGCGCTACCACAGCGGCAATGAAGAACCCCGCGGATTCGGCCACATCGGCATTTCGGTGCCCGATGTTTACGAAGCCTGCAAGCGGTTCGACACCCTCGGCGTTGACTACGTCAAACGACCGGATGATGGCAACATGAAGGGCCTTGCCTTTATCAAGGATCCTGATGGCTACTGGATCGAAATACTGTCCAGTGCGGGCTTGCGCGACCTGATTCTGAACCGCTGAGGGTGGGCCGGAATTATTGACGTTACTTGGCAAGAATTTCGCTTTGAACGGTATCAGGACTCGCCAAGTAACCGGGCGCCGAATCGCGTTGTTCGACTGCCGCAGGCCTTTAACCCTTAATCGATATCCTGACCAACCATCAGTGTAAACCCGTGATGGGCCACAAGGCGAAAACCGTGGGTCAATACCACCTTTACTTGTAGGCCGCCCACCCCGCCCAGGTAGGCGAACCCAGGGTCTTGTCATGCGCGGCTTTCAACGATTTATAAAACGTGCGCGGTCTCCCGATAACCTGCCATTCGAGACCGGTCTAAATCCTTCAAGAAACCACAACTACTGAGATTTCAGATTATTGTTTATCATACTGCTGCGAATGAGACCGATTTAAAGGTCATCGCCTAACCGCATTGAAATGGCGAGGCTTGGACAGACAAATGCAATGTTTTATCAGAAATCAAGCGAACACCGGTTGGGAATTTTTTGACAACCCCTTGTCTGTCTTGATCGCAACGAGGCCGGATGAGGTCAAATCAGTTCTCGATCAAGCCGAAGCTGCAACCAAAAAGGGCTTACAGTGCGTGGGGTATGTCGCCTATGAAGCCGCCACCGCGTTTGACTCTGGTTTAGCGGTGCATCCCAGCAACCTGCCCTTGGCGGCCTTTGGTGTCTTCAAATCAAGCCAGCCCTTGACCACCCTTCCAACCGGGCCGTCAGGCGCTGTTTGGCTCCGTCCGATTGCATCCTGCGAGCAGTACTCGAACAAAGTATCTCAAGTCAAAACGTTTCTAGCCGATGGTGAAAGCTATCAAGTGAATCTAACGCATACGCTACAGGGCCAGTACGAAGGCGAACCACTAGACCTCTTTGCAAAATTATACGCAGCCCAACCCACGGTATTCTCGGCCTTCATTCACCTGAACGACCTGGTGATCGCATCTGTATCGCCCGAACTTTTTTTCGCCCTAGACGGAAATCAAATCACGACCCAGCCCATGAAAGGAACCGCGCCTAGAGCCTCTAATGCGGCGGAAGATCTCCAGAACAAGACTGATTTAGAAACTTCGGAAAAAGATCGTTCTGAAAACATCATGATCGTTGACATGATTCGAAACGACCTAGGGAGAATTTGCCAACCCGGCACAATCAACGCATCCAACTTATTTGCCATTGAAGGTTTACCGACTGTCTGGCAGCAAACATCGACCGTTTGCGGCGAAACCGAGGCTGGGTTATCAGAAATTTTAGCGGCCTTATTCCCCTGCGCCTCGATCACTGGCGCGCCCAAAAAGCGAACCATGGAAATCATTAAGCATTTAGAGGATGACCCAAGAGGCATTTATACCGGTTGCATTGGGGTTCTTAAGCCTGCTCGCTCAATGCGCTTTAGCGTCACGATTCGAACCCTCGTCATGGAAACTCAGAACCGCTCGGCAAGCTATGGAATCGGCGGCGGGATCGTTTGGGATTCGTCACCACTGGCTGAATGGCGTGAGACGCTCGATAAGGCAAGACTCCTCGACGGTATCAGTCCGATGCTGTTAGAAACCATGAAGTACGACCCGACGGAGGGCGTTCTGCTTTGGCCGGCGCATTTAGCCCGGCTGATGCGGTCAGCGACTGCGCAGGCGTATCCGTTAGATCCATCAAAGGCGAGTGCACTCGTTCAGCGTTTTTCTGCCAAACAAAAAAAGAAATTAAGACTATTGACTGACCGGTCAGGCAATCTGAACCTTGAATCAAGCAACTTTCCACCTGAAAAAAAGTTGATCCGCTTAGATCTCGCCGATACGCCAATCAACCGCGATGATTTCCGCCTGCGAACCAAAACAACCCAAAGAACGGTCTATGATCAGATGCGCGGCTCGCGGCTCGATATCGATGACGTGATTTTATGGAATGAAGAGGGTGAAATTACGGAGACAACCATCTTTAACCTTTACCTCCAAATTGGCGGCGCATTATTAACACCTCCGCTTGCTTCAGGGTTATTGCCAGGCATCTATCGAGGGCACCTTTTAGCGCTTGGATCCGCGAAAGAAGCCGTTCTGACGCGAGCGGACCTCAATAAAGCCGATAAGATCTACGTGTCCAACGCGGTCCGAGGATTGTGTCCTGCGGTCCTTGTTTCCCTGGGTTTCCCTGGACTAAGCCCCTAACAAGATTAATTGCCGAAGACGCGACGATTGGGGCGGGTTAACCCAATGGCCTGGATATTCATTAAAATTGCGTTCACACCAGGCCAAACTCAAAAGGCATCAATTAATACCTGAACAGCACCTTTATTGACTGTCCAGGATGGCTTCAGAGCGCCTCATCAAACCAAGCAGACTGAAGGCGAGATTAAATCCTCCCGCATCGTTATATTCTGAGATCGCCCTCGAAAAGCGATTCCAACGCTTCTAGGGTCGCTGCAAGCAGGGCACATGGCGTCTCTAAATTCGTCTAAGGTCATTAGAAAAGCGTCAAAGAATCCGATATTGCGGGCGCGTTAAGCACTTTTCGAGACAAGAAAGCGTGGTCAGAGGAGCCGTAATGGACCGCTGGCATCAATGTCTCGCTGAAACGATCTATTGCTGTGTTTACCCCCGCAAACTGTATCCAGGTCGTTTATTAAGTGGGCCATGAAACACAAAAGACTTGAAATGACTAGCGGTCAGTTATATAAATAACCCCTGGTCATTTATTGTTTGGAACGCGATCACCAAACCCAGACCGAGCAATCAAATAACACCCTATATGGAGACACCTGTGCGTTCAGTCGTTGCGATTAATCAAAGAGCAAGAAGCGATGAACAAAAGGCGCTACGGCGGCAAGCCGTCCTGACAGCCGCCGAAACGTACTTCCTTGAGGTTGGCTTTGAGGCGTTCTCTATGGCGCAACTCGCCAAGAAAACCGGGTTAGTTAAGGGCACGCTCTATCTTTACTTCAAAACGAGGGAGGAGCTTTTTCTAACTCTTTATGAGCAAAGCCTCATTCGATGGAGCCAGGTTTTCATCCGTTACCTATCAGGCGCCATGACGACCAAAGCCTATGCCCAGACGCTCTATACAACTGCCCTGGCGGATGGTGCCTTTTTACCGTTACTGATCAGGCTTGAACATGTCATCGAACACAATGTTGCGATCGCTAGCCTAATCAAGTCGAAGCGAGTGTTTATACGCCAGGTGGAGGCCGTTGCAGCCCCCACGGCAACGTCACTCAAATTGAGTGCAGCGCAAGCGAGAGAGGTTGTCAAAACAATGGGCGTTCTCCTGATTGGTGCGACCCGAGCCGACCAGGGCCCGGCATTAGATAACGAGGCGCTGCCCGAAGATATTCAGGACCTTATTGCCAGTTTTGCGTCTGAGCCACTCTTCGTCAAAAACGCCGTTCGAATCATAGAGGGCATCCGAGCGGAAGCGAGCCTCTAGCGTCTAATCGAGGCCAATCTTTATCCGAATTTCTAACCTGCTGAAAGCCAGCGCAACTTGAGAGAGACAAAATGAGCATTGCAGAACACAACAACGTCACTGAATTGGCTGGTCAGAACCTGAACGCATTAATCGAACGCCAAAGAAGCCAGTTCCGTGCTGAGGGCGAGGTTACCTACTCAACACGGATTGACCGTCTAAAGCGGCTCAAGGCACTGATTGTTGAAAATAAAACAGAGTTTGCGGAGACGACCAAACGCGAATTTGGTGGTGCACGATCCTATGAATTCAGTTTGTTCTCAGAATTCGCGTCAAAGGTCGAAGCAATCGACTATTCGATGAAGCATTTAAAACAGTGGATGAAACCAGAAAAACGAAAAACCAATAAACCGATGAACTTCTTGGGCGGGAAGAGCCAGGTTAGGCATTTCCCCAAGGGCGTTGTGGGCATCATTTCCCCCTGGAACCTGCCCTTCGGCCTGACGGTTGCGCCGCTGACCAGTGCGCTTGCTGCCGGTAACCGAGCGTTACTGAAGCCTTCTGAGTTCGTTCCTGAAACAGCGGCATTGTTCGCCGAGATTGTCCCCAAATATTTCCCAGAAGATGAAGTCGCGGTCGTAACCGGCGGCGCAGAGATCAGTCAAAAATTTGCGGAGCTGCCTTTCGATCACCTTTTGTTCACCGGCTCCACTAAAGTCGGCGCAAAAGTAATGCGCTCAGCCTCGAAAAACCTGGTTCCCGTTACGCTTGAACTTGGCGGTAAGTCACCTGTCGTTATTGGTCGTAGCGCAAAGCTTGATCTGGCCGGAACCCGCCTGACATTCGGTAAGCTTTTAAATGGGGGTCAATTATGTCTGTCGCCAGACTACGTTGTCGTGCCGAATGAGCTGGAAGAGCAGCTTATAGCGCGGGTGGTTCACGAAGCGCAGTCAATGTATCCGAACATCACCGAAAATGAGGATTACGCGGGTATCATCAACGAAAGGCACTTCGCGAGGTTACAGAACTACCTTGATGACGCAGTTGCCAAGGGTGCAAAACTCACAATTGTTGGCGCTAATAAAACGCGCGCGTCTGCAGGCAATCGACGCATGCCGTTACACATTCTTCAAAACGTCAATGACGACATGTTGGTTATGCAGGAGGAAATATTTGGCCCTGTTCTTCCCTTCATGACTTATTCTGATGTGACTGAAGTACCGGATATGATTGAACCCCGCCGAAGCCCGCTTGCCCTGTATTACTTCGGCAAAGATAAGCGTGAGCAGGAATACTTACTAAGCCACGTGCAAAGTGGTGGTGTTTGTATCAATGATATTACGCTGCACTACGTACAAGAGGACCTGCCATTTGGTGGTTTTGGCGCATCGGGTATGGGCGCCTATCACGGCCCGGAAGGCTTTCGAAGCCTGAGCCACGCCCGCGCGATTTACAGTCAAACTATGATTGATGTTTTACCCATTGTTGGGGCGCGCCCGCCTTTTGGTGACAAGTTCCGAAAGAATATAAGCAAGATTCTTGGCGCAATCTGACTTTACGCTTCGCACAATCTTAAGCACAACGAAGCCCCGATGCCTGAGCCTCAAAGTAACGAGGTGCTGGTAGCAGACCTATTTTTATCATTTAACCCAGTACAGCGACGCTGCCTGGGTGACCGCAAGGGTTATCTGCTGCCAGTGTCCATCGGAGAGCGCATCGGGCAACTAGGGCCTACTACTTTGATGGAGAAGTAAAATGAAAAAACTTAATTTCTACGATCAGCTCAACGCAACCTCGCTTCTGTTGGTATCACCCGAGTGGGGAAAAGTTAAAGCCGCTCGTAAGTCGGCGGTATCGTTTGAAACGCCCGATGTCGCTATTCCAACTGAAACCCGGACGATAGCGAGTCGCAATATTCGCCTTGCTGAAGCCGGGCCAATTGATGCACCGCTCGTGGTATTACTCAGCCCGTTCCCAGAAAGCATCCTGAGTTTTACCGGTTGCTGGGAAGCACTGACAGAGAAATGTCGGGTAATTGCCATCGACCTTCCGGGGTTTGGTGCATCTGAAGGTGACCGTAAGGATATGTCACCCAGCGCGCAGGGTGCTCATCTGGCTGCGATTTTTGATGAGCTTGACCTGCAAAATATTTATCTTGTCGCGCCTGATGTCGGAATGGGCGCAGCGCTCGCCTATGTGCTCAACCATAAACATCGCGTCAAAAGCTTAGCGGTTGGGCATGGGCCCGGCGCGCCCGGTCCATTCAAACTCGCATTTAT
>Ga0302116_1001848_pt1 | contig 12637 bp, 14 predicted proteins | sample AG5_SCM_MG_FD_203124 | JGI IMG/M metagenome (GOLD analysis project Ga0302116, IMG submission 203124) | Marine microbial communities from Western Arctic Ocean, Canada - AG5_SCM | ecosystem: Environmental > Aquatic > Marine > Oceanic | place: Canada: Western Arctic Ocean | collected 2017-10-01 | reverse complement strand
GGTGCGTTAAAATGTTTGGTTTTGCGCCCCCCCCCCCCCCCACCACTGACAGTAACAGCACCGCTCCCCGTAGACTTCTTCACCGTATCATACGGGTTGTAGCCAAGTTCTTTGGCGCTTGCTCTTTCTTTTTGCTTGATTTTTTCGACAGCCCTCTTGGTCTCCTCGCCAAACTCAGCTCCAGTCAAATGATTCACAGTGAGGTTCGTGTTGACCCTCGCCACCGACCCCATACCCTGCTTCGGCCCAGTTTTAGTTTTGAAGTTTTTGTTCAAGGAGCTCTGGCGCTGCTCGGCCGCTGCCACCATCTGCTTCTTACGCATTTCAGCAGTAGCAGACGACGACGATGAAACTGTGTTTGTGTTTGTGTTTGTGTTTTGGTCTCGGTCTCCCTTCTTCGTGCTAAGCTCTATCCGAAGAACGCCAATCTCGAGAGGGCGGCTTCCCTCCTTCACAACAGCCATGAACTCGTGGAATGTAGGGGGGTCAGGGGGGTCATGGTCATCGCCTGACGACCCTGACCCTGACCAACAAATAACATCGCCTCGAAGAATGCCTATAGACTCAGCCATCCCACCAGGAACCGTTGATGCTATAACAGCATTCTTTGCGTCATTCTCCTCAATCGACATGCCCAGAGGGCCAGCCTCCGCAAAAATAAGGGGGGAGACAAACTTGCCGGGTGTGGCCTTCCCCCCCAAGGTCTTTCCCTTTCCGCCAACGCCATAGCCGTTTGCGGCGCGCTTTTTTTTCAGCAGATCAGATTTCGATTTCTTATCCTTGCTGAAGAAATTCATGGATGATGATGGGGACGAGGGGAAATGTTTTTTCTTTTTTTTTCTTTTTTATTCTAAGTAGTGAGCGAAACCTACATCATTCATCTCTTACGTACTCCATCGCACTATTGCCTAGCCCATGGTAAGTTCACCTGTTTATTGCCCGTTTGTCCTTAATAACTTCAAACTTCTCCTCCATTGCACTCATTGCATTGCACTCATTGCATTGCATTCATTGCACTGCACTCATTGCACTGCTCATTGCACTAACCCAACACACCAGCCTCTCCAGCTTGACATTCGGAAGAAGTTTTCAGTGAGTTCAGAACGAGTAAAGTCCGTAGACATCCACCCCACGGAGCCATGGACACTAGGTGCTCTATACTCCGGCAAGGTCCTAATCTGGGACTACGAGTCCGGCTCAGTGGCAAAGTCCTTCGAGCTCTCGGACCTCCCCGTCCGGTGCGCAAAGTTCATTCCCCGAAAGCAGTGGATCGTAGCCGCCAGCGACGACATGAAGCTCCGCGTGTACAACTACAACACCCAGGAGAAGATCAAGGAGTTTGAGGCTCACAGCGACTACATCCGCACCGTGGAGATTCACCCCACGCTGCCGTACATTTTGAGCAGTTCCGATGATATGAGCGTCAAGCTCTGGGACTGGGATAAGAACTTTGCGAACAGCATGACGTACGAGGGGCACGCGCATTATGTTATGATGGTTAAGTTCAACCCCAAGGACACCAATACCTTCGCCACGGCGAGTTTGGACAGGACTATAAAGGTTTGGGGGTTGAATAGTAATGCGCACCACTATTCGCTCGAGGGGCATGAGAGGGGGGTCAATTGCGTTGATTACTATCCCAGTGGGGACAAGCCGTATTTGCTGAGTGGTGCTGATGACAAGACTGTCAAGGTGAGACAATGGCAACAGCAACAGCAACAGCAAAGCAACAGCAAAGCAACAGCAAAGCAACAGCAAAGCAACAGCAAAGCAACAGCAAAGCAACAGCAAAGCAACAGCAAAGCAACAGCAAAGCAACAGCAAAGCAACAGCAAAGCAACAGCAAAGCAACAGCAAAGCTAACCAACCTCAATCTCTCCCAATCCTCACCCCTCACCCCACCATTTCATTCCATTCCATTCCATCCATTCCATTCAGGTGTGGGACTACCAAACAAAAAACATCGTCCAGTCCCTCGACGGCCACACCCACAACGTCTGCGCGGTAATGTTCCACCCCAAGCTCCCCATAATCTGCTCCGCCTCCGAGGACGGAACAATCCGAATCTGGCAGTCCGCAACGTACAGAGCCGAAACGACCCTCAACTACGGGATGGAACGAGCCTGGGCTCTCTCCGCGACCAAGGAGGCCAATAAGATTGGGATTGGGTTTGATGAGGGGTGCATTGTTATTGAGTTGGGGAGTGATGATCCTATTGCGAGTATGGACACGAGCGGGAAGATTGTTTTTGCGAGTAACAGTGATATTAAGACTGCTAGTGTCAAGGGGGTTGCGAACGAGGGGACGCCTGATGGGGAACGGTTGCCGCTCGTGCCGAGGGATTTGGGGGCAACGGAGATCTTTCCGCAGAGTTTGATGCATAATTGCAACGGGAGGTGAGTTGAGACGAGTTGAGACGAGTTGAGACGAGTTGAGACGAGCTGAGTGATGAAATGGCAATGGCTTCTCGCGGAAGCAATGTAACTGTAACTGTAACTGTAACTGTACCTGTAACTGTAAACTAACATCCCACATCCCACTTCGTTAGATTCGTTGCAGTGTGCGGCGACGGGGAGTTCATCATCTACACCTCCCAGGCCCTCAGGAACAAGGCGTTCGGCTCTGCCCTCGACTTCGTCTGGAGCGGGAGCGGAACGGGCGACTACGCCATCAGGGAAACCATTTCCAGAATCAAAATCTTCAAGAACTTCAAGGAACACAAGACGATCAAGCCTGCGACCGCCTCCGCGGAGGGGATCTTCGGGGGGCATATGCTGGGAGTGAAGGGGAGCGATGACGCGATACTTTTCTATGATTGGGAGTCGGGGGATTTTATTAGGAAGATTGACGTTCTTCCCAAGGACGTGTACTGGAGCGAGGCTGGCAACTTGGTGTTGATTAGCTGCGAGGAGAGGTGAGTTCAAGGAGAACATTTAAAACGAAACCCAAAGTTCGTTTTGATTGTGTGGTTCGGACCGTCCCTGAACAACCCCCTTTGCCCTTTCCCCTTTCCCCTTTCCTCGCACAAAAAGATGCTCCTTTACGACCGAACCCGCCCGAACCCACCATCGTGTCCAATTTTGAGCATCTAAAACCTCCATACGTTGGAGTTACGATGTGCCGAATCAGGTTGTTTTGCTTGTTTTCCTTTTTTGCCTCTTTTAAAGTTTTCACATTGACCTCACGTTCACTTGGCGTGCGTGTTACTCAACTCAAACTCAAACTCAAACTAACCATATCATGCGCACAATCTCGCTTGCTTCGCTCGGCGCCGGCTTACAGCTGCTACGTCCTCTCCCACGACGTTGCGGGCACGGCCGAAGCCCTCGCTATGGGCAGGCAGACCGCCGAGGACGGCGTCGACGGATCCTTTGAGCTCGTTTACGAGATCAACGACGTTGTCACCTCCGGCCGTTGGATCGGAGACTGCTTCCTCTACACCAACAACAAGGGGAAGCTCAACTACTCCGTCGCCGGGCAAATTCAGACTCTCGCCCACCTCGACACCACCTCCAACGGCTCCACAATGCACTCCATTCTCGGCTACTTGGCCAAGGAGGACCGCGTCTTCTTGATCGACAAGAGCATGAGCATCATCACCTACAAGGTCATGCTCAGCATGCTACAATACCAGACGGCCGTTGTGAGGGGTGACTTCGACACCGCCAACGAGCTCCTTCCCAACATCCCGGAGTCCGAGTACCTTGCCGTGGCTCGATTTTTGGAGAATCAGGGCTTTAAGGAGGAGGTGAGCACTACATCCCCTATTTACATCCACTATTTACATCCAATATTTACATCCACTTAAAACTACTCTACATCCACTACTACATCTACTACTAAACTAAACCATAACGATATCATGCCATATCATGCCATATATGCCGCCACATCATGCGACACGACGCGACGCGACGCAGGCCCTCTCGGTGACCACCGACGCGGACCACAAATTCGACCTAGCTCTCGAGCTAGGAAAGCTCGATATCGGCCTCGAGCTCATGCAGGACGTTGCCCCCGAAGATGCCGAGACAACCGACACTCAATCCAAGTGGAAGCGTCTCTCGGACCTTGCGTTGAAGCAGTCCAAGTTCGAAATTTGCGAGGCGGCCTCCAAGAGTTGCAGCGACTTCTCCGGCCTCCTGCTGCTCTACTCGGCCACTGGGAACATGGTTGGGGTCGCCGAGTTGGCCGAATCCGCATCCAAGGCTGGCGTCACCAATGTCGCCTTCACGGCAAACCTACTCCTGGGCAAGGTTGAGCAGTGCATCGACATCCTAACGTCAACGAACAGGCTTCCGGAGGCAGCGTTCATGGCTCGGACCTACTTGCCAAGCAGAGTGCAGGACGTGGTCAAGGTTTGGAAGGCCGACCTGAGCAAGGTCAGCGAGAGCGCCAGCGAAGCGCTGGCGGATCCAGTCACCAACCCGGCCAAATTCCCAGACTTTGACGTGTCGTTGCAGGTGGAGAAGATGTTTTTGGCCCAGCGAGCGCTGTCTGCTGGCGGGCTGCCGGCGAGCTCCTACCCAACGGCAGTGAAAGATTTAGAGCTGGACCTGATTGCCTTAGTGAAGGGGAGTTTGGGGGGTGGTGGCGGTGGCGGGGGCGGGGGCGGGGGCGGGGAAGTAAAGGCGGAGGTGACAATACAACCAAACCCGGAACCAGTGCCAGTGCCTGTGGAACCAGTGCCGGTGGAACCGGAACCAGAGCCAGAACCAGAGCCAGAACCGGAACCAGAGCCAGAACCGGAACCAGAGCCAGTGGAACCAGTGCCGGTGGAACCAGTGGTGGAAAAGGCCAATGATGATGAAGTGGGCGACGATGACTTTGGCGAGGAATGGTAAATCTTTAATAAACGAACCTTCTACTGCTATTTGTTTTATATTTTTCTGTTTCACGCAGCGGCTGTTGGTACCGCATCAGCAACCCACCACCGTTGTCGTCTCTGGCTCCACAATCGTGACAACTCTATTCGCAGGTGTTTCAGCTATAACTTCATTTTTATTATTCTTCTTGCCGAAATTAACAAGATTCTTCAACGTGTTGGCCACCATTGTTGCATGCACCGCAGCCTTGAACTTTCTCTTGGCGTTGTACTTCCTCATATTTCCTCTAAAATGCACCAGCTGTGCCGAGCGAAAAAAATGGAAATGAGTTAGTTTGGTCGTATTCTCGTTCTCCTCAAGTCTCGCTCGCTTCGCTCGCGGCTCGCTCACCTCCATCCCATCGTCGCCTATGTTCTGCTCCTTCATCCAAGGGTGCTCGAATATTTGCGCACACGTGAGCCTGACCTTGGGATCTACGACGAGTATCTTCTTGATCAAATCCTTAGCACTTTCGCTCACAATGTCAAAGTAAGGGCTGGGGAAATTATACTCCCCCTTCTTGATAATACTGAAAAGCTTGGGGGTGTGTTCTTCGTAAAATGGCGGGAAGCCACACAACAAAATGTAGAGAATCACCCCCAAGCTCCAAACGTCCACCTCCTTGCCATAGTCCCCGCCCTCGAGTATTTCCGGCGCCACGTAACCTGGCGTGCCGCACGCGGTGTGCAAGCTCTTGATCGGCGTGAGGATGCTCGCCAGGCCAAAGTCGGCCAGCTTGAGTTCCATGTTGGGGCTGGGCTGGGCGTAGAGGAGGTTCTCGGGCTTCAGGTCCCGGTGAACGATCTTGTGCAGGTGGCAGTGGCCGATGGCCTCGACCATCTGCGAGAAGGTCATCTGGGCTTGCTTCTCGGTGTAGTGCTCAACCTCAACAATCCGGTCGAACAGCTCCCCGCCGCTGCAGATCTCCAGGATCATGAAGAACTTCTTATCGTTGTCGAACACTTCCTTCAGACACACAATGTTGGCGTGGTCCACCATGAGCATGGTGTCACACTCGACTTGGAGCGCACTCTTGTCGTCAGCACCCAAGGCGGATTTGTCGATTATCTTCACCGCCCAGGTTGATTTATCCGCAAGGCAGGTGGCAATCTTCACTGTTGCAAAACTGCCCTGTCCAAGAGTTCGGCCTGGGCATTGATTATAGTTAGTAGTTGTGTTGTGTTGTGTTGTGTGTGGTGTGTGTGTGGTGTGTGTGTTGTGCTGTTATGTCTTTTGTCGTGTCTTTCACAACTCACCGAACTTGTAAAACTTCCCACAAGGCTCTGTTGAGTACATTGATGGCTTCAACACACTGCTTGCTTCGACCGTTGCTGCGACCGAGGTTTCGGTCTCGACAGACTCAGACATCAGTAGGGGTGAAAGGATTTACTGAATATAATCAACGGGACAATTGCGAAGTTTCTCAATCCCCGTTTGTTGCGCTCTAAAGTGATTGCGTAGTCTTGTAGATCCAATTTTTTTTTTTGTCAACAGGTGAACAGGTGAACAGGCACAGTCAACAACAATTTTAACAATTTAACATTGTCAACCGTCAAGCTGTCAACAATAGAAAACACTTACCTCCTCCTCCCAGCAACCAAAGAGCCTAATCTATATTAAACTCATTCGCATAGTTCACATGAGTGGCGACCAACTACGCAATTTTGCAATTTTGGGAAACGAGCAGCAGTTGAGAGCACTTCTGCAAGGCGGTGCGAATCCTTGCTCAGTCGACCAGGAAGGGCTTACAGCTCTTCATTACGCGGTATGGAATAATCACGTTGAGAGTATGAAGGTGCTTGTCGCGAATTGTGACGGGACTGATGAAAGTGGAACACATTGCTCGTCGTTGAGCATGAAATCGGATATTGGGTTGACAGCCTTACATCTCTCTGTGATGGAAGGGAGTGACGCGTTCATGTGTCGGTATTTGACCATGGCAGGGTGCGATATATCAATCAAGGACAATTTGGACAGGACAAGCTATATGATTGCGAAGGAGACTGGCAACAAGGAGGCGGCTGATTTTTTAAAGCAGACAAAAAAGTTGAAGGTGACAAGCGAACAAATTGCAGCGTTCAACGAAGGGAATTTAAAAGACTTCCACGAGCAAACCACGCGGAAAAACATGGCTGACTACCCATCTCACCCAAAAGATGAAAACGGCGACCCGATGCCGCTGACTCGGGAAGATAAGATTCCTGTGCCTTTGGGACTCGACATGCCCGAGCACCACATCTACCCATACGCTAAGTTGAACAGCGAGAAGGGAAGGGCCGAGGGCGCGGAGGCGATCAGGGCTCTGACGGAGGTGGTCGAGCAGAGCAAGAACAACGAAAGACGGCGGGAAATTTTGGCAAACGCCACCGAGTATGATTTGCGGAGACGCGGATTAATGAATTGAATTAGTAGCTACGAACACAAGTTCAATTAGATAGATTAATCAAATAGACCACCGCCACCCCCCCCACCTTCCGAATCTCGTTCTTCGCCCTTCAAATAAGACGCGAAATCAAATACTGATTCGTCTGCTGGCATTTCGGCTTCTTCGTCATTTGCTGCGGTGGAAGATTTTCCCAAAGCAGATTCTAGCGCGATTTCCGAAGATGCTATTTTAGTATCTCCGCGAGCACCAAGCTCGCCCAGCAACTGTTCAAGATCGTCTACGCGGTTCACATCCTCGTCGTCGATTGATTTAGATTCCGCAACTTCACCTTCTGTGGCAGTGGCACCGCCGTGACGAAGCTGCTTCACGGTGGATTTTTTCGATCCGAAGAGAGTTGCCTCTTCATCTATCCCCTCGCTGGTCAAAATTTTACCGACCATCATGTCGGCAATCACATCGTCGTTGTCGTCTTTCACAGGATTGAGTGATGCTGTTCTCGTTTTGGTGAAAACCAGGTCGTCGTCGTCTGTTGCGGTTGCTGGTGTGTCTCCAAATATATCCTCGCCCCCACTTGCACTTGGACTAGTTTTGACATCTCCAAAGACGTCAACTTCGTGTGTTTTGTGACTTTCTAGGTTTGCTGAAGCTCCGCTGCTTACTCCTCCACCGAAGGCTCTCCCAGTGTTTGATTCGAAGTGTGGATCATCGATTGTGATTGAGGATTTCGTTTTCTTTACCTTAAGCTTTTTTTTGTTGAAGGTGCTTAGTTTTTCCTCAGCCGGATTTGTTTTTAAGTCTGGAACTATTGGCTTTGGTGCAACATCACCACCATCGTCGCCCCATAAAGACGAAGGAGGATTGCCATCGTCGGACGCAAGCAGAGCACTGAGGGGATCCATATAGATTGTGCTGCTACTTCTTCTGTTGCTTTTGCTTTTGCTTTTGCTTTTGATTTTGCTTTTGCTTTGCGTTTGTTCTGTGCTGTTGTGGTGTGAAGGTTACTTTAAATTTGCCTATAACATCTGCTATGTGTATTTAGCATATCGTGCATAAATATGCTATATGATATTGGAATTTTTGTTAAAATAAAAAAAAACTAAAGATACCCAAACGTAAATGACAGACCCAAACACATACAATATATGGGGCCAAATGCTCTCAGCGAGCGATATGAGCAGTCTGATGGCAAACGTGATTGTTTCATTTGCCTTCATCATGATCATAAAAAATGTGTTTGCCCCCCTCTTCGGCTCCAAGTACGCCACTCCCCCAAGAGTGTCCCTCACGGCTAAGATCGGCAATTTCCTTCTGTACCCTCTGTTCTACTTCAAGTTCTCCCCAACCTTCCACCCGCTAGATTTGAAAGAGCTCAAATCGATGGCTTCCAAGGCCACTAAGCTGAGTGACTTTGGAGACGACTGGTACGAAGCCCCCTACGCCCAAACGATGTCCCTCGTGAACAAGGGCAACTACAGCCCGATCGGCTTCGCGTCTGCCCACGACTTCTTCCTCCGGCGGCTGATTGCCAAACTCCGCATCGTGGACAATCTGAAGAGCGGTCGGAGCGGAGCTAACGCGCTCAAGACCCCCGTTCGCAAGCCGCTCTTCGTCGTTGGACTGCCGAGGACGGGGACGACGTTCTTGCACCGGCTTCTGGCCATGGACCCGGGCGCGAGGGCGCCGAGGACGTGGGAGGTGAGCGAGCGAAATACTGCGTCGAGCCTTTTGGAATACGAGCATACGAGCATATATACGAGCATTCTAGCATACTCGCGATGAAGTGCGCGAAATTGAAATGGCTACAGACATAATGGCTACAGACAGACATAATGGCTACAGACATAATGGCTACATCCACTACTAAGCTAACATTAGCATTAACATTATTCCACCCAATTCGTGTGGCACCTGGCACCTTCTTCGCTCGGCGCAGTTGTTCGATCCCGTTCCAAGAAACGAGAAGGACGGACAGGTAAACAAGGACGAAAAGAGTCGCGAGAGGTTTGTCCAGAAGGCCATTGACAAGTTGGAGGTACGTACGATACATGTTAATATATTTTATTGCATTTCACTCATACATTTTGCACTCATACATTTTGCACTCATACATTTTGCACTCATACATTTTGCACTCATACATTTTACATTTTGCAGCTCGTCGTCCCGCACTTTTCCAAAATTCACGAGGTCGGCAGCAACCTCCCGGAGGAGTGCATGATGTCGATGGGGTCCGACATCCCGATGCTCTTCGCCACGTTTCACCTTCTCATCAGGGAGCCTCACGAGTCGTACGCGTGGGAGCCTGGGCAGGCGTACAAAAACTACGCGAAGGTGCTGCAGATCCTGCAGCACCAGGCGGTCGAGCAAAATAACGAGGAGAGAATGGGCAAGAGGTGGACGCTCAAGTGCCCGGTGCACCTTGGGCTGCTGCAGGTGAGCGAGCGGAGCGGGGGGGGAGGGGGGTTGAGGAAGACGAGCTTTCGAGTAACTACGAAACTAACGTTATATTACTCCACTCAATCTCAATTCGTATTCGCACCTTCTTCGCTCGGCGCAGTTCTTGGTGGAGGGCTTCGACGACGCCACGGTCGTTTGGACGCACAGGGAACCGGAGCAGGCTGTTGGAAGTTTGGCGAGCTTCATAAGGGCGACGCAGGACATGCACGAGGGGAGCGGGACCATCATGCTGGATAGAATCGGGAAGGACGTTTTGAGCTTTGCCTCGGAAATGATCAAGAGGGCGGACAAGTTCTTTGACAATCGGACCAAGAAACAGACTCCGAGGTGCATGGTCATGTACACGGAGCTGATCAAGGATCCCATAGGGACGGTCAAGAAGTTGTACAAGGAGGTGGGCTACGAGTTTACAGCGGAATACGAGGAACTGCTGGAGGTGTATGTTGACAAGAACAACAAGGAGAGGGAGTTGTTGAAGGCTTTTGGTCTTAATAAGGACAAAAATAAGAAGGACAATCTTCACAGCTACAGCATGGAGGAGTTTGGCATCACGAAGGAGCAGCTTGAGGGAGAGTTGGGCTGGTACCGAGAAAAGTATTTTAAATAAAGAAAACAAAAACTTTTTACCGCCTCATCTCCTGTGCCACAACATTCTGTCGGAAGTTTGTGAGGTCCAGATTACTCACGTCGTAGCTGAAATCATCAAACAGAGAGAAAACCTCCGGAACACCTTTCACCCTGAATTTAACGTTGTCACCATCCTGTTCTGCAGCTAACGATGCGTCGCCGGGCAGGAGATGCAGAATCAAGTCGCCTTCGTTCAACGGAAGCTGCAACAGGTTTTGGTGGGCGCCAACGTCCACCATCAAGTCTATGTCTATGAAATTTGCAGTTCGGCCCGTGGGAAAAACGCAGTGCCTGTTTAGGAAGTTCCGTTTTTTCTGTTTTTCTGTATTCTCCGCTCGTTTTTGCATTGCCTCTTTGACAGAGGCCCCTGTGGAGTTGGAAAAACCACAACAGCAGTCCTTCAGAAATGAATTTGCGATGTAAAAGGGCAAACAGAGGCAAGAGGAGATTGGCTCATCGAGAGGATGCCAAACATCCCAATCTACATACATGATCCGCTCCGACGTTATCTTATAGACCGGAGGCAAGCAGCAGTCAAGATGCATTATCTTTCCCAAGAAAGTACGCCTCGCATTTATAGAATCGTAAAATACAAGCTCGTTGTTATTCGGTGTTGTGGACTGGCCGTCTGCTCCAAAACGAGCGTCAAACTCCCATGCCACAGCGCCCATCCGTTTCCCCAGCCCAAGTCTGGCCGCATCTTTCAAATTCATTTTAGCCAATTCATATGTCAAACTGGAGAAAATCTCGTATGGTCGTGGTACATCTGTGATGAAGAAGATCTCCTCCGAGTCAGAAAGATCCCCGCCCGGGAGGCGAAACACAACGAGATCTCCTTCCCCTCGACAGATCTGCCAGCACGATTGATGTGCGCTCATGTCAACCACAATATCCGAGTCGAAAGTGTCGAGAGCTCGGCCAACAGGATAAGTAATTCCCCCAAAGCAGTATTTTCCAAAGGTTGCCCACTCCCATCTGCTGTAAACAAATCGCTTATCAGTAGCTTTCGTCCAACCAGGACAAGAGATTGAATAGTGCCACCATCCACAGATTGAGCGCTTCGTGTTGGCCGAATTGTAGAAGACTCGCTCTTTGCGCGACCTTAGAAACCTCGTTCCGGGTTCAGGAGGGGCTGCTGCTTCACCCCCGAGAGAGTTTGCAGGATCGTGCACTTTTGACATTGGATTTTTCGATGGAGCTATTGCCGAAGGAGGAAAAACGAGATGGGTTGGTGTAATTTGCTGTTGGAAATTAACACAATATCCCACAATTTTGAAATGTATGTTAGCTTGATCGGGGACGGGAGGCGCAGCGCAACACTCAAGGGGATCGTAAAGCAGGAGTCTCAGGAAACCAAATTTAAATTAAACTAAAAAAAAGTGGATTTTTCTCGCATTTTTTTGGAGGAAGATTTGAAGACCAGATATACATTTAGAGACTCCTTGCTCGAATAAATTCTTTCAGAGGCCCTCTAGAAGTGTTGAGCAACAATCCAAACCCTGTTTTCACAATGAGCTTTTCCCCAACCTCCCCCACAAATACTGATGCAAGATCATTCTACAAGAAGTATGAGAAGGCTGGAGTTTTGTACAAGACCCGTGACGTGTTTTCGGGCCGCCGACCCCGGCTGTTCGTCCTAGACGGGCTGATCCTGCACTACTACCTGCAGGCCGACGACCCAGCGCCCCGCAAGTCCATTCTGCTCATGGGGTGCGCCATCGAGCTCCTCCCTGAGGAGCGCTCTTCCAGCGGCAGTGGCAGCGGCAAATCATTCTTCCCATTCGTCATCAGCCACGCCAAGAGCGCCAAGGTGTACAGTTTGGCTACCACGACAAGTGAGAGCAGGGAGGAGTGGGTGAAGGTGTTGGAGACTGCCAGCAAGCAGGGGGAGGCAACTTTGTTGGGCATGGACAACAGCAGCAGCAGCAGCAGCAGCAACGTTAGTAATGGGAATGTGAACGTGGAAGTGGACAGCAGCATGGATGAGACTGACATTGCTTCTTCCTCTTCCTCTTCCTCTTCCAATACAATAAATACAAACACAATTATCACAAATGACCCAGCCCTTATCAACGTCCCACCCCAGTACCACAAAAAAGTAACTTCCTCAATTTCGACGCTTGTGGAGCTGGTGACCTCCCCCCTCGACACCTGGCAGCCCCTCTTCTCTAAGAAGGGCGTGATCGCCCGAACCCGGCCCGGCAAGCTCGTGACCGTCCGGGGAGACGGCCTCATGCCCCACCACCCTAAACAGGTCTTCAACGCCCTCGTCAACATCGAGAAAAAGAAGGATTACGACAAC
>Ga0302116_1001847_pt1 | contig 12644 bp, 14 predicted proteins | sample AG5_SCM_MG_FD_203124 | JGI IMG/M metagenome (GOLD analysis project Ga0302116, IMG submission 203124) | Marine microbial communities from Western Arctic Ocean, Canada - AG5_SCM | ecosystem: Environmental > Aquatic > Marine > Oceanic | place: Canada: Western Arctic Ocean | collected 2017-10-01 | reverse complement strand
GTGCGATAGGTTCCCGCTGCGTGCCAAGTCATTCTGATGAAAAAAGGACCGTAGTGACCATAATCTGCAGGCCACCAATCTTGGGAGTCTTTTAACATGACTTTGATGTCTTTTTTTACAGCTTCAAAATCCAGTTTTTTTACTTCTTTCTTGTAGTCCAACTCGGGTAATGGGTTGCTTCTATCACTGTGTTGGCGTAATATATCTAAGTTTAGATGGTTTGGCCACCAGTCTTTGTTTTGCGTACCTAGGTTAGGTGTGGTAGTCGATCCGTGAAAAGGACATTTACTTTCGCTCATAATATTTTATTTTTTTTCTAAAGTAGGAAACCTAAATCAAGTTTTGGGATTTTTTAATTTATAATTTCTTATGAATTAATAAGTTTTTCTTATTGAAGGCTAACTTAAGTCTTATATGAAAAATAGCTGTTTAAGAGCTCAATGAATCAAAATTTATATATTAGAAGTCATTGTCAAACTGAAAAGTCCAAAGAAAAAGATTGATTTTAAATCTAATAAATGGACATTCTATTTCCTTGACCAAAAAAAAATAGATTTTTTAGAACGACTTCAAACTAAAAAAAAATTCCAAAATTAGGAGATTATGCAAAAGTTGAAGTAAGAATTACTAGGGGTTGGAATCAATTTGGAGAAAATCCATCAGTAGAAATATTCTAATAAGAATCAACTTTTTTAATACAATTTAAAGCCCGCTTTTAACCGGGTTTTTTATTTTCAGTTTTTTTCAATACATTTATGTTCCCAAAACCTAATAAAGAATGCACCCCTTCCCTGCATTCCCTTTTAATTATTCCAGTAATTCTGTAAAGCCATTTGCTTTGTTTTTATACGTCTATTATATAAAAACCAACGCGAAGCAATTTCTGTCAAGTTGTGGGTTATTGTTGAATCATACAATTGCTATGAAGGAAATAAATCCCCTTAAAGGCAAAAGAAAATACTTGCTGTAAGTGAACTAGAAAAAAACCCAAATGAAAAACGTTAAACACAAAAATCCTACTGTAGCCATCGGAAAATATATGATTTTCGATGTCGGAAACGCTGAAAACGTAAATCCGATTGAATTTTATAAAGCTGCATATATTGAGAAACAAATTGAAATGTACTGGGCGATTACGCCTAATTTAAAAAAGGAGTTTTGTAAGAAAGATTTAGAAGTATACAAATCTAAGCTTGGGAAAATATTAGAAAAAAGCTCAATGGCTGACTGGGAAAAATTTTACTCGGAAAACTCAAATGCTGAAATAAAATCAAACTATTTATCGCTTTTAAAAGCTAATGAGAAAGCCGAACAACAGAAATTATTAAAAGGACAAAATATTTCTAGTTATGAATTGTTTACCTTAATAATGAATGCCTATCAAGCCTTAGGTCTTAAGTTTAGCCAATACACATTCAGTCAGTCACAAAAAGAAAGTGATCCAACTGACTTGGCAGACTTGACACATTTTAAAGATGATGGCACAGCCATAACCAATGGTGAATCTGAACTTTCAGGCGGTAAACCAAAGCCTGAGTTTGAAAATACTCCCGATATAACAGAAATAAACAATTCAGACGATAAAATGGAATCCCTTTTTAGCCAACTAAAAGTAGTTGATTTAGTCATCGTTTCCTCTGGAGTTTCTGAATTGAATCAAGAATTGGGCTGGGAAATTGAAAATAAAGTAATCAAAACTAATGTCAACGGCATTGCCAAAGTCTATGAATTTATGTTTTCAAAGTTAAAAAAGCAAGGTCATGGTCATATCGTTGGAATTTCATCTATCGCCTCTTTAAGAGGTAATCGATATTGTCCTTCTTATAGTGCGACGAAAGCATTTCAAGCAAATTATCTTGAAGCTTTGAGATGTATTGCTAAAAATGAAAAATTAAACCTAAAAATTACTGATGTCCAAACCGGTTTTGTTGACACACCCATGGCCAAAGGTGAGGGGCTTTTTTGGGTAGCCCCGTAAAAAAAGCTTCCAACCAAATCTATTCGGCAATTTTAAAACAGAAAAAAAAGTTTACACAACCAAAAGATGGCGATTAATCGCTTGGATTATGAAAATTGCTCCAAGTTGGGTATTAGAAAAAATGTAAAATGCCCATAAAAACAGCCCATAAAACACTGCTGTTAATCAATAAATAGAAAGGTTTCTGCTTTTTTTCCAAGGCCGCCAAATTTTTATAATTTAGCTTTGAAGAAATTTAAGTTGAAAATAAAAATTCGGAGGGTGTTTGTTCCGAAAAAATAACATCTTTTTTCAGGCATCATTTCACACACTAACCAATAAAAACTATCAAAAGTGAGTATTAGCGGATTTACAATGGTACGAAATGCTACGAGGTATTATTTTCCAATAAAGGAATCAATTTTATCCATATTACCCATAGTTGATGAATTTATTGTGGCGTTGGGAGATTGTGATTCAGACGATAAAACACGAGAGGAAATTGAATCCATCAATTCCGATAAAATCAAAATAATTGACAGAGTTTGGTCCGAACGAGATTTCATTGATGGGAAAGTTTTTGCCAACGAAACAACATTCGCCATGAGCCAATGTAAGGGGGATTGGTGCTTCTATTTACAGGCTGATGAGGTGATTCACGAAAAAGACCATCCGATGATTGTAGCGGCTTGTACTGACAATTTAACAAATAAAAATATTGATGGTTTCCTGTTTAATTATTATCACTTTTTTGGTGATTATGAGCATTATTTACCGGTTCATGGCTGGTATAAAGATGAAATCAGGATCGTCAGGAATAATGCCGAAATTTACTCTTATAAAGATGCTCAATCGTTTAGAAAAAAAGCGGATGAGAAACTAAACGTACTTGAAGTTAATGCAACAGTATATCATTACGGATGGGTTCGTCCTCCCCACCTGATGCAATCAAAAAAGAAAGAACAAGATTCGATACACCACGGGAGAGATAAAATTAATGAAGAATACAAGTCTAGGCCGGATACTTTCAATTACGGTGCTATGGATAAAATCCCTGTTTTCAATGCGAGTCATCCAAAAGTAATGAAGGATTTTCGGGCTAAGATAAGTTGGATTGATCAATTGAATTATTCTAAAAAGGCTAAGCTCAATAGGGATAAAATGAAACACGAAAAGTTTAAATATCAGTTATTAACTTTTCTTGAAAATACATTTAATGGTGGAAAGGATTTTTGGGGCTATTCTAATTGGAATAAAGCAACGACTTCTGTCAAAAAATAAATGCCATTGTGGCGGGTACCTATTCAAAAAATTTTGTGCATTGAAACTACTGCAATATTTGAAAAAAAAGTTTTAGAGAATGAAAACATTGAAACCAAATTTCACGCTATGTTCAATAATGATAGATTCTTAAAAAAGAATGAAAACCTTTTTAATGCAACATCAACTATATACAAACACTGTATAAAAAAATTATATGCTCTGGCATGTTTACTAAAGTCCTCACAGATTTTCTGTTCGGTTTGTATTCACTAAATTAGATGCTTAAATACACGACATACCCAATACAAGTTTTGGGGGAAAATTGAAAAAAATGAATTACGAGGATAACCCTAAAAGTATTAAGTATCATGTTAAGAAATATCTGCACAAAAACAAGGGGAGGTTTCTCAATAAATCTGTCATAGATTTTCCTGCTGGAAATGGCGTTACTACAAAAACCTTAAAAGAAATTGGAGCTAATCCATTGCCTTTAGATTTATTCCCTGAATATTTTAATATCGAAGGATTAGATTGTAAAAGAGCAAATATTGCAGAAGGTCTTCCTGTTGAAGATGCCTGTTCAGATTATTTAATCTGTCAAGAAGGTATAGAACATTTCTCAGATCAATTGGCTTCTTTTAAAGAATTTAATCGTGTTATAAAAAAAGGTGGAGGCCTTATTGTTACAACTCCTAATTACTCCAATCTAAGAGCTAAAATGAGCTACCTTCTTTCAGAAAGTGAGCGATTTAATTCAATTATTGCTCCCAACGAATTAGATAGTATTTGGATGTCTAAAGAAGACATCACGGATGAAATATATTATGGTCACATTTTTTTGATTGGCATTTTAAAACTTCGTTGCTTTGCAAAATTAAGTGGCTTTAAAATAAAACACATTCAGCCAACACGGGTGAGGACAACATCTTTGTTTTTACTTCTACTCTTCTACCCTTTCATTCTGATATCAAATTGGATTACGTACAGAAAGAGACTCAAAAAAAACAAAGACTTTGATGACGTCACAAAACGAGAGGTTTACCATGAAATTTTTAAACTTTCTATAAATCCAAAAATCTTAGTAGATGGACATCTTTTTGTAGAATTTGAAAAAGAAAAAGAATTAAATGAAATCGCTAGAGACCTAAAAAGCAATCATAAAGAATTTGGTGTCACTTAACGAACTTTGCCTAAAGAAAACCCTTTAAAAACAAGTTTTGAAGGTTTTTCAATTTGGGGTATCTTTGGGGAATACAGCATCCCCTCTAATCAAAACCCAAACCTTGTTCTTAATTTAAATTGGATTAATTCGTTTATTAATGGATAAAGAAAATGTTCCTCATAAAGAACAACCCAACAACCAATTGCACGGGGTGAAGTTGATAACCATTTTAGAAGTATTGGTGGAACGTCATGGATGGGAAAAATTAGCGCTAAAAGTTAATGTCAATTGTTTTAAAAAAGATCCTTCAATAAAATCTAGTCTTAAATTTTTAAGAAAAACACAGTGGGCTAGAGATAAAGTTGAACAGCTTTATCTTAATTTAAAAAATAAAAATATTTAATTAAACTGAAAATTTTCTTTATCCTCTCCGTCTTTTTTACAACTACAATATTGGGCTGTTAAAACAGCGCGTTTTATGAAAATGTGGAGGCACAACTTCCGCCATTAAGTACGGGCAATATGAAAATCAAAAGCCCTTTTATCATCGGACAATGAGAACCCTTGAAGAAGTTTACCTGCACCAAGTACACGAAGGCTTGGGGCACTGGATGAGTAGTGAAGATACAGTGGCATTGCCTTGGATGAAAAACAATAGACGCAATCCTAGTCCGCAGAAAATCTTTTGGAAACAAGATGACCGTCATCCTACAAGTTTTTATTGGATCTTTGTTCCGGTAAAAAATTATTTTCCTGAGTAGGTGTTTTTATAAGTTTTAAGCTTTAAAATTGTAATTTAATTATGATTTACTAACTTGAATCTTTAATTCATTGATTATGAAATGGTTCAAAACAATAACTTTTACTAAAAACTTTTTATTTCTTCTGTTATTGACCTCAGTCGCTTGCGACAAACCAACTGACTTTAAAGTCAAACACTTGGTTATTATTGGAGTGGATGCCATGAGTCCTAATGGTATTCTAAACTCAAAAACGCCGGTGATGGATGAGATGATGGCCAAAGGCGCCTATACCTTAAATGCACGGGGGGTGCTTCCGACTTCAAGTAGTACCAATTGGGCTTCGATGGTTTCGGGTTCGGGACCTGAACAGCATGGGGTGACCTCCAACGGTTGGGAAAAAGACGATTTTACTTTACCTCCAGTCCTAACGGGCTCAGAAGATATATATCCCACAATTTTTGGTGTAGCACGCCAACAAAGACCTGACATGGAGATGGGGGCGATTTATACTTGGAAAGGCTTTGTGCGTTTAATTGAACGAAGTGCGCTCAACTATGATGTCAATCAAAAAACAGATGCGTTAACCCTTGAAAAAACAGTAAACTACTTAAAGGACAAAAAACCAAATTTCTTATTCATTCATTTTGATGATGTCGATCATGTTGGTCACAGTATGGGGCATAAAACCCCTGCTTTTTACGATGCGGTTGCTCACATTGATCAACAAATTGGACAAATCATTCAAGCGACAAAAGATGCCGGAATTTTTGAAGAAACTGCTTTTATCGTTTCAGCCGATCATGGCGGTATTGGTTATGGTCATGGAGGAGAAACCCTCGATGAAATTGAAATTCCATTTATAGTTTATGGTAAAGGGATTAAAGAAGGTTACCTGATTAAGGATAAAGTTTACACCTATGACAATGCCGCTACTGCCGCAAAATTACTTGGGGTGACTCCTCCCCAAGCATGGATTGGAAGACCTGTTATCTCTGCTTTTAAGGGCACTCCGGACAATGACTTCTCAGATCAAAAGGTAGTTATTCCGTCCCCCATAATTTACCCCAAACCAAATTTATATGCCTCGGCCGGCGGTTTGTATATAGACCAGCCGGCTGAAGTTCAAATCGATGTAAATGGTGATGCTGAAATAAGATATACTACGGATGGATCCTTACCCAATCGGAATTCAAATTTATATCAAAGGAGGTTTAATTTAAATGAAACCGCTATTGTTTCAGCAAAAGCATTCAGTGGAGAAGATCAGGAAAGTGATGTTTCAAGAGCCTATTTCAGAATGGTAAAAAAATCCAGCAATAATGGGATTCGATTTAAATATTATGAAAGCAAAAAAGAATTGGATTTTTTACCTAGTTTTCATGAAATGAAAGCGGTAAAATCTGGATTAACCTATGAGTTTCGGGTCAACAGTATCAATGAAGTAAAATATCAATTTGGGATTCGATATACCTCACATATTCAAATTGAAAAAGAAGGTGAATATCGTTTTTATTTAAACTCAGATGACGGCAGTAGGTTGTATATCAATGATGAAATGATCGTTGACAATGACGGAGGACATGGCCCCCTAGAAAGAGTGGGAAATTTGGAACTAAAGCCTGGACTTCATAAAATAATGGTTGATTATCACAATCAAAACGGAGGCGGTTGGTTAGATGCTTTTTACAAAGGCCCTGGGATTCCTAAACAGATAATCCCGGTCAATAAATTGTTCCTAAAATAATTCTATTGTTTTAAAAATGAAAAATCTATATCTGATCGCATTGGTCACCATTTTTTTAAGTCCTAGTGTTGGCTTTGGACAGACAATTTTGCCGCTTTGGCCTAATGGAGTTCCCAATCAAAATACATCTGAGGAAGTCGAAAATAAAATGTATCGAGACATTCTAAGGATTTCAAATGTTCAAAACCCGACGCTTGAAGTATTCCTACCTTCCAAAAAAACCGCCACAGGTCAGGCGGTAGTTATTTGTCCTGGGGGTGGCTATTCGATTCTTGCTTATGATTGGGAGGGTGTCGATATTGCGAAATGGTATAACGCACAAGGAATAACAGCCGTTGTCTTAAAATACCGTCTTCCAAAGTCAAGCACTCTCATCCAACCAGAAATTGCGCCTTTGCAGGATGCCCAAAAGGCGATTCGCTTGGTTCGACATCACGCTAAAAAATGGAATATAGACCCCGGTCAAGTTGGAGTTATGGGCTTTTCGGCAGGGGGTCATTTGGCCTCAACTCTTGGTACACATTACGATGAAAATGTGCTAGGAGATTCAAAAGATCCAATTGATTCTTTGAGTGCTCGTCCTGATTTTATGGTTTTAATTTATCCTGTCATCACTTTTGATAAAAAGCATTATCACGGTGGGTCTAAAAACAACTTAATCGGGAAAAATGCATCTCAAAAATTGATCGATCATTATTCGAATGATTTACAAGTAAGCTCTCAAACGCCAAAAACTTTCTTGTTGCATGCAACAGATGACAAAGCAGTCCCCGTAGCGAACAGTCTTTTATTTTATAAAGCCCTTGAGAGAAATGGAGTCCCTGTGGAAATGCATATCTATCCTGAAGGAGGTCACGGTTTTGGTCTCGGAATAGGTCGCGGACATTTACAACAATGGCCCGACCGCTTAAAACAATGGCTCAACCACATTAAGGTTGGTCAGTGATAACTTGCTGTTGCCTTCATTTACAGTGATCGCACTTTAGATGGACTTACATTCGTGTTTGATAGGTGTACAGCTCATAGTATCTTCCTTCTGCAGCAATCAGTTCTTCATGCTTACCACGTTCTACGATATCGCCTTCTTCAACAACCAAGATTTGATGGGCTTTCTGAATGGTGCTGAGTCGGTGGGCAATCACAAAAGTGGTTCTATCTTGCATCAAAACAGACAAACTCTTTTGAATAAATGCTTCACTCTGGGTGTCTAAATTGGAAGTCGCCTCGTCTAAAATTACAATTTTGGGTCTCGCCAATAAAGCACGAGCGATAGAAATACGCTGGCGTTGTCCTCCCGATAATTTTACCCCACGTTCTCCAATGAGGGTGTCTAAGCCATCGTCAAATCGGTCGGTAAACTCGTTGACATAGGCGCCTTCAACAGCCGCTAACAGTTCTTTTTCAGTGGCATCTGGCCGTGGAAAAAGGATGTTTTCTCGAATGGTTCCTTCATATAAAAAATCGTCTTGTAACACTACGCCCAATTGGCTTCTAAAACTTCTTAGATCTACTTTTGACAAATCAACGCCATCAATTAAAACCTGCCCGGAAGTTGGGTTTAAAAAAGCAGTAGCCAAACCAGCAATGGTAGATTTACCAGAACCAGAAGATCCAACCAAGGCAGTAACACTTCCCTTGGGTGCTTCAAATGAAATGTCGTGGAGCACTTCGGTTTTGTCGTCATAACTAAACGAAATATTTTTAAAAGAAACATTCCCTTCGATTTTCGCTAAGGCTAAGGTTCGGGTTTCGAGATCGTTTTCTTCGGGGATGGCCATTAATTCTTGTGTTCGATCCAGTCCAGCAAAAGCTTCGGTGAGCTGACTTCCAATATTACTCATCTGAACGATGGGTGCAATCATAAAGCCGAGGAAGAGTGTAAAGGACACAAATTCCCCATAGGTCATAGTATTTTTCATAATGAAATAACCTCCCATTCCCATGATTCCAGCGGATGCCAATCCCAGTAAAAAGGTTGACGAACTGGTCATGAATGCAGTGGCAGTTAAACTCTTTTTTACGTTTTGAAAAAGTTGATCTACACCTTTTTCAAAAACGTGTTGTTCTTGTGTTTCAGCATTAAATCCTTTGATGACCCGAATCCCATTTAGGGTTTCGGTTAGCCTTCCGGTTACTTCTGCATTAATTTTCCCACGGGCTCTGAAAATCGGACGAATGTATCCAAATGCTTTGAGCGCAATTAGGGCAAATATGAGAACAGGAACCAGAACAAACAAGGTCATTTGCGCATTGATTCGAATCAAAATTACGAGTGAAATGATGGCAGTAATACTTCCTCCGATCAATTGTACCAAGCCGGTACCAACCAAATTCCGGACCCCTTCCACATCGGTCATTACTCTAGAGACCAAGGCCCCAGATTTATTGTTGTCAAAAAAACTCACGGGAAGTTTGAGTAATTTTTGTTGCACCGTCGCACGGAGAACAGAAATCAAATGTTGTGCTTCGACACTTAAAATTCGAGTCAATGAAAAGGAACTGATGGACTGAAATAATAAGGCTGTACAAACCACGATCAACAACAAGGTCAAGGCCTCGGTGTCTTTAGAGGGGATGACTTCGTCAATTAAGGTTTTGCTGGCATAGGGAAGCACCAAGCCCGACAAACTCCGCACAAGTATTAGGAAAAGTCCAAAAGAAACGATTTTTCTTCTGGGCCAAATAAACTCTTTAAACGCCCAACGAAAGGAAACTTTATTTTTATTCATAGCTTGATTTAAGTTGTAAAATTAAGGGAAAACATTTGACTTCGAATCTTTCGTTCTAAGTCTTTTAATTTGATTTCTTAAAAGCTGATTTATAGTTATTTGCTGAAGGTTTTTTTATTGAACAATAAAGTAATCCTATTGAGGCAGTTCTTTCGTAAATTTATGTCCTATAAAATACCATACCATGAACGAAGAAGACAAAAACAAAATTAAAGCCTATAGCAAGCAAACTCCTTTGTATTTAAGCAGAAGGAAATTTGATAGTGAGGGCGTGCTAACTGAGGTAAAATGTCCTGGTTGCAAGTCGTTTAAAAGTGTCAAGGACTATGCTAAGAATAAAGTACAGATAGACGGAATAGAAATTAAGTGCAAACTTTGTAAAGCTAAAAAATAAAATCAGACACCTCTAAGTATGTTAAGGAGGCGTTTTTATCCCTTGTAAAATGGAAGAAAAAAAAGACAAAAACAAAAAAACCAACTTAGGTGGATCTTATAAATTTAAGATCGCCAAAAAATACAGTAAGCCCAAAACCAAGGGGGATAAACACGCAAATAGAAGAAAGAAAAAATAAACGATCTGTTTTTAAGAATTCTTTAAAATTAAAAGAAGTTTCCGCTCTGTGAACACCTACTTACAGTCGAAAAGAGAAACAAAAACGCAAGGAAAAACTTTTCCTTAGGTCCAAACAACAGGCTTATCTCATCTGTGTTTTCAAAACTTTTTCTTTTCTTTGTCAAGAATAACAATTTATATTTTACAGCAATGGAGCGACAAGAATTAATAGATGAGTTTCTTTTGGATTTCAAACCAAAACCAGATCAAAGTTGGAAAAGCTGTTATTTTTTTGCACATCATTTAAAAAAGAAGCACAACATTGATGTGGAACTGCTTGAGGGTATTTCTAAAATTGAGGGCGTTGATCATTGGGTCGTCAGGTTTAATAATATCGACGAAGACATCCACGCCAAAGCAATGGGATCAACACCAGATTCTATCGAGAATCCTGAAATGGTTTGGAGCTTAGAAGCGTTTGAAAAAGACAACTTTTAAGCTTAATGTTAATTTCTTAAGCACCTTACGATTCTCTTCAGCGACTTACTAAACTACCTGATATTTAAATCTATTTTACCCTCCCCCAGAAATTACTTGACTTGTTAAATAGACCTGAGTGTTTTTATGACTTTTTTTACAGTTTATAAAAAGTTATTTACCATAAAAAATGACTTGTAGATCTATAATTTTAACACTGTTAACACCTTATCTTTTATTTTCTCAAGGCCAAAAAAACAACTATTTTTACTGGTGTTTCAGAGCCAAAATGGAATGAAAGAGAAGGGTCGGACAATGGTATTAAAGGTGTTTCATTGGGGTGCTGTTTCAGGGGCAGACCAAATACCCTAGCGCCTATTATGGACCTAGAGTTGATGGGTTATTCAACGACGGGGCTTATCATTTTATAATAGATGTTTATTATAAAAAATATATTATTGGCTTTCAGTTTACAGATGAGTTTCTTTATCTACAAAAGTTTGATGACAATGGTGCCGCATGGAAACCCAGGGGGTTTAATGGGAGCTTTTCCTCCCTCAGAAGATCTTATTGGATTACTTTAGGGTATAATATTTTTGGTAATCTTAATGTAAAATTAGGAATTGGCTTTAGAAACGGTCCAAAGGAATCATTGACCAATAAAAAGTTTAGTGCCACTCAAGTCGCTGAAAATTTTGACTTTTTAAACCCCTTGAATGTTATAAATGCTTTAAAAAACTTAGAGGAATTTAGTGAAATAGATTATTCCCTATCCTATAAAAGTTTATGGCAAATTTGGGCTTGTGCCTTAGCTTGGATATACCATTAAACACGGTGGATTGTTAACGGGAATTAGCGTAATTTATCGATGAAAAGTATGAAGAGATTATTAGCCCTTTTTGTGTTGTTAATATTGAATGGTTGTTTTACTCATGATTCACCAGAAATTAAAATTTACTTTTAAAATAACATCTGTATATGCCCTCAAGCAAAAGTAGGAGATATTGAAGTAATCGAAGGAATCACTTATGTGGTGGTTGATAATTCAACTTTAACGATGGAAATTAATTCTGGTAATGTAAATTTATGTACAACTTTAGTGACGGATATGACTGAGCTATTTAAGGACAATGTTTCTTTTAATTCGGATATTGGTTTTTGGGACACTTCTAATGTAACCTTTATGTATGCTCTGTTTAAAAACTCAAACAGTTTTAATCAATACATTGGGGATTGGGATATTTCTAAAGTGATAAATACCGCAGGAGTGTTTGATGGTGCATCAGCTTTCAATCAAGACATTGGAAATTGGAATACCTCCAAAGTGATTAAAATGAGAAGGACGTTTAGAGGTTCAACTACTTTTAATCAAGACCTCACGGGATGGTGCGTTACAAATATTACAACGGAGCCAAGTCAGTTCTCGCTTAACGCCCCTCTAGAAGGAAAAAACAAGCCAGTTTGGGGTACTTGTCTTTAGACATTTAAAACCTAACCCATATTGACAGTTCATTACCCTTTCCAAGTGCCTCCGTAACGATAATCTTCGTTGTCCTTTCTTACTTCAATAACGCAGTCGTTGCAAAGAAAAACCCATTCTTTGATTGGTTTGTATTGCACGCGATACATCAGCCGATAGGCTTTAGCACATTTTTCACATTCTTTTTTTGCCATTAATCCTTTAATTCAATAATTAAACACCTTTTAACTTTTTCTTTAGATCGTAGCGATGTCGACTTACTCTACTTTTTGAGAATAATAATTTCTTCTAGGGAATAAATAAAACTAATAATATTGAAATATTGTGTTTGATTGATTTTCGAATATTAACAGTAATTAAAACCAAATCCATAAAGATTTTATTAATTGAGTACGAAGAACCTAAAAATCCTTCATTAATCTTAAATAAAATAAGGATTTTATTTAAAAAAGAATTGTTTTTGTTTTATTTGAGGTTTAATTACTATGAAATCTAAAATAATGAATTTAATTTTAAAAATTTCAATGAATAATTTT
>Ga0302116_1001846_pt1 | contig 12649 bp, 8 predicted proteins | sample AG5_SCM_MG_FD_203124 | JGI IMG/M metagenome (GOLD analysis project Ga0302116, IMG submission 203124) | Marine microbial communities from Western Arctic Ocean, Canada - AG5_SCM | ecosystem: Environmental > Aquatic > Marine > Oceanic | place: Canada: Western Arctic Ocean | collected 2017-10-01 | reverse complement strand
ATGTTGGCGCAGAGCTTAGTCGCCGAGAGCTGGCACGCCTCCATCAGCCGCGGCTTGAGGCGGATGTCCTCAACCTCCACAGCCTCCAACTCGATCTCCGCCTTTTTGCACGCGGGCGACAGCTCACCCTCCTTCTCCCTGAGGCACTCGTGCACGCGACCCTGCCCGGGGGTGATGGCGGAGCAGTGCTTCTCGACGTCGTCCACGCACGCCGCCGCGAGCGGTCGGTCCATCAGGTAGTTATCAGCCGACGACATCATCGCGCGGAGCAACGCGGCCCGGCACTCGGGCTTGGCGATGTCCTGGCGCTTCTCGCGGAGGCACTTGATCATGCGACCCTCGCCCGGATTGACCGGCGTGCACAGAGCCTTGGCGTCGTCCTTGCAAGACTTGCTCAGGTCCTCGTGGAGTCGGATGTCGTCGAGGGACCGGCGCTGGTCCTCGGCGATGGCGTCGCGGCACTCCTTGCCCATCTTCTCGTGGTCCGCTTTGGACTGCAGGCACATGACCACGCGGCCGCTGCCCGCGGGTACCCCCGAGCACAACACCTGCCTCTCGGACGCGCACTTGGTGGACAGCCCGTACTTGTACCTCCAGTCGCCCGTCATCCAGAGCTCGCGGGTGAAGAGTTTGTCCTCGCACGTCTTGGACGCCTTCTTGCGGTTGGCGGCGAGGCAGGTCCACAGCCTGCCCTCGCCCGGCTCGACGTCCTTGCAGTGCTTCATGAGCTCGTCCCTGCACGCGAGGGTAAGGCTGGTGTCCTGTCGGATGTCATTGGCGGCGGCGACCATGGTGCGCTGCACCTCGGCTCTGCAGGTCTCGTCCTCGATCTTCTCGGCGGCGAGCTGGGTCTTGAGGCACTCCAGCACGCCGCCGCTGGCGCTCACCTTGGCCTTGGCAGCCTTCACCGCGTCGCCGCACAGTTTTTTCACCGTCAGCTTGCACGCCTTCTTCAGCTTAAAGTCGAGCCTCCAGTCGGCGGCCCTGCGCACGCCGCGGCGGTCCAGAACGGCGCGACACTCGGCGCTGAACTTGGCATCTCGCGCGTGGGACTCCAGGCACTGCACCACCCGCCCCTCGCCGGGCTTGACGTCCGCGCAGAAAGCCTCCTTATCAGCGCTGCACTTCTCGGCGAAGAATCCGTCAAAGCGGACGTCTTCGCTCTCCTCAACCTCGCGGCGGAACACCTCGAGCTTGCACTGGGTGCTGAGCTCCTGACGCTTGTCCTTGAGGCACTGCTCGGTGGCGCCGCCGCCCCACTCGGTCTCGGCGCAGAGCTTCTTCCTGTCATCCTCGCACATCAGCGCGAGCGGCGTGTCCAGGGAGACGTCCTCCGCCTGCTCAACCTGCCTCGCGGTCACCAGGGTTTGGCAGTCCTTCGAGAGCTTCTCCTTGTGGGACTTGAGGCAGCGGAACACCAGACCGAGGCCGGTCTCGACGTCGGCGCAAAACTTGCCGACGTCGCCGCCCCGGAGCTTGTTGTCGCCTTCGCCGCCGCAAACCTCGAGGAGCTCGGCGTCCGTGCTGATGTCGCTGAAGCGCTCGGCGTACGCGCCGCTGACCTCTTTCCTGCATCGCTTGGAAACGGCACCCTTCCTGGAGAACACGTTGAGCGCGAGGTCGATGCCCTTGGTCTTTTGGGTGGCGACGACGTTGGAGTGGAGGCAGTCAAAGTAGGACTCGAACTTTCTGTTCATGTGCCTGGACTCGGTGCCCGTGACCAGCTTGGGGTTCATGGCCCATTCCTTCGCCTCTTTATCGCTGCTCGTGGATCCGTGGTCCTTGCTGTAGACCATGGAGTTGGCGAGGGCGTTGACCTTAGCCTCGAGGTCGGCGATCCTTTTGTCCTTGTCCTCCTCGGTAGCCGCCTTGGAAGAAACACCCGAATCGGTGCCCTCCGTCTTGCCCCCGTCCTCCTCGAGGAGGGCGCGTCTCGGGGTGGTGCCTTCGTCGCCCGTCACGGGCTTGAATCCATCCACCATCAGGTCCGCGGCGCAGAGCTTCTCGATATCAGCCTTGCACGCGCCGGTCGCGGAGATATCGTCGCGGCCCGAGAAGGATTTCACAGTCTCGCGCTGAGCCTTGTACTTGGCCGCGAGCTCGTCGTAGTGCTCCTTCGAGTGCTCCTCGTCTTCACCGTCGCCGCCCTCGGACGCATCGCCCATGGAGGGGAGGTTGCCGCTGTCAGCGATGTCCGCGGCGTGGTTCAGGTGCTCCAGCGTCAGCGAGGGCATGTCCAGCAGCTCCTTGGAGTTGGAGCGCTTGGGCTCGAGGAGGTTGAGATCGGGCGCCGCGGTCTCCTCGTCGTCGGTCTGCGCGGAGGCGATTGAGACCGCGGAGAAGAGCGCGAGGGTGATGAGAAGGACGCGCGCGACGCGGGCGATGCCGCGGCGGCCCTTCCCGTACTCGAAACCCATGTCGACGATCCCCGGGGGAGCGATGTCAACACTGTCGATCAGACTGGCCGACGAAACTTCTTGCAGTGAGCAAGCTTTCTTGATCGGTGTTTTTCAGTGCGAGACGCGCACTCGCAAACCGATCGAAGCACCATGGCGACCGCCGCGGATCGCTTCAACATCAACAGCCAGCTCGAGCACCTGCAGTCTCGGTACGTGGGCACGGGGCACGCGGACACCAACAGGTTCGAGTGGGCGGTGAACATCCACAGGGACAGCTACGCGTCGTACTACGGACACCACACCATGCTTCAGTACTTCGCCATCGCCGAGAACGAGAGCATCGGACGCGTCAAGTACAACATGATGCAGGTGAGTGCCGCGACATTCCCGACACCTCCCCCGTGGGCCTCCTTGTGGGCCTCAGATACCTCCCCCGTGGGGTGGGGCCTGTCGGGCTAACCCTAGAATTTCCAACTCGCCTTTGTCCCCGCTGAAGAGCCCCGTCGCTGACCTCGCCCGACCCCGAACTCCCGCAGAAAATGCTGCTCCCGTGCGGCCTGCCCCCCGAGAAGGAGGATGAGTGATGTACTTCGAATAGCATCCAAATTAGCGCCTTGTAACCTATAGAGAGAAGTAGCCTCGTCCGTCTCATCAAACGCGCGTCCCAGCATTTCGATCCCAAACTGCCCCGTCACCGGTCACGTCCCGTCACTCAAATCCAAAACCTGCAGTAGCATTACACGTCGCGCACGTCCGGTGCGGAGGCTTCGTATCGTATGAGGAAGAAACCCGAACCGGAGGTCAAACCGGCGGAGATCGGGCCGCCGAAGGCTGCGATCGCGGGCGTCGTCGGCATCGCGGCCGCGCTCGTGTTGGGCCTGTTGAGACGGTTGCGGAATGCGGGCAAGTCGGGCGGGGGAGGGCGCGACAACGAGTGGAAGACCCTCGCCGCGGACGCCAAGGACAAGCTCGCCGGCGCCGGCTTCGATATCGTCGCGCCCCTGAAGCTCCGGTGGTACAACGAGATCGCCCCGGACTCCGCAAAGATCGCTCCCGGGGGAGCCATGGGCGACGACGCCCTCGTCATCCTGGTTGGTAATTCAAAGGTGTTGTGGCCGCTCTTCAAAGACGCGCACAACAGCAGGCCGGAGATTGGCGACGCCGATCACCCGGTCGATACGTACGTGGACATAGAGGTAAACCGCGCGTTCCGGGGTAAGATCCGGCGGCAGTTCTACGCGCACGAGACCAAGCCCGGGAGGCTGGTGGCGGTGCAGCGCATGGCTAACGTCGCGGGGGTGGCGCACCTGGACGAGCGGTCGCACATGTCCATCCACCCGCACCTCGGCCCGTGGCTCGCGTTCCGCGCGGTCGTGGTCCTCGACGATACACGCGGACCGAGCGATGCGCAGGCGCCGAAGGTACCGCCCAACCCGCTCGATTCGGATCCCGCCGCGAGGCGGAGGGTCGACGAAGCCTTCGACGCGGCTCTGGCCGGATATGAAACTCCGGGCGGCCAGAACGCGATGGGCCAGTGGCGGCTGTGGGTGAAGGTGAGGGACGCGGTGGCGCCGGACCACCCGGCGAGGTACCCGGAGGACCAGGTCATGTACCACTACAACTGCCTGGACGGGGAGGAGAGGGCGAAGATTCGGTCGACGCTACGGGGGTTCGCGCCGGCGGAGGCTGAGGCGGAGTAAACAGCTTTCTCTCGTCTTGTTGTACAACATATATCTGCTCTATACGCTATCATACATCTATGCGGCGGTTGTGCGGTCTTGCGTGCGTGTCGCCCCATCAAAGTACCGGGCTGAACCCAAAAATATTCTCTTCGATGTCTTGCTGGCTCTTGTGCTCAAACACCTCGCGGCTTCGCTTCTTCGTGTCCGACACCGGCGTGGTCCACACCCCGGCCTTATCGTCGTCCATGAATGGCTCGAACTGAGATCTCTCGGAAGGTTCCGCGAAGAGGTCGTCCGGCGCGTGGTCGTCGCTGGATCCCGGTCGGCATCCCATCAGCTGCATGGTCTGCTCTGCGAGGCTGCGCTGCTCGCGGGAGAACCGGTCGGACTCGTGGATGTCCGTCAGAGCCTTCATCGTCTCGTTGCTCACGAAGTCCCCGGCGTCAGGGACGTGCTCGATGAGCTGCCCGAACAGACGAAGGGCGGACTCCAATAGGTCCTCGCTGGCGTGGTGGTACTCGTGCGCCCTGTTCCGCACCCGCTCCTCGCCCCTGGACCCAGTCGTGCCCGCGACGCCGGCAACCTCCGTCTCCTGCTCGGGCGTGGACGGCTCGTTGTTCTCCACGTCGTCCCTACCCGCGTACGACGTGACCATCGCGCTGAGCACCTTCAAACGCTCCGCTCGTAAGGAGTTGACGCTGGCAGTCGGTTTCGCGTGAGTGACGAGCGAGCTCCCTGGTTTCGTCCTGAAACCCCGTCGGCTCAGCACCACCTCTACGCGAGCCTCGTGCCTGCCCGTCACGGGCCTGATCTCGTCCGCCCAGTGCCCGCGAATCGTCGCCGAGAGAACCTCCACCGCCAAGATGGCCACGTTGGGACGGGTCTCGAACTGCTCCGCCGCCTCCCAGAGAAGCTCAAACAAATTTTGAGTCTCGCAGAGTTTGAGCTCGTCGCAGTTGCATTTGCGAGTCACGTGCTGGTCCTCCCACTCCTCCACCTCCATCTCTTTGGTGATGTATGAAGACGAGGCGGGTCCGCACACCACCGCCTGAATCGCACCGAAGATGGCGTCCACCGAGGCGTCGCTGAAGCAGCACGTGGTGTCGTGCACCACCCTGCGTAGCAGTCGAATGAGGTTTTCCAAAAGCGAACGTCTCTCAGCCGGTTTGTCGAGCACGACCCTGGCGCACGCAATCGGGCCCCGCCAGCCGCTGACGCTGACGTAATCGTCGTCGATTGCTAGCTCCCCGGTCAACATCTTGGAGAGGGCGCCGCACGCCGCCCAGAGGAAGCCCTCGTGCAGGCATTCGGTGCCGGTAGCGCCCACGGCGGAGCTCTCCCGAAGCACCGAGTACGCGCGCTTCGTTTTCTTGAGGTAAACTTCAAACAGGTTAGCGAGGATCTCGGTGTTGGCCTCGGTCACCTCCGGCTGGTCCAACGCCGCGACGTTCTCCAGGCTCATAGCGATGGCCCTGTACGCCTCGAAAAGCCCGGACTCCATGCGGGCGGTCTCCACGGACGTCCCCGCGGAGTGCGCCATTAGAACCCGCGGCAACGAGGAATATCCCGAGACAAGGTTTTCAAGATGCAATAACCCAGTTTGGTCGATCTCGACACCGGGCCTCCGACTCGGCGCGAGCGGCGTCCGAACGGCGCGAAACCGACGCGGGTGGCTGGGAAAACCTTGGAGCCACGCTGTGTCGCGTCCGGGTGCTTCCTTTCGTGCGTGCCTGCTCCTTTCGCGCGGATAGGGATGTGTCGCCCGAAAAAGAAGAGGTTATTGTTTCGCGGGAAAACCCCGCGAAACTTCAAAAAACGGCAATGAAGGGTGGGAAACGCGTTGGTTTCTGACGGTTCGTGAACCCAGGATTCTGGTTTCTGAGAATTCGGCCCTCAAAAACTTCTCGCGAGTGCGCCGATTGGCCGAGCCCCAATCCGGAATATTCTTCTTGTATCCGCGGTCGAGTGTTCAGGTCCAAGCGTTTGGGACAAGGAGTCAGGGAGGCTTTCCGGGCGCGAGGACCGACGCGGCGAGCCTAAATCGTCTGACCTATCACCTACAAATCCTAAACACCACACTTTATCACCCGCACGGCGCGCACGGCGCACCCCGGGCGACGCAGATGAACGCGTTGCGCTGCGAGATCATGTCGTCGTCCCAGTTGAGGTCCCTCGCGTGCCGAGTCACGTACTCACCGCCGTCCCCGTCCCCCCCGCCGCGATCGACGTCGTCCCCGTCGTCCCCGTCATGTCCCATCACGCCGATGTGGTTCCACAGGAACAGGCACCACAGCCTGTACGAGTCCCAACCGGTTCGCTTCGCCAGCCTGGCCATCCCGTACCCGAACGTTCCTTTCGGCCGCTTCATCTCGGCGAGCTCCGTGACGAGGCAGCACGGCGACAGCACCATCGCGTCGACCCCGCACCGGTCCCACAGCTCGATGGCGCGCCTGGAGAGGTCCCCGCACAGGTGGACGCCCACGATGCACGACCCTCGGTCGCCGTGTTCGATGACGGCGTCGGACACGAGCGACTGGACTTCGTCGTCGTAAAGGTTCAGCCGATGGAACGTGACGTTCGGGGCGAGCGAGGGGAGGTGCTTGAGGTTCATCTTGCGGTTGAAGTCGAACATGAGGATGCGCGCCTTTGGGTACTTGTGAGCCAGGAAGATGGACGTGAACCCCTTCCCCGAGCACAGGTCGAAGAGCACGACGCCCTCGCCGTCCCCGAGCGGGTCGTCGGCGCCGGTGCCGTCCGCGGCGGCGGCGGGCATGCCCCTAGCCTTGGCGACGGCGCGCGGGATCCTCGATGCCGCCGCCGACGCCTCCGCGATTTCCTTTCTGAGCACTTTTCCCTTGATATTCGTCCACGAGCTGAAGTTATCGTCCCCACGCATGCGCTCGGGGAGGCCCGAGGCGGCGAACGCGCGGAGGTACGGATTAACCTTGACGCTCTTCCCGGCGAGCAGGAAGTCCATCGAGGTCATCGACTTGGACCCGCGCTCGCCGCTTCGACGGTCCCCGTCAGAGGTGGAGGGGACATCTCCCTCGCCCAACCCGCCCGTCTCGGCGGGTGTCGGGCGCTCGGTCCCTGGCACTTCCTCCTCGCGCCCCATCTATTGAGGAGGGTCGGAAATGTGGGTCGGGTGCCGATTTCCTTTGCGGATCCAAGAAAACCCCCGGGAACGAGCCGTTTGATTTCAAATCAACCCGCACGTTCGAGCCGCGCGCACGGCGACGATGGCGCTCTCTCAGGCCATGGCGGACGCGTCCGCGGCGAATGAGATCACGGAAGATGCCTTCCGGTTCGCCAGGGACGCCGGTTCGATCCGCGTCAACGCGTGGGGTTCGGCCGGATCGTCCGGGCGAGGGAAAAGAATCATCTCCGCCGGCGGCCCGTTGGCGGGCGGGATGTGGTTGCTGAAGCGTTCCGAGCTCCTGAAGCGATGGAAGCGCCGATGGTTCCAAACCGACGCCGCCGGCGAGGTCGTAGAGATCAGAGGGGACAAGTCCGATGCCAAGACCCGGTCGGTGATCACCCTCGCGGACGTGAGGAGCGCCACGGTGTCCACGACCAACTTCCACGGCGACGCCGAGATGAAGGGCTGCTGCGTCTACCTCGAGCTCGGGACACCCTGGCGCACGGTGTTCCTCGTCGCGGACTCGCCGTCGGACGCCAAGGCCTTCGTCAAGGACGTGCGAATACACGCAGGGCTCGACGCGACCCTCGCCGCACTCCCGCGCGCGCTCACCCCCGCGATGAAGGCCAAGGGCGGGGATCCGGAGATGAGCGAGGAAGCCGCGAACGCGCTCCTCGCGCCGGGTCTCACCCCGGTGCGCGCGCCCGCGACGCCCTCCCCGGCCGCGGCACGGCCTACCACCGCGGCAATCACCCCTTCGAGCCCTCTGACGGTGTCCGCCATCGCCGATGAGGTGTCCCCGGCGTCCAGCGCGGGGTCGGCCCGATCGAACGGCGCGAGGGCGAATGCGAACGCGAACACGCCGTCATCCGCCGACTCCGCCGCGTCGGGCGCGTCGCGGAAGGAACGCAAGGGCTGGTTCGGTAAGCCCTCGCTCGCGAGCTCCATCGCGTCGGTCGCCGAGCAGTTCTCCAAGTCCACCGACCTGTCGCAGGAGAAGATGAACGACATGACCCGCATGATGGAGGGCGCCATGCGAGCCAAGGATGAGCAGCTCAGCGCGACCAACCGGCTCTTGGAGGCTGAGTGCACGGTGGCGCGTGAGGCGCGGGGCAGGGCGGACGCGTTGCAGAAACGGCTCGAGGAGAAGTCCGCGCATTTGGACCGTCGGACGCAGGAGCTCGCCAACGAGAAGATCAGCAGCTCCGCGCTGAGGATGAAGTACGACTCTGTGAGGGAAACGGCGGACGAGGAAGCGTCTCGAGCCGACGAGGCCGAGGCGAGCCTGGCGCGCGTGCGGAGGGAGGCGGAGGACCTGGCGCGTGAACTCACAGAGACTCGGCAAAAGGCTGACGACACCCAGAGGGCGCTCATGGAGGAAGGCGCGCTGCTGCAGGAGAGGCACGTGAAGGCTGTCGCGACTGAGCGGGAGCTTCGCGAGAGCCTGGCGTCGGCGGAGCGAAGGGGCGACGTGCTCGCCAGGGAAACCGCGGAGCTCAAGCAACACGTGGCTGGACTGAACGGCGATCTATCAATCGCCGAGGAGCGGGCCGTCGCGGCGGCTGCCGCTGCGGCGAAGGAGCTCGAGGCGGAACGGGAGAAGACGGCTGAGCTGCTCCACGTGGTCCGGACCAAGCGGGGCTTCCTCGGCATGTTCAGGAAAACCCCGAAGGCGGCGGCGCTCGCGGAACACGACGAGGCGCGTCGCTCGGCGCGTCGCGGGCGACGTGCCCTCGCGCTTCCCGCGCCGCCCGCGACGGCTCCTCCCGCGTTTCGCGCGACGGTCGTCGAGCCCGCGAGCGAGTTTGAGTTTAGGACAACCGCCGCGACCGCCGAGACCTCCGACGTCGGGACGGACGAGAGCGTCGACGCCGCGAACGCCGTGCTGGCGCGTCGCATGATGCGGGACGGCGTGTGGATCAACACCCCGCGTCACAGGCGCGTGGGCGGCCCCGTCCTCGCCAACGCCAGCACCCCCGAGGCGTTGATCATCAGGAAACGGTTGGTGTACGGCGCGGTGGAGACTTGCGAGGAGGTGATCGACGCGCTCGACTCCCCGCACGCGCAGGGATGCCGCCAGATGTAATTATTTAGTCTACCGTCGCGTGACGACTCGCTAATGTCGAGCACGACGTGCTAGGGGCGCTAGTCAACCCCGACCATCTGGTGCTTCCACCTCGGCTGCTTCTCGATGAAGGTTTCTCGGACGTACGAGCAGGCTGGGTCGACGCTCAGGCAGTTCGCGTACGCCCACTCCATCGCCTGCTCCACGACGATTTCGGCGATACCCTTCCCCCTCATCGACTCCGGCACGTACGTGTGCCACAGCTTCATCGTCCCGTTCGATCGTTCCACCCCGATGGCGTTCGACCTGCCCTTCGGTTCCTCCAGCTCGTAAGGGTCGATGAAGAACCGTATCTCGTAGGCGACGTACGCCTCGTTCTCCGGCTCCTTCACGTCCTCCTCCCCGCTCTCGCGTTTCCTGAACTTGGTCCAGGGCTCGGGTTTCCCGTTCACGACGAAGGAGAGGCGCCCAACCCCGGGCCTCGTCGGATCCGCCAGGTGCTTCACCTCCGAAGACGACATCCGACCCGGGGCGCAGAAACCTGTGGCTGACTGTGCAGGACGACCGGGCTCAGCACGCTTTCGAAATATTTGACCTAGCACTGAGTGTACGGTTCCAGCGCGCGCCACTGCTCGACGCGCACCGAACCGATCCGTTCGCGATGCCGAAGAAATCCAGCAGCGTCTATGAGACCGTCGACGCGTGGGAGGCCGTCTGGGGCGACGGCGTCGTGCCCACCTGGCTGGCTGGGATGACCGTCGGCTTCGTCCTGCTCTTCCCGCTTCTCAAGATGATGTTCCCGAAGACCATCAAGAAGCACGGCGCGTTCCTCCTCGCGTTCGAGATCGTGGCGTTCTTCCCACTGTTCTACTGCGCGTACGAGGGTGCGACGGCGTGGTGGTTCAAGCTCGACGACTTCACCACCAAGGAGCAGAGGCTGTACGCCACCAGCCCGCACGCCAGGAACGTGCTGCAGTGCAACTTTGCGTTTCAGACCTGGGACTTCTTCGCGTCCATGCTGCACAAGGAGACCGCCGCGCCGGAGATGCTCGCGCACCACTTACTCGCCGCGCTCCTGTGCTACTGGGCCATCACCATGCCCTACATGCACTACTACGGCGTCTACTTCATGGGCGTCGCCGAGGTGTCCTCCGTGCCGCTGGTCGTAGTGGACATCTGCAAGTATTACCCGGAGGTGACCAAGCGGTTCCCGTGGCTCGACCTCGCGTCCAAGCTCTCCTTTGGTATACTGTTCCTGATCGTGAGGGACATCCTGTGGGTCTGGACGGCCATCACGGTGTGGCAGGACGGCCTCGGTATCCTCAAGGCGGGTGACTTCCCGGAGCAATACCCGGGATACATCACCGCCGGCGTGCTGCTCGCCAACGTGTTCTTCACGACGCTGCAGCTGCTGTGGACGAAGAAGCTGTGGGACGGCGTGGTGGAGCTGCTCGACGGCGGTAAGAAGGAGGTGGAGAAGGGGAAGAAGAAGAGATGATCGTCTTCGCCTCGCGCGACCCGCGATATTATTATGTATTAACCCGCGGCGATATATGTATTAACCTTGACACATGTAATTATTCATCCACCGAGTTCACCGTCGTCGTCCCCGGAGCCTCACGCCTAGTTGCCGTTCTGCACCGCCGCGTTCTCGGTCTCATCCTCATCGTCGTGCCCCCGCATCATCTCAATCACGTACTTGTCCACCTTCTCCTGCGGCAGCTCGTCCTCGGCGCGTTCCGCGGCCGAGTACTTGAACTTGTCCTGGCCCTCCTTGATATCCTTCTCCCTCATCAGGTACCTCTGCACGCACAGCTTGTCGAGAAGCTTCCGCACGTTACCCAGCTTGGGATGGCTCTCATCGTCCTGCCTCACGCCCAATTTCCCCAGGTGTTTCCACAGCGTATCCTCCTCGATCTCGCCGCCGCTGACGGAGACCAAGGCGACGACCACCATGACGAACCCGCGAAAAGTGTGATCCTCCGGGCGATCGATGAACTGCCTGCGAACCTTGGATGACAACAATGATTTGAGGACGTACTCCTTCGTAAGCTCCGACACCTGCATGTTCGTCCTCGCCGCGCCCGTCTTCTTCTGCTGCTTCCGCGACAGCTCCTTCATCTCGACGCCGAAGATCTCGTTAAACTTGACCTGCGCCTCGGCGATGACGTACGTGGAAACCTTAGCGCGCTTGAGCTCGGGCGCCACCTTGGAGAGGTGCTCCGAGAGCTTCGGCTTCTGCACGGGTGCGCCGTCGCGGTACTGCGAGAAGAGCATGTACCGCATCACCTCGGAGACGAGCTTGTGTTTCTCCTGTTGACGAAGGTAATGGGGAAAGTGTGAGTCGGGGTGCCCATATTTTGGTTTCGAAATCGGATCTGGCTGGTCGTCCGGTTGAACCGGGCCCGCGCGCGCGTACCTCCTCGGAGAGCTTCTGCACGTTAGGCTGCGTCGCGAGACCCTCGAGCTGCGACATGTACTGCTGAGCCTGCGTGAGTTGGGAGGGTTGGGAGGCGGGTGGTCAGGCGCGCGTCTTGTACCGCGTGGGAGGTTGGCACCCCCGGAGACGACGAGGAGGGATGGGTGTCGGGGTGTATCGGGGCCCGACGGTGGGTTCGGCGGTATGTCACGGGCGCGTACCGTCGCCACCGGGTCGGGATCTTCGTCCGGGAACACGTCATCGTCGTCGTCGATCTCGATGGGCGCGTCATCCACCTCGATCTCCGCGGGAGGCTGAGGGGCCCTTCCCCGGGCTGATCCCGCACTCGCGCGCTCCCGCTTCACCGCCTTGGCGCTTCCGCGACGGCCGGTGCGCGCATCGTCGAAGTCGTCGTTCAAGGACTTTGTCGGGCGTTTACGCTTGTCGGACCCCATCTCCTTCGGTCCCGTCCGCGACTGGTGCGGCCTGTTGTGGCGCGCGCACGGCTGTTTTTTTCAAAGTGAAACTGCCCGCTCGACCGAGCAGAGTCGGCTGGCCTGCTGCTGTTCAGCGATCACCGTTACGCGGCGGTCATTGCTTAGCCGCGATCGACCGGACACGGGAAGGATGTCTTCCTCTCTCCGCAGGCTCGCGACCACGGTCGCACGCGCCGCCGCCCCGGTGTACCAAGGGTGAGTCCCCGGTCGCCTCCCGGACCTCCGCGCGTGCCGTCGCGACGCCGAACGCGTCGTTTCGGCGATAATCTGCATAATCCTCCCCGTCCTATGGGTTTTCCACGTGACGTGGCCGGGGGGCGATCGCGTGCCGGGCGTCGCGACGCCGCGGGCGCGTGTCGCCTGCGAGCCCGCCACGCGGCCGTTGCGACACAGATCCGTCGTGCCAAACCTTTCGAGCGCCCTAATTCGCCGCACGCGCTGACCGCAG
>Ga0302116_1001842_pt1 | contig 12669 bp, 14 predicted proteins | sample AG5_SCM_MG_FD_203124 | JGI IMG/M metagenome (GOLD analysis project Ga0302116, IMG submission 203124) | Marine microbial communities from Western Arctic Ocean, Canada - AG5_SCM | ecosystem: Environmental > Aquatic > Marine > Oceanic | place: Canada: Western Arctic Ocean | collected 2017-10-01 | reverse complement strand
TTATGCTGCTGGCCGATTTGATCCGGACTTTGTCATCCCAATTCCCCTCCTCTCCTCTATTCTAAAACTTTCCCTTCGAGCCCCCACCTCTTTTAATTCCCAACCCTACCGGATTGTTTCGATCCAGGACCATGCAACCAAACAAAAATTGTCGAAATTTTGTATTGGCCGGAACGCAGATCGTGTGAGGGATTGTTCGGCACTGGTTGTCTTCTGTGCTGACAACCACAGCGGGTCTAGAATAAACATTAGGCGCCTGCGGCGCTTCTTCCAGTCACACCCTGCGGTTCCTCAGTCACCCTCCTCTTCCCTCCGCACTTCTCTCCTGATATCCTTCTTCGCATCCAGCTACCCCTTCCTGCCTAGATTTCTCTCGCGAATCATTTCTTTTTTCGTTCGATTAGCCATCAACACCATCAACTTGTTAAAAATCCGAGAGCAACGTCTAGTTCTCCCAACTTTGACGTCTGCCGAAACTTGGGCTACGAAAAACACGATGCTAGTTGCCAGCACTTTCATGTTGGCGGCGAGCTCTCGAGATCTCGAAACGTGCCCCATGGAAGGTTTCAACCAGTCCGGCATTAGAAAGGTTCTGAACCTTTCAAGAAAATTCACAATTCCAATAATAATTGCAACGGGCAAGCGTTTGGAACGAGTTGAAGATTTCGCCGATGGGGTTGGGGTAGTTCATTCCAACTCGAGGGGCACCGGTTCGAAGGCGTCGATGAGGATGGAGGATTCCCTAACAATGATATGATTCACAATTTTCAACAAAAAGTGTGTCTAAGCTACGCATTATTTACCAACTTTGCCTCCTCAAGCAAAATTTCCAGCAAAGCCACTTCGTCTGCAAAACTCAGCAAATTGCTGACAGATTTTGTTTTGTTGAATTCCTCTCGCTGCGTCGTTGAGCTATAAGCGTTTTTGATGGGACTACTGGGCGGGGGCAGGTTCTCGCCCGCCCCCCTCAAACCTCCGCTGAACTTGCGCGGATTACCATTACCACCGCTATTTTTTCGCGGCGACTTGCTGCCCCCAAGACTGTTCCGCCGCTTCAGATAATTACTGGGGTTGAAAAGTTCCGATGAGACAGGTATTGTATTGTTATTTGTATTTCTATCTCCGTCTCTATCATCGTTTTGCTCCTCCCCCCCGCTCCCATCGTTAATATTATTTTGCTGAAAACCAGTATCCATGAATAGCTCGAACGTCCTCTTCTTCCCCTGGCTCAGGAAGTAGCTGTGCTCTACCAGCGCGATGATGACGTTAAGCACGAGATAGATGAAGACGATTATGAACGAGTATAGGTAAAAGTTCGCAACGAACACGTTGGATTTCCACAAGCTGCGCCGAGCGAAGCGAAGCGAGGCGAGGCGAGGCGAGGCGAGGCGAGGCGAGGCGAGGCGAGGCGAAGCGCATTTTAATGAAGCACGAGCAAAACGAGAGAAACGAGCGAATCGGGTGGGTTAGCTTAGTAGTAGATTTTTCCGTCTGTAGCCATTTCGCGCACTTCTCGCGAGTATTCTCGTCCTCAAAAAGGCTCGCTCGCTTCGCTCGCTCACCTCGTAAATGTCAAATAAATCACGTCGCCGTTCAGTACGGAGAAGAGTTGTCGGAAACTGTCGGTCGGGTAGATGAAGCTCGAAGATGTGTTTCCAAAGTAGGAGACCGCAAAGAGTGCGTATCCAATAAATATTGGAAAAACTCCAACAATAAAAGGCAACAGCGAGGGTAGGGCATGCTTCAAAGTCAGAATTATGCTGTAATACCTCCGATGATGCTGGAAATACTTGATGATCCCTGTCCACAGGCACAAACAGGTCAACCCGGCAGCCAACTTCTCTTCGCGCCTCGTGGCGATGTAGAAAGACCTGTTGGAGATTACATAGATGGAGAAAATTGCCGCAGAAAACACGCTTGCCGCATTGAACAGCAGCCACATTGGGAAGAACTTGAGCTTTATGCCGATTGGCATTTTGTCAAAAGGAATTTCGACCGCCAGTTGGGCGGCGTAGCCGTCCTACGCCGAGCGAAGCGAGGCGCATTTTAATGAAGCACGAGCGAACCAAGCGAGCCAAACGAATTGAGTGGAATAATGTTAGTTTAGTAGTGGATGTAGCGCGTCTGCAGCCATTTCGCGAGATCCATCGATCCGATTCTTCCTCAAGGCTCGCTCGCTTCGCTCGCTCACCTTGCCGCGGGAGAAGAACTCGCTCATCTTCGACGCTCGACCGTCCGCGCACGCTATCTTCCAGTACGTATGCGCACGATCGTGAGCTATTTTTACTTGCTTGAAGGTGGAGAGTTTTCTGAGGAACTCTTTGACCAGGAGAGCCAGGTAGAGAGTCGAGGCGGCAAGCACGCCCAGGTTGTGGCTCATCTTCGTCAGGTACTTTTTGAGCTCATACTCGTTGTCGCACGTGCCCGAGATAGTGTCAGTGGTCGAAACCAGCAGGTTTGCGCGGTTGCTAAAGTCATAATCGACAACCACGGACCACTGGTAGCAACTCTTGAAGAAATACCCAGTGTTGACGTTGCACAGGGCCATCGTGTAGGAAATTGAATCCATCGTGAGGGAAAAGTTGGCAAACGTGTCTCGGTTCTTGAAGTACGGGATTGTGTCGGAGATTGGACCCGGGGTAAGTGAGTCGTATGTTATTTTATTTTGGGAACGGGAATGCAGGGTGACTTTTGGTGGGAGTGGGGAATTACGGGAATCCGAATCTGAATCCGAATCCGAATCCGAATATGATGTGAAATAGCAAACTCTCGTCGACGCATCGAGATATCCAACTGCCTGAACCGATCTACGCTGGAGGGAAAAGAAATTGTCGGAAAGTGACTGCATTGAGTTTAGAGTTTCGGTGAGACCATACAGAGTCTGCGGATATTGGGAACTTTTCGGCATGAAGAAATATCCCCACGTCTGCTTCATCGTTCGAGTGAATCTGGAGTCCTCAAAGTTGAAAATGAACAACTGGGATGTTGTGAGGAGCAAGAGGACCAAGTGCAGGCATAGCTTAGTCGGGAAGCGGTTGAAAATTGTCCACTTTGCTCTAGGGGAAAGTAACGAATATTCAAGGTCTGTCATTTCTTTTTTGCTGTGTGTGGGAGTGGTGGGATGGGATGCCCTCATGGGATTAATGGACAATAAGTACAATCACAAGCAGAATTGTGATTGGCGTTTTACTAACAAACCAAATCACTCGCGATGTGCACACGTGCTGGGAAATTTCAAATTTGTGTTGCAAAAAATTACAAAATTGCTTGTGGTTTGGGTTGCCTGTACGAAAAATGAAAAGAACTGGAAGGTCACTGCAGTCGCAGTCTAATTCGCAGAAATCTGGCTCGCAGACCAGCCAGAGTCCGATTTCGTCCTTTACAATTGATGCCAATATTTCAAGCTCACCAGACAGCCAACCGGAGTGTGATGATGTTGATTCTGTGTGCGATGTGGATTCTATTGAATCTTCTTCAACCATTGAAGTTATGACACCTCCTTTGCCGCCCCTCGCATCTTTTAATGATCTCGATAATGATGATGATGATGATGATGAAATGATTGTAGGAGGTCCTCCCCTCAATGCAAACGCTCAGTTTGACCACGCTCACCAAGATTGTGCTAACTGTCCTGCTTTCTCCAGTCCTGAAACTCATTGCGAGAAATGCTACTGCTTTGTTTGCAATACGAAGGTGTCCGAGTGCAACACTTGGAGCACCCACTGCTTCGCGAAACGCGATGTTGCAAAATGGGAGGATTTGCGTGCCAATGCCAAGCAGCAGCAGCAAGATTCTGACGAGGACATTCACTCCATTACCTCCTCCGTCAGCTCCCCTCGGACCTCCTCTCCGCAAACACCAAATAAACCACCCCCCCATCAACAAACTCCAAAATACCACCATCCCATTAACAAAAAAAACCAAACCCCCACGATGCTCAATAATGTCAACCAAGCCATTGCCACAACTTTCTCTGGCAATCTGAAGCGAATCCTCGAGCTCAACGAGTCCTCAACAATAAAAAAATCCGTTTCTTCCACCTCCACCAATGGTGAGGTTACCACCTTGCAAAAGAAGAAAGCTCACTTTTGCAATGGGATCCACATCGGGTGGCCGTTCGCCGAGGTGCTCCCCCCCCAGCGTCAAATGGCGGCGCACATCATTACCGGTCTCAAGAACCGTAACCACGTGATATTAGAGAGTCCAACCGGCACGGGAAAATCCGTTGCAATTCTCACGGCCTGTTTGGCGTTCCAGCGGTACCACAACAAGAAATTCCCCGATAAGTTCGTACGAATAATATACACTTCCCGCACCCACTCGCAGGTCAAACAGGTGTGCGTGCGAAGCGAGCGAGCCTTTAGGAAGACGAGAATACGAGCCACTACTAAACAAACATTATTCTCAATTTTTTGGCTCGCTCGCCTCCCCCCTGCTTCATTAAAAATGCGCACAATCTCGCTTCGCTCGGCGCTTCGCTCGGCGCAGATGGTTGCCTCTTTGAAGAAAACTCCGTACCGTCCGCGATCCACCATCCTTGGCTCTCGCGAGCACATGTGCATCAACGAGGACTTGAAGCCTGCGGACGGCTCGCGGGGGACAGAAAATCTCAGCACGGGGTGTCAGAATCGCAAAAAGAACGAAGAGAGTTTGCGTAAGTCGGACCAAAAAAACATTTCCAAAATCTACGACGACAACGATCCTCCTCGTCGTTCTCTGGACAAGGATGTGAACTTCGACAGGATTCACATTTCTGACGACGACGAGGAGGAGCAATCCTTTGACAACGATAACAACGGCATGGGCATGATAGGTGGGGATAAGCCAAACACGAAGTGCACATGCCAGCACTACCGAAATCTCACGTCCGCCAGGGTGGCCAACTTCGCCATCGAGAGATTCCGCCCCAATCTTCCTAACGAGCTGGTCGAGTCTGGCGTTGACGGTGGCGAAGACTGCAAGATGGGTGTGGGCGACATCGAGGACCTTGTTGACTTTGGTCGGGACCTAAATTCCAAGGGAAACGTTGCAATTTATCGCACCCCTTTGACAGAACAAAGCTTTGGAATGAAAGTTTCTCCCCAGCAGCACGTAGTAACGCGGAGTGTGTTCCTGCGCATCGACTCGATGCAAGCTACAGGTGCCGTGGCGCGAGAAGGCACGCTGGAGGTTGGCGACGAAATTCTCGCGATAAACGGGAGGGCAGTTGTCGACTTGGCGACTTTCCAGAACACGTGCAAAAGCTCCAAAAACAACGATAAGACCAACGATCCGATCGTTCTCAACGTGCGGCGAGCTCCCCCCCCTGGCAGGCTTGGCGGTTACGCGCTCGGGACGGCGTGTCCTTACTACTTGAGTCAAGGTGAGCGAGCATGGAAGGGAGGAAAAGGGGGGAGAAATAGCTAACATTTTAATGTCCATCAGCTCTTGCGAAACACGACAAAACGGAGCTTGTCTTTGCTCCGTACAACTACGTGCTGGAACCTGCCATACGGCAGGCGATGGGAATTGAGGACAAGAATAACAGCGAGCGGCTGGCCAATACGATCATCGTGCTGGACGAGGCCCACAACGTCGAGGACGTTTTGCGGGAAAGTGGAAGCATGAAAATTACAGAGATTGAGCTAGGCACAATAATGGTCACTCTAAGCAACATTCAAGCAACAGCGGGCAGAATGTCAATAGAGCCGCACGACGCGCTCCCACAGTTCATTGACGAAGTGGAAATGACTCAGAGCGAAACGACTGGCGTTGTTGGCTTGAGCGCTCCCATCTCTGAAGTTGTTCACGTTGTCGTCCTCTTCATGGATAAGCTTCTTGATTACTTTCATCAGCAAAAAAATAAATTTGAAACGCAAAACTTTTGCGGTGTGAGCTGCCAGGGAAAGCAGAATCCGGGCGCGGTTCAGGTGCTGCAGGTGAGCGAGTGGAGCGGGGGGGGTTGAAGATGACGAGAATACGAGCCACTACTAAACTAACATTATTATTCCACTCAATTCCTATTCGCACCTTCTTCGCTCGGCGCAGGACATGTGGAAGAACGATAGCAGTGAGGAGTTCGAAACGACGTACTACGGACCGCAGAAGGATGTGAAGAGCAATTTGGATGCAAATAAGAATCCCAAGGGCTGCGGCGACTTCTTTAAGGACCTGGGCATCCACAAACTCGGTGATCGGGCTGCTTTCATTCCCGTCCTCTGCATCGCAGTGCATGCGCTGAGCGAGTGGGGCAAATCCCAGAAGTGGGCGAGCGACGGCTTCCAGAGGTCAATGGACAATGTTGCGGACATCTGTTGCAAATTTTCTTGTTCATGGGCTGAGCCTGAGCACTACTTCTTGTCGATAGGTTGCCAGGCAAATGGTAGCCTGGCTTTTGCTCGCGGCGAGCCCGAGTCCGATATCGACTACACCAACTTCAAACAGGCGGGACGAAACGCCAAATCCCCGAAGGAAATTCCGCTGATGCCCCCGCGTACCAAAACGCAGAGAAATATTCCCCTTAACGTTTGTTTGAAGTGCAGGCCCAACAACAACAACAACAACAACAACAACAAGCGCGAGATGAAGGTCAGCGAGTTCCTGGGCGGCGCCGGGGACGTGAGGCACGGAGGCAGTTTGAACGGGTCAAAGCCAAAGTTCTTGGTCACCCTGAACTTGAACCTGCTCACGCCCGAGATTAATTTTGCAGATTTGCGAGGTGAGCGAGCGAAGCGAGCAAGCCTTGATGAAGACGAGCATATTCGCGATGAATTCCGCGAAATGGCTACAGATGGCTACATCCACTACTCAGCTAACATTATTCCACTCAATTCGTTTGGCTCGATCGTGCAGAAAAGGCTCACAGCATCATCCTGGCCTCTGGAACGCTGTCTCCGATCGGCTCGCTGGCGGGGGAGCTGGGTTTGCGAAGTGCTGAGGAAGCGTCGCAGCCTTCACATGCGACGCAGCCTTCACAGGCGACGCAGCCGTCGCAGCCGACACCCATAAAAATGAAAATGTCTCAGTTTTTTTCTCAGCCTTCTCCTTCTCCATTCAAAACAGCAAAGGACGAGATGATGGGTAGTGGTGTGAATGCTGATGATGGTGATTATGCTCACGACGACGACGGACTCGATGGGCAAAAACGTGGGCGACTCCAGGTGAAACCGCCACCGCTACAAGCCGATCACGTGATCAAAATGGAAAAACAGCTCCTGGCCGTTTCCATCGGACACTTTGACAACGGCGAGGAGTGCAAGTTCGTCATGAACAACGTCAAAAAGGAAGGTTACATGACCAAGCTGGGAGAATCGGTCGCCGCAATTTGCAGCAGTATTCCCCGCGGAGGCGTGTTGGTGTTTTTCCCCAGCAAGGCAATGATTGCCAAGTGCGTATACGGGTGGAAAAGGGATGGGGTGTGGGACTCGCTGAAAAAAACCAGAAGCGGAATCTCTCGCGAAGTTATTGTCGAGCCCACGGGTGGAAATAAGGAGTTCGAGGAGTGCAAACAGCAATATGTCGAAGCTGTTGATTCTGGCGGAGCAGTGCTGCTGGCTGTGTTTCGGGGGAAAATGTCCGAGGGGGTTTCGTTCAACGACGACTACGCGCGAGCCGTGATCTGCATCGGCTTCCCCCTCCCGAGGTGAGCGAGCGAGCCTTTTGGAAGACGAGCATGCGAGCCACTACTAAACTAACATTATTCTCAATTTTTGGCTCGCTCGCCTCCCCCCTGCTGCTTCCTTTAAATTGCGCCTCGCTTCGCTCGGCGTAGCTTCGGAGACGTTGCGGTCAACGCAAAGCGGTTCTACAACAACGAGCAGCGACAGATTTGCAAGCGGAATGATCTGCTCCCCGGGGACGAGTGGTACTCCCAGCAGGCGTACCGCGCAATGAGCCAGGCGCTGGGGCGGTGCATCCGCCACAAGAACGATTTCGGCGCCGTTTTCTTGTTGGACTCGAGGCACTGCGAGATCGAGGGTGAGCCTAGGGACGGCGACGTTGCAAAGTGTCACAGGAGCTTGCCCAAGTGGATGAATAAGCACATACGGAATTTGAGCAGGGACAAGACGGCCCCGAGGGGGGAAGGGGGGGTCGGGGAGGCTGGGAGCAGCGTCTACGGAAGCTGGGCTGGCTTGGCGAGCGAAGTTAGCAGCTTCTTCAAGATTGCCGAAGAGTTCGTTGGGGGGTCTGGGGGGGCTGGGGGGGGGGTAAAAGTGGAGAGGGGGGGGGGGGGAGGAGCATTTATGCAGTCGTTCTCTCCCTCTCCCGCGGCGATGGCCGTTAATCCGTACGACAATGGCAGCAATAGAAGTAGCAGTAGCAGTAGTAGTAGTAGTAGCATTAGCAGCCGTAGAAACAGCAACGGCAACAGTGCATCCATTTCAAATGCTCTCTCAAGCATTATGCCCATCCAGGGAGGGAAGCGAGCGAGCACAAGCGCAAACACCTTCCAATCCAAATCAAAGAAATCGAAGGCTCCAAAGAAGGGCGGCATCCAGGCAGCGTTCGCGAGTGGTGGTAGTGGGAAAAACAGGCAAGATGCGATAGAAATATTGTCCATTCCACCTTCACCCCCGCCGCTCGTGCCTCAGGCCGCTTCGTTGGGGCCGCCGCCACCGGTGGTGGAGGCAACCACGGAACGAGACGAGTGCAGCGTTTGCATGGAGAACAAGAAGAACACGTTGTTGCTCCCGTGCAAACACGTGTGCATCTGCCACCTCTGCGCCGAGGATGTAACAGAATGTCCTCTCTGCAAGACTACGATTAACCAGAAAATTCCTGGAGTGTACTTTTAAAAGTGTATAACAATCGATGTTTAAAAATATCTAAATTTTGTTGTTGTTACCTGTGCAATCTCGAACCTCTTGGCCTGTACTTTTTTGTCGTGATCACCTTCGATTTTTTTAACGTTGCAGGCTTTTTCGTTTTTGTTTTCTTCAACAAACTTTCGCCGTCGCTGTCGTCGTCCTCTTCGCTGGAATCGTTCAGCATCCCCCGCTCCACCCGTCGCAGCAGCTTCTCGGCCGCGTCCAGGGTTTTGTCGTCGTCCTCGTCCACGGGGTTGAGCTCCGAATTTCTAATTTGCGAATTGAACGGATTGCTCAGAACGTAATCTTTCGCAGTTGTTTTTGCTGCTGATGCTGATGCTGATGCTGTTGTTTTTGTTTTTGTTTCGTCGGTGGTGCTGGCCCTTCTCGACCCGACGATTAGCCTCAAATCCTGGACAAAGTCGTGCAACGCAAGATTGTCGCCGAACCGCCGATCAGACGTCTTCTTCGGCTTGTAGTCCTTGTGCCATTCTTCGTGGGGGAAGACGTAAAAGTGGGCAATGCTCGCCAGGAGCATCTCCATGCAGATGAGAAAACTCTGTGCCTGCGCCGAGCGAAGCGAGGTGAGGCGCATTTTTAATGGAGCAGGGGGGGAGCGAGTGAGCAAAACGAATGTAATTGAGTGGAGTGGAGTGGAGTGGAGTGGAGTAACGTAACGTAACGTAACGTAACGAAACGAAACGTTAGTTTAGTAGTGGCTCGTATTCTCGTCTTCCAAAAGGCTCGCTCGCTTCGCTCGCTCACCTGCTTTCCCCAGCTGCTGTCGCCCTCGCTGTCAGACCCGCCAGACAAAATGCTGATCGCCAAACCCTGCCAAAACGTCATGAAAACCACTCCCTTGATGCACAGAAACTTGGGCCAAGGGCTGCACCACGCAAGGTCCTCCGCAACGATGTGGTAGAACTTCACCAGGCCGTAAAAGGCGCAGCTCACGGACAGGTTCTGGGCGAGCAAGATGTAAAACTGCAAGATTGGATTAGTCGCTCGCACTCTCTGTCACAAGGCTCGCTCGCAATATTTCGCTCGCTCACCTGGGGGGCCCTGTAGTCCATGGGCTTGGTGGCACCGCCGTAGTAGTGCATTCGGGTTAGGGTGAAGTTGGCAATTGCCAGGACGGGTTTCAGCAGCACGAACTGCATGCACGCCAGCTGGCACTGGTAGAGGACGGCCTCCGCGAGGGCGCGGTCGCCCCCATCGAGGAGCGATCTACGCCGGTAAAAGCACCCGCAGCCAAAGGGGGGGGAGAGGTGCGAGCTTCGCATCGCGAGCTTGTGGATGACCGCGGACCGGGATCCGTTGCCCCAAACCATGATCAGGAAGGAGAAGAACACGTACACAACGTACGCCTCGTAGCCGTCCTTGACAATTCCTAGATACTCCTGCGCGGAGGGGAAGACGAGGGAGAACCAAGCCGTCGTTGAGTAAATCGGCGCCATCCAAAGAATCGCAAGGATCTTTCGCTGAATTGGCGGGTTGTTGAAGTTCCGGAGGTGCGACGTCACGTGCCACAAGGAGATGAGGCCGCCGATGAGGGAAAACGTCCCCGCAAGCTGGTAAATCATAAAGTTGTTCTCCATCGAAAACTGCTGCTGGGTGTCGGACTTATATTGGTCCACTGATGTCTTCACTTCGGCGACCTGCGAGTCTATTTGCTGCTTGGCAGAGGACACAATGGAGGTTATTTCCGCGTATTTGGAATTTAATTCGGAGGTTTGGGCAGCTTGAGAGGTTGAGATTTGGGAGCGAAGGGATTTGATGTCGGTTTCTAGCTCGCCGTTAGTAACAGTCTTATTAAATTTTGAAAATTGGGCTATCGTGTCTTTGAGAAGCTTGTTCTGGGTACTTAGGTGCTCGTTGAGGGAATTTATTTGGCTCGAGTTGGTGATTGTGGAGTATGTGGAGAGGACGAGGAGGAATAGGAACAGGAGGAGGAGGGAGTATTTGAACATGGATGAGGAGGAGGATTTGGTGTTGTTGTTGGTGGTGATGTTGGTGTTGTTGTTGGGTGGTCGTGGTCGTGGTCCAGGCAGAGATTCGTAGTTGTGAGAGAGGCCGGATGCGAACGGGTTTAAATTCATTTTTGGGTTTCTGAAGTGTGGGGGTACAAAGGGGTACAAATATACAAGATAAACTTAATAAAAATATTTTGAATATTTTGAATCAGAATCTCCCTGTCTCATATATATACCCAAACCGCAGAGCTTGCCCCAGAAACCCACTTACGAAGAAATAAATTCGCCAGCTGCTCTTCGGCCCTAGTTTCTCCCACTAGCCCAGAACCCCCTCTTCTAAAAATCTGTTCCCCTTATCGATTTCACATTTCCTACAGGTAAACCACCGCCCCAAACCACCCCAACCAACACACCATTCTAAAAACCCCAATTCTCCTACCTACCTTCCCCAGCAAACACTCTTCTCCCACCTTCCCTGTTCTCGCTATTTTCACGAGCATTATCCTTATGGTTTCCAATGAGCACCACAAGTGGCTCAAGAAGCGTGATTGGCCCGCGGTACAAGGAGCCATGCATCACCCAGATCGGGATTTAGTTTTGCTCAGGAGAAAGTACAAGGAGAGAGATGAGCATGGACGACTGCCACATCATTGGATGGCAGCGAAAGCTCAGACACACACACATGCTCTTGCCTATGTGGGCGTGCTGTCGATTGAATTGAATCCAGAGGCCCTCACCACACGAGACAAGGAAGGCAAAACTCCCCTCGACATTGCCCGTAGGAGTGGAGCCTGTGCTGAGATCATCAGCTTGCTCTCCCTCACTCCCGAGGAAGTTCGTTCGTTGGGTGGTAAGGAGATGTACCGCTTGTACGCACCAGTGCATTATTGGATGGGTGAGATGGATGGGTGGATCAAATTACGATCGTTTGCAGACTGCCACAAGTTCATCGATGAGTACGATGACGAGTTGGTGCGTGAAGTGCTCAAATACAGCAATTATAATCTCCTTCGAAAGGTCGCTTGCTTAAGCCAGGAATACAGCGACTCCCTCGTTTTTCTTGCTCTTCGAATGATCCATCGGAACCCACTTTCCCTCCTCGGTTCCGAAGCATTCTATTCACCTCTTGAGCTGGCTGAGCAACCCCAATACAATGCGTGCAAAGAGATCCGAAAGGTCCTCAGCCTCACCCCCACCCACGTCTCCCGCACCACCTTCCCCATCCTCCTCCTCCAGTCCCTCCCCTCCAAGCACCACGAGATCTTCGGCACCTACAACGCCGCTTGCACGTTCATCAAACTCCTGAAGTACGACAAGGCTGAATTGACCGAGGTGGAGGCCGTGCTGAAGCCGGCTCGAAAGTGCGACGTCTGCAGATCCCTCGGCGCCAAACCGTGCCCCCGGTGCAAGTGCGCGTTCTACTGCTCCGCAGAGTGCCAAAAGTCTGCGTGGAAGAAGCATAAGAAGACGTGCAAGGCGCCGACAAGTCCGCCGGCGACTGAGGCCGAGCTCCGCACCCTCCACAAGGGGATTGCCCTCCTAAATATGTGCATACAGAGGCCCGGAGCTGGCGATGGACCAACCAGCGTTGTGGTGGACTTCCTGTTGCCCGGTCCAGCGTATTGATAACATTAAACCACCGATTCGATTCATGGAAAAACATTTTGAAATTTAGCTTTTTTCGGAAATTAGCTGGTTCGCATCGTTCTCAATTTTGGATTGAGGTGCAACAATTCCTCGCACGACTCGCAGCACTCCGAGGGGTGTTCACGTCACGAGGGGGGCTCGGGGAGCAGGTTTGCAGCGGAGGGACAATGCTGCGGAGGAATTTTGACCCTTCTGAGCCCGCGTGGGAAACCGGTGATTATCGAGCCAAATCTGGAAGGAAGCCAGGGGTGTAGCAATCTCGT
>Ga0302116_1001838_pt1 | contig 12697 bp, 9 predicted proteins | sample AG5_SCM_MG_FD_203124 | JGI IMG/M metagenome (GOLD analysis project Ga0302116, IMG submission 203124) | Marine microbial communities from Western Arctic Ocean, Canada - AG5_SCM | ecosystem: Environmental > Aquatic > Marine > Oceanic | place: Canada: Western Arctic Ocean | collected 2017-10-01 | reverse complement strand
CTTTGTGGTCGGCCCAGTCCCCACGTTGGCACTCCTTGCCACAGTAGTACACCAGCTTGCACGCGCACTTCTTACACTTGGTACCACGCAGATTTGTCCGCGCCCCGCACATCGCGCAGTCCTTGTTCAACGCGCGCTCCACGTGTGTCGCGGTATCACCTTCCGTGGGAGTATCGGTACCATGTGACGCGTTGGCGGACATCGCGGTCGGGGAGTTCGTGTGTTTGACGTCGTTTGGCGCGCGTCGTTGTGTCCCTTTCGGGCGTTGTGACAATCCTGCTTTGAAGAAATCGCTTGATCAGGATTTGAAACTGAAAACCTCTTTTTTCAAAGCTTACGGTTATCGATCAAACTTTTTCACATCGTTATTTCTTGATCGGCGAAGCCGGTGAAACTGATACTTTTTTTTCAGTGACTCGCACGCTGATTTGTTTTTCACCGCGCGCAGGTCCGCCACCAAGCCCTCTTTCGCTTGCACGACACGCAAGTCGACAGCCACCATGGTGCGCATTTCCGTGCTCAATGACACTCTCAAGGTACGTGTGGGGTTGTGGTGATGTGAGCGCAATCGCGGTGGGCGTGCAGCGAGTTGGCCGGTTCTTCGGGCCATTCATTTTCTTTTAGGGTTTGCCACCGATGGGTTTGCCTCTGTCTCACCTCCTTCATCCCCTCTCCCCAACAGGCCATGTACAACGCGGAGAAGCGTGGCAAGCGCCAGGTCCTCGTGCGCCCTGTGTCCAAGGTGGTGATCAAGTTCCTCCAGGTCATGCAGAAGCACGGTACGTCGGTAGCGCCGGGCGGACACACACACGCGCGTGAAATCACCCCGATCGACCGATCCACCCTCGGCGGCTCTCTCGTTTTACACCCTCGACTGACCCGCCCAACCCTCTCTCTCGCAAACCAGGGTACATCAACGAGTTCGAATACATTGACGACCACAGGTCGGGCAAGATCGTGGTGGAGCTCAACGGGCGCATCAACAAGTGCGGTGTCATCAGGTACGTGGGGAGCGGGGGCCATCGGAAGAGGCACTAGTGGAGGACTCTTTTTTAGTCCCGGGGATGGTGTTTTCTTCTGCGTGGCCGTCGTGGCCGTCGGAAGAGGCACTTTGAAGGAACCTTTTTTTAGTCTCGGGGCTGTGTACTGCGTATACTGTGTACTGCGCGGCGTCTTCTAACCAACTCAAACTGACCTTTCCCCCCAAATACCTACCAAAAAACGAATAGCCCCCGTTACGATTTGTCGCACACCGACGTCGAGGACTGGGTCGGCCGTCTGCTTCCCTCGCGTTTGTTCGGCGTCATCGTGCTGACCACCGCGAACGGTATCTTGGACCACGAAGAGGCGAGGCGCAAGAAGGTCGGTGGCAAGGTGCTCGGCTTCTTCTACTAAACTAGACGGCAGAGAGACGGTATATACTGTTACTAAAACTGTGTCACGCGGTATGCCGGCACTCTGAGCGAAAGGAAGAGTAGAGTGTAATAAATGCTGTTTAAGTAGATGCTGTCACATAAAACCTATCCGCTCTCAGCTCGCACAAAGAATAGCTTTTACCATTTCCGGCTCGGTTCGTCCAGCCACTTCGCGGCGTCCACGGCGTAGTAGGAAAGCGTCAGGTCCGCGCCCGCTCGTTTGATCGCGATGAGGGACTCGAGAACGGCGTCTTTTTCGTTCAAGTAACCAGCCGCCGCGGCGGCTTTCAGCATGCTGTACTCCCCGCTCACCTGGTAGGCGCTGATCGGCAGGGTCGTAGAATCCTTAAGCGCGCGGATGATGTCCAGGTACGCACCAGCGGGTTTGACCATCATGATATCCGCCCCTTCCGCTTCATCAAGCGCGGCTTCGCGTAAGCACTCCCGGAAGTTAGCAGGGTCCATCTGGTACTCCGCTTTGTCTTTCGGGATCTTCCACTCCTCGGAACCGGGCCGCGGCGCAGACGCCAGGGCGTCGCGGAACGGGCCGTAGTACGCGCTGTTGTACCTGTGGATTTTTAGTTGATTGATTGAGGAGGAGAGCGGTTAGAAATACAGTGCACTACGAGTAAGACGTCAGAATACGCATGACCGGTGACTCGACTTACTTTGCGGTGTAGCTCATGATTGCGACGTTTGTGAACCCTTCTGCGTCCAGCGCCTCTCGGATGGCGCCCACGCGCCCGTCCATCATGTCGGACGGCGAGATGACGTCGGCGCCCGCCCGAGCTTGGGACACCGCTTGCTTGCACAGGTAGTACACGGTTTCGTCGTTCATAATAACTCCATCAGAGCGCACCATGCCGTCGTGCCCCATGGTGTTGTACGGATCAAGCGCGACATCCGTGTACACCTCCAAATCGGGGAACGTGTCTTTCAGCAGCGATATGGACCTTTGAGCCAAACCGTTTGGGTTGAACGCTTCCTCCGCCGTCGCCGTTTTCAGGTTGTCCGGCGTTTTGGGGAAAACAACGACCTGGTTCACCCCCGCGGCGCGCGCCTCCCTGACCTTGGCCAGCATGCCTTTTGAGAAACTAAGCCTTGATTGACCAGGCATGGACAGAATGGGGACGTCCTCGTCGCTGTCGTCGTGCACGAAGATGGGGTAGATGAAGTTCGCGGGCGTCAGGATGGTTTCACGGAACGCCTCGCGCACCGTGGAACTTCGGCGGTTGCGCCGGGGGCGGTAGGAAAGGTCCTGGGGAGGCACCACGGGGGTGCCTGTGGTTTTACGTAAATAGGAAGGAGTGAGTAGTGTTAGTGATTAGTGATAGCGTTCGTGAGTAGTGAGTAGTGATACCGTTCGTGCTAGTGATTGGAACGAACATCTGGCGATGAGATTAGTTTCGATCGACTCGATTCACGATCGACGCGCTTTCCGCGGTGCGAGACGTGTGGAACGTCTAGGGTTTGGCAGTGTGTGGATCCTATTCGTGACCTTGTTGTGCTCGGGTGGTACCCCAACGCGGCTACCGTCAAAAAACCATCGACGTACCTTCGGGAACCTTGGGCGCGACCCTCGTGGTGGCAGGCGCGAGGCTTTTGTCCACCGCCTGGGCGGTGATTGACACTCCTCGGCGCGATGGCCTGGGCTTGGACGTGACCACGCAGAAAGAGACGCCCACGAACGGAGAGGTGAGTGCGAACATCGTGACTGGGTGCGTGGAGTTCGCGTTCCAGAGTGTGTATCACTTACACGTAGTGACACGGACGTGCGTGCGTGAGTGGAGAGGTTGGCGCGACAGATAACATTCTCGTTGGCGAAACTGACGATCTTTGCGATTTTCAGATTCGGTGCGGAGATCGTCGCAGAGAGGCTGAGAGGTTGAGAAATCAAGCGCCTGCGGCAAAGGGCAAAGAGTCTTGTGACCAATCACAACAGGGAAAATCGTGATGACTTGGATGAGCCAAGTGAGAAGCGTTGGAAAAAGCGTGCCAGGGTGTGAGGCAAAAAGAGGTTTCTCCCAGTCATCATCTAATGGATAGATGCCGATCTGCCATCGGCATAGCGCGGTGTGTCGCGGCGAAGCGCACGCTTGTTCATACCTGCCGTGTTTTGGCTTTCGTTTGATTGTCACACGTCGCGTGGTGCTTACCCAATTTACGCCGGTACGTACTTGCGTTCGTAGTAGGAATACGCGCGCGTTTACGAACCGAGCGCAACTGGCACACCGGGTTCCCTCAGCCAGTCGCGTCCTGTCATCTTTCCCGTAAAACGCAATCGCACCGTCGTCGGAGGTGTTTCTGTTGGTCGTGATCAATCGCGTTGCGTGAATTCGAAACGCAGCCTTGTTGGGGAACCAGGCACACACAAGTGGAAAGAATCGAATCACACGTCCCAGCCTCGAGCCGAAGGACACGGGCGGTTTACTGACACTACCCATCACCGTCTACATACTCATCATCTTTTTTTCGCAAACAGCCGCAGCGCCAACGCTCGAGATGCAAGCGCTGAGTGCCTTGCCGTCATGGGCGCTGCCTCGCAGCGCAAAATATGTTTCTAAAAACGCCAAACGAGCCGGTGTGAAACGCAGTGGATGTAAGTACAATCGCATTGCGGGGCAACACACGGTTTCCGGCAGACACACTCGCGCGGCTAATCGATTTCATCGAACCAACCAAATGCGAACGAGGGAACGACCATTTCATCCGTTTTTTCACAAACCCGATTTCAATCCGCTGACGTCTCCCGCCTTCCCTCCCTCTTCGACTCTTTCCAGTTTTCGGCGAACGCTCGTCCGTGGGACGCAGCGCTTCCCCTGTAGTCCAGGGCCCCACGCGCGGCGCGACCCGCGTTACCGCCACGAACCCCGACAAAGAACGGGACGTCTCCGTAAGCGCCGCCGCGTCGGTGACGCCGACTGAGATTTCACCTGAAACCACCGCTACTGATTTGCTCGCGAAGTACGTCGCCGCGCACGGCGGGAAGCGCGTGATTCGCAAAGTTTTAATCGCGAACAACGGCATGGCCGCCACTAAGTCGATAATAAGCATGCGCCGCTGGGCGTACTGCGAGCTCGGTGATGAGAACGCGATTGAGTTCCTCGCCATGGCGACCCCCGAGGACCTCAAAGCCAACGCCGAGTTCATTCGGTTCGCGGATGACTTCGTGGAGGTGCCTGGTGGCAAGAACTCGAACAACTACGCCAACGTCAACCTTATTGTTGATATCGCGGAGCGGGAAGGCGTGGACGCGGTGTGGCCGGGGTGGGGACACGCCAGTGAGAACCCCAAGCTACCCACCATGCTGAAAGCGAAGGGAATCACGTTCATCGGCCCGACGGCGCCCGTGATGAGCGTGCTCGGCGGTACGTGTTTGGCCTTTCCCCAAATCCCGCCTCCCTGTTTGCCGGTTGTCCAGAGTAAGTACTCACGTAACATGGCCCGAAATACTGACACTTTCTTTTACGCTCGCAGACAAAATTGCGGCGAACATCTTAGCGCAAACCGCGAAGGTGCCGTCCATTCCGTGGTCAGGAACGGGTTTGGAAGCCGAGCTCAACGCGGAAGGCACGATTGACCAGGAGATTTTCGACAAAGCCATGGTCACCACGGTTGACGAGTCCTTAGCCGCGGCGAACCGTATCGGGTATCCGGTGATGTTGAAAGCGTCAGAAGGTGGCGGCGGTAAGGGCATTCGCATGTCAAACAACGACGAAGAACTAAAGGTCAACTTTGAGATGGTCAAAGCCGAAGTCCCGGGGTCACCAATGTTCATGATGCAGCTGTGCACGCAAGCCAGGCACTTGGAGGTGCAGATCGTTGGGGACGAGTACGGCAACGCGGTGGCGTTGTCGGGAAGGGACTGCAGCACACAGCGGCGGTTCCAGAAGATTTTCGAGGAAGGCCCGCCCACCGTCGCGGATCCGAAGATTTTCCGCGAGATGGAAAAAGCAGCGCAGAGGTTGACGCAATCCATCGGGTACATCGGCGCCGGCACCGTGGAGTACTTGTACAACGTCGAGACTGGGAACTACTTTTTCCTGGAACTGAACCCAAGGCTGCAAGTAGAGCACCCTGTTACGGAAGGCATCACCAATGTCAACCTCCCCGCGACACAGCTTCAAGTCGCGATGGGCATCCCGATGAACCGGATTCCCGACATCCGGCGGTTTTACGGTTTACCCGACGTCAACGGCGACTCCGAGATTGACTTCATGGAGGATGACTACGTCCTTCCCGAGCGCCATCTCATCGCGGCGAGGATCACCGCGGAGAACCCTGACGAAGGGTTCAAGCCCACCAGTGGCGGTATCGAGCGCGTGTCCTTCCAAAGCACACCCGACGTGTGGGGGTATTTCAGCGTTGGCGCGAACGGGGGGGTGCACGAGTTTGCGGATTCGCAATTCGGGCACATCTTCGCTACGGGTAAGACGCGCGAGGAGGCGCGCAAGTCCCTAGTCATCGCTCTGAAAGGCATGGTAGTCAGAGGCGAAATCAGGACTGCGGTGGAGTACCTGGTGCAGCTTCTTGAAACCGAGGATTTCAAGAACAACACCATCGACACCGCGTGGCTGGACGGGATCATCAAGGAAAAGTCAATCGCGATGAAGGAAGACCCGCACACGATCGTCGCGTCCGCCGCGATGTGGCGCGCGTTCAAAGCCGTGCAAGCGGAGGAAGCCGCGTTCAAAGAGTTCTGGCAGAAAGGCCAGACCGCGACGCAGGGGGTGGACAAACTCATCACGTTTTCCATGGACATCACGTACCAGGACGTGAAGTACACGTTCGATGTGAAACGCCGAGGGCCGGACTCCCTGGTGCTCAGGTACGTGTTGCATTTCCCAAATCCGGCCTCCCTGTTTGCCCATACACGACTGACACTTTCTTTTCTTGTATCTCAGCATGAAGGGCGGGGCCGATTTGATTGACGCGCGGATCCGGGAACGCTCGGATGGCGTGCTTCTCGGGATCTGGGGAGGCCGGACGCACGAAATCGACGGGCTGGAGGAACCGCTTGGTTTACGCATGATTCTGGATGGCCAAACCTGGCTGTTGCCTAACCAGTTCGACCCGAGCGAGTTACGCACGGACGTCACGGGGAAGCTGATCCGGTACCTGCAAGACGACGGCGGCGAAGTCGTCGCAGGGAAGCCGTTCGCGGAGGTGGAGGCGATGAAGATGGTGATGCCTCTGATCGCGGGCGAGAGTGGGACGATTTCGCACGAAAAAGCGGGCGGCGCGGTGATCGGCGCCGGCGACCTTTTAGGAACCCTGACTCTTAAAGACCCGAACAAGGTGAAGAAGATTTCGCAGTTCGGCGGGGATTTCAGGGTTGTGCGGGACCCGGGCGAGGGCGACGCGGCGCTCACGGCGAGTGAGGCGCTTGACGAAGCCATCGCGAGGACTAACTTACTGTTGGACGGGTACCAGCTCCCGGTTGATGAAACCGTGAACAACCTCATCGCGAAGCTTTGTGACCCGGCGTTGCCGGACGTGGAGGGCGGGCGCTGGGCGCGCGCTTGTTCCGTTTTAAACGGCGTCGTGGACCGGTACCTCGCGGTGGAGAAACTGTTCGCGGGGAAGAAACCGGACAGCGTGGTTGGTGACTTGGCGCGGAAAAACAGCGGCAAGCTTGATGACCTGTTGAAAACAGTCATCGCGCACGCCAGCATCAAGAGTAGGACGCAGATGGTTATTTCGCTTTTGAAACAGGCCCCCACGTTACCTCAGAGGATCATGTCCGGGCCCGTGGGCTGGGCGGACGACCACGCCCCGATCAGCGCCGAGTTCCGAGCGGCGCTCAAGAGCCTGTCCACCGTACGGGGCGCCGACTACGGCGAGCTCGCGCTGACCGCGTCGAACATCTTGCTTGAAAAGCGCCTGCCGTCCATTGACAAAAGAATGGCCGAGCTTCGGAAGCTTTTGAAGGGCAACGCGTCCCTGGACCGCGCCTGGGGCACGGTGGAGAAAGGTGACTTGAAGTGTTTAAGCGAGTCGCCCACGCTGGCGGTCGATTTGCTGCCTTCGCTTTTCGTGGACGCCGATTTGGACGTGGCGAACGCGGCCCTAGAGGTGTACACCAAAAGAGTGTACCGCGCGCACGACGTCATTTCCACGGAAATCGTCCGCGAAGACGACCTCGTCACAATGAACTTCAAGTTCCAGTTCAACACGTACCCGGAGAAGTCGCCGCTGCGAAGCGGCGTGTTGGCCGTGTGCTCGTCGCTGGAGACCGCCAAGGCGCAGATCCCCGTGATTCTGGACCGCCTCGCGCGTCACATCGGCGACGAAAAGTACCAAGACACCCCAGTGCACGTGCTTCACATCGCCCTCGCTTCTCAGCCCGAGGACGGCACGCTCGCGGAGCGGTGCGGCGCCGCGCTTTCCGAGCACCGGGGGAGGATGGCGGAGCTGGGGGTGAAGTTCGTGAACGTCATCTCCTACGTCCCGCCCAACCTGCCCAACTACTTCACCTTCACCGCGGCGAGCGGGTACCAGGAGGATTCGCTGTACAGGGGCGAGCGCCCCACGGTGGCGCACCTTCTGGAGCTCGCACGGCTGGAGAACTACAACCTCGTGCGGCTGCCCACGGTGAACCGGGATTTGCACGTGTACGTCGGGGAGTCAAAGCAAGGGTTTGGCAAGCGCGGGTTGCAGAAGCACATGCTTCTGCGCCGAATTTCGCACTCGCAAGACGCCGCTACGGGCGGTATCGAGCGCGTTTTGGCGAAAGCGGTGGAAGCGCTTGACCTCGCCGCGCTGGATCCGCGCACCAAAGGCGCGTCAAGTGGCAGAATTTACATCAACTTCCTCCCCGTGCAAACGGACGGGGCGTTCGAGTCCGCGGTTTCCGGGTTGAAAACCAAGGTGCTCGAGTTCATCTCCAAGAACAGTACGGAGCTGCTGCAACGGCAAGTGGACGAAGTCGAGATTCGGTTCCGAATCGCGGAAGCACCCGGCTCGCCCGTGCAGGTCCCGGTACGGATAATGGCCACGAGCATGTCCGGGCAGTGGCTGAAAGTGGACGTGTACCGCGAGTACCTCGACCCCCTCACCGGCAAGGCCACGCAGTTCTGCATGCTGGGCAAGGATGGCGCGGAGGAGGCTTGTTTCCTGGAGCCGTACCCGATGCCCGGGACGCTGCAGCAGAAAAGGGCAATCGCGCGCGCGATCGGCACGACGTACATTTACGATTTCCTCGGCCTGATTGAAAAGGCCATGGTGTTGGAGTGGCGGTCGTTCCTTTCTGGTGCGGGGACAGGGGATGTGCCGGGTGACATGTTTCGGGCGGAGGAGCTGTTGTTGTCCGGGGACGGAACCCTAACGCGGGCGACGGCTTCGCGGATGGCGGGCTCCAACGACATCGGCATGGTGGCGTGGGAGTGCTTCATGAAGACCCCGGAGTACCCGGCGGGGCGGCAGGTTGTTTTAGTGGGCAACGACTGCACGTTCATGTCCGGCTCATTCGGGGTGAAGGAGGATGACTTCTACTACGCCGTGAGCAAGTACGCGCGCGAAAAAGGCCTGCCACGGGTGTACATCGCGTCCAACAGCGGTGCGCGGATCGGTTTGGTGGAGGAGCTGAAACCGTATTTCAAAGTCGCCTGGAACGACGCGAGCAACCCGAGTTTGGGGTTCAAGTACCTGTTTCTAACCCCCGAGGACTTCGGTAACCTACCAGAAGGCACCGTTAATGCCAGGGAAATCACCGAGGATGGCGAGAAAAGGATGCGCCTGGATGACATCATCGGCCAGATCCACGGCATCGGCGTGGAGAACCTGAGGGGAAGCGGGATGATCGCGGGCGAACAGAGGTACGTGCATAATTTCCCAAATCCCGGACGACTGTTTTACCGAAGCTGGTGACTGTTGTCCATACATCGCGATATACATGGCTGACACTTTTCGTTCCCAATCAAAGCGCGGCGTACGCCGACGCGTTTACGCTTTCGTACGTCAGCGGCCGGTCGGTTGGCATCGGCGCGTATTTGTGCCGTTTAGGCCAGCGAAACATCCAGATGACCAACGGCCCTTTAATTCTCACCGGGTACCTGGCGCTGAACAAGCTGTTGGGCCGGGACGTGTACACGTCACAGGACCAGCTCGGCGGGCCGCAGGTGATGATGCCCAACGGCGTGTCGCACATGCAGGTCGAGGATGACCAGCAAGGCGTGATGGCGATTTTGCGGTGGCTCTCCTACGTCCCCAGCAGTTGCTTCACGCGGTCACCAGCGTTACCAAGCACAGATCCAACCTCCAGAAAGATCGACTTCAAGCCAACCAAAACGCCGTACGACCCGCGGCACATGATCGCGGGCGTGGCGGGTTTGGACGGCGCCTGGCAAAGCGGGTTCTTCGACAAAGGCTCGTGGACGGAAACGCTGGCGGAGTGGGGCAAGAGCGTGGTTTGCGGGCGCGCGCGACTTGGTGGCATCCCCATGGGGGTCATCGCAGTGGAAACGAGGTTAATGGAACAGCGAATCCCCGCCGATCCCGCGAATCCGGAATCGCGAGAAACCGTCTTGGCGCAAGCCGGCCAAGTCTGGTTCCCCGACTCGGCGCACAAAACCGCCAGCGCGATTCGCGACTTCAACAACGCCGAGAACTTGCCGCTGATTATTTTCGCCAACTGGCGAGGGTTTTCGGGCGGCACCAGGGACATGTACGGCGAAATCCTGAAGTTCGGCGCCATGATCGTGGACGAACTGCGGGTGTACAGGCACCCCGTTTTCGTGTACATCCCCCCCAACGGCGAGTTAAGAGGCGGCGCCTGGGTCGTGGTGGACCCCACGATCAACGAAGCGCGCATGGAGATGTACGCTGATGTGGATTCGAGGGGCGGGATTCTGGAACCCGCGGGGATCTGCGAGGTGAAGTTCCGGGATAAGGACCAGAAAAGCGCGATGCACCGTTTGGATCCGGTGTTGCTTGAGCTTGACCAAGACCCGGACGAGAACGAGGACGACATCTCACTGCGGGAACAACAACTGCTGCCGATGTACACGCAAGTCGCGCAGGAGTTTGCGGATCTGCACGACCGGTCGGGGCGCATGAAAGCCAAGGGCGTGATTCGGGACACGGTTCGGTGGGAAAACGCCAGGGAGTACTTCCACGCCAGGCTGACCCGGCGCCTGAAAACGGACGAGCTCGCCATGGACGCCGGTGCCGACAACGCGGACGTGGAGGCGCGCTTGAAGACCATGGCGCTTGCGGCGGGCGTGGACTTTGAGAACGACAAAAACGTCACAAAGTGGATCGCGGAGAACTTGGCTTTGGTGACCGCCGAGGTGAAGTCCATCGGGCGAGATGCCGCGATTGAAGAGGCCATGGAAACCCTCGCGGGCCTGGATGACGACGCCCTCAAGGCTGTGATGGAAAGGCTCGCCGGGAAGTGAACAACGGCGGGAGACGGGGAATAACAAACATTGAAATGAACGAAAGAAGGAACGAAACAAGGAACGAAACAAGTCAAACCTCTTTTCTTTTTCGGAAAGGTCTTGCGTTATTATTCATAATCCTCCCACTCTCACCAATTCCTACGTACCTTCTTCTACCTTCCCCACCCCTACCCCCCCTCTTTGCCTCCAAGCAGCTGCATGAACTGGTTGTACGAGTTCTCCACGTCGAAAAGCAGCTGTCGCGTTTCGTCGTCCGCGAGCTCGTCGCTCGCGCGCATCTTCTCCAACTTGCGATTGTAACAGAAAAGTGTCAGTCTTGTGTGGGCAAAGAGTGTGCCTTTATTTGGGATATGCAATACTTACCTTGTCAAGCCACAAGCGCACCATGCCCTTCCCCGGGAAGTCGTTCGGGAGCTGGTGGACCTTGTACAGGGCTGTCGACAGGTCGGACAAGCACGGCGCGACTTGGTCTTTCGCAATCATCCCAAGCTTAATCGTGTCCATCGCGCCGATGTAGTGGTGCACGCACTCCGCGACGCTCACCGCGGACTCGCGCGACGACCCGTTTCCGTCTTTGGTGGTCAAAACCCGATGCTCAATCGTCGCCGGCAAACCGACGTTGAGCCGGTGCTTCGCGGAGGCGCAGTGCATGTTGTACGTCGCCATGAAGTGCGAGATGTCCGGTACCAAATCCGCAAGCGTCGTGCGTAAGGTTTTGTACTTAGTAATCAGCTCGCCACACGCGGTTTCGTACTCGCTCGTGGAAACCGCGCTGGTGACAAACGCTTTTTCAAGCTTCTCCACGGTTTTGATCAACGCGAAGAGGTTGGCGAAATCGTCTGATGAGCGATGGGAAAGGGAATGGTCAGAACGGGCGATGATGGTTAGAACTGCTCGTAACCAGAACTCTGCGTGAAACCCGGGAACCCTTTTCGTGTACACTCGCACTTCGCCGTTAGTAACGGTAGCCTTACCGTACTGTTGCCTTTCTTTCTTGTTCGCCCAGAGTTTGATGGTCTCTGCGGTCGTGTCCGCCATGCCGAAATTACACACGTCAACAACGTGCCACCTGGAACACCAGACACGATGGCAACAACCGGACACCTTCGTGGTGTATCAGCACGGTTCGCGAAACTACCACCCAGTGATGTTGCCCCCGACGCGTGTCGCACGAAGGGACGCACAGCAGGACGATGTCACCGCGGGGTCCTTCCGGGCGGTCTTGGAGATGCGCGCGGGTCAAGTGAAGAAGCGGTGCTTGAAATCTGTGAGAACGAAAAGTCGCTTGATTGCGAATGTGTTTCCCTCGGCTCCGACAAAAGGTTTTTCGAGGTTTTTCGAGCGCTCGAGAGGCGAGTCACTTTCGCACGCGCGCCTCCTACCGCACACGTCGTCTCTTCTCGGAGTCTCGACTTGTCAGGTTCTTCGAGCGCTCGACGAGAAAGCGATTCGATTTCGCACGCGCGCCTCCTACCGCACACGTCGTCTCTTCTCGAGTCTCGACTTGTCAGGTTTTTCGAGCGCTCGCGAGAAGGCGAGTCACTCAAAACCTTATTTTATTTTCAGTGCAAGTCACTTCCTTGCTTGACCCCTGTCCGGTCGAACTTGTCCCCATCCGTGTGTACTGAAGATTCACGGCTTAAATGGATCTTCGCGAGCTTTCCATACTTGGCTACGTCGTCGTTTCCGCGGTTATGCTCAACGTCAACAAGCTAGCTCTTCAGAACTTCGACGCGCCGTATTTCCTGACTCTGGTTCAAACGGTAGTCACCTGCGTTGTTCTGCTTGTCCTTGGATGTTTTGGTTTCGCTTCGCTTTCTTGGCGGCACGCGAAACGGTTCGTGTTCCCTGGAGCAGTGTGGGCATTGCCACTTGCGTTTA
>Ga0302116_1001836_pt1 | contig 12700 bp, 16 predicted proteins | sample AG5_SCM_MG_FD_203124 | JGI IMG/M metagenome (GOLD analysis project Ga0302116, IMG submission 203124) | Marine microbial communities from Western Arctic Ocean, Canada - AG5_SCM | ecosystem: Environmental > Aquatic > Marine > Oceanic | place: Canada: Western Arctic Ocean | collected 2017-10-01 | reverse complement strand
TGCGAGGCTTGGGTTTAGGCTTTGGGGGAGGAGCGTTGACGTTGACGGTGACGGTGACGGTGACGTTGGCGGTGACGTTGACGGTGACGTTGACGTTGACGGTGACGTTGACGTTGAGAATGAGTTGGGGGGGGGAGCAGGAGACGGGCCTGACGAAGGAGACGTGTACCTCCCTCTCCTCCTCCCTCTCCTCTCCTCCCTCCTCCTCGTGTCCTCTCAGCTCCTCTCCTCCTCCGTCCCAGCTTCGGGCGGATCCATCGGACCGAACAGGCTCAGAAAGTACCTGACCCTGCTGGTGTGCGTTGCGGCGGGGGGGGGGAGGGCCGTTGCGAAGGTCAACGCCAGGAGCGGCACGGGAGCGGCCCACCCCCCGGTGGGAGGAGCACCCGACACCAACGCTGAGCCGGAGGCCCCCCCCCCACCCGCGAACCTCCGGAGGGGTCGGCCGACTAGGATCAACGGGGTCGTTCTTCCTCCGAGCAGGGGTCCTTCGTCAGAGTCAGAGTCAGAGTCAGAGTCAGAGTCAGAGTCTTCGTTTTCGTCTTCGTCTTCGTCAGAAGAAGAGCTAGCTCCTTCCTCCCCTCGTCTCGCCAATCTCGCCACCCTCTCCCGGCACCTCGTCGAGCTGAGCAAGAACTGCGTGATGATGTGGGGGGAGGGAGGGACGCTGAGAAGGGAAACAAGCGGAGGAGGGGGGAGGGAGAAGGGCAAGGGGAGCGGAAGTACAAGCAAGCGCTCGCCCCCCACCGACCCGACGACGATGTGCGACCGATGCCGAGCAACTCTGTCCGCATTCGGCTGCCGGCTCCCGACATTGGGACACGGGGTTGCATCGTCAGCATCGTCAGCATCGTCAGCATCGTCAGAGTCATTCCGCTTCCTCTGCGCGACCTGCTCCCCCACAACCTTCCCTCCCACAATAACATATTCCTCCCCCTCAAACAGCAACAGCAACAGCAACAGCAACAGCAACACCCATACTTCACATGCACGGCAATGGCAACAGCAACACCTCCTCGCCCTCAGCTCCCTTCTTCACTGCGTCGAAAACTCTTCGCTACTACCGCTCCACGCGAGGACTGTGGGGGCTGGGATGTGTATCGAGGCGAGCGTAGAGTTTGGAATTGGGGGTGGGAGGAGGAGGAGGAGAAGGAGGAGGAGGAGTCGGCGTGGTGGTACTGGTGGCAGCAGCACGGACCCGATCCCGCCGAACCCGATCCCGACCCCGCCGAGCGTACTCTCTATGGAAATCCTACGACTTTTTGAGAGTTGCTCCAGCCGTCATACCAACAAGAGCTTGCAGAGCTTGCAGGACAATGACGACAATGACGACAATGACGACAATGACGACAATGACGACCTTAACGACCTTAACGAGGGGATTCGTGCGAGCGTTTACGGAGGGGTGGCGATATTCGTTTGTGGCGGAGGCAGCACGTGCGACGATTTTACGACGAGTCTACGGAGTAGGTTCGAGTGGGTTAGGGGGAACTTCTTCAGGCGTGCGGGTCCTGGAGGAGAGCAACCGGGAGCGGTTGGAGGTGGTGATACCACTGGTAAGGGAGGACCCCCCAGCGCTCGACGACGAGCAGGACTTGCGGAGCTGAGGGCGAAGAGTGAGCTGGAGTGGATATTGGGTCCTTGGAGCTCTGAGTTATCGTCGTCGTCGGAGGAGGAAAGGGGTGGCCGAACCCCCCCCCCCGGGGGGCGACGATCTTCCCTCCCCCCGAGCACCAGGAGGAGTATTTCACTCATACCCCTTGCACCGTATCTTCCTCTATACGCCTCCGAGATGCTTTCACATCACAGTGGCGGCGACACCAGTGGTGGCACCCCTGCGGGGGGTGGTGGTGCCGAGCGGATGGTAGCGTACGGTAGCCTGGCTAGTGCTGTGAGGGGAGCGGGAGCGGCGGAGTTACTGGAGCTGTGCGGGGGGGAGATTGGGGGAGTGAGCGAGGGCAAGGTAGAGGCGAGGCATAAGAGGGGTGGTGTGTTCTTGAACCTGATTTATGAGGCTGTTGAGGGGGGGGATGACGAGGTGCGAGCTTACGCACTTCGCCAGGTAGGCCGAACTCTCCTCTTCAACCGAGGCTCGTTCCTCACCGCATTGTTCGGTCCCGGAACAGAATCAGAAACAGAAACTGGAACAGTATCAGTAACTGTAACATCTCCCCCCCGACGGCCCGGCGCAAACGCAAGCGCAAACGCAAGCGCAAACGCAAATGCAAACGCAAACGGCCGAGGGCGACGGCCCGCCTTAAACGCCCGGACCCGGACCCCTCCCCCAACTCCAACCCCAACCCCAACCCCAACCCTGGAGCTGGCCACCATCGACAATTTCTTCCGTTTCCTCGACGTTCTCTTCACTCGGAGCTGCATGTTCCCGATGTCCCAGTTCTCGCAGTTTTGGACGACGATGTCGGGGACGGGGACGGGGACGGGGACGGGGACAGGGCCCAACACCATTACCAACCCCCCTCCGCCTCCTCCAGCCCCCTCCTCCCCCCTAGATGAGTCTGCAGTCCTCAAGAAGCAACACGCTGCTCTTCGCCTCCTAACGAACATAGCAGTGTCGTCAATGTCCCCGGAAATTCTCACCTTCAGCAATTCAAATCCTAATTCCAATCCCAACCCCAAACCCAATCCCAACACCACCCCGTACGTCCACATCTTCTCCAAGTGCCTCTGCCGCCTAATCCGAACCTGGGTCTCGTGCCTAACGAACATCGAAACAAACACCTACGGCGAATCCGCCTCCTCCCTCGCCTTCGGCTCCCTTTGCACCTTGGACTCATCCGTCCCCGGCGGCCTCTCCAGAATGTTCTCCCTGCACCCGGCAATTCTCCTCCCGTCCGTCTCTCGGGAGCTCCTTGGAGTTTGCGACATTGATATCGCGGCGGAGGACAGCGATGACATGCAGCTCGGGGGATACGTCTACGACTTCTTCGATTATTTTATCACAGGGTCGAAACCGTCCTCCACAGTTAAGTCCAAGTCCGAGCTTGAGAGGCTAAGGGCCTTCGTAGAGTACCTCGAGCAGCAGTCTACGATGTCGACGATTCTGATTGAGTTCGTTGTGGAGAGGGACTACCCCTTACTCGAGAAGTTCTCGGTTATATTCAACAATGCGAAGGATCAGATCTGTGAGTTGACCCAAGCCGCGACCACCCCAAGCGGCGAAGCCTCCAACAGCAACGGCAACAGCAACAGCAACAGCAACAGTACCAGCCCCTTTACTACTCCCTCCACCCAGCAGACAAAATCGACCTCGAACTCGAACTCGGTCGTCAACCACCAAGCGTCCCACAAAGTTCACGATGTCAAAACCCTCCTAGGGAAGAAATCAGTGATGGAGCCGCTGCTCTACAAGCTTCTCATGCTCTTCCCCACGGGTCGTGAGGCCTTCAAACCCCCGCTGGAGTTCCTACTGCAGATTACCAAGGGGCCCGTTCTGAACCAGAATGGGGAGGTGAGCGAACGTAACGTGTATCATATGTTCAAAAGAAAATATACTAAATTTAAACCCACTCAGTCGATGAACCACAACCTGGCCTCGTTGATAAATACCCACAAACTGAAGCTGTTTCAAAAATTGTCGTTGAGTTTGGGGAACGACGGCGGTGGGGACGGCGACGAGAATAACAATAACAATAACTATGACAACGACGGAGGTGAAAAAGGATTCAATGGTCGTTACGACGAGGAGGTGAGCGAGCGAAATACTGCGAGCGAGTTTTGAGGAAGACGAGATTACGAGCCACTTGACTAACATTTATTATTTCACTCAAATTGTAATTTGCCTCGCTTCTTTCGGCGCTTCGCTCGGCTCTTCGCTCGGCGCTTCGCTTCGCTTCGCTTCGCTTCGCTTCGCTTCGCTTCGCTTCGCTTCGCTTCGCTTCGCTTCGCTTCGCTTCGCTTCGCTTCGCTCGGCGCTTCGCTTCCGCTCGGCGCTTCGCTTCGCTTCGCTTCGCTTCACTTCGCTCGGTGCAGTTTGAAAACTGCGCCCCGTGCATCGCCATCAAGGCGGCGGCGTTGTTCGCGTTGGGGAACCCGTCCGAGAGGTCGCAAGCATCCCAAACCCAAGCCACCCTGACTCAGCACACTTCCAACAGCGAGACACCAAACAACCCAAATCCTAATCTGTCTTTGGCGGACGTTGAAAATGTCATTTCTAGGCTGCAGAACGGCACCTCGGCGTCCGATCAAGAGCTGATCATCCGAACTACTAAGGTGAGTTTTCCTAGTTGGATGTGCAGTATCAAACTCAAAATAACCCACCACCACGCAGGCTTGGGTCGCCCCCCAGTACATGCGCTTCCTCGTATCGGTTGTAACGAACCGGTGGTCGACGAAGTCAACCTCGACAAAACGGCACGTTCTCCGCGCCTTCTGCGGGATGCTCGCCTTCCTCGACCAGAACGAGTCCTGTCAGTACCTACCCAAAATAATATCCATCGGTGAGCGAGCGAAGCGAGCGAGCTTTGAGGAAGACGAGAATTCTCGCGATGGATCCCTCGAAATGGCTACAGACGGCAACATTCACTACTAAAGTTACCCACTCAATTCGTTTGGCACCTTTTTCGCTCGGCGCAGTCAATTCTGGCATCGGGGACGAGAGCAACGACGAGCAAATCAAGTACTTTAGCGTGATTGGGCTGTGCAAGTACGTCGAGGTTCTCCTCCAACACGATGTAGAGTTTGTCGGGTCCAATCTGTCCACGATCATCGTCTCCCTCTTTCCGATCCTGTACGGCGATAATGATGATGATGAATTTGAGGTGTTTTTTTCTGACGATGCCGCAGCCAACCTCCGGCAATCAACGATTTCCCTCGCGGTGAACTTTCTCACCAGCCTAACGACCGGCAAGATTGGAGAGGAGCTCCTTCCCTTTTTCTCGCAAATTCCTTTCCTCCCCGAAACGAGCAAATTGGATTCCGTGCGAGCAGGGCTGAAGGCCGGGGGTGTGGACCTCGACGAGTTAACGCAGAAGAGGTGCGTGAGCGAGCCTTGACCCAAAAATCGTTTGGCTAGCCATATACTAACCCACTCGGCAACATTCGGCGCAGACGAAAATTAGTTTCCGTCGATGTCTCCGACGACGACGAAACCCAAGACGGCAACAATATCATTTCTGCAATTTCTGCAGCGGTGAGTGGTCGCGCCGACCCCCCTGTCGATACACCCCCCCGGCAGCAAGGCGCACTGCGCCGACGCTTGCTTTCTCTCTGCAGCCTCACAAAGCACGAATCAGTCAAGGTGCGCTCTGTCGTGCTCGAAAACCTGGTCAAGCTCCTGAAGGAGAATCGACAGCTCATCCGCATGCTGGTGGAGTCTGAGGAAGCTTCTTCGACCCGGTTTTTGACTGTTGTTAAGCAGTTCCCCCATCCTCCCACCACAGCCACGGCCACGGCCACAACCACGGCCACAGCCACTCCCGGCAACTCTTCAATGACAGGCTTGGAAACCCAAACTGAGGATGACAGCAATAACACCAATTCAAGCAAAAACGGTGGGGGCGTGTCTTTCCTGCTTCAGTCGCTGTTGCAGCGCTGCATGGTAGAGGACGACAGAAGCGTCAAGCTGTTGTTGGGGGCGTGCTTGGGCGAGCTTGGCGCAATCGATCCGAACCGATTCACCAATTCTGAAATCTTGGACAGCAACTCCAACTCCTCCTCCCCCTCTTTAAAGCAAAAGGCACCGTGGAAGTCGCATATGGTGAGTGAGTGAGTGAGTGAGTGAGTGATCGAGCGAGCGGCGAGGGAAGGGGCACTTGCCACATTCTAAACTAACATTATTATTTTCCGCCGGGCGCAGTGCAAGTACGCGCTACAATTACTGACCAACCACCTCGTTGTGGCGCTGAAAGCTGCTCTGACGTCCCAAGACCAGGACAAGGTTGGGCTCGCCATCCAAGAGCTGTTGGTGTTGGTGAACGATTTCGCATCTAACCACGACTCTATGAACGACAATATGACACAAATGGACGCTCCGGCCAAAAACGATTACAACGATTCTGCTGCCTCGAACAGCAGCAGCAAAGCTAAAAAAGGCTCGAAAAAAGCTTCTAAACTCAAGGATAAGAAGCCGATGTCCGAGTGGCTCAAAACCGCTTTGACCAGTGCCGGGGTGTTTTCCGACGTTGAACCGTTCTGGCGGAGCCAATTCCATTCTGTGTCCTTATTTAGCCTCCCCGAAAAAAGGGGGCCCTTCTTCGTAACCGGAAACACGTGCAACGAATGGGTTAACCGCTGGACGAAGCACTTGGTCAAGAATTGCAGGTGAGTGAGAGAGCGAACGAACAAATGGGAAAATGGCCAAGCTAAAAATACAAAAAATATATGCGCAGCACGAACGATCGTTCACGGTGGAGGCAATTATTCTCTTGCTGCAGTAGCGCATTGCTAACGGGGGGGGTTGGGATCTCCATTGCGAAGTTTTTGCTCCCGTTGTTGGTGCTGGACGCGCTGATTTTTGGTGCGAGTGAGGAAGAGGAGCTCATAATGATGGAAATCAAGGTGAGTGAGCGAAGCGAGCGAGCCTTGAGGAAGACGAGCATACTCGCGATGGATCTCGCGAAATGGCTGCAGACGGCTACATCCACTACTAAACTAACATTATTCCACTCAATTGGTTTGGCTTACTTGGTTCGCTCGTGCTTCATTAAAAATGCACCTCGCTTCGCTCGGCGCAGCTCGTCCTCTGCCACAACAACGACTCCATTGTTGAATGCGACGATGAGCATTCCAAGGCTATCAATATTGTGTTTGACATTCTCGACACGCTGGAGGGATGGGCGGAAACAGAGCGGGAGGAATCAAGTGGCAATCCCTCCTCCTCTCGTTCTTCTTCGAAAAAAAACACATCTAAAAAATCCAAAACAACCACCCTGATCGACTGGCCGAGGGACGAGGCCGTCGAGAGAATCCACGGCATTTCATCTCGCATCAACCTCCGCCTCCGTGCCAAGGCGGCTAGAATGATCGGCTCCTCTGCGCGAGCTCTCAAGTACGTTGAAATGTTCGCGAGGCAGACAATCGTTCCCGTGTACTTTGACGGAATTCCAAATCCCGAAATTGGCGGCGACGACGACGATGACGACGACGACGACGACGACAATATCATGAAAGATGGCGAGAATGATTCGAACCTCAAGGACGTGGTGATCGGAGCAGCTCTCGCTCCCATCCTGTTCAAAGACAGCTCGCACATTCAGATGCTGCTCGGGAATCTCTTGGACGTCGACGGGATGAGTATCATCAACCAAGAATGCACTCGGTACGGAGATTTTCTCATGGAGGAGATCCACGCTCGGGAAGTTTGCGGAGACTGGGCCAGTGCCTTGCAGAGCTATGAGCAGGCGATTCAGCTCAAAACGGCCAACGATACGAAGAGGTTTGAGAATTTCATAACCAAAAAAATTGAGAATGGGAATGGGGATGGGGATGATGGGGTTAGCAAAAGCAACAGCATCAGCAGCAGCACCAATAACAAGAGGAACAAGAGGAAGCGGTCCAAGGAGGAACTAAATACATCGCAACCCCTCCGCGTTTCTTCCTTAGCCCCGCCACCTTCCTTGCCAGCAATACAGCAGACATTCAGTTCGAATGTGAAACTCGAGCGCGGAATGCTGAAATCTCTGCTCGAGCTTGGGCAAATCGAGTCTGTGCTGAACCAGGTTGGGGGAATGCTCAACAGAAGAGGCGAAAGCAGGTGAGCGAGCGAAGCGAGCGAGCCTTGATGAAGACTCGCTTCAGACGGATACATCCACTACTGAACTAACCACTCAACTATTTTTGCTCACTCGCTGCTCCCGTGCTTCTTTAAAAATGCACCTCGCTTCGCTCGGCGCAGCAACGACGAGGCTTGCACTCAACTGCTTCCGTCTGCCGTGGAGGCGGCGTGGAGACTGCAACGGTGGCCGTTGTTGAAGGATCTGATCAGGCAGCAATCTTGTTCTTCGTCCTCCGCTTCCTCCCCATCATCATCAGGCACAACGGATGCCGAAGGAATCTACCAAATTTGCGTCGGCAAGGCTATGCTCGGCTTGCACGAGAAGAATTCCAAAAATGTTTTGGAGGCGATCGACGAAGCTCGAAATGCCACAATTGGATCGCTTTCGAACACTTCGAAGGAGTCGTACCTGCGGTCGTACCCCTCCCTCTTAAAGCTGCACGCTTTGTCCGAGATAGAGCACGCGGTTCCCCAAATAATAATGAGGGCTCGGGGAAGCGTCACCCACTCGAATTCAAATTCAAGCTCAAATTCCCATTCAAATTCCAATTCAAATTCCCATTCCAACGTCGTCGATTGCTTTGGAAGGTACTGGGACAGTCGACTCGAAATCACCAGCAAGGATTTTGTCGGTAGAGGCGTGATTGTCAACGTGAGGTGAGCGAGCGAAGCGAGCGAGCCTCGAAGATCCGTGCAAAATGCATTCATGGTTACATCCATTACTGAACTAACCTACTCAACTATTTTTGCTCGCTTTATTCGCTGCTCTCGTGCTTCGTTGAAAATGCGCCTCGTTTCACTTCACTTCGCTTCGCTTCACTTCGCTCGGCGCAGGCTTGGGCTCGCGCGGCTTGCGGGGCAGAACAATGTGGAGGGCGAGTTGTGGATGATGTCGGCCAAGTTGGCCAGAAAATCGAAAATCTTCCACCTCGCTCAGCCCGCTCTCGCGCACGCAAGGGTCGCTTTTGGGGCTGCGGAAAATCTGCTCATGTCCTCCTCGGACAAGGAGAAGATCGAGTTGGAAAACGCCAAGCTCAAGCACGACATGGGAGAGTCCTCCGCGGCGTTGCGAATGGTTGAGTTTAAATCGGACGAGGCCGAGCGACAGTATTTTTACAATGCCAACAACGGCAGCAAGGGGCGCGCGTACTTGTCCGGAACAGAGTGGATGGTGGAATCCGGGATGGCGCACGGCGCTGAGGTGATGATGAGGTACAAAAAGGTCATCACGACTTGGCCGAATTGGGAGGTGAGTGAGCGAGCGGGCCACGAGCGAAGCGAGCCACGAGCGAAGCGAGCCACGAGCGAAGCTATCAACGAGCGAAACGAGCCACGAGCGATGCGAGCTAGTCACAACTAGTGTATGGTGTTGCTGGCTCGCTTCGCTCCAGCTCGCCTTATACTGTAAATTAAATACTATACTAATCTAAACCCACTTTGGCAGCGTGCGCACTTTTCCTTTGCCAAATATTTGGACAACTTGCTCGAGACGCGCTTCAACAACTTGCTTCGGAGCAACAGTGACGGTGATGGTGGAGACTCGGCCAATAACAATGCAGACGCAAGGCGTCGCAAATATTTGAGCAAAGACGAAGCGTGCCACAGGTACTTGAAGGAGGCGGTCACCCAGTACGGGTACGCCTTAAAGTGCGGCGATAAGCACCTGTATATGGCGCTTCCCCGAATGCTAACTTTGTTCTTCGAGTTCACCAATTTGCCGGAGGAGATTGCACCGACGGTGCAGTCTGGTGTCAGCAGCAGCAAGGAGAGCGGGACCGGGAGCAATTCTCGCGGGTCGAGGGCGGTGCAGCGATCTTCTTCTTCCTCCTCCTCCTCCTCCTCCTCCTCCTCCTCCTCCAAGAGCGCCACCAACACGAAGCTCCACGAGGCCAAAAAGAGCTTGTGCTCGTTCGTGTTTGAAATGACCAAGAACGAAGACATTCCCATGATCGTGTACTACACGGCCATTCCCCAAATTTTGAGCAGACTGGGGCACAAGTTCAGCTCCACGGTCAAGTGCGTGAAGCTGATCTTGAGCAAGGTGCGATATTATCCTCTCTTCAAACAACTCTCTCGTCAACCCTCTACCCTAACCCTAACCCTAACCCCCCACTCGCACCCACTCATAGGTACTTCAAGCCTACCCCAAGCAGACGCTGTGGAGTCTGGCGGTGCTAAAGCACAGCAAGGACAAAAACAGGCAAGAGTCGGGGGAGGAGATTTTCAAAATTGCTCAGAACGACTTAATGAAGGAAAAAAACACCAAAATGCACGATCTGCTGAACGAGTGCAAGGTCCTGTTCAAGTACTTGATCGATCTTGCGCGGGCGAATCCAGACGATTCGGGTGGTAGGCGCACCACGTTCATTGTGAAGGCGTTCAAGGGGAGGAACATTGAGTTGTGTGACTTTGTCCCTCCCGTTCAGAACGCCCTGTCGCCCAGCTTTGCAAGGAACATGAAGGCTTCCGAGAGCATGAGGAGGAGCTGCGGGGTGGTGGATCCTTTTCCAACGAGTGTGCCGGTTATGAGGGGGTTCGACACCCACGTTCAGGTGATGCACAGCAAAGGTGAGCGAGCGAAGCGAGCGAGCCTTTTGGAAGACGAGAATACTCGCGATGAAGTGCGCGAAATGGCTACAGACGGCGGCTACATCCTCTATCCTCTACTAAGCTAACTCACCAAATTCGTTCGGCTCGCTCCATTTGTTTCGCTCTTCCTTCATTAAAAATGCGCCTCGCTTCGCTCGGCGCAGCAAAACCAAAGAAATTGACTGCGTACGCGATTGGCGCGATAAATGGAAATAATAGCAACAGCAAAAAAACACACTCGCCCGAGAAAAAGAAGTCGCCAAACAAGAACTCGGGGTCGAAAGACGGGGACATGAGTTTGCCCGGTGATTTGGGCGAAATGCACTTTTTAGTGAAGCAGGAGGCTAAGGGCGATTTGAGGAAGGACGCTCGCGTGCAGGATTTTAACAACGTTGTGAACAGGTTGTTGGCGAGGTGAGTGAGCGAGCGAAGCGAGCGAGCTTTGAGGAAGACGAGAAATATATACGAGCCACTACGAAACTAACATTATTTTCAATTCTTTGGCTCTTTCGCCTCCCCCCTGATCCATAAAAATGCGCACAATCTCACTTCGCTCGGTGCAGCGCTCGGAACGGCAAGGCGAGCAGGCATTTGAGCTTGCGAACATTCAGCGTCACGTGCTTGAGCGAGGACTGCGGAATCTTGGAGTGGGTTCCGAAGACGGACAGCTTCCGTAACGTGGTGACGTCAACGTACAACCCGCAAGCTCCTCAGCATTCTGCGAAACGGTTCGGAATGCGAATTGCCGACTTCGCCGACATATCGCTGAGGACAAATTTCGCCAAGTGCCAAGATCAGTACGTTAAGAAGGGGCAGCTGATCAAGGCGGCGAGAATGTTCGACGAGCACTTGTTGAAGGGGTATCCGCCGGTGTTGTACTGGTGGTTTATCCAAAAGTTTCGGGACCCGCACGCGTGGTTTGAGGTGAGCGAGCGAAGCGAGCGAGCCTTGATGAAGACGAGAATACTCGCGAGGAATCCCGCGAAATGGCTACAGACATAATGGCTACATCCACTACTAAGCTAACCCACCCAATTCGTGTGGCTCGCTCGTTTTTCTCCTGCTTCATTAAAATGCGCCTCGCCTCGCTCGGCGCAGGCACGAACGCGGTTCACAACGAGCGCGGCGGTGTGGAGTGCCATTGGCCATATAATGGGCCTAGGCGATCGGCACTCGGAGAATATTCTGATCGACGTGAGCAGCGGCGGGGTGGTGCACGTAGGTGAGCGAATTTGCAAACCGAGCCAAAATCACAATCAACAAAACAAAAAAAGTTAACATACAAATTATATTTGGCGCAGACTTTGACTGCCTGTTCGACAAGGGGTTGAATTTGGCGAGGCCGGAAGTTGTGCCGTTCCGCCTCACCCAGAACATGGTCGACGCCATGGGTCCAACGGGCTACGAAGGAGCGTTCAGGGGCGCGCTGATTGACGTCATGACGTGCATGCGATCTGAGCGGGAGCTGCTTCTCAGCGTTTTGGAGCCCTTCCTGCGAGATCCCATCATCGTTTGGAAGAGCAAGAGCAGCTCCAGTAAGATGAAGGGGGGCGTTGGTGGGAGAGGCACCGCCGTAGCGGATACTGGCGACGACGAGGCCGAGATTTTAGCGCGGAAAAATATCATCATGATTGATGGCAGGCTGCGAGGAGTTTACAACCTACAGAACCCGAATTACAAGAAAATCACAAGAACCGATGGTGTTACCATTAGTAGGGAGGACGAGATCGCGCTAACTCTACCTTTAGGAGTAGAGGGGCAGTGCAACAAAATGATCACCGAAGCAACCAAAAGTGAGAATTTAGTTCAGCAATATGTTGGCTGGATGCCCTGGTTGTAACTAGCTTATTTGAAATTAGACGAAATTTACGAGATTATTGTTGTGAATGTGGTGTATGTTATGTATTATCATTCTCATTAATCAAGGGGATTGATTTGATTTTGTTTTCTATTCTCACTCATCGTCATCGTCCGGGATTTCCTCGTCATCCGCAATGCCCATTTTCTTCTTCTTGTCGTGCAAGGCCTGGACCTCCCACTGTCCGGTAACGACGGAACCACCAACCAAGAAACAGAAGAAAATTCCCGCAACCAAATATTCAAAGAGAATGGTGCTGGTGTTGTCTGTGTCCAAGGCTCCTTTCAAGAGAATGGCGTAGAACGCCATCAGGAACGACCAAAGAGACAAGTAGCAAGAAGAGATGAGGAAAATGTCCTCCAAGTCGTTGCCGCATCCAATTGGGCACTCTCCAACTGAGCCGTCCTTCTTGGTGTACTTCCACACCACAGGGTGGTAATCCATCTCGTTCCAGATTTCGGCCATGGATTCTGGGCGGAAGGAGGGGCTGTTGGCGAACCTGCGGGGGGGGGGGGGGGGGA
>Ga0302116_1001830_pt1 | contig 12718 bp, 14 predicted proteins | sample AG5_SCM_MG_FD_203124 | JGI IMG/M metagenome (GOLD analysis project Ga0302116, IMG submission 203124) | Marine microbial communities from Western Arctic Ocean, Canada - AG5_SCM | ecosystem: Environmental > Aquatic > Marine > Oceanic | place: Canada: Western Arctic Ocean | collected 2017-10-01 | reverse complement strand
GATCATAGATTTTATATCTATCCTAAGGCCTGAAGTGGGTGTCGGAACCCGTTATACTAATGCTGCTAAAACTACTTGCTGAGGAATGAAATGCTGGTCTGTCTTTTCGAAAAATGTTAAAATCCCATCATTAACCCCCTCCCTACCTCCCCACCCACACACGCAGGTCTACGGTGGCTTCGTCCTACACCTCGGAGAAGTCACCAAGGGAACCTTCTCCCCTTCCCAGGCTGTCACCGCCAAGGTGAACTACGACCGACGTTCTCCCATCGCTGCCAACCACACGCTCACCCACGTGCTAAACTACGGGTTGCGATCGGTTCTCGTCGGAGACGATTTCGGCAAGGAGGGAGCCCCCACGATCGACCAGAAGGGCAGCTTGTGCGACGACACCAAGCTGCGATTCGACTTTTCGTGGAACGGACCAATTAGCGTCGACCAGGTGAGCGAGCACACTAAACTAACATAATATTATTCATTCCAATTAATAACATTTCGTTTTCCTCACTCGCTCCCTCCCTGCTCCATTAAAATCGGTGCAGCTCGCCAAGGTTGAGAAAGAGTGCCAAGATAACATTTCGACTGGTGTGCCAGTCAGGACTTTGGACGCGCCTCTTGAGGATGCCAAACAGGTAGAAGCGATCCGAGCAGTCTTTGGAGAAAAGTACCCAGACCCCGTGAGGATCGTCAGCATCGGAGAGCAGCCAATCGAGGACATCTTGGCCCAGGTGAGCGAGCGAAGCGAGCGAGCTTTGAGGAAGACGAGAGTACGAGCCACTAAACTAACATATATTATTTCACTCAATTTTACAATTACATTCGTTTTGCTCACTCGCTTCCCCGCCTGCTCAATTAAAAATGCACCTCGCTTCGCTCGGTGCAGCCCACCAACAAACTTTGGGAAGAGTACAGCATCGAATTTTGCGGAGGGACGCACCTAGAGAACACCAGGGAGGCCGAGCAGTTCGTCATTCTGTCTGAGGAGGGTATTGCCAAGGGAATCAGGAGAATCACCGCCGTGACCCAAGAGAAGGCAAGAGAGGCCAACAACAGCGCCCTCGGCTTCTTGTCCCGCCTCAACGACGTAAAGACGCTGGTTGGCGGCGATCTCGAGCAAGAAGTGAAGAAGCTCACCAACGAGTTGCAGGTGAGCGAGCCTTGAGGAAGACGATAATACGAGCCAGCGAGCGAAGCGAAGCGAGCAAGTCACAACGAGCTAGTCACAACTAGTGTACTCACGAGAATACGAGCCACTACTAACCCCTTCGCACCTTCTTCGCTCGGCGCAGCAAATCAGCGTTTCGGCGGTCAAGAAGGCTGACATGAAGGTGGTTATAGACCAGCTATCCGCGCAAGTCAACGCCGAGAAGAAAAAGGCGGCTGGGGCTAAAGTTGCGGTCGTTGTGAGCCAATGCTTGGCGGAGGCGAAGAGGGTGGGAGAAGCTGGAGGCGACAAGGCCGTCGTGAGAGTAACAAGCTTGGTCGACGGAAAGCTCGCCAAGGACATTTTTAAACAGCTCGGGAAGGAGTGCCCGAGCGTGGCGGTCATGATGTTAACAGTCGACGACGCGAAGGATAGTTATAGTGCGTTCGCCGGGGCTCCCAAGGGCGTCGCGGTGGACTGCAAAATGTGGGTTGGGGCGGCTTTTAAGGGGCTGGGAGGGAGGGGGGGCGGAAAGAAGGACAACGCCCAGTGGAACGTCACAGGGAGGGGGACTGTCGGCGATAGCGAGGCGAAGGCGAAGGCTTTTTAAATGTGTTCTGTAGGTGGAGGAAGAGTTTTTTTTCATTTGGGAAAATTGGGGTTGTTCTATTTATTTTTATTCATCGGCAAGGATCTTCCACACACCTGTCTTGCTCCTGATTCGAGCTAGGCCAGAGACGACTTGGACACCCATGAAGATGGCGAGGCCGATCCACAGTTGAAATAGAGTTAGTTGGCCGTTGGATTTTTGCACAACCAAATAAATGATGGCGCAGATGTCCGCCCCCCACATGCTGTACGCTGAGAACTTCCAATCAAGCGCCCCCATTGTTATGCCGTTCACGGGGTAGGCTAGCCCCTTCAACACCTGGGTGACTAATACTACGGGAAAAATGCTCAGGGCCGCGCTTTGGATGCTCAAATCGGACGTCAGCGATGATATCACATTTGATTGAAACAAGTAGGTCAAGAAAGAAAGGGAGGTGGAAATTGCCCCTCCGGCTGCGCCGAGCGAAGCGAGGCGCATTTTCAACGAGGTAGGTTAGTTCAGTAGTGGATGAGCCTTTTTTCTGTTACAAGGTGAGCGAAGCGAAACGAGATTTACAATACAATAGTTGTGCTCATTTACAAAGCTCGCTCACCTTTGATAGCCGTCCAGGTCAGATGCTTGAGATTTCTCTTCTTTTCGAATTCTGGTGATTTCGATTTGAGCTCTCGGGCAATAAGCGTCTGGACAGCTATGGCCACAGACTCGCAAATCTGAGTAGTAGCAAACCCCAGCTGAAAGGTTAAATTGTAGGCTGCCGCTCCAACAGCGCCAAGCAGCGCCGCCTGTTTGGCGCAAAATGCATAAACGGCAACCTTCCCGACCGTCCGGAGGAAGACGATGGAAGCTGCACTTAGGTACGATTTCAAGCTATCCCCGAGATTGGTTAGTTGCTCCAACATTCTGATCTCAACCTTGTTGTTGAGGGACCTGAGGAGGAAGAAGAGGGAGAAGGTCTGTGCTAGGGCTGTTCCTGCAGCCGCGCCACTTGCACCTAGGTTCAGGGTGAAAATAAAGAGCGGGTCTAAGATCGCGTTGAGAACGGTGAATATGATCGACCACTTGAGTGGCGTTCTCGTGTCGCCCAATCCACGGAAGATCCCGTTCGAGACGAGCCACACAGTGGCAGCTGGAGTTCCAAGCGCGCGAACTTTCAGGTACGACACAGCCGAGTAGTGCATCGAGGATGCTGCTGTGATTCCCATGAAGCCAATTATCTGCTCCGTGAATGCGAAATAAATCACCGCTTGCAGTAAACCAACGACTGAAGCCAGAAGAAGTGCGGAAGACACTGATGCTGACATTTGGGCCTTGCTGGAGGATTGGGATTCCGAAGCAACAAGCGAAGTGCTCGTGCGAAGAAGTGGATCATTGTACAGCTTGCTCACCGAATACTGTGCTGCTATTGCTATACCTGCCCCACCCAGCACCGACGGTCCAAGACGTCCCAAGTATGCTGTATCAATCAATGACGCGAGTGGCTCAGCAGTCAGCTGGATAAAGGCAGGCCCACCTATCTTGAAAAGCTCGTCGTTGAGCTCCTTCGTGTACCTTGAGGGCGAAGAGTCCAAACTTGTATCAAACTCATCTTGGGCACCTCCACGAAGCCGACGACGCGAATGGGGAATGGTATTGACTTTCAGGAAACCTCTAGACTTGATTGTCGTCGAAAGCAGAACAACAAAAAGGAACATCATATTTAGGCTAGGCAAGGTTAGGTTTTCAAAATTTATCTGCTGCTGCTGCTGCTGTTGCTGCTGCTGCTGCTGCTGCTGCTGCTGCTGCTGTTGCTGCTGCTGAAATTTTTGAATTTTTCAGGAATTTAATTATTTTTTTCAGCCAGTTATAGCCTAGTCTAGTTTAGACTACCCTTAAAGCAAAGGTTGAGAGGTGGAGAAACAGCATGAGTGCTTATATCGTCACCGCCGTTCGTTCTGCTGTTGGCAAGGTTGGCAAGAACGGAGGAGCTTTGTCGAATGTGCATTCAGTCGATCTTGGAGGACAAATTCTCGACCAGTTGGTAATAAATACACCGTCCCTCGACCCTGCTGATGTCGACGACGTGATTTTCGGATGTGTTACTCAAATTGGAGAGAATGCTGGCAACCTAGCCCGGCAGTGCATCCTCTCTTCCACCCAACTCCCTATCACGGTGCCTGGTACTACCGTTGATCGCCAGTGTGGCAGTTCTCAGCAGGCTGTTCACTTTGCCGCGCAAGCTGTGATGAGTGGTACACAGGACATTGTTATCGCGGGAGGCGTAGAGTCGATGGGGCGCGTCCCAATGTTTTCCAATTTCGCCAAAGGCAAGTTTGGAAATCCGAATAATAGCAAGATTCAGGAGAAGTTCGGCACCGATCAGAGCTTCTTCTCGCAATTCGTGGGAGCGGAGATGATGGGTGTCAAGTTTTGCATAAGTCGGAGCGACATGGATTCGTTCGCCGCCTACAGTCACGAAAAGGCAACGATTGCCCAAGCAAATGGTGTCTTCAAAGACGAGATTGTCCCCATAGATGTGGGTGACGGCACTTTTCACACAATAGACGAGGGCGTCCGCCCAGGGACTACTGCCGAGAAGCTATCAACGCTAAAAACTCTCGTAGAAGCTGGTATGGCGCAGCCCGTCGAGGGCGGGGATGCGAATGGGAGCATTACCGCTGGCAACGCTTCCCAAATGTCCGATGGGGGTTCGGCAATTTTAGTCGTGAACGACGCAGGGCTGAAGAAGTTAGGCGGTTCCGTCACCCCATTGGCCATGATCAGGAACTTGAGCCTGGCGGCGAGCGACCCAATTTTGATGCTCTCTGCGCCAATCCCTGCAACCCAGAAGTTGCTCAAAACGGCAGGTTTGACAATTAACGACATTGACAGGTACGCGAGCCAGCGAGCGAGCTGCAAGCGAAGCGAGCTAGTCACAACTAGTGTATGGTGTTACTGGCTCGCTTCGCTCGCAGCTCGCTTCGCTCGCAGCTCGCTTCGCTCGCAAGCCTTGAGGAAGACGAGAAGATGAGAATACGAGCCACTGGTATAAACTAACATGACTCACTAAAATTCGTAATCGTATTTGTATTCGTTCGGCTCACTCACCTCCCCCCGCTCCATTAAAAATGCGCACAATCTCGCTTCCCTCCGTGCAGATACGAGGTGAACGAGGCGTTTGCTGTTGTCCCGTTGGCGTGGCAGAAAGAGCTAGGGGCGGATCCGAAAAAATTAAACGTAAACGGTGGAGCGTGCGCTCTAGGTCATCCCTTGGGCGCAACGGGGGGGAAGCTCTTGACGAGCCTCGTGCACGAATTAAAGCGTAGTGAGAAGCAATACGGTTTGCTGGCCATTTGCGAGGGTGAGTTTGACCCGCCAACCCACCAACAGACAAGCCTCTGAACGAACACTAACCACCAACCACAACCACCAACCAAATCACAGGTGGCGGAACGGCCAATGCAACGCTAATTGAAAGATGTTAAAAATCTTATTGTTTAGAGTTTGATCCTTCCGTTAAAAATGTATCTAGCCTCTTGACGTAGGGCAAAATAGTGCCACACAAAAACACCGCAATCGCAGCAAAGGCCCAGGGGAAGGCCGCCCAATAATGGTGCCTGCCTGTTCCTAGAACACAATCCGGGAGACCTGTCTGATCGACCCCAAAGGTGAACAAAGCCGCGAAAATGATCGGACCGAAGATGCTCCCGCAACTCAAAATCGCCTCTTGTCCTCCCGCAACCTTTCCGAACTCATTACTGTCGTAATTCGCAAAAACCTTTGCTTTGCAGATTGAGAAGAGAAAGTTGAAACTGTTGAACAAAGCCGCCATCGTGAAAGCTGAAGCGGTTGTCGCCAGGAAATAAAACACGAATTCGAGCGTCAAGAATATCATGCAGAACAATGCTGCGTTCCACTGGTTTTTGAACAATCGATTGAATAGGTTGACCATCACCGTGTTCGCAAAAGCATTCGCCAGAACGATGACCATGATGAATATTGCGTATTCACTCGCTGTCCAGTCAAATTGGAACTTTCCGTAGTAAAAGAAGATAGAAATTGCCCCAAACTCTACGCTCTTCATGTAAAATAGCAGGAAGAGGATCACCCTCACGTGCTTGATGTTAAGCATGTGAGACTTAACGAAATTATAGCTTCCGAACCACGCCTCGATCGGGCTGAATCTAGTGCTCTTGTTCTGTTCCACCAACTGTTTCTCAGCCTCCGTGTTGCCAAGCGTCGTTGTGACCAAGAAGCAGATGATAGATAGGAATATTGCAGAGTCGAAAGTGGACTTCATGTGATCGGTGGAGCCCGCAGTCTCTTTGGCTGCATCGCAATTGTTTTTCTCCACGTCAATTGTGGAGTTTGTTGAATTGAATGATTCCGCATCTCCGTCCGCTTCCTCGTCAAGTTTGGCAGACATAATTGATCCTGCCATCGCCCCAACAGCCAAAAAGAACGTGTATGTTGCCAGCAGCAGCGCGATCAGTTTGCTGCTCTTCTTTGCAAATAGCAGCCGATACGCTATCAGCTCGGCCTCGGTCATATCTTCTTTCGCTTTCTGCGGCTGAACTTTTGCCGTCTTGATGTAGTCGGTCAAGGTGAAAACGGTAGTAAGGTCAGCAAGGTATGACTGGGTAACAGGCTCAGGCTAGACACGACCCTCCAAGGAGGGTGAAAATCGAAGGGAAATAGACGAAGAGGGCCATTGAAGCGAGGAAACTTCCTTGACCAATCATGAGGCCCACACGTCGCCCCAGCAGATCAGAGACGTTTCCCATTAAAGGATTTCCAACGAGAACACGAGATGCGTAAATAACGCTGTTGTTGATCGCTGCTAGTTGGGCTGCCCATATTACATCAGAGTTCGCAACTTCAATCAACACGTATTCGCCAAAAACCACAATGTTGCCATGTACAGTGTGAGCCTCCTGTAACCAGTTTTGGCTGATTCTCGTTGTTTCGTTGCATTTTCTAATGAAGTCATTTGGATGAAGGGGCAAGGGATTGTTGTTGATGATAATGTTTTGGGCTAAAGGGGGAAAAGGCCGAGAGATGTGCATTTCACTTAAAATTTATTAAATTTTCAACATTGTGCATCTTTTTAAAAAGATATGGCAACCTCCATGTCCTCCCCAACCAGCAGTTCGTCATTGGCAAACTTGCTCAAAGAAGCCAACGAACTCATTATCCAGAAACAAGCAACTCTTGCTGCTACCAACTCTCCAGAGAATGATATTTTCTTTTGCACCAATTTGGAAGTGCGAAGGCCCTTCAAGAAGCGCTGGTTTACGTGGCGCTCTCGAACAATCCGTTATGATCGAACATCCCGTGTTCTCGAGATTTTCGGTCCCGACGGAACCAAATTAAAGTCTTCATTCCACATCAAAGAAATAGCAGTTGCTCCCCCTAAATCGAAGGCCTTCTTCTGGGCAAGGCGAAAACTACGAATGGATGTTTGTACCTTCACAGACCAGGTGCTGTCACTCAACTTCTACCACGCGGCCCAGCACACATCCTTCCTGCAGCTCTTTTCCGCTTCCTCGAACTTCCTCGACATGTCGTTTTCTCCGAACTTTGTCGAGGATGACGAGGAAGTTTATAACACACCAGGCGGAGAGGATGAATCACCCCCAATTAGGTTTCAGTCAACCTCCTCCTCCCGACTCCCGTCTTCGTCCCTTTCCTACTCTGCATCTTCGATGTCGCTTAGCGCCCCCCGGCGCTCCAGCCTGATATCCACCAGTAAGTGTCGCAGCAACAGCATCTTACCAAATTCAACCAAAATAAAATACAAGCAGCTAGTGCTCTCAACGAAGCTCGCGATCCAGCACCACTTTATAATGAAGAGGAACGCCACGAACCTCCAAACCAACAAACCCTCTAGAGCCAACCGCGCATCCTCGTTGCAGTTCTTCTTCCCCCCAAAACCTCCCCCACTCCCACTCCCACTCCCACTCCCACTCCCACTCCCACTCCCACTCCACTCACTCTCCTCTCGAACTTTGTTGACATCCATGAACAGATTCGACCCTGCCGAAGCTGAGCGAATCACCCTCCTAGCGAGGGAGGGGAAGCAGCTCGAAGTTTTCGTTAGCAGCCCCAACGAGGACTTTTTGCTGGAGAGGACATTGCTGCTCCTAGACGTTTTCCCCTTTCTCACCGAACTTGCCTCCTGCATGGGGATCGACCTAGCTCCCCCGCCCAACTTCTCCAACTCCTCCAACTTCTCTAACGACCACACCCTTCAAACCCTCCGAACAACCTCAATCAATCGCTGCAAAATCTACTGCCAGCTGATCGGCAACAAGCTCGGTGGCACATCATCGAGCCTGCCAACCTCCTTCAACGCCGAGGACTTCCACGGCGTCATGACCGAGCTCGAGAACAACGGCCTCTTCGAGGAGGTGGTTCTGCTCACGAAGTGGTACGCAGTCGACGACAACTGCCTCCAAGACAACAAGTACGTTCTGGAGCCGATCGACGCGATCATCGGGAAAGGGGTTAGCAATTTGCTCAAGCAGGCAATTTGGATGGACGTGGTTGAGAGGCTGAGCGAGGCGATGGATATTATCAATGGGGGAGCCACACACATGCCGAACAGCGATTTGCACAACGACGTTAAGCAAATGCGAGCGATATCGCTTGAGAATTGTTTTTGCTACAGCAGGATTAACCAGATGGACGTCCACCAGGCTCACAACCCCTTTGCAGCCTGCTACTATGACGTGGCCAACGACGTCACCACAAAGCAAGCCAACCTCGAGAAAATTAGATCCACACTTTACACTTCTCTCGGTGAATCACAATTCACAAAGTTCGAAAACACCGACGAAGACATGGGGTACCAGCAAACGTTTCTGGACGATTTCTCGAATCGGATTGTTCACAAACTGGTAGATATGCACGAAGCGAATAATTCCCCCACGTTTCCGGGTTTTCTTGAAACAGAAATAGCAGCACACGTTAATTACAATAGTTCGTGTTGCGCAAACTACATAAAGACGGTCGCCAGCGAGGCTGTGATCGAGAAATGCGGGGAGTACTTGTTTAGGAATGACGAGAACAAATTTAATACGCCGCTTTACCTCCACGGAGAGGTTGGCAGTGGAAAAACAAAGACTATAGCGGTGACTTGCAGCCGCTATCCACAGATTCACGATTTTCTAATCGTGCGGCACTGCAACTTAGGGTTCAAGAGCAGCTGCGAGACCGAGCTCGTCGGTAGCTTGAATGACCAGGTTGGGGCGATGTTCAATATGAAGGACGAGAGGGGGCTGAGTGAGGGGCAAAACTTGTTGAGGAAATTGAGTGAGTTAGGAGAGGCGAAGAGGAAGCTGGTTCTTGTGCTGGACGGCTTGGACGAGATGAAAATGGAGGTGAGCGAGCCGCGAGCGAAGCGAGCTAGTCACACCTAGTGTCCTAACCCACTCAATTCGTACACTAGATGGAATGGGCTTGGCTCCCAAAATACTTGGGGAAAGGTGTCAAAGTGATTGTGAGTTGCAATTCCGGGGGGCTCTGCCACGGTGGGCTGCGGAGAATGATTGGCGAGAATGAGGAAATGAAGGTAGAGTTGGGCTTGGTGGGGGTGGGCGGGAATGGGAACGGGAATGGGAATGAATGTTTGGAATTCGTCGAGAAGTTACTCATCCAAAATTCGCGAAAGTGCACCGACGAGCAGCTGAAATTCTTGGCAACTGGGGTGTCGCACACCCCCCAGCGGTTGCACCTGGTCGCTACAACTTTTTTGGCGAATCTGACAAGTTTTTCCCTTCCTGCGCCTACGCCCACATTAACGGCGAAGGTTTTGAACTCGTTCTTTGATAAACTCGAGGCAAAGCACGGCGAACTTATAGTTCGGGCGAGCTTGACGTACATCGGTCTTGCTGCTGAAGGTTTGAGCACGAACGAATTACTGGACGTTATGAGTTTGGACAATCAACTGTTGGCTGTTCTTTCGACCCACCTCCCTGCTTGTTTGTTTGAGCTTGAATGCCGGTTCCCCACGTTGGTCTGGGTCAACTTGTTAGAGGACTGCAGGGGGGTATTGCTACGGGAGAGAATTTGCGCCGGCGGGAAGCTTTGCTGGACCTTGCAGAACAGTACGGTGCGACAATCTGTGCTTGGGCGGTGCGATGTCCGCATGCAAAGAAGGTGAGCGAGCGAAGCGAGCGAGCCTTGTGACAAAAAAAGAGTGTGAGCGACTAATTCACTCTTGCTCTCGTGGCGCAGTTTTGCTCGCAATTTGATGGATTACTTTGACGGGCGGTACTCCATGGGGAAGAAGAAGGAGGAGGAAGGAGAAGGAGAAGGAGAAGGAGAGGAAGAGGCTGTTGACAGGCTCGTCCAAACTCAGAGCTTCGTGGATCGCTGGGGTGGGCTGAACTATAGGAAAATTATCGAGCTTCCTGAACTTTTTATCCGGTGCAGGAAGTTAGGCTTTTTGGTCAGCTTTTTGTCAAATGCCAAGGTTATTGAAGCGATGTTGGGAGATGATGCTAATAGTAGAAAGTTTGTTAGATTTGAGACAGGGAGAAGACGGGTGGTGGATTGGTGGAAGATTTGCATGAAGAAATTCGGTGGCTCAAAGGTCATGATTGCAAGTTTGCGGAAGGTGATAGAGAAGGAGGAGGAGGAAGAGGAGAAGGATAGTATGATGCGTATAATCGCATCACTACTGAATGACGTTGGAAGGGAAACTGGAAACAATAAGCTCATTCAGGCTGGGGGCGAGCTGCACAGGGAATTGGACGAGAAGAAGAAGGAGAATGACGAGAACGTCAAAATCATCACACCCACCAAGGAAAAAAACAGGAAATGGGAAGAGTCGGATATTATCAGAACACCACTCAAACAAGTAGATCAACACAACATCAAATTCTTCACGGATGTTGCATGCAGCCCAATTGGAAAATTCAATCAAGAAAATAACAATTAAATTTTCCTAATTTTTTAAATTTTACCTTTTGTACCGACGGAACGCTATCGCCACCCCATCCTTCTGCCCGAACGATGAGCTAGTGCTCTTCATTTTCGATTCCTTGTCCGAAATACTAATTTTGTCCACGGTGAACTCCTCTAGCGACTGCTCTTCGCTCGAGTCAGGAGGACTGCTCGAGTCCACGGAAATACTACTCTCGAGGGTGGATGTCGACTCGGGGGGAGGGGGGGGGGTGACAGCGGGAGAGTTGTAAATTTGCTGTACGATCTTCTCGTCGTCGAGACCGGCCTTGTAGGCCAATTGCGTCGCCCAGGATGTCATCTTCTCCGACACTCGGCCTAACTTCCCAGCGTCCAAAACGGCCGTCGGGTCCTCAACTCGCTGCCGGCTCTGCTCTTCGATCACTGCGCGGATTGCGCCAACCACGAGGTGGTGGCGCTTTTTACCCGCCTTGTCAATCATTTCTGGTCCATCGGAAATGTGCTCGAGCCCTCGCCTCGAATGCCCGTAAGCACACCACCATTTGTTGTTGCCAAATGAATCTGTATGAGTTTCGTCCGGGTGCTGCGCCGAGCGAAGAAGGTGCGAAATGAAGTGAGTGGGTTAGTTTAGTAGTAAATGTGGATGTGGATGTGGGTGGATGTGGGTGGATGTGGGTGGATGTGGGTGGATGTAGCCATTTCGCAGGAATCATCGTGAGAATGCTCGTCTTCCTCAAGGCTTGCGAGCGAAGCAAGCTGTGAGCGAAGCGAAACAGCAACACCTACACTGGTTGCGACTAGCTCGCTTCGTTTGCTGCTCGCTTCGCTCGCTGGCTGCATGCTCGTCTTTCTCAAGGCTTGCGAGCGAAAGCGAGCTGTGAGCGAAGCGAAACAGCAACACCTACACTGGTTGCGACTAGCTCGCTTCGTTTGCTGCTAGCGTCGTTTGCCGCTCACTTCGTTTGCTGCTCGCTTCGTTTGCTGCTCGCTTCGCTTCGCTTCGCTCGCTGGCTGCATGCTCGTCTTCCTCAAAGCTCGCTTCGCTCGCTCACCTTTAGCGTTATGGGGGGACTCGTGACTTGCTGTGTAAGCCCGCAGTCGCTGTTGGACCGCTGCCCCCTCTGCTGCTGATTTTGAGCGTAGGCATTGTCGACATCATTAAAATTGCTTAAGTTCTCGGAGGACTGAGAGTGGGAGAGGAAGACGGGTGCTGTTGTAAGCGACCCTTCTTGCGTCATCCACACCCCGCCACCCACCCCAATATCCTCACTCAACGTCAACGCTGTGCCGAGCGAAGCCAATCGGATTGAGTGGGTTAGCTTAGTAGTGGATGCAGCCGTCCGTCTGTAACCATTTCGAGCACTTCATCGCAAAGTTGCTCGTCTTCCTCAAAGCTCACTCGCTTCGCTCGCTCACCTTTGGCCAAGACCATGCACGTCCGCTTAAACTCCGCGTAGTCCTCCTTCTGCCACCATATGCTTTTGTGGACTTGGTTGGGGTACGTGGGGATGAATGTCACTCTAGCTGAGGGGAAGAAGTTGACCAGAGGGGTGTAGGAGTTGGTCCGAACTTTTGTATTTGCCGAAGGTGATTTGATTTTCGTCGAGGAAGGAAAGAGAGACCTGCGATTGGGGGTGTTCGCTGAGGCCAACGAAGAGTTTGAGTCGTTTGAAGAGACGGTGTTGACGCTGTTTGTGGAGGAAGGCGCAGTGCCGTTCACGTACAGCGGATTGTGGGCAATTGAGGCTGGCCGAGGGAGCCTGGATTTCGAATTGGAATTGGATTTGGATCGTGATTCTGAGGAAAAAGAAGATCGCTTCACCTTAAGGATCGAACGGGGGAAGGTGCTAGTGATCATTGAAGTGGGGGAAGAGCTAGCTTTTGATCTTGTTGCTGTGGGTGTTGCTGTTGCGATGGCTATGGGGGGGGAACAAGAACGGTCACGTTTGTCACAGTGACTGGCTTCGAGCTCTTGCTTTGAGGGAGGGGGTTTGGGGGGAGGGGAGGAAGAGTAGGAAGGGAAAGAGGGAGGGGGGACTACGTCAGTTGCTATGGTCGAG
>Ga0302116_1001827_pt1 | contig 12735 bp, 8 predicted proteins | sample AG5_SCM_MG_FD_203124 | JGI IMG/M metagenome (GOLD analysis project Ga0302116, IMG submission 203124) | Marine microbial communities from Western Arctic Ocean, Canada - AG5_SCM | ecosystem: Environmental > Aquatic > Marine > Oceanic | place: Canada: Western Arctic Ocean | collected 2017-10-01 | reverse complement strand
ACGCCCTCTCACCCGTCGCCCCCCCTCCCTCCTCCTCCCGTGCACAGAACATGTTCAACCGCTGGGTCTCCGGTAAGCAGACCGCGATCGCGGGTGGCAAAGGCCGCCGCCCCTACCTCGCGTCCGAGTGCCGCGACCTCGACCAGGCGGACAAGTGGAGGCAGGAGATATTACGCGAAGTTGGCAAGCTCGTCATGGAGATCCAAAACGCTGGACTCGGAGAGCATCGCCTCAGAGACATGAACGACCAGATCAACAAGCTCACCCGCGAGAAGCACCACTGGGAGAAGCAGATCATCAAGCTCGGCGGGCCAAACTACATCGCGCAGGGGCGACGCGCCATGGACGAAGCGGCGGCGGATGGCTACGTCGACGGGATGGACCAAAGGGGGGGAATGTACCGCTACTACGGCGCCGCTAAGAACCTGCCGGGGGTGAAGGAGCTCTTCGAAAAACCGGAAAAGCGGACGGTGCGGCGGACGCGTCACCAGATGTACAAGAACATCGACATGGACTACTACGGCATGCGTGACGACGACGACGGCGTGCTCGTCAAGCTCGAAGCGGTGGCGACGGAGAAGGCTCGCGCCGAGGCGGTTGCGGAGTGGGAGGCTGAGCAGGCTCGGAAGGAGGCGGACGGCGGGAAGAAGCGGAAACAGGAGGATGACGACCTCGACGAGCTCATCGGCGGGACGGGGTACCGGGCGTACGTGCCGCTGCCGGATAACAAGGACATCGAGGCGTTGGTGCTGGCGAAGAAAAAGAAGGATCTCCTGGCCAAGTACGCGAGCCCCGACCTCCAGGCGCAGGAAGCGCAGGCTAAGCAGATGCTCAACAAGCAGCAGTAGTGCGCTCGAGTGGTAGTGCTAGTGGGTGTTTATACGAACCGTTAATCGTCACCGCGATGCGAAGCGCGCGTGTGTGAAGACCTTGCTTTGAGGACTGACTCGCGTTATTAAAAGCCCACGCCCGCCAGGCTGTTGATGATGAGCTGGTATCCCTCGGGAATCTCTCCGCGCTCGGCGACGGACACCGCCACCACGGCCATGTCGTTCGCGTCCAGATGCTTCGAGAGGAAGAGAAGTAGGTGAAAGTCCGCCAGCTTGGCGTAGAACTGCCCGCTCCCGCTCACCGCGTCTCGCAAATCCTCCACCGTCTGCACCGGGTGCAGCCTGTTCTCCACCGGGAATTTGTTGCGCCACGGCCCTTCGTGGTCCAAAATCTTAACCGGCACCAGCCACCTGTCGTTGTCAACCTCGGTCACGTCCTTGCTCACCTTGTCCGCCACGATCACCTCCTTCGTCAGCCTGGTGTGACCCGGGTTCTCGCACGGCTCGTCGTGGAACCACCCGTCGTCGTACAGCTTGACGCACTGGTTGGAAACCTGAAAGGGCTCGAAGCTCACCTGCGGCGTCCCTTCGTCCTCGTCTTCCAACATCATCACAACCGCCGTGACAAACTTATCGCCGTACTTGGACTGATATTTCGCCATCGTGCGAACTTCAAACGCACTCAACGTGTAGTCCGGGCGTTCCTTCGTGGTGGTGATGTTGAACACCATGCCCACTTTGGTCATGCCGAGAGACTCGGCGATGGAGTCGGCTCGAGTGTCTTCGTCGGAGTCTTCCACCAATGCAAACGAATCCTCGGCGCCTTCTTGCTCGGGCTCGTACACGCAGTGCACGCGCACCTCGCCGCTCTCGTCGCACGTCCCGTACATCCACCCGAACCGCATCTGGTTGAACCCTAGGGTTCCGTTGACGTACGCCTGAAAGCCGTTCGCGGCGTGTCCGTCGATGGACAGCGATTCCACGTTTGGCGCCTCTTGGGTCTCGATGCGCGTCTGCGCGGCGATCATGGCGTTCAAGGTCATCTTCCCGCCGATCAGCCCGCGCGTGTCGTTGTGTGACGCGGCGGTGCACGTCGTCACCTTGCGCTCCACCGAGTAGACCATGTAGACGATGGTGCCGTGCTCGATCTTGAGCGCCTTGAGTTGTTTGCCGTCGTTTTTCCGCCCGGGTTTCAGATCGTCGTGCGCCTCGGGGGTCTTGGACATGAGCAGCCCTTGGTCCAAGGACAGCGTCTGGTCATTGGTTGGAACCCCGAACTGAGTCTCGATGACAGTGCGGAGCTGCGAGAGGGTGCACTTATCGTCCACCTCCACGCGCTCGGTACCGTCCCTGAAGACGGAAGGAGGAAGGAGGGGAGGAGAGGATTCGTGTTGAAGGTCAGCGAAAGAGAGAGGGCACCCATGGTTTTGAACGGGACGGGGAGGAAGACGACGCGTGGGGTTAATGCCCCGCGCTGGACGTATCGGGTCCGCCGGGGTCGTGGATCGATCGGGGTGCGTACCTCGTGCGCAGACGGATCAACATCGCGGCGGTATCCGGACGCGGCGGCGCTGTTCGCCCGTGCGCGCCCCGCAGATCTGGATCTGAACGAGGAAAGTCGCGTCGTTGCATTCATCTTCACGCGGTTTCGGAAAGCAACGACAGCAGATCTCGCAGAGCGTCATGCGCCGGTTGTTGGGGCTCGCGCTGGTCGCCGTCGCGGTTTCCGCCGCGACGGCCGTCAATGAGCACGCACCTACGGGGGTACACATCGCGTTCGGGACGCGCGACGACGAGATGACCGTCACGTGGCACACGCTCGCGTCGAACCCGGGCGACCCCACCGTGGAGTTCTACCCGGGCATCATCGACGATGTTAGCGAATCTTCCGATGCCCCCAAGGTCTCGAGGGTGGAAGGGTCGACGCGCGCGTTCATCGACGGGGGACCCGAGCGCACCGTCCGCTTCGTCCATCGCGCTACCCTGCCCAACCTCGAACCCGGCGCCATCTACAGCTACCGCGTGGGTAACCCAGCCACGAAGACGTGGTCCCGACTTTTCAACTTTTGCGCGAAACGGAAAAAGTCTCAGATCTCACCGTCCAAGCCCCTGAAGCTACTCGCGCTGTGCGACCAAGGCCACCGTGAATCCGCGGGCGTCGTCCAGCTCGTCGCCGCCGAGGTCGCGGACCCCGCCACACGCCCCGACGCCCTCATCCACTGCGGAGACTTCGCCTACGACCTCGACACCTACTCGGGAAGAAACGGAGATCGATGGCTCCAAGACGTCGAGCCCGTCGCGGCGTACGTTCCTTACATGACCTCGCAAGGGAACCACGAGCGCGCGTACAACTTCTCGCACTACGCCGAACGGTTCACCATGCCCGGCCACGGCGCACGCACCGGCAACGCCTACTACTCGTTCGACTTAGGCCCTCTGCACGTCGTGGCGTTCAACGCTGAGGCTTTTTTTTGGCCCGAATACTTCGACGAGGCGTACATGTCGCGGATGTACGAATGGCTCGTCACCGACCTGCGCGCCGCGAACGACGACAGGGCGAACACGCCGTGGGTCATGGTCCACGGACACAGGCCGATGTACTGCGTCGATCCGAAGGTTCCCGACCTGACGCCGCACGCGAATAAGCCCGAGTTCGCGGGCGTCTGCGGGTGGGAGAAGCAAGCGGTGAGGAAAGGCGTCGCGAGCGAGTGCGAGGATGAATACGCCGCGCTCGGGTGTTCCGCATCGAACGCACGCGAGTCCACGTCCACGCGCGGCTCGTCCTCGGCCGCGCGCCCCCGTCGCGCGGGTGGTGCGTCTCTCGAAGGGTTCTGGAAGGCATCCGGCGAATCATCCGGTGACTTTCCGATTGAGAAACTCTTGTTCGACGCCGGCGTGGACCTGTACCTCGCGGGTCACGTCCACGACTACGAGCGTTACTTCCCCGTCTACGACGAACACGTGGTGAACGGCACGGACGTCACGTTGGGACGGTACGTGAACCCCGGCGCGACGGTTCATGTCACGTCGGGCTCCGGGGGTAACCCCGAGATGTGGACCGAAGGCATGAGCGGAAATAAGAAGCGTCCGACGCCACGCGGGACGTGCTCGCACAGGGCGCCGTGGTGCGCGTTTCAGAGCGGGTTCGCGCCCAAGCGCACGGGTGATGGGTACGTGTACGACTTTACGTACTCGCGCATCACGGTTCACGACGATGAGACCCTGGAGTGGGAGCAGGTGTCCGCGCCCTCGGGGGCTTTGGCTGGGGATGGGAAGAAGGCAGTGGGCGAGGTCATCGACAGGTTCGTCATCTCCGCGGCGACGCACGGGCCGTTCGCGAGCCGCGGGGAGAAGATCGCGACGGAGTGACGGATGAAGGGGGCGACTGTACGGTACGATTCTTTGAACGAACGGTCACGCATTGTGTACGTTTATGATTGTAACACGACAAAAACACGAATAAAAACACGAATAAATACGCCCCGCCGCGCCGTCCTCAGATGATCGAGCGGATGTGCTTGGACAGCTCCCTGACGGTGGGATAGTCGTACGGGACCGTCGGCGACAGCGTGACCCCGAACGCGCCGGAGAGCTCGTTGATGAGCTCCACGGACGTGAGCGAGTCCAGCCCCGCCTCCATCAGCGGCGCGTCGACGTCCACGACGGACCCGACCAGCTTATTGCTCAGTTTGCTGACGCCGGCGACGACTTCCTCCAGCGACATCCTCGGCGTCTCCTCCTCAACCTCCGGAGCTGCGGCGCGGACGCCGCCTTTCGTGGTTTGCGGCGCCGCCTTGGCCGGCGCCTGCTTGGGCCTGAGTTTGGCCCTGGCCTTCGCAGCCTCCTCCTCCGGGTCCACGTCCCAATCGTCGTCGAAGCAGTTCGTGTACCGCTTAGTCGTGGGCATGGTCTCCGGGTACCGTGGATCGTACGGAGTCGGCGCGCCGAACACTAAGGTGTTCCACTTCTTCGTCTTGCGCTTTTGCGCGATGTGCCGGTCGAGTTCGGGACCTTCTTCGTACCCCTTGATCTGCGTGGCGACGGCTCGGTGAACTTCTTCGAGAGCTTCGCGCTTTTCATCCTCGGCGATCGTGGCGCAGAGGACGCGCCAGTGGGGAAACTTGTGAAGCCAGGCGTCGGGTCCGAGGATGTTGAGCTGCTTCATCGTCTTGGCTTCCTCCCCACGGGCCTTCTTCGGAAGGTGGGGGCCCTGGTAGATCCTGTGCGGTGGTGGGCGTGAGCGTTTCGGGTGAGCTCATCGCGCGAAAACGAACGTCCAAGAAAAAGTTGGCGGGGAGAGGAAAAGGGCGCGAGATGGCCAATGGACGGCATCGATGAAAGCGTTGGACGCCGCGCGCACCTTCCGATGGGTTCGTCCATCCACATGAACTTGATGTGCTCGACGGGTACGCCCTCCTTATCGGCGAACTTCTGCTTGATGCCCGCGAGGGTGTCGCTGCCGTCGCTCCACGCGTCGATGGTGACGTAATGCATCAGGTACTGCGCCTGCGGAGCGTTGGTAAACGCGAACGTGACTTTGATCTCGAGCGGGATGAGCCGGCGGTCGGCGCGGATTCCGGGGTCATTCGTGTCCATGTCGACGGGCTCGGTTCGTTCCATGACCACCATGGCGGGCGATGCGTGCGATCGCGAGTGGGGCGCGGGTGGGTGTGCGAGGGCGCGGCGGGAGGGCGCGGGGCTGCCCCGTTCGTTTTCCAATAAAAACGCTTTCGTCGTTTAGGGGAGGCGAAAAGCTGGATTATATTTCTTGTACAGCGGATTGGCTCACAGGCAGGTCTTGAGGTAGTCGCGCACGCACGCCTCCCAGTTGGCGCACGCACCCTCTCCCCCGTCACCACCCGTCAGCGCATCCAGCGACGGAACCCTCGTCCCCGCCGCACCGTTACGGCCCGGAATCAACCCGCCTCTGCACGCGCCCTCCGCCGCCACACCCTCCGCTGCTGCGGCTGCGGCGACGGCGGCTCCGACTCCGATCGCGGCCTCGCGTATTGTGGACGTGGGCGGGTACACCGCCCCGACCGCCAGGTTCTCCTCGCTCACCCGCGACGCCAGCGACCGGGCGGCCGCGAGGAACATGCCGTCCGTCACCGAGGATGCGCCGGATGCCAACGAACCCGCCGCGACTCCCGGGAAAATAAACGCGTTGTTGGCAAACCCGGGCGCGAATGTAGTCCCCTTGTACGTCACGGGCGCGAACAACGTGCCGCTGGCGAACACGGCGGTGCCTTTGGACCACTCGTACGCCTGCGTCGCGGTGCACTCCGCCTTTGACGTGGGGTTGGAGAGCGCGAAGACCACCGGCCGCGGGTTGAATTTACACATGGACTCGATGATCTTCTTGGTGAACACCGATGGTTGAGCGGCGGCGCCAACCAGATGCGTCGGCTTCACCCTCTTCACCGCCTCTTCCAGGCTGGACGTGAACGATACACCGGGCTTGGCCGCGAACGGCGCTTTATCGTCCGATATCGCAAACTCCGCAGGTCGGCTGTCCACAACGAGGCCTTTACTGTCGAAGAGGAAGACGTTACTTCGCGCGATTGGCTCGTCGACGCCGTCCTCGACTAAGGCTTTCACTAACAGCTCCGCGGCGCCGATGTTCGCCTGCCCTGCGCCGAAGAACAAAACAGTTTGTTCGCTCAGCTTACCTTTTGTCACCCGGAGGCTGCCCAGTATCCCCGCGACGGTCACGGCGGCTGTGCCCTGAATATCGTCGTTATACGTCCTGGCACCCTTCGCTTGGAACCTGTTACACAAAACAAAACACGACGTCATTATAATTGCCCATACGGCGGAAATAAAAATAGACTCACCGCTTCAAGTTTCTAAACGCGTTTCTGGGCGCAAAGTCTTCCCAGTGGATGACGGTCCGTTGGCCGTACCTGCCCTGGATAGCCTCCACGGTCTCATCCAGCAGTTTGTCGTACACATCCCCGCGCGTCCGTTCCTGCTTTAGTCCCACGTACAAGGGATCGTCGAGTAGTTTTTGGTTATTGGTGCCGTTGTCCACCTGGACGGGGAGGAGCCAACCCGGTTTGACCCCGCACGCCGCGTATACCATGCTCTTTCCCGCCGCGATGCCCATGCCGTTGACTCCTTGGTCCCCTAAACCCAAGATACGCTCGCCGTCGGTGAGGACCGCGATGCGCACGTCGTTCGCGGGCCAGTTGTTGACCAACGATCGCACGTGTCCGAGATCCTCTATGGATACGTAGAGGCCCGGCGGTCGTTGGACCAAAGTGCCGAATTGCAGGCACGCGTCGCCCACCGTCGGGGTGTACAGCACCGGCAGTAGCTCAGCCGTCTTGGCTTCTAGAAGCGCGTAGAAGGTTGCCTCGTCCGTGTTCTGTAACGACACGAGCTGGCGGTACTTTTGCATCGGGGTGTCGCACGCCTCGAGCGCCGCGGCGGCTCGTTCGACTTCGACCGAGGGAACGGTGGCACCCGCGGGGATGAGCCCATCCAAGGATCGCTTGGTTCGGTCGGCGGTGGCGAGGCCGTTGAACAGTCGTGGGTCGTGGAGGTTGGCGTACCCGGCGACGGACGACGCGGGCGCCGCGGACGTGGCTCTGGTGGCCGCGGCGACCTCCGCGAGGGGTGCCGGGGACGACGCACGCGCAGCCTCGGGTGCCGCCGCGGCGATGGCAGACGTGGACGACGTGAGACCGAGCGCCGCGCCCATGCCGCCCAAGCCACCGAGCACCCCACGGCGCGACGCTCGGACGTTCTTCACATCCGGGATGTGGCGCATCATCGCATCGGTACCATCGTCGTCCACGAGGATTCCTTCCACGGTGTCCACAGACGCGGCGGCATCGATCTCGGCGTGTGTCTCGACGTGTTCCTCGGGTGCCGACGTGGATCGAACCCGAACGATGGACTTAGGGTAGTGGCGACCGACGCGGATGGATCGAGGCCGGGGCCCGGCGCCGGTCACGGAGCACGGTGCGACGATATGTGCGAGGGCGGATGTCATGGCCATGCTATCGCGGGAGCTCGGTCCGCGCGTGGGTGTGTGCGAAGACGGACGTGGAGGCTTATCCAAAAGTAAAGTGAAGGGAGAGCTGTGAAGAGTTTTTTATGACAAGTCTACGAGAAAGCCGCGGCGACGCGGCAGCGCTTGACGCGTGGCTACCTTCAGATGGTAAGACGCGGTGGAGATAAACTGGTTCTGCATGACATGGAGCACGCAATCTCAGTTTATCCTTGGGTCTCACCATCTGAAGGTAGATCGACTGCTGAAGATATTAAGCGCTGCGTCGTCGCCGAGTTCCCGATGTGCGCAGCCGCCGACGGCCACGCGGCGCTTGATTCGCGGCTACCTTCAGATGGTCCTACGTGAATATCTGGCTTACACAACTGCAACATGCATGGATAGGAGCCCATCACACATATCTGAAGTTGCAGTTGAGATGCTCGTCGAACCATCTGAAGGTAGCTGAATGCTGTACAAACTCAAGCGCCGGGTAGTCGCCGGTGACTGACGGGACCCGCGGTTCAAATCACTGGAACGTCTCCTGGTGCTTCAGCTGCATGTTCTTGTAGAAGTTCTCGATCTTGGTCCAGTCCGGGGCGCCGAACTCCACCGCGAGCTCCTCCATCCGTGTCTGGCTCGGGTACGGCTCCTCTTCGTAGTTCTCCTTCAACTTCCTAAACACCTGTTTGAGTTCGAGGTTGGAAATATTCTCTCAGCGGGTGAGTGATTTTGGGCGTCGGATCGCACGAGGGCGCGGGACGTCGCGTCGCGGGGGATGTATCGGGAGGTATCGGACGCGTACCTCGTCGCTCTGATTCGTGAACCAGATCCCGACGGTCGGCGGGAACAACCGCACGGGCTGGAGGGAACCTGCGCGGAGTGGGCGGGGAGGGGCGGGAGCGTCAGTTCCCGCGGGAGTTCGAAGGTCCTTCCGAGGTGGGGCGAGATTTGCGATGCGGGAAATGAGGGCGACGCGCGGGGTCGGGTCCGGCGCGCGCACCGATGTAGGTCGCCCGGCCTTTGCCGGTGTCCTTGTCGAAGAATGTGATGGATGGCGCGGTGGGATCCATGGCGGCTGTGTCTCACGCGTGCTCTGGGTGTCGCGGAGAGTGACCCGCTCGGACACGCGCGGCGAGCGTTATTTTCCAGATACGAACGATATTTCCGGGTGTCCCTTCGTCTTCTCGGAACTGCCTTTATGGGACCAGCCGCGACGCGACGTGCCACAACGAACGACGACAACGACGAGTATGTGTATCGTACCGACCGACACTTCCGACTGCACCCACGTGATGCATCGGGGCGCGTCGGCTGCGGGGAACGACGGGTACGCCGGCATCGGTCCAAGTAGGTATCCGACCCGCGCCGCGGCGTGGACTCGCATCTCCGCCGGGACGGAGAGATCTTCGCTCAACTCCATCGGAACGTCCAACAACGCGACAGGTGGTGCCTCGGGCGGTCGAACGCACGCGCCCGTGACCCCGGCGCCGTACCATTCACGGCGTAGAAAACGATCGACCGCCGCCAAGAGCGTCGACCCCCCCGGCACCGGCAGATCGCGCAAGAAGCGGCGCAGGAGCAAACCGCGCAAGCGGAGCGACGCGGAGGAGGATCCGGACTGCCATAGGATCGGTCGGCTTGTTAACATCGCCGTCGACGAGTGGGGCGAACCCCTGACCGCCGGACACACGAAGACGAATCTGCGTTGGGAGGCGGGCATCATCACCGACGTGACCCTCGTGAACGACCGCAAGCTCTACTTCGTCTACAAGGGTACCTTCAAGTGCTTGTACAGCGCCTCCCAAAAGTTAGAGGACAACGACAGGGAAAAGATACCCAACCCCCACTTCACCGACTGCCTCGACATCAAGGAGCTCGAGAAGCTCGATCTCGTGGAGTACCTCGACCTCAACATCTGGCCGCATCCGCGTGATCTCGACGCAGCCGAGGAGCCGGTGCCGGTGCCGCCCGAGAGCAACGGACTCGACGCCCTCGCGGCCATCGCCGTAGACACGGATACGGAGGAAGGACCCATCGCGCCCAGGCACAAGCACCGACCCGAGCGCAGGCACATCAGGTTCGTCGTGGACGAAGAGGAGGACGCGACCGCCGAGCTCTTAGGTTCCGAGCTCGGGTCTATGGACATCACGGAGCAGCAGTCGCCGGAGCCGCCGTCGCCGATGCCTCCCGCTTTGCCCCGCACCGAGCCAGACGCCGCGTGGACCCAGGCCATGAACATCGCGAACGAGTTGAGGGGCGGCGAGGAGTCCATGGATACCCTGAAGGAGGATATCGTCCAGCGCCACCAGGAAACGTCCAGCCCGGCTCCGCCGCCGACCCAATCGACCCCGATTGTATCGATCTATCCGATTGATGAGTCGCCAAACGACGACGCGGGACCACGGAGCGTGACCCCGGCGCGGCTGCGACAGGACACACCCTCGACCATACTGGGTGGAATGGGGCGGCTCACGGGGGGACACGACCTCTTCGGCAACTTACCCGGGGGAGAGTTCCCCATGGACGACGACGAGGATGAGGAATACGGGGACGGGGACGCTCCCGAGCACGGCGGCGAGGGTGAAGCCGCCGCGGCGGGAGGAACGCAGCGCGGGGAGGAGCCCCCAACGACGGGTGACGAGGGACCCGAGTCCGACTACGAGCACGTCGAGCCCCCTCGCGACGACGAGGCGAACGACGCCCCCGAGGACGAAGGCGAAGGCGACGGTGACGGGGACGAGGAGGAAGGTGCGGACGAGGAGCCGGTCGAAGGCGACGAGGGCGCCGTCGCCGTCCTCGCCGGCGTCATGACCCCCGAGGCGGATGACGCCGCCGCTCTCCTCGCCAAGGCTGTCAGCGCGCTCATCGCCAAGATCGAGTCCAACACGGCGACGCGGACAAGTCTGGTGGTACGCGCGGAGGAGATCGACGCGCAGAACGAGGAGCTCGGTAAGACGATCGAGGTGATGACCGCCACGATCGACACGCTGAGGGGGAGAAATTGAGCACGACAGGGGTGTTTTGGCAGCCACGCGACGCTTGGTGGTTTACCTGGTTTTCGCTACCTTCAGATGGTGGGATGCACGCTTCAACTACATCTTTGCTTTCACTGATGTGTAGTTGTTAAGTTGCACGGGTGCCACCATCTGAAGGTAGCCGCGTACCAAGCGCCGCGTGGCTGTCATCGACGAGACGTAGAAGAGCGAATGTTTTCATCGACGACGGCGCAGCACTTAGTTATGGCGAGATTCGTCCGATACCTTCAGATGGTGAGAACCAAGGTTCAACTGTGATGTCCTTGTCATGCAGTTGAATCAGACATATGTTTCATGTCTTCTCACCATCTGAAGGTATCCACGCCGCAAAGTGCTGCGTCGCCGTCGGCACGTAACTTTTAGAAATGTTTTTCATGAGAGCCTGTACAAAAAGTGGATAATAACTTTCGCCGATTCGACCCTCTCCTCACACACCCCTCGGCGCCTCACCTCGGTCCGCGCCATGTCGTCGGGTATCGTCGCGGCGATATCGGTTCCGACGTCAGCGCGCGCCGTGCCGTCATCGCGCGTCTCCTCGGCGCGTCGGGCGATCAGAGCGTCGTCCTCATCTTCGCGCTCTCGATCTTCGGTGCCGAGTGGGAAGAAGAAGATCGGCTCGGTGCGCACCTCCGATGGGAGCCTCACGCCGGTATCCGCGCCCCGTCGAACGTTTTTGACGTACGATGACGATATGTACAGTCCGATGGATCGATCCACGGCGACGGCGAGTGTACTGGGCACAGCGATAGGTCCCTCGGCGTTCGCGTTTGGCATCGAGGCCATCTTCTCTTTCCTCGGCACGGCGCTCGCGGCGCTCGTCGCCGGCTTCCTCGCGCTCTCCGCGTGGCGCCGCAACTTCGGATTGCTCCGGCCGAGACTCACGCTCTCCCAGTCGCCACGCATCGCGCGGATCGTGGATTCAGAGAGGTGTCCCGCGCTGCACCGCCCCTTGAGACCGCCGCTTCTACTCCAAACTTCGTTGGCTCAGTTGATCGCCTACCTCCTCCAGAGGAACCTGGTCCCGGAAGCGCGGTGGTCGCGGGACACCCTCACCACCGAGGACGGCGGTGAGATCGCGCTGGAGTGGTACGAGTGCTGCGACGAGGACGACGTCTGGAACGGTCTGGAAGGCGACGGGTCGGTCACCGCATCTCTCCCGTCCGACGCCCCCGTGATATGCATCATGCACACGTTGACGGGAACTTCCGCCGACTTCGTGGTGCTCGCGAGGGAGGCTGTGAAGCGCGGGTTCCGTCCGGTGGTGTGCCTGCGACGCGGGCACCTCGACGCGCCCTTACGCACGCCGAAGTTTAACCTCCTGGGGAACAGCGACGATCTGGACGTGCATCTAGAAGCCATCCGGGTGAAGTACCCGAGTGCCAAGTTATTCGGCTACGGGGAAAGTGCGGGGACCGGCTTGGCGGTGAGGTACAGCGGCGAGAAGGGCGTGGATAACCCGTTCGTGGCGATCGCGTGCGTGTGCCCAGGGTACGACACAACGGAGGGCGGCGCGTTCTCCCGGTTCGAACCCTTGTTGGACCGACACCTTCTCAAGTCGGTCAAAGACATGTTCCTATCCGCCAATGAAAATGTGTTTCGAGGCTTTGAACTCGCTTCAGAGGCTCCGGGGTACGATGAGCTGATTAACGCGCCGGACATGGCGGAGCTGCAGCGTCGACTGTACGGCGTGGAAGGGTACGCGTCCCTGGACGAGTACCACGACGGCACGAACCCGATGGGAACGGTTCGGGACATCGCGGTTCCGATGTTGGTGATCAACTCCGACGACGATCCCATCTGCGCTCCGAGCAACGTGGACGATAACCTGTGGGCGTTTGAAGGTGACGTGGACAGGGCGTTGGTGCGGACGCCG
>Ga0302116_1001825_pt1 | contig 12747 bp, 16 predicted proteins | sample AG5_SCM_MG_FD_203124 | JGI IMG/M metagenome (GOLD analysis project Ga0302116, IMG submission 203124) | Marine microbial communities from Western Arctic Ocean, Canada - AG5_SCM | ecosystem: Environmental > Aquatic > Marine > Oceanic | place: Canada: Western Arctic Ocean | collected 2017-10-01 | reverse complement strand
TGTATCTAAAGTATCTTCTTTGTTCGATTAAAACGCAATTTACTTTTTCAAAAATACTCGAGATTTTTTTTTTTTTTGTATGGCGAGGCCCGGTTTCCATACTGTGCGGTGTCCTGGGCGCAATTTGAAAATAAATTTTAATAGGATAGGATAGGCATCAGACCCACTCACCCACACACACAGCACTTCCACCTCCCCAGTATAAACTAAAAATAATATGGAATCAAAGGAAGATGAATCCAAGCACGATGTCTTCTCAGATCCATCTGCAAATGCACCTGCCCACCTTGCACCCTCCAACATGACCAAACTCTCGGACAAGTTCTCCTCAATGGAAACGGCCCATGTCCCGAAACTCGTGTTACGGTCGAAAGTGATCATAGTTGGCGATTCTTGCGTTGGAAAGAGTGCTCTTGCACAAATGTTTCATTCGGGAGGTCACATGTGAGTTGAGTTCTTCTGATTGGTGAATTCTAGTGCAACCGACTCCCCCCTAACGCTCCCAATCCCCACAGGTACCCTAAAAACTACGTGATGACGGTTGGCGTGGACTTTTTAGTTCGTGAGGTACAAATCCCAGACACCAATGCGACTGTCGAGCTTTACATGTTCGACTGTGCTGGGCAATCTATTTTCAACCAGCGACAAATGGCGGAGAAGCTGTGGGAAAATGGAAGCTACGTCATTGTGGTCTACGACGTGAGCAGCAGGGCGAGCTTCCAGTCAGCTGCAAAGTGGCTGAGCTCGGTACGAGCAATCCGGCCGAATTCTGGGGGTGGGCCCTTGCCAGGGTTGTTGGTGGCGAATAAAATTGACCTTAGGGAGGGGGGCATCAATTCGCGAGCTGAAGTGGACTCTCAGGAGGGACTGAACTTCGCACAGAACAACAAATTGGAGTATTTCGAGTGCAGTGCACTGACAGGGAGGGATGTTGAGCGTCCGTTCAACTTCATCGCCAGCCAATACCACATGAGCTACGAGAGTACGGTTCGACGGGCGAATGCTCCTCAAAATTATTAATGTGCAACGTGCAAAATAGAACTTTTTAATACCTCCTTCTTTTATCACAAACCACCTTGTACCAATTTTGTAGACTGTTTATCCCGAGACAAAAAAAATTATAAAAAAGGTCGAAAAAAAAATCTTTAATTTAAGAAGGCCAAACCCAGGGTGCCAGGTAGACAAGTACGATTTTAGTTCTCTCCTACTAATCCACCCCCTCAACCAATACTAACTGCCACCATAACCCCCCCCCCCTCAACTCCTTTTCTGTGACTTTTCGTCGTCAATCTTGTTCTTGTGCAGCAGATCTTACAAAACAAGCAATTATGATAACGACCTTTGAAAGAAGTGTATCCGCTGCGATTTCAAACATAGAGAAAAAACTTGCTTCAGACAGGACAGGCCAGGTTCAGCAGCATGCAATCCTCCAACCTCCCTCGAGCACCCCTCACTCCTTCACCGACAAGTACATTCTTGTGGAAACTGCTATCAGAACTGCTATTGCCTCCATAACCAACACTCTCGGCTCTCTCTCTCCCCCCCCCCCCCTTTCAAACGACCCATCCACCCCCTCCTCGCCCTTGAAGGTTCCTAATTTCCTTCACGAAATGAAGGCCTCAATGAAGGAGGCCTCCAACCTTCCAGTAACCTTGCAATTCTCTTCATCAGAATTTACAACATATCTCGGGACCTCCGAGCGTATCGTCGGTGGCGATAGGTCAATCACGATCGAGCACAGCTCAACAAACTCGGGCATTTTTGGAAAGCGAAAGAGCGTGTCGGAGAACACGACGTTGGTCAAGGAGAAGGTTACCGATCACAACTGGAACACGGCAACGTCCTTCTCGCTGTCGATAATTTCAGGCACAGACGTTGCCAGCGCCAAATCGTTGATCTCAGTAAAAGACCAGACCCGCTTGCACAGTTCACGGACGATCGACAACCCGCGCTCTCATGTGGGTGGGTTCTCCAATAAGAACGAGCCGGTTAAGGTCATCAATCATAAGCCAATCAAATTATATCTCACCTTTTTGCTGAGCAAGCTGGACGCGACATCAAACACCTCCACCTTCAAGATCAACCGCGACGATCAAAAAAGCTGCATCACTCCCCGAAACAACACACAGGTCGAGGAGGCACTTAAGTTCTTCCAGAGCTTCAAGACATTCTTAAACGAGGTTCAACATATGGCTAAAACTCACTGGACCGACATAGAGACGAAGAGCGTTTTGAAGGAGATCTCGGACGGAGCGACATCAAATATAGGGCTAAATCGAAATCAGATTTCTGAGTTATTGGTCGACGGATGGAGAAACCGTTTTGAACCCGGTAATTCCTTATTTCGTTTCGGGGGATGAAAAAGTTGAGGGTGCAGCGATGGTGCTGAACGAGACGAGCAGCAACTGGCTGCTGCTGGAGGAGGCAAAGTCTTTGAGGGAGCACATCAACAACAACAGGCAGCCCAACCTCTCCGCCCCACCCTCAACCCTCTTAACCAACCCAACAACCCGTTCATTCCTCCATACCCTTTCCCACTTGGCGGCAGTCACAACCCGCACAACTTCGATGATCAGCGACATCGAAATCCTCCTCCGGCAGTCGCTAACGGCGTCGATCGGGAAGCAGCTGACCCCGGCAGACTTCGATGCGTACATGCTGTACCACTGCGAGAAAGCGTACGCAGAATTGTACAAACCGAGAGGTGAGCGAAATGGGCTACCAAGACGGCTGATTCGCCTTGTTTTCAGTTTTTTTGGATTTTTTTTGAGTTTTCACATTGGCTTGCACTTAGCGTGTTTTGGACCGTCCCTGAACAGCCCACTTGCACAAAAAGACGCGCCTGGTCAAACCTGCGACTTTGTCCAAAAATATCTCGTCTAAAGACGTTATTCGTTTGAATTACTAAGCTAACCCACCCCATTCGGTTGGTTCACTTTACTCTTTTCGCTCGCCCTTCATTAAAATGCGCTCAATCTTGCTTCGCTCGGCGCAGCGATGAGCTACGCTGTGCGGCGGGGGGAGGAGAGCTCCCCAGAGGGGATGTTTGAGATTTGCCGCGGCTCCGAGCCAATCCGAACATTTTGTAACGAGGTGACAGACAAGGTGACTGGCGGGGAGATGCAATTCGCCCTGAATGCGAGCACCAAGGTCAAGTTTGGGGGGAAGAAGTTTGTGCACGGATTGACCTTGCATAAGTTTAGCGGCGGGGGCGGGGGCGGGGGCGGGGGCAGCCTGACGCTCAAGGCGAAGGCACGGCAGTTCAGCAGCTACGTGTTGATGGTGGGCCGAATCAGCAACTCAACGACATTCTCCCCTCTCAACGCGATAGTCGTAAAGGACAAGGACAGCTTGTCCATTCCACTAAACATTGAGCACATTCCCTCCCCCAAGGAGTTCAAGGAGAGCATCAGCTCCCTCTCCGACTCCCAGCAGTCCTTCGCCAAGCAGTACAGGTCCCTGCAGCTCAGCGACACTCTTTTCGGCGTTGTCGTGCTGCAGATCAAGCCGGCGCTTGAAAGGGTCTTGAATTTGCCAAGGCTGAGCTTGACCAAGGAGGTGAGCGAGCGAAGCGAGAGAGCCTTTTGGAAGACGAGCATACTCGCGATGAAGTGCACGAAATGGCTTCAGCAGACACAAAGGCTAGATCCACGGAGAGGCTAATCCACCCAATTAATTTGTTTGGCTCGCTCCGTTTGTTTCGCTCGTCCTTCATTAAAAATGCGCACAATCTCGCTTCGCTCGGCGCAGATTCAGCTCACGAGGCAGCTCATGGCGCTGTTCTTGGAGTACCAGATTCCCTCTGACCTGCTCTCCTTCGAGGAGCTGGAGGACGGATTAGGTGTAGGTGTTGTAGTAGTTGGGGAAATCGGCCAGGTGAAACACCACGCGGCGAGCCTCTTCAAACTCATCAACGAGGAGAAGGAGGCGGAAGTAGCCGAGAAGAAGAAACAGCTGGAGTTCCTGAAGGGCGTCCAGGCAGTGGAGCAGGCGCAGGCGGAGGAGGAGGAGCCAGCAGAGGAGGTTTTTTATGGCAGCGTGGGGTTCATGGGGGGTGGGGGCGGGGGTGGGGGTGGAAAAAAAATGATGAAAAGTAAGAGAATGATGCAGAGGGGTGGTGGAATGGAGAGGAGCATGGGGCTCACGCCGCCGCCGGTCATGCAGCAAATGGCGATGAGTGCGGCGCCAGAGCCGATTATGAAAAAGGAATTGGCGGTGAGAGTTACTACGAATGTGACAGTACCACAGCAGCAGAACGTTCGTCAGCAGCAGGAAAAGGACAGGGAGAATGACAAGGAGAAGGACGTGGAGAAGGACGCGGAGAAGGAGAACCATCTAGACATCACGACCATTCCCGACAGGCTAGAGGAGAAGTACGAACGTCTCGACCCCTCTGGAGCGCTCCGCCCTGCAATCATCACACCCTCGTCGAGGTGGACAAAGACTTCTCAAAAATCACTCACCAACCCAAAGTCCGAGTCGACCACTTGCGACCTGGAGAAGGAAAAGAGCGAGGCGTTCGACCTGCTAGATGCGTTGACGAAATCTGGGGCAATTACCATGGAGGCGGCGGAGTTGCACGTGGTCGTTGCGAGCTCTCACAATTTTTGTGATTCGTTGATCGACACCGTCATCAACAAGAACGTCAACCCGGTGGAGAAACTTGAGAGGAGCTGCCTGATTGTTGCTTCAACAATTCATGGCTTGGTTCCGGCGGAGATCTTAAGAGGAGGAGAAGCGGGAAGAGAACATTTGTTGTTGGAGTAAATGTTTTTCAAAACTATGAAACTACTTTATTTGAGTCGCTAATTTTATGAAAAGTTGGAAGCAACCACCTCCTCTCGCACATGGACGAAGATACCACCGAGATTCCCTCGGGTTACTCGTACCTGGTCGTCAAGGTATAGGAAATCGAGATATCCCCCCTTGATTCGGATGGGAAGAGGGAATCGAGGGAGCTTCCAATACTTGAAGTCGGCCTGGACGATGTCGCAGAAGATTCGACGAAGAACCACTCGTTTGCCATCATCGGACTTCGTGAAGGCGTCCTTGGTGGGCCAATATTTATCGGTAATATGGAGCCTGCCATTCCCACGAGGTGTTTTCTTTATATTATAGAATTTCATCGCAGGGGGATCGAAGTTGGACAGATCGCCGCCAATCTTGTTGACTGGAATTGCGAACGACTGTGACTTGGGCGAAGCTTTCGAAGGCTTGGCATAAACAAGCGTCCAATCACCAGTAACAACGTCAGCATCAAACCCCTTATCGAGTTTAGTCAGGGATGCGATCTCTTTCTTGATAGCTTCGTGGTTCTGGGTTGGTGCAGACAGGAGGTTGAGGAGGGGAGTTGTTACAGAAGGTGGCTTATCTTCTACAAATGGTGTTGGCTTGAATTTTCTTGCTGATCCAATAGGTGTCTGGTTGTTAGTGACGAAGCTAAAGCTCATCACCGAAGAAACGAGGAGGAGCCACACTACTACTAGAAGATTTTGATGCATGGAATTTGTTTGGCTACAACAACACCTTATTGCTATTTATAAATGTACAAAAATGTTGGAAGGTTGAAGGTGTGAAGTGTTGAACTCTTGAATCTGACGATGCAATACAATATTTCAGCCTTCTTTTAATAAGTCATCACAGCAATCAAACTACTACCACTTTTCCAGCTACAACCAAAAATCAACATACCCCCCCCCCGAACCTGTTCCTTACCCCACAGCCCGAAATAAATATGAAGCTTTTCTTTGTTCTCCTTTGTGTTGCCAATGCTTACTCCCCAATCAGCCGAACCTTCATTCCCTCCTCCCCCCAAACCAGCCCTCTCTTTTCAACTGTAGCCGAGCCCCCTACCGAGGCCAAGGAAGTGGTCCCTCAGCTGACCCGATTTGTGAGTTTTCATTTGTCGTCTTTGCATATTTGCAATTTGCACATTTGCAGAGAGTAAACACTAACACAACCCCACCCCACCCCACCCCACCCCACCCCACCCCACCCCACCCCACCCCACCCCACTGTACCCCTCCCCCCCCCCTCCAGGCGGCCAAAAAGGCCAGACTCCTCCGAAAGACGGCCTCTTCCACCCCCCTCCTCGATGAATCTGATTCCCCCTTCAGCTACTCTGAGTTTGCCCAAGCAGTAGAAACCGTCGACTACAACTTCAACCGCGACAACGTGGTGATGGGCACGGTTGTTCAGTTCGAGTCGGGGGGGGCATTGGTTGATATTGGGGCGAAGGCCAGTGCGTTCTTGCCCGTGAACGAGGCTGGGCTTTTGTTTAACGAGAAGGATATTGAGAAGTTCGTCCAGCTCGACGACAAGATGGAGTTCCAGATCATCTCCGAGGAGGACAAGGACGGCCAGTTGCAGGTCTCCCTCCGGCGTATTCTCTACAAGCTTGCCTGGACGAAGGTGAAGGACATGGAGACGGAAGACGAGATTTTCAACGCTGAGGTGATCTCGGTCAACCGCGGCGGAGCGATCTGCATGGTGGAGGGGCTCCGAGCCTTCCTCCCCGGCTCGCACCTGACCGGTATGCTGCCCACCGAGGACCTCGTCGGTACCTCCCTTCCGTTGAAGTTTTTGGAGGTCAACCAGGTGAGTGAGCGGAGCTGGGGGGGGGTTGAGGAAGACGAGAAAAAATGCGAGAAATTATTTACGAGCCACTACTAAATACTAAACCAACATTATATTAATCTTAAATCCACTCAATAACATTCGTTGTCGCACCTTCTTCGCTCGGCGCAGGAGGGGAACAAGCTCGTCGTGAGCAACAGGAGGGCAATTGTGGAGACTCAGATGAAGAACTTGAGCAAGGGAGACATCATCTCCGGACAAATCAAGGCTCTCAAGCCGTACGGAGCCTTCGTTGAGGTGGGCGGAATGAGCGGCTTGCTCCACATCTCCCAGATCTCGTACGATCGTATCAACGATTTGGAGAAGGTTTTCAGCCCGGGGGATAAGGTCAAGTGCATGATCATAGACCACGACAAGGTCAACGGCAGGTGAGCGAGCGGAGCGGGGGGGGGGGCTGAGGAAGACGAGCATACGAGCCACTACCACTACCACTCGCTACCACTCGCACTACTAAACTAAACTAAACTATATAAACTAAAAAAAAAATAACCCACTCAATTTACTTCGGACCTTCTTCGCTCGGCGCAGGATCGCTCTGAGCACGAAAACGCTCGAGCCGGAGCCGGGGGACATGCTGAAGAACAGCGCGAAGGTCTTCGAGATGGCCGAGGAGACGGCAGCCAAGTTTCACCAGAGGCAGGAGGCTGAGAGGAAGGCAAGGGAGGAGGCGGCGAGCGCTATTGTTAACTCATTGGGGGATTTGGGCGAGGATATTGTTGATCCCTTGGAGGGCGTGACCGATCAGCTGGATAGCGTTTTGGAATCGGAGGCTAAGGAGTGAAGAGGGGGGATTGAAAATGGAAAAATAAGCAGAAAAAAGGAACTAAATTACTCCCCCACCCATATATTTTAGAAAGCCGCATCGTTCGTCCATATGTTCAAGCCGTACTTCAAACCCTCAGTAATCATCACTCCCTCGTGAACGGTCTTAATGTCCGCCACGCCCTTTTCCGTAATGTTGCAAAACACAACTGCAGTGCCCCTCTTCGGCTGAATGTCTAAAGGCTCCCCCTTGTAGTTAACCAAATTCGGAAACCTCGTTGGTCCGCCGGCGGCGTCGGCAACATCGCTGAGGTACACGAAAACGGTTGTTAGCCTGCGAGGAGGCTTGGGCGGAAGTTCCACAGAGCCGTCGTCGAACAGCACGCCCATGTCGTGGTGACGGCCGAAGAATTGCCCGGGCTTGTACCTTACTACCTGCAGTGGCTCGACCCTGTCCGCTGTCACCCCAAACAACTGGGCGGTTTTAGCCTCGATCCGGGAAATCTTCGCGTCCGCCATTTTGGGAAAGCTGAAAAACTCGCTGTCGCGGTTCCAGTCTTCCGAGTTTTGGACATACGTCGACCGATCAGTGTAGGACTTCTTGAAACCTTTTTTGAAATACTCGCTCTCCAGAATGTGATCCACCTCGCCAGGGGTTAAGAAGTTGTCCACCACGTATATATTGGGACTCGCATGAACTTGCTGGAGGTGCAGACCAGTGCTGTTCGCGAGGAGTGGAAGAGGGTGAATATTGTACTTTCCGTTTGTGCCGTTAAAAAAAAGCCGAGAAATCTGCCGAAGGGAATCGGACTTTGTGTTAATGTTGAAGGTTCGGCGACGCTCCGAGTGCCGAGTGTTGGACGGATTGGTTTGTTGCTGGGAGGTTAGGAGGTGCTGTTCGGCGTCGGTTATTGTAGTTTTTGGTTTTGGTTTGGAACCTTTTATATTTATGCTGTCGTTGTTGTTGTTGTTGTTGTTGTTGCTGTGGGTGTCGTCGTCATTGTTACTGGCCGTCTCGGAACGCTCCTTGCGGGTGCGCTTCACGCCAGTTATTCCGTCGGCAGAGGACGACACAAACAATTTATACTTCTTGGGGGGGATGGGTGTGGCAAGGGGCATGGATTGGGTCACGGAAGTGGAAGTGGAACCACTCATTCGTGCCGCTTTATCGGAAATGTTTTCAGCTCCAATCAAACCATCACCAGTCGCCTTTAAATACTCAGACTCTGTAATCCGAAGGAAATCCTCTTGAGGGTACACCTCCTCAAAGATCGCATCAGCCCCATGGAATATCACCGAGGCTGTGAATACAGGGGAAGAGGAGGAAGAGAGGGCGGCGAAGGAATTGTCTTCACGCAGTAGACGCCCCACGAACCCAAAGTACCAGATCTCATCATATTTGATTTTGCAATAGTCGCCTTCTCCGAGTTGTTGGACCATTAAATCGATGGGGTGGATCAGTATTGTGGGGAAAAGGATGAACAGGTCGAGTTATATATGTGTGAAGATACGAGTTCAAAATTAGGCAAAAATCACAATATAGTCGGTAATTTTTGGTTTCTTAAAACCGGTTTAGGATACCTTTACGCACTTTTTTATGGCTCAAAATCCTCCCTCACGTAAACGTTCGTCTTCTGCGACCCCCAGTTCCCCTTCAAAGGTCCCGAAATCCCCATCGAAGGACAAAAAATCATCAAGGGCCCAGATTTCTAAAGCTGACCTAGAAAACGACTCTTCTGCCCCCAACACCCCCAAAACACCTTCATGTTCCTCCTCCTCTTCCCCCAAGAAGGCGTTTGGTCAAAAACCCCAAACTAAAACCAACTCTTTGACCAAAACTTCTTCCCTTTTCAGCTCGGCCATAACATCGACGATTTCCCCAGAAATAAAGAACACCATCCTCAACCTCACCACCCTTTCCAACCCTGAGGAGGTGACTCGGCGTGCGTATGCGATTGTGAACCAGTTCACTGGGCAAATCGGCGGCAATGGTTCGGGCGGACCGATCTATGGCGAGCTGACGATAGGCAGCATGCAGGTGAGCCTTGTTTTAAGACGATTTCTACAACACTTGGCAACTAAACTAACCCATTCAAATCGTTTTTGGCGCAGCGTGTCACCGAGATCATGAAGAGGCACTGCAACCTCACTCCCGACAGCATGTTCATTGATGTTGGTGCTGGCCTTGGAAAGCCAAACATCCACGTTGCCTGTGATCCGGGCGTGAAGTTCAGTTACGGAATTGAGGTTGAGAGGACAAGGTGGCTTTTGAGCTTGGCCAACATGAGGGGAATTTTGAAGGACACGTTGAAGTCTCCTGAGTTGTGGACCCAGGTAAGGGGAGGGGAGGGGAGGAAAGGGAAGGGAGGGGACGACAAAACACCTGAAACTAACATTAAACTACCCACCAAACCCACAAACCCACCCAACCCACCCACAGGGCAACAACACGTGCCTCGAAGTAGGCAACATCTTCAAAGCATCGAGCTTCAACCCGTTCACACACGTGTACATGTTTGACGTCGGGTTCCCTGAGAACCTCTGCGAACACCTGTCGCAAATTTTCAACATCTCCAAGACTGCCAACTACTTGATCAGTTACCACCTGAGCCCGAGGCTCATCAAGAAGTACAAGTTTGACGTCGAGTACATTTGCCAGATCACCACGAGCATGCACGGCAGCGGAGAGGGCCACACGGCCTACTTCTACAAGAGGACCGGGGTTGATGACGATGGCAACAGGACGAAGCAGTCTGTGAAGAGGAGCATCCTCGCCGACTCCGACTCCGAGGACGAGGACAAGGACAAGGACAAGGACAAAGCTATCCCCTGCGATCCTGCGTTTAAGGCTGCGTGGGACCGCGTCAAGGGCCCCATCGAGCCAATGGTCGAGTGGGTCGCATCCGAGATGGCGATCTTCGAAGACGCGGGAAGGCCCAAGCGCACCGGGGACCACACGAGGAAGAAGTACAATGCAGGATCCTGAGCATAGACAAAAAATAATCACAAAATAAGGGAGAACTTTTTGCCATCTAAAATTTAAGCCTCTCTTTAACGCGCTGTTTGAGAATGCCCTGGTCTACTTTTATATCTTGTTGACATGATGCTCGTAGCTTTTTGACGTACAATGATAGGGCAGAGTCAATGTCGCTCCACAGCTGCGCCGAGCGAAGCAAGGCGAATTTTAAACAAAGTTTTTGAGTAGTGAGCGAGCAAAAATAGAAATAGTTGAGTAGGTTAGTTCAGTAGTGGATGTAGCCATGAACAGTAATTTCATGAACAGTAATTTCGCACGGAGTTTGGTACCTTCTGTCGTCTCACCTCCTTCTCAGCTATTTGAATTTTCTCATCTTTTGTTAACGCTGTTGTTGTTGTTGTTGTTGTTGTTGTTGTTTTTGTTTTTGTTGTTGTTGTTGCTGTTGTTGCTGTTGTTGCTGTTGTTGACATTGCGGGTGGCGAAGGTGTAAACCTGCCTCCCAAAGAATTCACGTTCGCGGAATTTGTCATCTCCATGGAGGAGGATGTGTCAACGTTTATTATTGAAGAAGGTGATGTGGTGACAAGGGGCGATGAGTATCGTCGACCGTGTAGTTTGAGGGGGATTGGGGTTGGGGTTGGGATTTGAATCGGAAATTGTTTTTGTGTTTGTGCTTGTGTTTGTGTTTGAGGAGGTGGTGGGAATGGTTCTACGCTGTTTTCAGAATCGTCGCATTCGTTTTCGTCCATATCGACATTGTAATCGTCCGAAATGTCCATCTTCTCCAGCTCATCGACATCTGCTCCTTGTTCCTCATCCTCCTCCTCCTCCTCCTCCTCATTCTCCTCCTCATCATTCTCCTCCTCATCATCAATCATTGCCATTGCCAATTTCCTGCTCGCCAACATTTTGTTGTACCGCTTTGCGTACTCCTCCCCGCTAACCGGCTTGTTGTCGCACAACTCTTTGTAGCAAAACCCGCCCGTGCTCGGATCGCGTTCGAAGATTACCCCCGTGGCCACGAGCACGCTCTCGTTGTCCATTTTTTTTCTCACTTCCATGTCTTTGAAAGCCGGCGCCATGCTCATCAAGAGGGCTTGTTTTTCCTCGAGGGTTGGATTTTTGGCGTTTGTGAAGGTGGAAGTGGAGGTGGAAGGGGGGGATTGGAGCTGCTTTGTCGAGAGCAAGCTGTAGGACGTTTCAGCCTTGACAAAAATCGCGAGCATGATACCCTCGGCAGAGGTTTTGTCCTGCAGGTCGCAGAAACGACGAACACTCTCGTGTATAGATGTTTGTCCATTCGTTGATGCGCCTTTTGTTTGGGATGAAACGGGGGAGGGTGTTGGGGCAATTGAATCGGCGATGGCCTCACCAACTTCAGGAAATTGAGCTGTAATGAACTCTGAAGGAAGCACAATCGATTGACGTCGCTTCTTTGTTCGGGGTTTCTTGTGTGTGTGTTGCGTTGGTGACGGGGAATTGCTTAAGTTCATGTTGTTTTCATCGTTGTTTTTCTGGTGACGTTCTCGTGGCAGTGGTGGAGAAGGAAGATCGATGGGATCCAAATTCAGGTCGTTCAAGTCGGTGGAGGACAGAAAGTTCATATTTTTTTAATTTGGTAGCAAGGGTTTGACGATAACGGGTTGCTCAGGCTTTTGGTTTTAATCGCTGCAATCACACAAGCCTATTCAAAAATGCAAAACCAAACGATAATTTTGCGTTTAAATTCACGGAACGACGATAGTTCCCAATTTTATGCGCTTAAGGTTGGCGCTAATGAATCTTCGAGCGATCAATTTAATGAGCACATCCCCTGAGACCTGCCGAGCGAGGTTCGATCGACTGGCCACAACTTATGGCAGCCTTTGGAGAAGCTTAGCGAGTGATCTTCCAGACGAGCGCACCATCACAACCATTACCACCAACAACATTAATATCAACAACAATAACAATTTCATTCTGAAGTCCATTGAGACCGGACAACCTGTTCAGGGTTTTGCGAATTGTGGCAAGAACTGTTGGGCGAGTTGCGCTTGTGAAACTAACGAAGTAATCGACTGCGATGATTCGATTGAAATAATATCCATATCCTCTTCCTCCTCCATATCCCAGAACGATTCCGAATCCGTCATTTCCGTCGATTCCGATTCCGATTCCGATTCCGATCCTTCATTCGATTTTGATAACACTGAAAAGGACAAAAATATTGACAAGGAGAACAATCGTCTCGACACAAACACAATCACAAACACAAACCCCAGAAGTAAGCAAAAACTCACGCAAACTCAGTGGCGAAAGAACCGAGACGGTCTCTTAAAAGCTTACTTCGAGATGTACAATTCCGAAGTCTTTGACAATAGCTTGTCGGCCGT